>Ga0105238_10002409_pt1 | contig 18754 bp, 14 predicted proteins | sample KBSC34metaG_FD_81526 | JGI IMG/M metagenome (GOLD analysis project Ga0105238, IMG submission 81526) | Corn rhizosphere microbial communities from Kellogg Biological Station, Michigan, USA - KBS C3-4 metaG | ecosystem: Host-associated > Plants > Roots > Rhizosphere > Soil | place: Michigan, USA... | reverse complement strand
TTCGAGCCTCTATGTCGACTTTTCTACCGGAGCATCTTAATCGTCAAGTTCCTCCTGAGCCTCACACGGCGATGTATGTGTGGCACAAATACTGGTCACGCAAAACATGGAATGTTGTTCAGGAGTTTATAAAGAGTTACAGCATAACAGGCGAGGTGGTGTTCGATCCTTTTTCTGGTAGCGGCGTAGTTGCGATCGAAGCGGTTCGGAGTGGCCGCCGAGCTATTGTTTGTGACCTTAACCCATTGGCAAATCTCATAACTGAGCTAACGCTCAGGCCTGTCGATCTTTTGGCGCTACGCAAATCCTTTGAAACGGTAAGCAACAAAGTAAAGGATCGTATTTTGGATCTCTATCGTGTCCACTGCGTGAATTGCAAAAAAATGATTGATGGTCACATTTTCGTAAGAGAAGGGAACACGCTGAAAGAAGTGAGGTATCCGAAATGTCCTTACTGCGGTTTTCGCTGCGAGGGTTGCGAGCCACTCAAACAAGATATTCAAATCCTGAGGCGATTAGAGGAGCAAGAAATTCAAGAATGGTATCCCGCGGACCGCTTATATTATGACGACGGAACGCCGTTTATGAAGAAAGAGAAGTACGAGTCCTTAGACCAACTCTTCACTAAACGAAATCTGCAAGCACTGGCGTGGTTGTACGCAGCGATTGAAGAAGAACCTCGGCCGCTAATTCGTAAGTTCTTGCTAGGTGCGTTTACTTCAATGGTTCATCTCAGCACGCGAATGATGCCCGTCGGAACGCCTGCATCGACAAATCATTACACATTTTTCAGTTCGCCCGGTTGGACTCAACACAGTTTTTGGTCGGCTCCCAGGTACATGGAACAAAACGTGTGGGATAGATTTGAGGGCGCAGTTATGGGCCACCAAGGTCTACTTAAAGCCAAACAGGAGTCTAATGCGGTCCTGCCGAAAGTAAAACTAACGACGGATTGGAGAAAAGTTTTAAGTAACGAAGCCGATGTCGCGATCGTTACTGGGGATTGCCTAGAATTGATGGACGCAATGCCTGAGGCATGTGTGAACTACATGTTTACTGATCCACCTTATGACAGTTCGGTACAGTATGGTGAGCTCTCGTTTTTGTGGAATGCTTGGCTTAGAAACAGCCGTCGTTACAAAGAATTGTTAGTTACTCACGAGATCATACATAACGAAAAACAGCACAAGTCTTTCGCGGTTTACCATTCATTGCTGTCAAATAGTTTCAGGGGCTTCTACAAGGTGCTTCGTCCCGGTCGCTATTTGACAGTTACTTTCCACAATCCGACGTTTAAGGTGAGAAATGCGACGGTGCGAGCTGGCATTTTTGCCGGATTTGATTACGAAAAAATTCATCATCAGCCGCTGGGCCAAGTTTCAGCCAAGGCAATGCTTCAGCCGTTTGGAAGTGCTCAGGGTGACTTTTATTTACGGTTTCACCGGCCACAAGCTGAGACATCCTCGAGGATGGAAGAGATTACCGAAGAACGTTTCAGGAGAGTAGTTATTGAAACCGCTAAACAAGTCATTGCCGAGAGAGCAGAACCGACACCATATACGATCTTAGTCAATTACGTGGATCCCGTGTTAGCGCGACAGGGTTTCTTTGGAACGCTTAATACTGGACTTGATGTAAAGGCGGTTTTGACTGAAGCAGTTGGCTCAGAATTCGAGCTTCTTGACGCAAAGCTTGGTGGTGCTACTGGCAAGCTCTGGTGGTTTAAGGATCCCATCTTTGTTGCCAGGCTGAAAGAGGTTCCATTGTCAGAGCGAGTTGAGCAAACAATTTTTCGTGCTCTCTCGGAGAAGGGGAGAGTAACGTTCACAGAAGTGTGGGACTCTGTAAGCCGAGAGTTTCCTAACTCGTTGACATCTGATAGCACGAGTATAAAAGAAGCCTTAGAAATTTATGGCCGTAAGGTCGGGAATATGGGCCATTGGATGCTGCGCGATGAGATCCGTCAGCACTTACGAGCACACCCCGAGATAATCGCCCTTCTCGCAATAATCGGTAAAGAACGAGGATACGATATTTGGATTGGCCGCAATGAGCAGGCCAGTACAGCAGGTGGTTTGGCCGGCAGCGTTCGGCTTTCTACCTTGGTAACGGCACATCCGCGCAAACTGCAAACGGTGGTGAATCAGAAGGATGTGCTCAATATGGATCTATTGTGGCTTAAGGGAGACGAGGTAGCTTATGCCTTTGAGGTCGAGTCAACTACAACCATGACGAGCGGTTTACAACGAGGCTCGAGCCTGCCGGCGACGACGCCTAAGATTATGGTGCTGCCCGAAGATCGCGCCGCCGACTTCACTCGTAAGATGCAATCCCCGTTGTTCAGTCAACACTTTATGGATGAATCTTGGCAGCTACTGTTTTTTGATAAGTTTCGGGACGCCTTTACCAGAACCAGGTCGCGGACAAAAATCGAAGACATTCTTGGCTTGGCTAGCGAGGTTACGAATAAAGGTCGAAAGAAGCACGATCAAACAGCACTACCATTTGCTGAGTGATGTGTTATCGATGGCACAAAATCCTACTCGGCGTCCGATAATAGCCCATATGTAAACCAGCACTTGAGTAGTTACAACAGTTACGAGCAAAGAAACGTCGGTTTTTGTATCATCAGTGAAAATACACAATATCTTGTGGTTCGAAGCCCAACATAATTAAAAAAAGGGCGCTACCGTCCCCACCGACTAAAGCAAAGAAAGCAGCGCCCCTAATGCCTCACACGGCGTATGAGGCAAACTCAACACTAAATTGTTAAGTCCAATTCATCGTCAATGATCTGCTCCATCGAATCTCCTGCAAGCCGCGAGTAAGCAAGTAACACTTCGGGTGGCGGTATATTCCGTCCACATTCATATCTCGATATAGTCGAGGCTTCTAGTTTGTGGCCCAATCGCTTGGCTATCTCCCGCTGAGACAAGCCCATCGCTTCACGGATTTGTCGCAGTTTCTCTGCTAATCGTTTTGGTCTGCGTCGGTGGCCCATCTCAGCAAGGAAGCGAAAGGGCGCTACTGAACACCCACGTACTCTAGTAGCGCCCATCTAAGAGGCGTCGGGCTTGGCCCCCTCACCAAGGCCCACCGGCGACGCCTCCCCGGCCTCACTCTCTGGGCGGGTAAGTGAGGCTAGCCGCAAACTAGGGGCTTTATACCTGCGGCCAAAGGGCGTCGCAACGCGGAATCGGAAATCGCCCGATCCCGCTCATTGCCAAGATTTTTACAACTGCCAGCGAGCAACACTGCATTCCTGCCGCTCGCTGGCGGTTGTCACTTCATCGTACAAACAAACTTCCGTTATCGGCCCACCAAACCCAAACTAATCAGAGTTAGGAGAATCGTGCTAACGGTACTCGTGCTGCTACTCGTGTTTGTGGTCTGTTGTGGCGTTGGAGTCGGTTGAGGATCGGCCTTGCCCATCGTAGGAACTTCTCCGGCCAAAGTCGGAATACTAAAGGCAACTACCAAAGCCGCCGCCATTGCAAGTCGTTTCATGATCTGACCTCCAGTTGGGGATTGCCAAATTTTCTACATCGGCGGAACTAAAACAGAACGAAAGATTCCTTGCAAGGAAATGGCGTTGAGCACTACTATCCCGGTCGCAGTCAAACTTTTTCCTCCCAACCCACTCGAAAGGTTTGTGTCCAATGCGGGCGACATTGGCGAAGCTGAATTCCTCAGACCTTACGCGCAACGAAAGCGCACGGCTTAGGTGCGAGGCGGCTTTAGAACTGAAAGACAGAGGCGAGTATGACCGGGCGCGAGACGTGATGCGTCCGTTCTGGAAGACGTTTGGCGAGCGGCCCGACACTGAGGGACTGCATCCCGAAGTGGCTGCGGAGCTATTGCTACACGTCGGCATTCTCACGCGATGGATCGGCAGTAAGAATCAGGTTAAAGAATCTTCGCAGATCGCCAGTGACCTCATAAGTGAAAGCATCACTTATTGGGAATCTCAAACAGATGCTTGGAAAGTAGCGGCAGCGAGAACGGAACTGGCGATGTGTTATTGGCGCGAGGGCGCTTTGGATAACGCTCGCATCGTGTTCACTGAGGCGTTGAAGAGACTGACTGCCGAAGGCAACACGCGAGCGAATGCGCTCTTAGGTCTAGCCGAGGTTGAGCGAGCTTCGTCACGATATAATGATGCAATGGCGATCCTCACGGACAATACTCACCTATTCCAGAAGATCAGAAACCACACAACCAAAGGCCACTATCACAATCAACGCGCGATGGTGCTCCGAAGTCTCGCCACAGCGGAGAAAAGGCACGACTACTTTGAGCGGGCTATCAGGGAATATGAAGAAGCCGATCAACAATTCAAGCTGGCCCACAACACTGTCTTTCGTGGCACCGTCAAAAACAATCTTGGATTTTTACTGTTCAAGTTAGGCCGTTTCAAAGTGGCCCATGAATACCTCACGGAAGCACGAAGACTTGCAGTCAACGCGAAGGATAGAATCTTAGTCGCGCAATTCGATGATTCCCTAGCAAAACTATTCATTGCCACGAAGGAACTAAAAGAAGCCGAAGCGGCAGCGCGCAGATCGATCAACGTGTTGGATAAGAGCGGCCATCAAAGCATTCTGGCTGAGAGTCTAATCACTTACGGGATCGTGCTGGCGAGACTTCGCAACACCGAGCAGGCGCAATTCAATTTCCAGCGAGCGATTGATTTAGCCCACAACGCGGGCGCTCTCAGTATTGCAGGGATAGCCGCTATCACGATGATTGAGGAAATAGACGATCTCTCTGCGGAGACTTTATCTCACGCATACGAGCAAGCGGGAGAATGGCTCTCAACTTGTCAGAGTCGAGATCTTTGGCTTCGGTTTAAGGTCGCCGGGAAAAAGGTTGTGCGCGGGCTGCGGAACGATGGTGAGGACGCAGGGCTTTTCAACGAACCGTGCAACATGGAAACGAAGGTATTAGAGTTTGAGCGACGCTTGATTAGTCAGGCATTGGCAACAGCGAATGGCCGAATAACTCACGCAGCCAAATGGTTACAGATAGGGCGACAGAAACTAGCTTACATTATCGAGACTAAGCATCCCGACTTATTGAAAGAACGGACGCCAGTTCATCGGCGGACACGGAAGACAACCAAGCATTCGGAACGCTGATGTTCTCAGACTTTCCCAAACGACTAGGTGAGAAACTCAAAACGGTTCGCTTGCGATTAGCAATGACGCCGGACGAGATAGCGCAGTTTGTCGGCGCTAACGACGCCGCAGAGATCATCGCGTATGAGGATGACGAAGGCGATATGCCTGTATCCGTGTTGTGGGGCTATGCGAGACTCTCAGGAAATTCGATGATGAATTTGATTGATGACGATTTAGAAGTGAACTGGACTAATAACTAACTGAGATGAAGGAGAGAAGCGAGTACGCGTTGATCGGCTTACTTCGTCACGTTCAACTGCTGCCCTCCATTTGCCGCTATATTGAACTGCAAAGCTGGTGTATTGCGTGAGAGTTTTCTGACGCGAGCCAAAGTTTCGCACACACGCGTAAACCGCCTTTGCGCTGCTGACAATCGCTTCTCCCAATAAATCCCGAGCGTTAGGGTGATTGATTGATTCATCGTGCCCGAGTAGCTCAACTCGACAAGGCTCAGTTTGAGCCAACACAAAGCAGCCTGTTGAATCAAAAGTTGCTCGAGCATAGGCGCATCATCGTAACCCAGATCTTTCTTTAGCACCTGTAGCCGATGCTTCCAACACTCTTTAAGCGCTGCCGTTGCGTTCGCATTCTGAATCACCATAGTCTCTGCTAGATAGGTAGCACTCGCAACCTGTCGCCAAAGTTCAAGAGACTTGTTTCCAGAAAGAACATCTGACAGTGCTTTGACATCCTCTGCACGAGGATGTTCTTTGTTCGTCTTAGCGAGTAGGTCTTTGAACTTAGCGCTAATCTCTTCAGCTTTGACAGAGCTCTTAGATTCAACTGCCGTCGACATCACGTTTTCGTCTCCATTGTCGTTTGTGAGTGTGAAAGCCGGCCGCCAGAAGTGATGCTTGCGTTATCAATTGAATCAGATCGGTAGCTTGTTCTAGAGCGGCTTCTGCTTTCTCCTGGTTGATTGCTTCGGGTGATTTCATGGTGCGAGCGAATCTCTCGATTACTGCGGAACTAGACTGAAGCTTTGAAATCATATGTGCAACTTCGCCGCGTCCAACGTATACAGACTTCACTTTCGAGCCATCACGCTCTTTCTTGTAGTAATACCGATTATTGCCTCGTTGTTCCCAACCCATTTGTGCTACAGCCTCATTGTCTGCCCCGCTTGGAACTTAAGCACAGTTTAACATAGTGGAGCCCAGCGACTGCACGTTGTCGCTTGCATGAAACACCGAGATAATCCAGAATGCTCAGGGTCCATGAGAGAGAAAGATGCCTGCAAAATCATCTGGCCAGTTAAGCCGCAAAACATTGCAACGCCGGCCAACAAACACCGAATTGGGACATGCCCCAGTTCGGAAACTTAGCGAGCTAAAAGCATCTCCCGAAAACGACGACCTATATGGGCCGGTAGATCCGAACGATCCCACTGTCCGCGAGCTCGCTGAGTCTATTAAGCAGCACGGCTTTAAAGGTTCGCTCGTAATCTCGCTTGATGATTACATTCTTAGCGGTCATCGGCGCCGGGTTGCAGCGACACTGGCCGAAATAGTTGAAGTTCCCTGCATTGTCGATCCCGTTTATCGTCGGCACCCAGACTCTCCGTTTGCAACGAATCCGGCCTTTGTTGCCAAGCTCGAAGCCTACAATCGACAGCGCGTTAAGTCTCTGGATGACATGCTGCACGAGGCAGTGGTCAAGGCAAATCCAAAGGACGCGCACCGTGTGCTCACTCAGTTCCGCAGGGCCGCGGCAAAGATCGATAGCGACTCTGTTATCGAGCTACGCGAGTTTAATCGCCGAGCAAGGATCAGTAAGGCCAAGATCCCGTTTATGAACGCTATCAAGGGCATCCTCCAGGATTTACGAGAATACTGGCCGCTGAGTGACCGCGCCATTCATTACCAGTTATTGAATAATCCGCCGCTGCGTCACGCGTCGAAAGCTGATAGCTACTACCAAAACGATAAGAGCAGCTACAAGAGTCTGACAGAATTGCTCACGCGGATGCGCCTCGAAGGTCACATACCGTTTGATTGCCTTGAGGACTCTACGCGCCCGATCGTCATTGCTCGAGCGTATGCACATGCCGGGCTATTTATGACTGAAGAAACGGACCAATTCCTAAAGGGCTACTACCGGAATTTACAGCAGAGTCAACCGAACCACGTTGAGTTGGTTTACGAGAAAGATACTGGCCGCTCCTTCGTTGAGCCCGTAGCGCTGGAGTTTTGCATACCACTTACGGTTGGCCGTGGGTTCGCCTCACTCTCGCCTCGCGTAGCAATGGCGCGCCGATTCAAAAAGAGTGGTAAGGAAAAACTGATCGTCATTTCTATGTCAGACCTTGATCCTGATGGCGACGAGATCACGCATAGTTTTGCACGGTCAATGCGTGACGACTTTCGGATCAAGGTTGAGTGCGTCAAGGCAGCTCTCACTATGAATCAAGTTAGAGAGTTGAGACTTCCGCCTAATCGTCTTAAAGCTAAGGAAACGTCCACAAACTACCCGAAGTATATCGAGCGGTATGGCACTGAGGATGTTTACGAATTGGAAGCACTGAATCCGGGCCAGCAACGGCACCTCCTGACTGACGCGATCCTTTCAGTTATCGACGTGGCTCGTTACAACCAGGAGATCGCAAAAGAAGAAACAGAGGCCGCATTCCTAGATGAGAAGCGTCAGCTTGCAATGCTGGCTATGGGAGACTTTAAGGCGGAGTCAGATGAGCACTCAGATATTTAGTTTGTTATGCGCCTAACAGACGCTTCCATTCAATGGAAGTATCCCGCGGGAACGCAGCTCAAGATCGTGCCGAGCTTGACGTTGGTCGATGTCGACCAAAAGTGTCCTAAAGGCGGCACGATGAACAAGAGCTGTGCCGATATGACTATGGACGCGCGTCCACAAAATTTTGCTCAGAACATTTTCCTAGCAACGACCATACCGTGATCAAGTTGGGCGACATCGCCATACCTCTGCTAACTACTCAGCACAGCTTTTACGAACCAAATAGCTTCAGCCCGGTACATTGGACACGTGTCCACAGATGGCAGAGCTTGTGCCGTTGAGCGTTTTCGGAATGGGTTGTCATTAATTCTGCCTCAGGATAATCCCTATTGACTTCCTTCCTTGATAGGAATAAAAGGCCGGATATTCACGGTGTTCGTTCTCACGAGTTCTCCCTCGCATTCGTAAGACCCACACCCTCACGTTGACGAGAGTTCTCACCCCCCAAAAGAGTCTCTACCGCCAGCATTATCTTTGAAGCTTGAGTTCCAGGAGATATGCGTTGTTTGGAACAATGGCATTGTTACGCAAACCTGCGAACCCATTCATTCGCCGTCAAGACCAAAGGAGTCAGTTCATGAATTTACAAACAAGAATCGGTTCAAAGGTGCTGTCCAGTCTAATTCTTTGCTTATGGATACTTTTCACTGCGCAGAGTGCTGAAGCCGGGCCACTTCTACCAGGAAGTGGTTTTGGTGAAAATGCCGAAGCTTTCCAGGTGCTGGTAATGCATGGTCCCATTAACGCGTCCGCTAATCACGTTTTCCTTAACGTAAACAACGCAAAGTTTTGGGAGTTTACGATCTCGATCGCAGAAAATGATCGCAACGCGCTAGGTTTAACCGACGTTTTGCAAGTCCAGTTAACGGGACTGCACAAAGCCGGAGTTCCGGGTCATGTTGGGGAAGGACGAAATGATGCTGGTATCGTATTTAATTTTACTACAGCAGTCGGACCGTTTGCGCCAGGCGCAAATAATCGCGCTCGCATGCAGATGATCGACCATCCCCCAATCGCTGGCCACATGGACAAGTTTGCGGCAACGCTGACCTTCACTGTCGCCATGGATGGTCTAAGTATCACCGACTATAAGATTGAGTTTTCTGGAACCCACTGTTTTCCACAGTGTCCCGCATTGCCACCCACTGATAAGCAGTTACAGGAGGTCCCGGAGTGGGACGCTCTAATGCTCTTCGGAAGCGGGCTGGTCGGTCTTCTTGGTTATAACTGGCGGCGGAAGAATGTTTGGCTCAGACAAAGAAAACGATGAATTGCGATTAAGATGCGGAAGAGACTCAAACGTTCCAAGAGCGGGTACGGACGCCAAATAGCTTTATTTCACCAATGTAAAACCGAAAGGCCGATCATTTCTGATCGACCTTTCAGTTCCCAGCAACACAAGGCAGGATAGCCGGATTGCCGTGCTGGCGTCCTTAAAGACTTCTCAGAAAGTTATCATGTGTACGCGCGTATACATGGTGTCCCTTGGAGAAATTTCCCCCAGTGTAAATTCCATTACGCAATGACAAACCACAATGAGAGGCCCACAAAAGTCTCCGTGTAGAGACATTTTGGAGACTTGTCGTCTCGGAACGAGATTTCATTCCAGAGTGAAAAACCTAGCCGTGCCAGTAGTTCGCGAGACTGCCAAGTCTCAGTACTTTTCACCAACTGTGCGAGTTCAGGATACGTTATTACATTAAGCGGCCTCTGAACTCCTCGAGGTTCGTACTGATTCAAACGTGAGCGGAGCTAGTGATCGCGGTTCGTCTGACACGTGGAATACTCCTGACGCTTGTAATTCTTTAAGTTTCCGCCGGAAGTCAGAATAGGAGCATAGTCCCAATCTCACGAGGTTTTCGGGTCCGTATTTATCAGCCCAAACCAAGAAACCTGTTAACCGAAAAAGTTTAGCCCGATCCTCGCCGCAATAATTCTTGAGAGCTTCCATGCGCTCGGATCCTGTTCGAATGGGCTTATCAAGACCGAGCCGTTTTAAGGTAAAGCTAAGGGTCTGTTTCGCAACTAAATCGTTCAAGAGGTTTTCTACCTTTCGATTAGCAAGCCCTAGCCTTCTAGCGTGTCGCTGACACGCACGGTTATCGTTGAAACGAGTTTCAAATCGTAGAATTCCATTTGCTGCCTCCAGTTCTGGGGGCGAAACTGATTTTCTGGCTAGGCGTTCCTCAAGCTTGTTGTAAAAGCAAATTGTCTGGGCCGCATTGCTAAGCTGGATCGTTGAATTGTCAATCAGAGTTCTTTTCATGCGTGGGAGCGACAGATCGCGTAAGGCCCACAGATAGTTAGCAACCCAGTCAGAGCTCAATCGCCAGTCTTGGCAATAATGCACACGTGTCACGTTGGCTTGTAAACAGTCGAAGACTACTTGTGCAGCGTCAGAGACGTATTGCGAAATTTCTGCGAGACAAGTTTGAAGCTCATCATTTGTAGCCATAAGGTAAACATTTGAGCCGAAAAAGAATCGCGGAAGACTTCCCGTAAAGCTCAGCCAATGCGATCGATCAGGAGCTTCACTCCAAGTAAGATGAGGTTTACTTTGCGGATGAAACGTCCATCTGGCCGGATGGCGGCAGGACAAACTGGGGTGTTTACATGCGGAAGCAAATCCTAGTGAGATCATCTCGCGAGGAGAATGCATCCGGATCGGCAGTGTTAGACACACCGAGTCGATCATCTCTTATGGCTCACGCCTCATGAAGCCTTGCGGCCTGTTTTGCCTTCCTCGACACTCGCGAGAAACTCTTCGATCTGAGCTTGAGAAAACAGAACTCGAGTTCCTATGCGATAAAAGCGGATGCGGCCCGCCTTTCTCATTCGCAGCAACGTTATTCGAGATACACCACAACGTTTTGCGGCTTCGTGTTCAGAAAGGAGATTGAGTTCCTTCACGTCTTTCATGCATACGCCTCCATAAATCCATTTCGATGGCTCACACGCAGCTATCCAAGAGCGAGCAAGAGAACGCTAACACACGAAAGATTTTTATTTTTTGACCTGCGGGATTTGTGTGTGGTTTTGTGTGTGAGGATAAAAAGGTGGTGCACCCGGCATGATTCGAACATGCGACCCCCTGATTCGTAGTCAGGTACTCTATCCAACTGAGCTACGGGTGCGAAGCGCTAATAGTAAATAATGCGCGCCGATATGTAAAACGGTCATCGCGCGAAGTAACCGGGCTTGGTGCGCGCCGTCAGATCGGAATTCGTTACTTGTACCTTGATCTCGTGCCACTTCCCGCGCTCGCGGTCGCCTTTCGCCTGGTAGGCGACGGTGTAGAGCGTCCGGAGGTTCGCAGCGACCTCACGATAAAGCTGCGCCATGTATTCCAAACGATTGATCTCGTTCAAACGACCGCCAGTGCGATCCGCGAGCGACTGCATACGCGCGCGTGCGGCCGCGTAGATTCCGACGATGTTCGGCGTCTGAATCGGCAAACGTTTCGGATCGCCCGAGGGCAATGCGAGCGGGTAAATCGTGACGCCCAGGCGATCGGCTGAGGCGAGCACGTAGTTCAACTCCGCACTCGAATGCGGCTGGATCGTCGCCAGCGCCTCCTCGTTGGTTTGTGCTTTCGATAACGTCGACCGGTCGGAGTTGCGGAGTTGCGAATCCAACCCGTCAGTCAAAACGACAATCGCTTTGCGGCGTCGCGGGCCCTCCCGCTCCAACTCTTTCAACGCGTATTTCAAAGCATCGTACAAATGAGTCTCACCCGCCCCGTTCGCAATCTCGATCGCGTAGTACGTCTTCATGCGATCGGTGCTAAAGCCCGCCAACGACTTAACCTCTTTATTAAACTGAACAACCGCGACGCGATCTTCAGGCGCGAGCGCGTCGAGAAAGCGCTGGCTCGCGAGTTTCAACTGTTGCCGGAAATTGATCGTCGAGCCTGACATGTCGAGCATCAAGACCAGGCTGAAAGGCGCATCGACCGGCTCGAAGTGTTGGATCGACTGCTTCACGCCGTCTTCGTAAATGGTGAAATCGTCTCGGGTCAGCGATGTGATGGCGCGCCCCTGCTTATCGACGACGCCGACATTGAGTTGTATGAGTGAAGTTTCAGTGCGGATTACGTCATCAACATCCTGAGCCCGCCCGGGAACGAGTGCAACAAAGGCAAAAAACGCGAAGATAAAGGTCTGATAAAGGGGTTTCTGATAACGCATAGAAAATCGGCCTGCAAAGTATGCCCGCCCGTCCTGAGTTTTTCAAACGCGCTGATTTCGGACGCTTTTGCCATCCCAACGGTTGCTTTTTTCGTGAATTGACTATAATGCGAGTACATTGTCGTTCCTCACAGAATATCGTCCAAATTTTTGTTCGGAATGCGGCGCGAAGATCGTGCGGCTGCGTTGGCGTGTCTGGACCAGCCGGCGATTTTGCGACGGCTGTGGCGCGCGCGTGGGTCGGGCGCTTCGACTGCAGCGCCTCGGGATCACTGTTGTACTTGTTTTCCTCGGAGTGCTGATCGGACGTGGATTCAGACGACAGCCACCGCCATTGGTGATTCAGCGCCCTGCAGCGACCCCGAGCGTGCAAACTACTCAACCCGCGACGGCGGCCGTCGAAGAAAAGACCTACATCTGTGGTGCGAGAACAAAGAAAGGCACGCCCTGCTCGCGCCGCGTCCGTGGTCCAGTTCGCTGCTGGCAACACAAAGGCGCACAGGCGATGCTGCCGTTGGATAAGCTGGTTATTAACGAGTAAATGCGACGTGTTACGATAACGGCGATTGGAGGACTGCGATGCAAGCTTTAGAACCGCAAACATCAGTCGAAGTTAATTTCTCACCACTCACGCGACGCTACACTCTCGAAGAGTTTTGGGCACTGCCCGAACGAGAGGACCATGCGCGCTATGAACTCATTGGAGGATATCTTTTTATGGTTCCGCCGCCAGACCCGCCTCACGGGGATGTCGCCTCACAAATGTGTGACCTATTGGGAGCATTCCTGAGAGCCAACAATGTCGAAGGTAAAGTGTATTTTCCGCCTGAGCCGATTTACGTTCGCGCGGAGGACTCAACTTATCTCGAACCGGATTTGATGTACGTCTCAAAAGAGTTACGGGGAAACATGCGCACGCGGCGCACGTCAGCCGACATCGTGTTCGAATTTCTATCGCACAGCACAAAAGTCTACGATCGCACCACAAAGGCTGATACCTATCTTGCCTTAGGCGTGCGCGAGCTGTGGCTAGTGGATCCGTGGAACGCCGTTATCGAAGTGCGTCATGCCAGCAAAATCGGCGAGATACTCGTATGGAAGATCTTCAGTTACTCACACGGGCAGACTGCCCAATCGAGAGTGCTCGAGGGATTTGAAGTTCCCGTGACCGACTTCTTTGCAGGATTAAGTTAGACAGGATTACAAGATTGACAGGATTTGCAGGATATTGTTCATCCTGCAAATCCTGTAATCATGATCAACTACTGATTCCCTTGCTCGGTCGCCTTTGAGGTTTGGCGGCGGTCGATTGTCTTGACTGGCGGAGCCGGCTTTGGTGGAAGCTTCACGGGTGTCTTAAGCTTCGCCATCACTTCTGCTATCGCACGCTCGAGCTGTGGATCCTTGCCGGAGATTACCGACTGCGGATCGTTATCGACTTCGATATCCGGATCCACACCATAACCTTCGATGATCCATTCGCCAGCCTTGTTCGCAAAGCCTGTCTCCGGAACGTTCACCACACCACCATCGATTAGTTGACCACGGTTTGTAATACCAACTACGCCGCCCCACGAACGTTTGCCAATCAATGGTCCTAGCCCGGCTTCGCGGAACATCGCCGGGAAGATGTCGCCGTCTGACGCTGAATTTTCGTCGAGCAGCGCTACCATCGGGCCGATGAAGACGCCGTCAGGATACGTCGACGCATCATCGTTGGTCCGCGAATAGTTCAACGCCAAAACTTTCCGGCGCAAACGCTCGATGAGCATGCGCGAAACGTTGCCGCCGCCATTCGCACGCACGTCGACGATCAGCGCTTCTCGCTTCAGTTGCGGGTAGTACCACTTGATGAACTCACGGATCCCATTCGCGCCCATGTCGGGAACGTGCAGATAGCCTACGCGTCCATTCGTCGCCTTCGCCACCTTCTCGCGATTGTGATCGACCCAATCGAGATAGATCAGGTTCTGCTCGTCAGTGATCGGCTTGTAAGAAACCGTTCGCGCACCCTGCATCGACGGAGTCTTGTTGAGCGTGAGCTGCACCGTATTATCAGATTTGTTTTTGAGCATCCGATACGGATCGTCGTTCGCTTTCAACTCTTCACCGTCGATCGCGAGCACGTAATCACCAACACTCGCGTTCACTCCAACTTCCGTGAGCGGCGAGCGATAGAGATCTTCCGAGTTATCGCCCCCGAAGATCTTCGCGATGCGATAACGCCCGGCCTGCGCGTCAAGCTCGAAACGCGCACCCGGCAATCCAAATCGCGGCCGCGGCGGAATCTGGAAATCACCGCCCTCGATATACGCGTGCTGCACCGTAAGCTCCGAAATCATCTCGCTGATCACATAGTTGAGATCCGAGCGGTGCTGCACATACTTCAACAACGGCTTGTACTGTTCGCGCAACGCAACCCAGTCGAAACCGTGCATGTTCGAAACGTAGAACCAATCGCGATAGCGTCGCCAAACTTCGTTGAAGATCTGGTTCCACTCTTCGGTCGGCACGCGATCGACATACAAGCCATTAGTTGCAACTGCCTTTTTCGATCTTTCACCTTGCGGCGTCGCGTCGTAGAGGCTGTAACCAGGCCCTTGTGCGACAAGGATCTTCGAACCGTCGTCAGACATCGTATAACCACGAATATCGTCGACAAGCTGGGTCTCTTTGCGATCTTTGATCGAGTAGATGCGCAGCGATGGATTGCGATCGCCCTGGCGACCGTAATACCCGGCGCCACCGACGACATAAAGCAGATGTCCCGTTTTCGCAGCCAGTCCGAAGTAGTTGTCAGCGCCTAGCGGAACACGCGCCACACGATTCGTAATGCCATCGAAGTCGATGTTCATCGTCGCGGGTGGAGCGGGCGGTTTCGGTGCGGCTGCTTCCGGCTTTGGTTCGGGAGCGGCAGGCGTCTCCGCCGGTTTCTCTGCCGGCGGTGCTGCAGGTTTCGCTGCGTCGTCCGTCTTCGCGATTGTTACTTCATCACTCTCCGGCGGAAACGGATTCTTGACGTCTTTGCGCAGCGCCAGTGCATAGATATAAGTCGGACGATTCGTCGCGTAGTTGAATTCGATGTTTGAAATCTGCGGCGCAAACTCCCTGTCACTCAGGAAGTAAAGGTAGTTGCCCTGCGGATCCCATGTCGGATTGTATGAATTGAAGAAGTCGTCAGTTACGCGTCTAAGCTGACCGTCATTCGCACTCCAAACAAACACTGACTGAAACTGGTTTTGATTGACCATCGAGAACGCGAGGAAGTTTCCACGCGGCGACCATTTGTAATCACGGATCTGTCCACGCGGCGAATCGGCGACTTCAACAATCTTGCGATCCACAAGCGTGACCACATAAAGCTTGCCGTCCTTGTCGCTGAACGCGATTCGTTTTCCGTCAGGCGCCCAATCCGGCGAGTAGCGCATCGCGGTTCCACCCTGCGTGATCTGCTCGGCAGGTTTCGAGCCGTCCTGCGGCATGAGATAAAGCTCTTCTTCACCACTCTTGTCCGAGATGAACGCGATCTGCGAACCATCAGGCGACCAGCGCGGCCACTTGTCGTGCGCGCCGGATGAATCAGTCAAATTCCGCGTCGGTCCTTTTTCGATCGGCGCAGTGAAAATGTCGCCGCGCGCGGCAAACAGAGCACGCTCGCCTTTCGGGCTTAGTCCAACTGCCTCGATCAAATTCGCCGCCGACACGCGACTCGGCCTGCTCCAATTACCCTCCGCTGGAACGTTGATCGAGATCGGCGTGCTCTTCTTCGTGCGCGCGTCCATGACGACGAGCTCGCCGTCCATCTCGTAAACAATCTGGCCTTCGTTGTCTGAGCTGGGCCAACGCACGTCCCACGAACGGCTGGTGGTGACTTGCGTCGTTCGTCCGCTCGGCACGTTGTAGACGTACAGATTGAAGTGACCGTCGCGATCCGAGTTGTAAAAAATGTTGTCGCCAATCCACATCGCATCGCGCGTGGCGCGCGGGCCTTCGGTGATGCGCTTCGCCGCGTTGCTGCTCAGATTAAAGATGTAGAGCTGATTGGCCTGGCCGCCGCCGTACCGCTTTTCAGAGCGGAAGTCGCGCGACTGTGGCGAGTAAACGATCTCATCGTTGTTGGGCGAGAAGTCGCCGGAACCGGCGGTCGGCATCGGCAGCGGCGTTGATGGGCCACCATCGACCGAGACCGTGAACAAGCGCGCGATCGGGAGCGACCATGAGTCGCGCAGCGAGCGGAAGATGATGCGCTTGCCGTCTTTCGACCAGCCGAACACCTGGTTGTCCCAGCCCCAGCGTGGCGCGAGCGGTCCCTTTGCGGGATAGAAAGTCAGTTGCCGCGGCTCGCCGCCGGATGTCGGAACGACGTAGACCTGTTCGTCGCCATCGTACTGGCCCGTGAAGGCGATCCACTTTCCGTCAGGAGAGAATTTCCCGAAGACCTCGACGCCCGGATGCGACGTTACGCGTAGGGCGGCGCCACCGCTGGAGGACGCTGTCCAAAGGTCGCCCGCGTAAGTGAAAACGACGCGATCGCCGCGAATATCAGGGAACCGCAGTAGCTTGGTTTGGGAGTACGCGGTGATTGAGAAGACAAAAATGCCAGCGAAGGCAAGTAGATGCTTAAGGAACAAGGGAATCCTCCTCGAAAATCTAGATGTTCTGGGACTTGTGAATCGGAGGTAGTTTTTGACAGGATTACAGGATTAAACAGCATTTACATGTAAATCCTGAAGAATCTTGTTAATCCTGTCTCACTTCCGATTTTTGAATGCGTCGTTCAATTCTGTGTGTCTACTCGTTAACACCACCGGGCGGCCATCTATTAACAAATACTTTATACGGGTGCGAATTTCGAGCAAATCGCCGTCTGTAACGACGAGGTTGGCCATTTTGCCGACCTCGATCGACCCCAAACGGTCGGCCACGTTCAGAATCTGAGCTGGGAAAAGCGTGACTGACTTCACCGCGTCAGCTTTGGAGAGCCCGAAAGCCGCTGCCATTCCCGCGTACTGCGCCAGATTTCTGACTTCCGGACCACTGTCACCAGTGGAAATGCAGAAACGCACGCCAGCCTGCTGAAGTTTCGCCGGATTCTCATAAAGCGAGTCGTAAGCGTCGTCTTCGCGGCCTGGAAGCGAAAAGATGCCGGTCAGGATTACGGGAATGTTCTTCTCTTTCAAAAGACTCGCGACTTTCCACGCGTCGTTCCCGCCCAGAATGATCGGCTTGAGCTTCATCTCCTCCGCGAAACGAATCGCTCCGCGAATCTCGGCTTCACGATCCGCGCGGAAGATCACCGGCTGCTCGCCACGGACGTACGGCACGAGCGGCTCGAGCACGACGTTTCGATCCGGACGCGGCAGCGACTTGTCTTTCGCGTAAGCATCCTGCGCGCGGCCGTAAGCCTCGGCGTCGCGCAACATCTTTCGAATCTGTTCGACTTGTCGCTCATTTGCGGTCAGCGTGTCCGCGAGGTTTGCGGGTTGCTGGAAGCCGCCGCCGAAACCACCGCCACCAAAGCCGATGCGCGGATAGTTGATCACGAGCGCAGCCTGCGGAACGACGGCCATCTCTTTCGGAGCGGTACCGAGCAGGTTGATCAGCGCCGCCTGACCTGAGATTAGACCACCAGTTGGAGCAGTCAGTGTGTTCGTAATCCCTTCGACGCGCGTGACGCCGATGTGCGCGCTGTGCGGGTTGACGGCGATGATGGCTTTCGCGTTCGGGTTCAGATCGCCGACTTCGGAAAGATCCACAGTGCCATTCGCGCCCTGCGGAACTTCGACGAGGCCCATGTTTGTGCCGGCGTCGATCATGCCGGGATAGACTGACAGGCCACGGCCCTCGATCGTCTGCGCGCCGGCGGGAACCGAAACATTCGTGCCCACTGCTTCGATCTTGCCGTCACGGATCACGACGGTGCCGTTCTCGATGTCCGGTCCGCTGACGGTGACGATGCGCGCATTACGAATCGCGAACGTTCCGCGCGGCGGAAGCACGCCCTGCTGCGTGGTTGGATTGCCGATCTGCTGCGCGAACGCTGAGCCGGCACAAATAAGTAGTGCAAGTATGATTTTCATTATGGCTTCTCAACCTCCGCATCATCTTCATGACCGCTCGGGCGGCGACGGGGCGTTTGCGGCGACTGACCGCGCGCCGGCGGCTTGTTGGGCTCAGCCTGTTCGAGTGTCGCGCGTTCCTTCGCGAGCTCCGGGCGTCGTGCGAGGTCCTTTTCGCGATCGAAATAAACATCGCCGTCGATGAACGTCGTATCGACACGCGAGTAGACACTGAACGGGTGCCCATTCCAGATCGCGACATCGGCATCCTTGCCGACTTCGATCGATCCAACGCGCTCCTGAATTCCGAGTTGAATCGCGGGATTGAGCGTCACGAGTTTCAGCGCCTGCTCTTCCGTCAGGTCGCCCCAGTGCATCGCTTTCGCCGCTTCAATGTTCAAACGGCGCGCGCGTTCGTCAGAGTCGGAATTCATCGACACGACAACACCCGCGCGCGTCAGGATCGCAGCGTTGTAAGGAATCGCGTCGTAAGCCTCGATCTTGTAGCCCCAGGAGTCGGCGAAGATCGACGCGCCCGCGCCATGCGCAGCGATCTCTTTCGCGACCTTGTAACCCT
>Ga0105238_10002406_pt1 | contig 18764 bp, 15 predicted proteins | sample KBSC34metaG_FD_81526 | JGI IMG/M metagenome (GOLD analysis project Ga0105238, IMG submission 81526) | Corn rhizosphere microbial communities from Kellogg Biological Station, Michigan, USA - KBS C3-4 metaG | ecosystem: Host-associated > Plants > Roots > Rhizosphere > Soil | place: Michigan, USA... | reverse complement strand
CCTTTCAGGTATTCGATGGTGGTGTCGTCGACCGCGACCATACCGGCGCGCGCGCCGGCTTCGATGGCCATGTTGCAGACCGTCATGCGGCCTTCCATGGACAGCGAACGGATGGTCGACCCGGCGAATTCGATGGCGTAGCCGGTACCGCCTGCGGTACCGATCTTGCCGATCACGGCCAGCACGATGTCCTTGGCGGTGACGCCGGCCGGCAGCGCGCCGTCGACCTGCACCAGCATGGCCTTGGACTTGCGCGCCAGCAAAGTCTGCGTGGCCAGCACGTGTTCGACTTCGGAGGTGCCGATACCATGGGCCAGCGCGGCGAACGCGCCGTGGGTGGAGGTGTGCGAGTCGCCGCAGACCACCGTCATGCCCGGCAGCGTGGCACCTTGCTCAGGGCCGATCACGTGCACGATGCCTTGACGCTTGTCGTTCATGCCGAAGTACGTCAGGCTGAATTCTTTTGCATTGCCATCCAGCGTTTCGACCTGCAGGCGCGAGATCGGGTCGGCGATGCCTTGGGCGCGGTCAGTGGTGGGGACGTTGTGGTCCGCCACCATCAGGTTGGCCGAGTTCCGCCAGGGTTGGCGACCGGCTAGCTTGAGGCCTTCGAAGGCTTGCGGGCTGGTCACTTCATGGAGCAGGTGGCGGTCGATATACAGGATGGCGGTACCGTCATCTTCCGTATGAACGACGTGCGACTCCCAGAGTTTGTCGTAGAGCGTCTTGAGCATGTTGCGGTCCGGCGGAAACGAGAAAGGGATGCTGAACGGGAAAAATAGCGTTTGATTATGCCATAAAGCGACAGGTCTGACCTCCCTGCCGTGTTTTCCGCCGCGTCGCAGCAACAGGGAATAATGCTGCAAGGCAGCAGAAAAAACGCAGAACTTGCGGCAGACATGAAAAAACCGGCATTTCTTCCGTGCAGGAAACAATGCCGGTTCGGTCTTTCCCGAAAACGCCGGGATCAGCGCTTGCGGGTCTGCTGGTACAGCGGCTCCACGCGCTGGGCGTAGACCGTCAGGTCGGCGATGCGCTCGCTGCTGGAGGGGTGGGTGGACATGAACTTCATCGGCTCATCGCCGCCCAGGCTGGCCATCTTCTGCCACAGCGTGACGGCGGCCTTGGGGTCATAGCCGCCGCGCGCGGCCAGTTCCACGCCGATGCGATCGGCTTCGGTTTCGTTGGCGCGCGAATTGGGCAAGCCCATCAGGCCCATGTACAGGTATTGGCCGCCCTGCTTGCCGACATCGCCCAGGCCCAACAGCGCGGCACCAATGGAAATGGCGGAATTGGCCACCACCTGCTGCGAAGCGCGCTCGCGGGCGTGCTCGCGCAGGGCGTGGGCGATCTCGTGGCCCATCACGGCCGCCAGTTCGTCGTCGGTGATCTTGAGCTTGTCGATCAGGCCGGTATAGACCGCGATCTTGCCGCCCGGCATGCACCAGGCATTGGTCTCATCCGAGGTCAGCACGTTGACTTCCCAGTTCCACTTCAACGCATCCGGACGGAACACGCCGGTCTGCGGAATCAGGCGGTTGGCGATGGTACGCACGCGCTGCGCCTGGGCGGCATTGCGGTTGAGCAGGCCCTTACTCTTGGCTTCGGCCAGTACCTGGGCGTATTCCTTGGCCGAGGAGGCTTCCATCTCGGCCGAGGACACCAGCATCTGCTGCTTGCGATCGATGCCGACTGCGCCGCCCTGCGTGGTTTGTACGGTTTCGCAAGCCACCAGCCCCACCAGGGCTGCAGCCAGCAGACTGTTCTTGACGATAGGTTTGAGCACCATGCCCGCCTCCATTGAGTAATTGATATTGATCTCGGGTCCCGGTCTGCTGGCGTGCGTGTTGCCGTCAGTCAGCCGTGAGCCGCTTCGACCCGGCTCTTTGCAAATTGTTTCAGACAAGAAAAAACCGGCGACCGCATGTGCGATGGCCGGTTTCCTGGCAGGGCTTGCCGGCCGCTCAGCGCAGGGCCGGCGTCTCAACCTTCACATCGCCGCATTGTGCGCGATGACGCAGGGCGTGATCCATCAGCACAAGGGCCAGCATGGCTTCGGCAATGGGAGTAGCGCGAATGCCCACGCAGGGATCGTGGCGGCCGAAGGTTTCCACCGAGATTGGCTCGCCGTTCTTGTCGATGGACGGGCGCGGCGTGCGGATGCTGGAGGTCGGCTTGATGGCGATGGACGCCGTGATGTCCTGCCCGGTCGAGATGCCGCCCAGGATGCCGCCGGCGTTGTTGCCGACGAAACCTTCCGGGGTCAGCGCGTCGCCGTGCTCGGAACCCTTCTGCGCCACCGCAGCGAAACCTGCACCAATCTCCACCCCCTTGACGGCATTGATGCCCATGAGCGCGTAGGCGATCTCGGCATCGAGCTTGTCATACAGTGGTTCGCCCAAACCCACCGGCACGTTCTGTGCCACCACGTCGATGCGCGCGCCGATGGAATCGCCCTCCTTGCGCAGGCCATCCATGTAGTCTTCCAGGCGTTCGATGATGCTGGCGTTGGCGGCGAAGAAGGGGTTGTTGGGCACGTGCTCCCAGGATTCGAAGGGAATCGCGATCTCGCCCAGCTGGCTCATGCAGCCCTTGAAGGTGGTGCCGTATTTCTCGAACAGCCACTTCTTGGCGATGGCCGCCGCACCCACTACCGGGGCGGTCAGGCGCGCCGAAGAACGGCCGCCGCCGCGCGGATCGCGGATGCCGTACTTGTGCCAGTAGGTGTAGTCGGCATGGCCAGGACGGAAGGTATCGAGGATGTTGCCGTAATCCTTGCTGCGCTGGTCCTGGTTGCGGATCAGCAGCGCGATGGGGGTGCCGGTGGTCTTGCCTTCATAGACGCCGGAGAGGATCTCCACCGTATCCGGCTCCTGGCGCTGGGTCACGTGGCGCGAGGTGCCGGGACGGCGGCGGTCCAGTTCGGGCTGGATGTCGGCTTCGGACAGCGTCATGCCCGGGGGGCAGCCATCGATCACGCAGCCGATGGCCGGGCCGTGGGATTCGCCGAAGGTGGTGACGGTGAAGAGCGTGCCGAAGGTATTGCCGGACATGATGGAATTCGCGCAAAAATAGGGGAAGCCGCGATTCTACCAGCCTCGGCCGATGCCGACGAGCCGCCCCAGGCCGCAGGCTCCCCCTCAGGCAGGCTTATTTCCAGTCGCCGCGCAGCGCCCGGACCTGCTCCTGCAGCCCTTCCGGGCTCACGGCGTCGGGCGCAATCGGCTCACCGACCGCCAGTTCCAGCCGCGAGAACAGCCCGCGCTTGAAGGTGCGTGCCACCGGATTGCTGGGGTCGCGCGAGAACAGGCTGCCCCACAGCCCGCGCAAAGCCATGGGCAGGACCGGCACCGGGCTGCGGTCGATGATCTTCTGCACGCCGCCCTTGAAGGGATTCAATTCGCCATCGCGGGTCAGCTTGCCTTCCGGGAAGATGCACACCAGTTCACCCTCATGCAAGGCCTGGGCGATATCGACGAAGGCCTTTTCGGTCAGCCAGGGATCTTCCTTGACCGGTGCGATCGGGATGGCCCGCACGTTGCGGAACAGCCAGGACATCACCGGAATCCTGAATATCTGGTGATCCATGACGAAGCGCACCGGACGCGGGCTGGCGGCCATGATGGCAATCGCGTCGACATAGCTCACGTGATTGCACACCAGCACGGCCGGTCCTTCATCAGGAATGGCCTGCCCGTTGATGATGCGCACCCGATAAAAGGTGTGGATCAGGATCCAGGCCAGGAAGCGGATCAGGAATTCCGGCACCAGCGAGAAGATGTAGACCGCCACCACGCCGTTCATGATGGCCGTGGCCAGGAAGATCTGCGGGATCGTCAGCCCGGCCTTGAGCAACACCATCGCCACGACGGCCGAGACCACCATGAACAGCGCATTCATGATGTTCATCCCGGCGATGGTGCGCGAGACGTGAGCCGGGTCGCAGCGGGTCTGGATGAGCGCAAACAACGGCACGATGTACAAGCCGCCGAACAGACCGATGCCCAGGCAATCGAACAGGATGCGCCAGCTGCCGCCCTGCGCCAGGAAGCCGCCCAGGTCCAGCATGGCCGACGGCGTGACATAGGCCTGGCTGGCGAAATACAGCTCCAGTCCGAACACCGACAAGCCGATCGAACCAAAGGGCACCAGCCCGATTTCCACCTTGTGCCCGGAAAGCCGCTCGCACAGCAGCGAACCGGCACCGATGCCGACCGAGAACACCGCCAGCAGCAGCACGAAGACGCTGGTCGCCATGCAGGTAGTTCTTCGCATAGACGGGGAATTGCGCCAGCATGATGGCCCCGTAGAACCAGAACCAGGAATTGCCCAGCAGCGACAGGAACACCGGCCGGTTGCGGCGCGAATAACCGAGGTTGCGCACGGTTTCGGTGAAGGGATTCCAGTTCACCTTCAGGTCCGGCACCGGGGCCGGAGAAAGCGGAATGCGCAGGCTGGCCAGCCAGCCCAGCACGGCGATACCGATGGTGATCCCGGCCACCAGGTGCAGGCCCCAGGGCTTGTGCACCACCAGCACCGCGCCCAGGATTTCCCCCAGCAGGATGCCGACGAAGGTGCCCATTTCGATCAGGCCATTGCCCCCGACCAGCTCATCGCGCTTCAACTGCTGGGGCAGGTAGGCGTATTTCACCGGCCCGAACAGGGTCGAATGAACACCCATGCCGATCACGGCGGCGATCAGCAGCCACAGGTGATGCGTCATCCAGCCATAGGCGGCCACGCACATGATGGCGATTTCGAGCAGCTTGACGAAGCGTGCCACCCTGCCCTTTTCCAGCTTGTCGGAGAGCTGGCCGGAGGTGGCCGAAAACAGGAAGAACGGCAGGATGAACAAACCCGGGATGAGGTTGTTGAGCAAGCCCGGATCCACGTCCGTCCAGGACAGCGCGTCATAGGTGAGGATGGTCAGCAGCGCCGTCTTGAACACGTTGTCATTCAAGGCCCCCAGGAACTGGGTCCAGAAGAAGGGAGCGAAGCGCCGTTGGGAGAAGAGCGTGAACTGGCTGTTCTTTTGCATGGGCAATCAGGTGAGGGAGGAAGCGCGCAGTCTGCGCCGCGCGGGTCAGGATTGGCAACAATACCAAGGGACAAGGGGCAACGGGCAATAAAAAACCGCTCCAGCAGGAACGGTCATGACGGCACCGCCTGCACCGGGCAGGCGGCTGCCAACAAAAAACGAAAGCGCAGAGCGTTCAGCTGTTGCCTTCGCGCTCTTCTTCCTCGGCCGGCCAGTCGCGGATGTAGGCCTTGAGCATCTTGTTCTCGAAGCCCTGCGCATCCAGCACCGCCTTGGCCACGTCGTAGAAGGACATCACGCCCAGCACGGTACGGGCTTCCATCACCGGCACATAGCGCGCGTGCTTTTCCAGCATGATGCGGCGCACTTCGTTGAGGTCGGTATCCGGGGTGACGGTGATGGGCGCATCGTTCATGTGCTTGCGCACGGTCGAGCCGCCCAGTTCGCCGCCGTTCTTGTGCAGCGTCAGCAGCACTTCGCGGAAGGTCAGCATGCCGACCAGGTCGCCGTATTCCATCACGACCAGCGAGCCGATGTCTTTCTCGGCCATGGCGGCGACCGCCTCCTGAATCGGGGTTTCCGGCGTGACGGTGAAGAGGATGTTGCCTTTGACCTTGAGGATTTCAGAGACTTTCATGATGTCGTCCTGGTTTGGTTATATGAAGCTGTTTTGACTGTAGGCGATGACGCCGGGAAAATCCAATTCATGGGGGCAACAGGATAACTGATCCTGCCCGCAACCGCAGCGGACGCCTCCTCCAGGCCCTCCTGGCGCGCTGGAAATCACATGGTACGGGCAAGGGCGACATTTGGGCAACCGGCAAAGACGCTGCTGCGCAGAATTTCCCTGCAGAATTTACGTTTTACAGCTGAAGCTTGCTTCAGCACAAGGATTGCAAACGGGCGCGGCGCTGACTACTCTGAAAGGGTCAGGACTCTCCGGAGAAGACCATGGCTGCTACCCTGCCCGAACGCCATTACGCCAGTTTCAGCGAGTTCTATCCGACCTACCTCAGCGAGCATGCGCACCGGGTCAACCGGCAGCTGCATTTCCTGGGATCGACGCTGGCGCTGTTGAGCCTGTTGCTGCTGCTGATCACGCACCAGTGGTGGTGGCTGGCGGTGGCGCTGTTCTGCGGCTACGGTTTTGCCTGGGTCGGGCATTTCATGGTGGAGAAGAACCAGCCGGCCACCTTCCGTCATCCGTTCTATTCCTTCATGGGCGATTGGGTGATGTACTGGCAAATGCTCACCGGGCAGGTATCCTTTTAGAAACCTTCATAAAAGGGCCGACAAGGGCTGATCCGGGGGCTTTGGCGTCGGATCAGCGCTCCCACAGACGCCGGCGCGCCTCCAGCGGCACCGCAGCATGCGGCATGGCGGCCACGGTGGCGGCGACTTCTTCCTCGGCCACCCGCCCGGCCTGGCAATACTGCTCCAGCGACTGCGCCAGCTCGGCGTTGATGGCATCTTCCACCCGCGCCACCAGCGCTTCTTCCTCTCCGGCCTGGGCCAGTACCGCAGGATCGAACACGAACAGGCGATACACCCGCGCCAGCTGGATGGTGCTGGGATTGGCCACCAGGGTCCAGCGATCCATGTCATCGGTAATGCGGCGGTTCCAGCCGCGACGGCTGCGGCTGCCCGACTCCGGCTTGACCGAGGCTACCCAGCCCTCTTCGCTCATGCGCGCCAGCAGTTGCTGCAATTCACCCAGGCCCAGCCGGGTGGCGCGCCGCACCTCCTCCATGCTGACCACGGCCGACTCCACGCCCACGCGCGCCGCGTGCAGGAATTTCAGGACCTTGACCGCATCGATGAATTCCGCGCCCGGCGAGGGGACATGCCACCAGCGTTCATAGCGCACCACCGGCAGCGCCGCCGTCAGCAGCGCCCCGAAGAGCGTGATCATCCACATCATGTAGATCCACACCAGGAAGATCGGCAGCACCGCCACCGTGCCATAGACCATGGTGTAGGTCGGGAACTGCAGGATGTAGGCGGCAAAGAGCCGCTTGGCGATTTCCAGCCCGATACCGGCCAGCAGGCCGCCGGCGGCCGCATCACGCCAGTCCACGGTCTGGTTGGGCACGGTGCTGTAGAGCAGCGTATAGGCCAGCGTGGAGAGCATCAGCGAGACCAGCGTATAAAAGCTCGCGCCCAGCCACGGCAGGCTCTTGACCGCGCCGCCGGTGGCGGTCGACAGATACGAGGTCACGCTGATGGAGACCCCGATCAGCAGCGGACCCAGCGTGATGATGGCCCAGTACACCAGCACCCGCTGCACCAGCGGGCGCGACTTCTTGACGCGCCAGATCTGGTTGAACACGCTCTCGATGGTGGACATGGTCAGCACCGAGGTCAGGATCAAGAGCACCCCGCCCACGGCCGAGATGCGCGCCGACTTCGCGGCGAACTGGTTCAGGTAGCCCAGGATGGTGTTGGCCACGCCCTTGGGCATGAGGTTCTCGACGAAATAGGCTTCCAGCGAGGCGCGGAAGGTCGAGAACAGCGGGAAGGCCGTAAACAGTGCCAGCGCGATGGTCAGCATCGGCACCAGCGACAGGATGGTGGTGAAGGTCAGGCTGCCGGCCACTTGCGGCAGGCGATCCTCGCGCAGCCGCCGGCCGGCGAAGCGCAACAGGTCGCTGAACTGCTCACGGGTCAGACCACGCATACGGGACAAGGAAAAACGCAAAGAAGACATCCGTTCGACTTCATCGGAGACGCCGCACCCGCAGATGCGCCGCCCCATCGGGGTTGAATCAGGCCGCATGACGGCGCGCAGGCTTGCTGCCGGCCAGACGACAAGTTTGGCGATTATCGCCCAAGCGGGCAGCAAAATCCCGCAAAAAGGCAAAGCAGGCCCAAAGTTTCTGCTTCCTCATGGTGCAGATGAAGAAAAAGCGGGGACACTCAGGCTTTTCCTGCTGTCTGGGAGCAAAAAAACGGAAATATAATAAGTCACATGATGACCTCTTCGACCGCTACTTCCGTGCAGACCTCCTCCAACGCCACCATCCTGGTGCTCTACTATTCGCGCCATGGTGCCACCCGCAAGCTGGCCGAGCTGATCGCCCAGGGCGTGGAAAGCGTGCCCGGCTGCGATGCCCGCCTGCGCACCGTGCCGGCGGTTTCCACCGTCACCGAAGCGGTGGAACCGGACGTGCCAAGCTCCGGCGCGCCCTACGTGGAGGCCAGCGACCTGGCGGAATGCGATGGCCTGGCCCTGGGTTCGCCCACGCGTTTCGGCAACATGGCAGCGGCCATGAAGTATTTCTGGGATGGCACCTCGCCGCAGTGGCTCTCCGGCGTACTGGCGGGCAAGCCGGCCTGCGTCTTCACCTCCACCGGCAGCCTGCATGGCGGCCAGGAATCGACGCTGTTGAGCATGATGCTGCCCCTGCTGCACCATGGCATGCTGATTGTCGGCCTGCCCTATTCGCATCCCGAGCTGATGAATACTTCCAGCGGCGGCACACCTTACGGTGCCAGCCACTGGGCGGGCGTCAACGGCAATCAGCCGCTGTCGGACGACTCGCGCACCCTGGCCATCGCGCTGGGCAAACGGCTGGCAGAAAACGCCATCAAATTACGGAGACCATCATGAACAGCAGTGCGCGCTACTTCCACCTCGGAGCCAGTTCCAGCCTGATCGCCCTGATCCTGCTCTGTCTGGCGTGGGAACTGGTGCTGGCCCCGCTGCGACCGGGCGGTTCGTGGATGGTGCTCAAGGTCGTGCCTTTGCTGCTGCCGCTGCGCGGGGTATTGAAGCGCGATGTCTACACGCTGCAATGGTCGTCCATGCTGATCCTGGTGTACCTGGCGGAAGGCCTGGTGCGCGCCACCAGCGACAGCGTCCATGCCTCGGTGCTGCTGGCCTGGGTCGAAGTGGCGCTGACCACGTTGTATTTCGTCTGCGCACTGGCGTATTTGCATCCGTTCAAGAAGGCCGCCAAGGAAATTGCCCGCCAGGCGATCCAGAAGGCCTCCCAGTAATACGCACCGCTTCCCCACATCGATAGGGCGCGCCACTGCACGTGGCGCGTTTCGCTTTCATGACCGACTTTCTCGCTGCCTGCCGTACCGCCATCGGTGCTGCCCATGTCCTCACCGATGCCGCCGACACCGCCGGCTACCTGACCGACCAGCGTGGCCGCTACACCGGCCGTGCCCTGGCCGTATTACGCCCGGCTGATACGGCCGAAGTGGCGGCGCTGGTGCAACTGTGCGCGCACCATGGCATCCCGCTGGTGCCGCAAGGGGGCAACACCGGCCTGGTGCTGGGCAGCGTGCCCGACCAGCAGGGCAATGCCGTGGTGCTCTCGCTGCGTCGCCTGAACCGTATCCGTGCGGTGGACCCGGTCAACAATACGATGACGGTGGAAGCCGGCTGCGTGCTGCAGCACCTGCAGGAGCAGGCGGCGGCGGTGGACCGCCTGTTCCCGCTGTCGCTGGCGGCCGAAGGCAGCTGCACCATCGGCGGCAATCTTTCCACCAATGCCGGCGGCACCGGCGTGCTGCGCTATGGCAATACGCGCGAGCTGTGCCTGGGGCTGGAAGTGGTGACGGCCGCGGGCGAGATCATGAGCAGCCTCAAGGGCTTGCGCAAGGACAATACCGGCTACGACCTGCGCGATCTTTTCATCGGCGCGGAAGGCACGCTGGGTATCATCACTGCGGCAGTGGTCAAACTGTTCCCGCAACCGCGCGCGCAACTGACTGCTCTGGTAGCGCTGCAATCCCCGGCGCAGGCGCTGCAACTGCTGCTGCAGGCGCAAGCGCGCTGTGGTTCGGCCTTGACCGGTTTCGAGCTGATGTCGCACTTCTGCCTGCAGCTGGTCTGCAAGCACTTCCCCGACCAACGCCTGCCCTTCAGCCAGCCGCATCCGCAATACGTGCTGCTGGAACTGTCGGACAACGAATCCGAAGACTACGCCCGGGCGATTTTTGAAACCCTGATTGGCGAGGCCCTTGAACAGGGCTTGGTGGACGATGCCGTGATCGCCGCCTCGCTGGCCCAGTCCAGGGCCTTGTGGCGACTGCGTGAAAGCATCTCGATGGCACAGGCGCACGAGGGCAAGAACATCAAGCACGACATCTCGGTGCCGATCTCGCGCATCGCCGAATTCATGGAAGTGACCGATACCCTGGTGCAGCAGGCCGCACCGGGTTGCCGCATGGTCAGTTTCGGCCACCTGGGCGATGGCAACCTGCACTACAACGTCTCGCCGCCGGCAGGTGTACCCGATGCCGATTTCCTGGCGCGACAGGGCGACATCAACCGCGTGGTCCATGACAGCGTGGACCGCTTCGGCGGCTCGATCTCGGCCGAGCATGGATTGGGCGCATTGAAGCGCGAAGAGATCCTGCGCTACAAGTCACCGGTGGAACTGCGCCTGATGCGCGCCATCAAGCAGGCGCTGGATCCGCAGCAATTGATGAATCCGGGCAAGGTGCTGTGACGCCACTTTGAAGCAGGTATCAACAAAAAGGGACGGACGCCAGTACGAGCCGTCCGCCCCAACCTCCCCCTCAGGAGCCTGCCTGAAACGCTCACTTTCCTTGCGTTTCCCTATGTCGTGATCTTTGCATCAAGCGCGCTTCTCCAATTCGAGGAATAGCAGGCGATGCCACAGCCAATTTGTGAATTCAGGCCGCCGTCTTGTGCTCGGCGGCATGGTCGCGCATGGTCTGCAGGAACAGGTCCGGCGCCATCGGCCGTCCCAGCAGATAGCCCTGCATGGCGTCGCATCCGACCTGGTGCAGGAACTCCTGCTGGCGCTCGGTCTCCACGCCTTCGGCGACGATGCGCAGATTCAGCGTGCGCCCAAGGGCCACGATGGCCGATACGATGGCGGCATCCTCGGTGCCTTCGCTGAGGTCGCGCACGAAGCCGCGATCGATCTTCAGTTCGTTGGCCGGCAGGCGCTTCAGGTACAGCAGGCTGGAGTAGCCGGTGCCGAAATCGTCGATGGAGATCTCCACGCCCAGGTCGGCAATCTGCTGCAGCGTCTGCAGGCTCTGCTCGGTATTGTTCATGGCGGTCGACTCGGTCACCTCCAGCGTCAGGCAGGACGGCGGCAGCTGATGTTTCTCCAGGGCAGCACGCACCACGTCCAGCAGATGCGGATCGGCAAACTGCACCGGCGAAAGATTCACCGCAATCTTCCAGTCGGCATAGCCCAGGGTCAGCCACTCATGCATCTGGCGACAGGCTTCATCCAGCACCCAGGCCCCGATCGGGATGATCAGGCCGGAACGCTCGGCCAGGCCGATGAACTCATCCGGCCCCACCAGCCCGCGTTGCGGATGCTGCCAGCGCAGCAGCGCCTCGGCCCCCAGCACCGGACCATCAAGCAGGCTGAACTTGGGCTGGTAGACCAGCCGGAATTGCTTGCGCTCCAACGCTACCCGCAGGTCCTGCAGCCACTGCAGCTGATGATGCGCATTGGCATTCATGGACGGTTCGAAGAAGTTGTAGCCGTTGCGGCCGGCGCGCTTGGTGTGATACATGGCGGCGTCGGCGTTGATGACCAGGTCGTGGCGCGTGGCCCCGTCCTCCGGATAGATGGCGATGCCCACGCTGGCTGACACGCGCAGGTCCTGCTCGGCCAGGCGGAACGGCAGGTTGACCACTTCCACCAGCTTCTCGGCCACCGGCATGGCGTCTTCCGGCTGCGCCAGTTCCACCAGGATCACGAATTCGTCGCCACCCAGCCGCGCCACCGTATCGTGTGCGCGCATGGCACCGGTCAGGCGCTGCGCCACCTCCACCAGCATGCGGTCGCCCACATGGTGGCCGAGCGAGTCGTTGATGGCCTTGAAGCCATCCAGATCCATGAACATCAGCGCGAAATGTCCCTGGCTGCGTGCGGCCTTGTTGATGGCCTGGCTCAGACGGTCTTCCAGCAGGGTGCGGTTGGGCAGCTTGGTGAGATGGTCGTGCAGCACCATCTGCGTCAATTCTTCATTGGCTTCGGCCAGCGAGCGTGCCAGCTTGGCGGTACGCGACTCCAGCCGCGCATCCAGCACCGAGGTCAGCAAGGCGATGCTCAGCACCGCCAGCGTGACCACGATGACCAGGATCGCCAGCCAGCCGGTCCCCACGCCCTCGCGTGCCGACAGGCACACCGAACCGTTGGGGAAAGTGGCGGCCGCCATGCCGGTGTAATGCATGCCGACAATGGCCACGCCCATCACCACCGAAGCGCCGGCGCGCGCGGCTTTCACGTAAGGGGTATTGCGGCGCAGGCTGAAGGCGATCCACAGCGCTGCCGCCGACGCCGCTACGGCGATCAGGATGGAAGCGATGAACAGCACCAGGTCGTAATCGATGCCCGGCGTCATGCGCATGGCGGCCATGCCGGTGTAATGCATGCCGGCAATGCCGGTCCCCATCAGCAAGGCGCTGCCGAACAGCCGCCGCAGCGGCAATTCGCTGCGGGTGACGATCCACAGCGCATAGCCCGAGGTGGCGATGGCGATGAGCAGCGAGAGCGTAGTGATCCAGACATCGTAGCCCAGCGCAATGGGCAGCCGGAAAGCCAGCATGCCGATGAAATGCATCGACCAGATCCCCAGCCCCATGGCCACTGCACCACCGGCAAGCCAGAAGCGTGCGGCACGCGAATGCAGATGGCTTGTGGTGTTGATGCGCTCGGCCATGTCCAGCGCCGTATAGGAGGCGAGGATGGCCACCAGCAGGGAAACGACCACCAGCGGCTTGTCGTAGTTGGCGATGAGCATGGCGAAGAGTGATGCCTGTGAAAAACGGCGATTGAGCGAAGGTCGCTGGAAGGCAGGTGATTCGGTGCGCGCACGCACCGGCACGTCCCGCCCCGGCAAACAGCTTGGCAAGATGGATGACCTGTCATCAAGCTTAGGGGGCGGCGCATTGTCACACAATCAGGAAATACCCGTTGTCACAATGGCATTTTCCGTCGACCAAACGTTGCCCGACCGAGGCAAACAAACAACATTTCGTGACCAACCGCATGCCAAATTGATCATTTGGTCAGGATTGCGCCTCCCAAAGGCATACGGAGGTCAGAAGATATCGATGAAATGGCAACTTTATGGAGCGCCGCTGATCTCTTGTCACGGCAGTCCGCGCATCGCCGCCCGACGTGCGCCCGGCCTCTCCCGGCCGCCCTTCGCGCCTGCACGCCACCGAACAAGCTGCAAAACGACAACAAAACACAACAAATCGACAACAAGGACAACATGCTGAACTTACCCCACTCCCGTCTGCATCCGCACCAGGACGGCCTGCCGGCCCGTACCCGTCTGTCGCGCCGCGTGGCGCTGGCCTTGTGCGGTGTGGCCGCGCCGCTGTGGCTGGCCGCCCCGGCGCATGCCGGCATTTCGATGGTGCAACCACCCAAGCGCATCGATGCCACCAAGCCACTGGAGCTGACGCTGCTGGTGTCCGAGGACGAGCAGGCCCAGCGCACTTATCAGTTGCCCGCCACGCTGCTGGTGGCGGCCTCGGCCGACATGATTCCGCCGCAGCAGATCGCCCTGCAGCGCGTCGATGGCGAAGACAGCCTGACCCTGAAGCAAGGTGAGTTCCGCAAGGTGCGCTATCGCGGCGAACTGCCGCGCCGCCTGCGCGGCATGGTGCGTATCGAACCGATCGGCATGGATGCTTCGCCGGTGCTGGTGGCGGTGGTACGCCCGGATCCGTCGCTGGGGCCCTTGCCGGAATCGCCCGACCTGATCAACACGCCGCTGGCCGATTCGACCAGCAAGGTCGCGCCGGTGGCCCCTTCGGCCACGGTATTTACGCCGGGTGCCAATGCCTCGCCCATCGACAGCGCACCGGCAGCCGAGGACATCCTCTCCAACAGTCGCCGGCTGTCCTTCAATGAGCCGATGTATTTCACGGTGGGGCACAACAATGGTGATACCAATGCGCGCTTCCAGCTCAGCTTCAAGTTCCGCGTGTTCGTGCCGGACGATCCGCGCTCGCGCGGCCTGCTGGACAATCTCTACCTGGGCTACACGCAGTTCTCGCTGTGGGACCTGTCGGCCCCCTCGGCCCCCTTCCGCGATACCAGCTATCGCCCCAGCCTGTATTACTACCTGCCGGATGTGGGCATACAGAACCGCGTCTTCAGCCGCATCGGCATCGCCACCGGCTTGGAGCACGAGTCCAATGGACGCGACGGCACCGCCTCGCGCAGCATCAATACCTACTTCATCGAGCCGACCTTCAACTTCGGCAATCTCAACGACTATCACTTCAAGGTCGCGCCCAAGGTCTATGCCTATCTCGGCCCGACCCGCGACAACCCGGACATCGCCGACTATCGCGGCCACCTGGACCTGAAGCTGGCCTATGGCAAACCCGACGGTCTGGAAGTGGCGACCATGCTGCGCAAGGGCAAACTGGGCGGCAAGTACAGCGCCGAAACCCAGGTCACCTACCCGCTCTCGCGCCTGCTGCCCGGTACCGCCGGCTATCTGATGGCCAGCTACTTCTACGGCTATGGCGAGAGCCTGCTGACCTACAACCAGAAGGATCATCCGCAACTGCGCATCGGTTATGCGCTGTGGCGATGAACATTCTGTGAGCGTGCTTCGCGGGGCATGATGCAAGCAAAACGGGGATGCCTTGGCATCCCCGTTTTTTTCCGTTCTTTGGGTACCGCTTGCAGAAGACGGCGGCCTCAGGCCACCGGCGTGCGCATCGTCACGAACTCTTCGGCGGAGGTCGGATGAATGCCGATGGTGGCATCGAACTGCGCCTTGGTGGCACCGCATTGCAGGGCTACGGCAAAGCCCTGGATGACTTCACCGGCATCGCCGCCGACCATGTGCACGCCGAGCACCTTGTCGGTCTGCGCATCGACCACAAGCTTCATGAAGGTGCGTTCGGTATTGCGCGAGAGGGTGTTCTTGAGCGGCTTGAAGTCGGTCTTGAAGATTTTTACTTCACCATGGGCTTTTCGCGCCTGTTCTTCGGTCAGTCCCACGGTGCCCACATTGGGATGACTGAACACCGCTGTCGGAATGTTCTGGTAGGACATCACGCGCTCGCCCTTGCCGAACAGGCGCGCCACCACCACCATCGCTTCGGCCAGCGCCACCGGTGTCAGGGCCACGCGGTCGATTACGTCGCCCACGGCGAGAATCGATGGCACGTTGCTCTCGAAATTCTCATTGACCACCACGGCGCCGTTTTCCTTCAAGGCGACGCCGGCCTGCTCCAGCCCCAGCCCGCGTGTATTGGGCGTACGCCCGGTGGCAAACAGCACGCACTCCGCCGCCACGGTTTCGCCATTGGTCAGGCGCACCTGCTTGACGCTGTCTTCGGCCGCATGCGGTCCTTCGATGGCCGCGATGCTGGCATTGAATACCAGGCGGATGCCCTTCTTGGCCATTTCATCGGCCAGGTGGATGCCCAGGTCGGCATCCATGTTGCGCAACAGGCGCTCGCGGCGATACACCAGCGTCACGTCGCTGCCCAGGCCATTGAGGATGGACGCCAGTTCCACGGCGATGTAGCCGCCGCCCAGCACCACCGCACGTTTCGGCAGACTCTTCAGGTGGAAGAAATCGTCCGAGGTGATGCCCAGCTCGCTGCCCGGGATCTGCGGCTTGTCGGGATGGCCGCCGGTGGCCACCAGGATGTGGCGGGCGGTGAAACGCTTGCCTTCCACGCTGACCGTATGCGCATCTTCCACCGTGGCGAAGCCACGATGCAGGCTCACGTTGGCGCCATCGAGCAGACGCTGGTAGATGCCGTTCAGGTGCGTGATCTCGCGGTCCTTGTTGGCGATCAGGGCCGGCCAGTCGAAGGTGGGTTCGCTGTGCAAGGTCCAGCCGTAACCGGCGGCATCGGCGAAATCCTCGTGGAAATGGGCGCTGTAGGACATCAGCTTCTTGGGGATGCAGCCGACGTTGACGCAGGTGCCGCCCAGATCGCCCTTCTCGGCCAGCCCGACGCGGGCCCCGGCCTGGCCGGCGAAGCGCGCTGCGCGCACGCCACCGGAACCGCCGCCGATGGTGAAGAGGTCGTAATCGTATTGGCTCATGGTTTCTCCAGAGAGTGGCCGCAGCCCCCTGGCCACGCCCATTGTTGGTCTTTGCGTGCTTGGGTTATGCGGGCGGAAGCGCGCTTTGCAAGTCCGTGCGGCGCCGGCCATCGAGTGCCCGCATCACCAGCAGCACCGGTGCCAGCCCCACCAGCACGATGGACAAGGCCGGCAAGGCCGCCTCGCCCAGGCGCTCGTCGCGCGCCAGGTTGTGTGCAATCACGGCCAGGGTATCGGTATCGAAGGGACGCAGCAGCAAGGTCGCCGGCAACTCCTTGACCACATCGACGAACACCATCAGTGCCGCCACCGCCAGCGAGCGCCACAACAGCGGCATGTGCAGGCGCCAGGCAATCACTGCGCGCGAACTGCCCAAGGTGCGCGCCGCTTCGTCGAGACTGGCCGGAATACGGGTGTAGCCGGACTCCACCGACTGCACCGCAACCGCCGTGAAGCGTACCAGATACGCATAGATCACGCCCAGCGAGCTGGCCGTGAGCAGCACACCCAGCCCCGCCGCCGGCCACAGCGCCTGCAGCCAGGCCACCGGCAGCAGGATGCCCACTGCGATGACCGACCCGGGAATGGCATAGCCCATGCCGGCCAGGCGAGCGGTCAGGCGCAGCACCAGCCCCTGCAGGCGCGGCAGGTGCGCGCCGCGCAGCTCGAAGCACAGGCCAAGCGCCAGCACGATGGCCGCCAGCGCCGCCATGCCGCCGAAGCGGAAGCTGTTCCACACCCAGCCGACATAGCGGGCCAGATCGAAAGCGGGCATGGCGGCGTCGCTGCTGCCCCACTGCCCGGCCCACAACTGCAACAGGATCGCCACCGGCAGCACGAAGCCCAGCACCACCGGCAAGCCGCACACCGCCCAGGCCGCCAGCGTCTGCGCGCCGGTCAATTGCGGCAGGCGCGCCTCCGCTCCCTCGCTGCCGCGCGCACCGCGTGTGGCCGCAAAGCGCATGCGGCCCTGTTCGCGCCGCTCCAGCCACAGCAGCACCGACACGAAGAGCAGCAGCAGCGACGCGTACTGGGCGGCGGCAATGCGGTCATCCAATACAACCCAGGCCTTGTAGATGCCGGTGGTGAAAGTGGTCAGGCCGAAGTAGGCCGAGACACCGTAATCGGCCAGCGTTTCCATGAGCGCCAGCGCCGCCCCGGCCGCCAGGGCCGGACGCGCCAGCGGCAAGGCCACGCGCCGGATGCGTTCGGACAGCGGCGTGCCCAGCATGCGGGCAGCCTCCATCAGGTGCATGCCGCGCTCGGAGAGCGCATTGCGCGCCAGCAGGTAGGCATAGGGATAGAGCGTGAAGACGAACATGCACACCGCCCCCGGCAAGCCGCGCACATCCATGCGCCAGCCCGGGAACCAGCCGCGCAGCGTGCTCTGCACGGCCCCCGCGTATTGCAGGAAATCGGTATAGGCATAGGCCGACACGTAGGCCGGCATGGCCATCGGCAACAGCAGCGCCCAGGACAGCCAGCGCCGTCCGCGAAACTCGAACAGGCTCACCGTCACCGCCGCTGCACCACCGACGATGACCACGCCCAGCGGCACCATCAGCGCCAGCCAGCCGGAGGTGGCCAGGTAGCCGGGCAAGACGGTCTGCATCTGCTGGCGCAGGTTGTCGATGCCGGCCGCATCCAGCCCGAACCAGGCAGCGAGGATGCCGAAGAGCGGCAAAGCGATCAGGACAGCGAGCAAACCGATGATGTGCATAAACGGGAACGGCCCAATAAAGAATTGCCAGGGGAAGTCGGCGGTCCATGCGCTACACTGCGCACTCCGAGACAAACGCGAATTGTAACCATTTCATCGAGCCTGCCCATGTTTCTGGAAGTCGATCACGTCAGTATCCGTTATCCCCGCAGCGCCCAGGCGGCCGTCGATGCCGTCTCGCTGCGCCTGCAGCCGGGCGAGCTGGGGGCCCTGATCGGCCCCTCCGGCAGTGGCAAGACCAGCCTGCTGCGCGCCGTGGCCGGGCTGGAACCGGCGCAGTCGGGCCGCATCCGGCTCGACGGAGCATTGCTGGAAGGTGATGGCGTGCGCGTGCCGGCCGAGGCGCGGCGCATCGGGATGGTGTTCCAGGATTTCGCGCTGTTTCCGCATCTGGATGTGGCGGCCAATATCGGCTTTGGCTTGCGCGGCATGGCGCGTGCGCAGCGGGAACAGATCGTCACGCAGATGCTGGCCCTGGTCGGCCTGCCTGAGGCCGGCAGCAAATTCCCGCACCAGCTGTCCGGTGGCCAGCAGCAGCGCATCGCCCTGGCGCGCGCGCTGGCACCGCAGCCGCGCCTGCTGTTGCTGGACGAACCGTTTTCGAGCCTGGATGTGGAACTGCGCGAACGCCTGGCACACGACGTGCGCGACATCCTCAAGCGCACCGGCACCACCGCCCTGATGGTCACGCACGATCAGCTGGAAGCCTTTGCGGTGGCCGATGTGGTGGGGGTGATGCGGCACGGCCGATTGGAACAGTGGGATACGCCTTACGCGCTCTACCATCGTCCGGCCACCCGCTTTGCGGCGGATTTCATCGGACATGGGGTGTTGCTGCGCGGGGAGGTGCAGGCTGCAGCGGATGCCGGGGTACAAGGCGAGATCAGCGTCCAGACCGCAGCAGGCCTGTTGCGCGGACTGCCGGTGGAAAGCGGACGCGATGCCAGCGCCGCGCAGGTCGATG
>Ga0105238_10002399_pt1 | contig 18791 bp, 18 predicted proteins | sample KBSC34metaG_FD_81526 | JGI IMG/M metagenome (GOLD analysis project Ga0105238, IMG submission 81526) | Corn rhizosphere microbial communities from Kellogg Biological Station, Michigan, USA - KBS C3-4 metaG | ecosystem: Host-associated > Plants > Roots > Rhizosphere > Soil | place: Michigan, USA... | reverse complement strand
GGATTTGGAGTGGTTTTATGAGACCTATATCAGTAACGCATCAATTATATCTTTCGATATTGAAACTTCAGGAGACCAAATTACATGCTGCGGGTTTGCCACCAGCCCGCAAACAGCGATTGTTGTCCCTTTTCGCGATAATCGAAGAGATCATTCTTCGGGACACATGGGAAGTTATTGGCCCACCAAAGAAGCTGAGATATTGGCGTGGAGATTTATCCGTAGAGTTCTCGGTACAGCAACTCCCAAAGTTGCGCAAAATGGCCTATACGATGTTAATTTCTTATGGACTCGATACGGAATTCCCGTCGTAAACTTTGAAGATGATTGTATGCTGTTGCATCACGCATTACAACCAGAGTCCTTAAAAGGATTAGGGTTTTTAGGCTCCGTTTATACCTCGGAACAATCATGGAAGTTATTAAATCGTAGAGACCCAACTGTAAAGCGCGAAAAATGATTCATGAGATCACCCAACTCCTTTGGCTCACCACACCTAAAGGCCAAGCCATCGCCAAGTTCCTGATCGACTACGGGCCGGAGGCCGATCTCCAGTGGGTCTGTTTCATCCAGGAGACGCGGGAGATTTGGACATTCTCAAACTTCGATGTGCGGGTTGAGTCGAATGTGACGCTAGGCCGGAAGTGACAGTGCGCGTGATTGTTGAAAGCCCTTTCGCCGGTGGATTTCAGAATGTTAAGTATTCTCGCGAGTGTATTCGTGATTGTCTGGACCGCGGTGAGTCTCCTTTTGCTTCGCATCTTCTATATACTCAAAAAGGAGTCCTCAACGATACAGTCCCCGACGAAAGACGACGAGGAATTGCGGCGGCGAATGGTTGGCTTGAGGTCGCAGATTATGTGGCTGTCTATATGGATTTGGGTATTACTCGTGGGATGCTCATTGGCGTGGTTAAGGCTGCGAAGTTAAACAAGCCGATCCACTTACGCTGGTTGAAAGATGGAAAGCCGGAAGAAGTAATTCATGAGAGCGATTAAAACTCACGACTTGACGCCCGAATCCGTCGCGCAGCTTAGCGATGAAGTCAAGTATTGGATTTATAATGCCCTGGACTGTTGTTTAACCGCGGAGATTCTCAGTGTCATTAAACCACAACTGGACAATATCACTTCTCACACCTACGAATTTTCCAAGTCGCTTCAGGCTCCGGTGCTTGAGATGCGAATGCGAGGCATTCGTGTTGACGAGCAGTGGCGTCAGCGGACTATCGGAAGTTATACAGACGACCTGCGAACCATCGAATCGAACCTTAACCGCATACTCGAAGAAGGAATTGGCGTTAAGATAAACTGGAACAGTCCGCTCCAGCTTAAGAAACTGTTATATGAAACGATGGGCCTGCCTCCGCAGAAAAAGCGAAACGCCAAGGGGATATTTACAATAACCGCCGACCGTGATGCCCTCGAAAAACTGGAGTCTTACTTCAATGCCCAACCGATCATCTCCCACATTCTCGCACTTAGGGATATTAGCAAAAAGATTGGAGTTCTTAGGACAAGTATTGATTCAGATGGCCGAATGCGGACCTCGTATAACATTGCAGGGACGACGACGGGCCGATTTAGTAGTTCACTTAGCGATTTTGGAACTGGAGGAAATCTCCAAAATCTTGAAGAGCGACTGCGCCGCCCTTTTATCGCAGACCCAGGATACAAATTCGCGTACATAGACCTCGAACAAGCGGAGAGCAGACTTGTCGGAGCCATTGAATGGAACATTTTCGGTGACGGTAGATACCTCGATGCCTGCGAAAGTGGTGACTTACACACTTCAGTATGCAGACTTGCGTGGACTGACTTGGAATGGACAGGAGACCTTAAAGGAGATAGAGCGGTTGCTGATCAGCCCTTCTACCGTCAGCATAGCTACAGACACATGGCGAAGGTCTTGGGTCACGGAACAAACTATAATGGTAAGCCTTATACCATGGCCAAGCACACCAAGCTCGACACCAAGCTCATCGCCGAGTTCCAGCGAAAATACTTCCTCGCTTTCCCGGCCCACCAGCGGTGGCATGGAGCGGTCGCCTCTGAGCTACTACAAACTGGCAATCTTACTACTATCACTGGTCGTCGCCGTTGGTTTTTCGGTAGACGTAACGATGATAGCACTGTACGAGAAGCTATCGCTTATGGGCCTCAAGGGGCTGTGGGTGATATCCTTAATCAGGGGATGCTCCGTATTTGGCGCCTTAATATATGCCAGCTCCTGCTTCAAATCCACGACGCGATTCTAGTCCAATATCCCGAGCACCTCGAAGCCGAAATCCTTCCCACCTTAATCGAAACAATCAAAGTCCCCATACAACTCAACAACAGCCGCACCTTGATTATACCGTCGGAGGCCCAAACGGGATGGAACTGGGCCAAATACGATATAAAAACAAATCCAGACGGACTTAAAAAGTGGGCAGGAAATGACGACCGGAGCCGGACAACCGACGAGCAGACGACTTCCAGACTGGATCACATCCTTCAGCGAGTATTCTGATGTCCTTGCTTCTCCCAGCCTTTTCCGACAGTGGTCAGCCATTGGAATACTCAGTGGTGTCATGGAACGCCGACTGTGGGTGCATACCAAAGGAAGCAATCTTTACCCGAATCTTTATACTATACTCGTCGGACCTCCGGGTGTTGGAAAGTCCGCTGTATTATCTCAAGTGGAAAGATTCCTTCGGGCTGTACCGGATATCCATGTGGCACCGAGTTCCGTCTCTGCGGCATCTCTTGTCGATTCCTTGGTTCTCGCAAATCGGAAGATTATCCGCCCCAACGAGTTCCCAAGCTTTGTGCAATTCCATTATCTCACAGCGGTCGCATCCGAACTGGGAGTATTTTTGCCCGTTTACGACCCACTCTTTATGAACTCTCTAACCAAGTTTTACGATGGTGAACACTATGAAGAGCGGCGCCGCACCGGCAAGGTCAATCACCTCAAAATCGAGCACCCGCACCTTTCTATCATCGGTGGTACTACTCCTTCTTATCTCAACTCCTTCCTTCCCGAAGGCGGATGGGACCAGGGTTTCACCAGCCGCACCATTTTCGTCTATTCCGGCGAGCCCGTATTCACTGAGATATTCGGTGACGAATCTCAGTATTCAGAACTTGAAAAACTCTACCTTGATCTCCTGCACGATCTCAAAAGTATTGGCGGATTGTACGGAAAGTTTAGTTGGTCGAAGGAGGCTGCACTGGCGATTACTGAATGGAATCGCGCCGGTCTACCCCCAGTCCCCGAGCACAATAAACTCACTCACTATAATTCGAGACGCTTGGCCCACGCGATAAAGCTATGTATGGTGGCGTCGATTTCGAGATCGAATGAATTAGTGATTGAGCTTGAGGATTACCAACGCGCGCTGGATTGGTTGCTGGTTACGGAGATAAATATCGTGGATATATTTCACTCGATGGGGGTGTCCGGGGACAGTGCCGCAATCGACGATTGTTGGGACTTCATTTTCCGTATGCATACTAAGGAAAAGAAACCGATTAGCGAGCACCGAGTTGTTAATTTCCTTCGGAATAAAGTGCCGTCGCATAATATAATGAAGGTAATTGAGATTATGACTCGATCAGGAATTATTAAATTAGAAATGGTGAGCGGGATGAACGCATACATTCCCGCTCCCAAGGCTTAACAGCCCTTACAAACACCAGGTTTAAACGGCTCTATATGCTGATACAGATCGACCGAACTGGGCGCGTCAGTGAAACCCGCCGCCTTGCAGAATGAAGCCGAAGTCGTGCCAGCCGAGTAAGAACAGCAACACGAACAGCAACAGCGTGTTACCGCCCCAGCCAAACTGCCAAGCTGCACCTTGGCGATACCAGACGAAGCCAAAGATCAGCCATAAGATCATAAGCATCCAGAACAATAAACCGATTGGCATTTCGCTCTCCTATTTATGCGGTCCAAAGATTGAATACATCAAAGCTATGGCCGCAATAGCTATTGATATCATAATCCAGGATTGTTTGGTGTCAGATGTTCGATCAGATTTATTCTCAACAATGGCGCTGTCCCGCCCAGTCCAGATATTGATCCGATCAATCGCCCGATCAATTTTTTCGTTCGTCGCCGCACTGTCACTCTTAAAACTGTCAGCGAGTTTAAGATTCGCGTCGGTGGTCGTTTTAAGGGCTGCGGCAAGAGCATCTGCATAAGCCTTCGCTAATTCAGCGGTCGCCGTTTTAACTTCATCTCTTGCTAGCGCTACAGCTCGATCATTCAAATCAAAACGCTGAGTTAATTTATCATCAAGATTTTTAATCGCCAATGTCAGTGCCTCTTTAACCGCCTCCGTCGGGTCAGGATCGGTTTTAATAATTCCACTTTGAGGCATCAGGGATATTCTCCATCCACAGTCGATCGACCTCTAGCCTGTACATACCCGTTGCCGCGCCGGAGGTCCTCGACCCTGCGCTCAATCGAGGACACTTGTGTGTTAAGATTATCAATACGAGTCGTTTGAACCGCTTGCTCAGTAATTACATCAGAAAGTTTTTTCAGTTCTTTCTGTATCCCACTAACTTCACTTTTTAATGACTTGTTACTCCAGTCATTTCTCAGAACCATTCCAAAACCACCAAGTAGAAAGATGGCTGTTTGAACAGCTATCCCAATCAAAGTCTCATGTTCCATTGTATTCATCTTCAATTCGACTTAACAGCGCATTGATCGCGGTAGGTTAGTTCATTTGCGAGGATACGTTTCTTAACCCCAGTCGTTGCTGTGATAGTGCCATCGCCCTTTGCCACAATAATCTTGTTATACACCTGACAGAACGAATCTGTGACAACAGGCTGAAACGGATTCGGTAGACCAAGTTGCGCACAGTTACTTAGGCTCAAGATCACCGAGCCCGCTATCAACATCTTTATCAGACATCGCATTGACCTTCTCCATAATGGCTTTGCCGGCTTGGGTTTTAGCAAGAATGGCCGCGGAAATCTTTGCAATCTCCGCGTCCGTTCCGGCCTGGAATTGCTTCTGATCCCCGACTTGAGTCATGATCGCATTCGCGATTTTCAGAATCAAAAGAACAATTTCGGGCCAGGTGAACATCACGACTTCGCGTTAGCTACAGCATCAGCTACACCAGCCGGTGCCGACGCAGTAACCTGTACGTTAACACCCTGAATAGCCTGCGCCGATGCAGCAATCGAGGCTGGTTTATTTGTATACCAAGACCAGATCGTTGGCCCAATCGTGGCGATGCCACCGACAATCCAGGCCCAAGTCTCAGCATTGACCCAACCTTTCGCAAGCACAAAACCGCCAATTGCAGACAGGATCGCGCGAATAATTCCACCAACTTGATCGCTCGTCATTTCAGTTCCTCTCAGTCGAGATACCGCTCGGCGTCGGTCGGTTCCCTCAGTGCTCGTCGAGTCTGCAGGGAATCAATTCTTTGGCTCCAGGGCCTTTAATTGTGCATCAAGATCAGGCGCAGTTGAGATTGGAGTTACTTTTGGCCGTGCCGGTGTCACTCGCGGTTTCGGTGTCGGCGGGAGTTTTGCTCCTTTAAACACCATAGCCTGCGCCTCAGCCCACTGCGCATCAGTCATCGGGTACGGTTTCCCGGCCTCCCATTGAGCCTGCGCCTTCATGAGGGCAAGCCCTCTAGGCCCCGCAAGGAAGTCCGAGGTGATAACCTGATCTTGATCCACGCCTGCGTTTCGTTTAAGGAATGCCGCATACGCAGGCGAACTGTTGCTCCCCGACCACCGCTTGATCGCGGTCGCGAGCGTCATTCCAGTGTATGAAATTCGCCACAGATCAAACTGCGCTGCACCACCTTGCACCACAGTCGGAAACACCGCGATATGGTTTCGCTGACCGTCGTTTAGAACGAGGTCCGCCGTCGCGCCCCACTTCTTCGCGTGAGTCCCGCCCCACATAGCGCCGGGGTTGTTTGTGCGGATTGAGACTGGCTCAGCCATCAGTGGACCTTGATGATCTTGTTGCAGATTAGAGTTGGCTGTACGATTGAAAATGCTGTGGAAGTACCACCCTGAGCAACGCCAGTGAAGGTGCTGGTGATCGTTGGAGTTATATCGAGTGATGTTGTACCTGCAGGTGCATCTACAGAAGTTGGGCCAGGAGATACAGTAAATAAATCTCCTTTTAGAACAATTGAACTGGATGTAGAGATAATCGTGCCGGTCGGTGTATACGGTGGAAGATTTGACGTAATCAAAACCCTTGTTGCCGAACCAAGCAGCGCACCGAGCACCGTCCCGCCAGGTAACAGTCCATTGTCAACGCCGCCCATATTTGACTTGCCAGCGATAACCACCGAACGCAGGTCCGGCATCAATGGATCAGTTCCATTAGTCCCGTAGGGCGAGCCGGAAGCAATAAGCTTCGCACGAAAATCTGGATAAATAGAAGTGCATGGTTGACCTATTGGAAATGCAAAGCCATCTGGAACATCGCCGATTGAGTAATCCCAAATCGTTCCTGACGGTATTAACAGAGCCAATAATGATCCTGGCAATCCAAGTGCAACCAGTGCATCAGCTGTTGTAGGCGCTGTCACAACTGGAATCATTGCAGCAGACACAATCGTGCCACCTGCTATCGTATCGACAGCGATAGGATTGCCGTTTGAGTCGAATCCAAGAAGTAAACCAGCACGGGCTGAGGCTACTGGAAGAGTTGATGCCGCAACAGTGTCGGCAACCGAAAACACGATCGAACGATCAATTTGGTCCTGTTGCTGTTGCGTTATCATCGTCAGATAATCGAGTGCGTCCTCGATATCCTGCGGATAGGCGCCGCCCTGATTTGTCAGGTCCGTTTCTTGCACATCCGGCACCAGCCGCTCGACCACGATATCGAAGGTCGAAGCTAACGGTGAGCCACTGAGCGGGTACGTGACCGCGCCGCCAGCCGGATTACCAATCCCTGTCACCGTGTAGACTGAAGGCGCGAGCACCGTCGGATTGCCGGAGGCGATCTCAACCAAGGTAACGATCAAATCCGTCTCAGCCGGAATCAAAAATGTATAGGGCCAAACCGTTGTCGCGCCGTTTCCCTGTGCGACAGCCTTAACTGAAGTGGTGGTGAGTGTCATTTTATCGTGCCCTTGGTGGTTGTGTTTTTCCGGTCATAAGGCCGCGCGCCCATTCCTGTACAGTCTTAGGGTCCTGCCGTTGATGCAGAACGTCGTTCATAAACGAGGTCGAGTCGATGACTTGGTTGGTCGGTGGCAGGCCGGTGAAGTAACCAAGTGCCTGTGCGATATGCCGCGCCGTGTGCTTTGGGTTTCCAGCGAACTGGTCCTTAACTACATTTGAGGCGGTTTTTAGAACCTCATCTAGCGGTGATACTGACGGATCGCGATTGTGGATCATGCTGTAGGTTAGCGAGTTGACAATCGGAACCGTACCGCCAAACTGCGAGAGCATCATGCTCGCAATAGCGCCGCCGACCGTTTTTTCTTCCTCACCACGAACCGCGTGATGGATCAGCGCCGGTGCCACTATCATTGCAGTCATAAAGCCCGCGCCAATCGCAACTCGCTGCGCGGCAGTGAGCGCCTCATCGGAGCCAAATACTTCCTTTCCGGCCTCGCGCATCTTATTGTAGTTATGGTTCCAGTACCCATTGTAGGCGATGGTCAACCACTTGTTAAGTTCTCCACGACCGATATTGGCGCGCGAGACCAGACTCGCAGAACCATGTGCCTCCCGCACAGCTTTATCTGCAATATACTGTGCATCAGAGTGCTCAACACCATCCACTATAGCCTTGTCATAGGCTGCCTTCCAGACCGGCGTGGCCGTCAATTGATCGAGATAGGCCACCGCCGACATTGAATAGGTCTGGTGCATGTTTCGCAATATCGCGAGGTCATCGATTGTACTTGAGTTTGTGATTTTATTCAGCTGAAAACCGAAGTCTTTCTGCAGCGACCTTTGTCGATTTCGCATTTCACCTGAATTCTCATATACAAAGTTCATCGTATCAAACATATTCGTTTGACTACCAAAGAACCGTTGTGCCGCTTGCGGCAAGAATTGACCCAGGCCAAGGTCTTTCATATTCTGAACAAGCCGAACCGGCGCAAGCACCAAGGCCTTGCCTGCAGCCTCATCCGGCATATTTAACTTGAACGCCTCGTATATCGACGACATTCCAGCGGAGCCACCGTGGATCAGCGCCGTTGAGGCTTTCCAACCCATCAACTGCACCGTTACATTCTGCCGCAGATTCCGACTGAGCCACGCCGCCTTATCATCGTGGAAACCTACGTCGGAGCCGCCGTTATCTGCAATATCCCTTATCCATTTGTCTAGCATCTGCACATATTCAGGCCCAAATGCCTTCGCAATTCCCTCTCGTACAGCCGGGTCCGAGATCACTTTGTTTGCATTAATCACAGGGTCTTGCATAAATACTGCATGAGTGGTGCGAGATAGGATGTTATGAATGTTGTTCAAGGATAAATCCACCGGATAGACCTGCCCCGTTCGTTGCTTCAGCGCTGGTGCGGTCGGAAGTGGATCGAACTTCGTCTTTTGAAACAGATCAGTTGAAACCTGTTGGCCAAGTAACTTCGCGCGCGGATCGTGAACGAGCGGATAGTATCCACCCTTCATCCCAAGCGCCGGTGAAGGTTCAACGAGTGGTATCGCTACACCAGACCTCGACGAGGTAGCTTTCTCAACTAACGGCGCCAGCGGCTCAAACAGACCGTGAAGTCCATCCACCATCGCCTTGTCCATTGGTGTCAGCTCACGCGCGAGATAGGCCTCGACTTCCGGTTCCGTCCAATGGTAGGACTCCAGCATTACGCGCCGGTTCCCGCGATTTCCGTAGTTCAGTGCAATCGCGATCTTGTTCTCGTTCGACAGTTGCTTTGGCTTGCCGGTCTCCCAATCGAGCAGCTCCCGATTGTCGGTTGCCTCATCCAACGCCTTGCCCCACGCACGATCACCTGGAAGTTCATCAGCCATCTTCGCGAGTCGCGTTATCATATCTCCTTTGCCCTGCTCGCCCTCTATCAACCCACGAAGCACTGATGAGTTGAACGCACCAAGCGGGTCTTTCTTATCGATCCAGTCGATTAACTTTTCTGCCTTTAGTAAGCGCGAGTCAACAGCGCGGCCAACTGTCCGCAAGAGCGAAATCGGCCCTTTCGCATCCGGGTTGAAGTTATTCTTCTCCATCGTATCTAGGTTCTTCGCGATATCGTCGATTACCTTGTAAAACTCCTCGCGCTTCCCAGCCATCTCGATTTGCTTGGCCGTGCGCCCGTTATGGTCTAACGACTTGAGCATCGTAGCGAAGTCACGGTACTGATCGACAGTCCAGTTGTCGATCGGGCGGTCGTTACTGTAAATGCCTTTAGGTAGCGAACGCGGCGTCGGCAAATCAGCCTTCACAATCATCGCGCCGTTTTGGTTCTTTGTCTCCACAAAGTCATCAAACGGCTTGCCTTGCAAATTGTAATCAGTGTTCTCAACCGTGCGGCGCGTTTCAACTCCGTATTGCTGGAGGAGCCGGTGGATTTGATCGGTGTACTCCTGATCGATCTTCGGTAGGTTCACATCGGATTTATACTTGTCCATCAGCGCTTCATTGCGCGCGACTTCTTTTTCGAATTGCTTGGCCTCTTTCGCAATAATAAAGGCGCGCATCTGAAGTTGCTTAGCTTCTAACGCACCGGCAATATCTTTTTTCAAAAGGGCCTTCTCCGCCTCGCGACCTCCTTTCTCAGCCGCGCGCCTCCAAGTTTCATAGCTAACTTCACTTGCAATCGACTTACTGAATTGAGTATCTCCCCAGCGCTCAAAATCCTGTCGCGTAATAGGCGGCTCGGTTCCATCAAGCTTAGCGAGCATTTTAACTTCAGTCGCGAGCAGATCGACATTATAGTCACTAAGCGCAACGTCGCTCGCCTCCAGTGCGATGTTATCGGCCAGCTTCCCATACTGCGCCTCCATACGCACGGCGGTTGCAGCATCAACGTGGGCTTTCAATTGCGCTTTCGGCCCGAGGCCTTTATCGGCGCGCTCCTGCTCCAGTTCGATTATTGCCTTGACCATCGCAGAGCCGGATTCAAAACCGAATACTGGAGCCCACTCGTCGGACTTGACTTCACCGAGCGGTTTCCAGAAGTCAGACAAGATTTTCTTGCCGTTTGGCAACATGCCTTTATCAGTGTTGAAGAAACGATCGGCGGCGAACGCTGGACTCGCGTGGATTTCTTCTTCAGTCTCGCCTCTAACGCGAGCCTCGTTTGACTTCCATTCAGGTGTCAGTCGTTTCGCGGCCTCACGCTGAGCTAAATTGACGGCGCGGGTTAGGACCTGCTCTTGCGCGCGGTCGATTTGGTCGGAGTAACGCTTGAACTCGGGTGCGGTGATGTTGAGGGTTTCGGCGTCTTTGAATAGGGGTTCGAGATAAAGCGATTTCTTTTCTTTAACTACCTTATCAACCGCAGCCTGAACTACAGGATTATCGCTTTTTGGGGCCTCAATTACAGCTTCAGTCTTAGGTTCCTCACCTTTAGGTGCGGCTTCTTCCTTCGCAGCCTCAACCTCCACCTTCGTTACCCCATCCTCATGCACCCTCACAACGTCTTTCAGCCCCTCATGCACCACAGGGTCCACGTTCGCAACGTACTTCGACAGCGGAATTTTGATCTCTGCACCAGTCTCCGCAGCCAACGTGGCCTTATCAGCGAGGCCCGGCACGAAGCCAAACAAGCCATCGCCGGTCATCGGCACCTTACCTTCGCGCTCGTACAGGTCCAGTATGTCCTGTGCCGGAATATGCACCGAGCCGGTGTCGCCGTGCGCGTCGAGGAACTCCTCGTAAAGGTCCGGCGATCGAGCCTTTGTCTTAGACTCCTGCGCCGCCTCAATCAGCCTATCAACTGCCTCACTCGCAGCCTTCTGTTTCGCCTCGTTTATAATCGGCTGCGTTTGAAAGAGTTGGTCTTCGGGGGTTTTTCCGGCTGAGAGGTCTTTTGGGCCGCCCTTTTGGCGTTCCGCAAGAAACGTGTGCAGGTCCTCAGTTGGAGGCGCACCAGGTCTAATTCTAATTCCAGACACGTCACCCGCAATCGCAGGAGCTTTTGGTTGGATGGCACCGCTTTCAATTAAGGCTCCCGTCCCGAGAATATTAAAATCTCGTTGTGCTCGATCCCCAGCCGCGACGCTTCCAGTTGCAGTCTCCACTGCAGTGCCACCGATACCGGCAAGCCCACCAATGATGCCGCCTGGGAGTCGCATTGCTGCTTCGAAAGCCCGTGCAGCCGGTATGATTCCCAAAGCATTATAAACTGTCTCCGCAGTGTCGGAGAAGCCAAGATCATGGGCCTCTTTAAGAATGCGAGTGACCTCACTCTCAGTTCCAAAGCCTTCCTGAAATCCTGTACGAGCGCGCTCTAAAACACCACGGAGTTTCTCTTGCCCCGGTGCCGACTCCATCAGTGACGCGAAAGACGGGATACCAGCCGCGAGATTTCGTGTCACTTCATCGGCAACGGCCTGTTGTTTCACCTTATCGACCAGCGGCGAGACTGATTGCAGGTGGTCATAATCGTCGTTTGATACTTGCGCCGCCGCAGGATTTCCATCCACATACTTCGCAATCGCCGGGTTTTGCACAGCCTTAATCGCAGCCTGCGATTTCGCGTGAGCGTCATATCCAGGGATATCGGTCTGTACGACTGAAGATGGAATGCCGATCTGTTTACTAATCGTGAGAGCTTTTGACGCCTCCTCAGCATTGTCATTCGCAGATACCACCGCCTTTTGCTGCGGACTCGGCCCCGCCAATGGCGCAGAGTCCCATGTTCCGGTCGCCTTCGGTGCGGGCGTATCGACAGCTAGCGGTGCGCTATCCCAAGTCTCACTCAAGGCTTAACCCTCTTTTGCCCGTCAGGCCCAATAAAAATGGAGTGGCGTGGAATTTCTGAATAGTGTGAAGCCGGATTATCTGAACGGAGCTGTATCGGAGTTTGGTCAGCAACAACCCGATAAGCACGATCAGAGCGATCACCGAAAAGACTACCAAAGTAACCAGGACCTGTGACAGTCGTTTTGAGTAATTGAATTCCAATTTCTCGTGTCTCCTTGTCGGTTGGCGGTCGTTTTTTCTCTTGATAAAAATCATCGAGGGATTTTTGGAACACGCCAGAGAATTTATTATATTCAGCGTTTTTATTTTGGTCGGTGGCCGACTTGCCGATCTGGGCATCGTTCAATAAAGGCTGAATTGTAGACAGTGCAGAGTTAAGCTTCGCGCCTTTATCAACCAGCGCCTTCCGATCCGCCTGTGCCTTGAGCAAAATACTCTTTTGTGGTCGTGGCAAATCCTCATTCGAGACATCACGCGACATGAATTTATCGGGCTCGTTAATACTTTCGCCTCGAAGGGTATCGAAGCGCGATTGACGCTCAGCGGTTAACGGAACATCTGCAGTTGAGTTCCTTCGCATCGAATCGTCAAAAGACTTCTGCAGCATCGGCGGTGCCTGATCGTAAGCCTGTTGTGCTTTCGGTGACAAATGGTCGTAATCGACAACGTGGTGATCTGGATCGAACAGTTCGCGCTGCACGATGTTGCGCGTCTGCAGTTGCATATCGCGCACGCCTGCTTGTAGCACCGAATAATCCGTCTTAATCCGGTTCTGGAGTGTATCGAGATATTTCGCCTGATTTCCTGGATCATCAGGGAACACCTTAATCGCCTGCTCTTTTGCCTTCTCCAGTGCCGTGCCCAGTTGTGAAGTCGGATCACTGTCGCGCGCCTCGCCACCCCACCAACTCAGTTCCGTTGCTCGTCTATCAACGAGGCCCGGATTGACAACTCCACCAGCTTGGTTATATTGCGCGAAGTTCTGCTTGGCTCCTTCGAGGTCGCCAGACCGAATTTTGGACCCAAGTCCCGAACTTGTCCAGGCCGAACCAGCGTTGTAGGTGAGGCTAATAAGCGCGTTTCTTGTCCCGGTTGGGAGTCCGGGGGCGAAGGTATCGACGATGTTCGCTGCGCGCCCCAACTCGGTATAAAGGCGCTGTTCGTAAACGGCTCGGCGCTGTTCGGGAGGTATGTTTTCGTCGCCGAGCTGGGCCTTCGTGCCGTAGCCGGAGGAGGTCTGTTTAAAATCGGCATAGGGCTTCTCCGAATAACCTTCGAGTTTCTTAAGACGCTCCGCAAGGGAAGTATCGACCAGCGCACCAGACTGAATAATGTGGTCAGAGTCAACGCGTGACTGTACGTTGATTATTTGCTGATTGATTGTGTCCTGCAACTTCAGTTGCGAAATGCCGTCAAGCGAGTCTTTATTCTTATTGAATAAATCGCGCGCTCGAAGAGGATCGTTGCGGGCCATAGACTGTAATCGTGTGGTCCATGCACCACTGACAATAGTGCGATCCATCTCGAGCTTCGTGTCTTCAGACGCACCTTGATAGTCTGGGAGCGCTCGTTGCGAAGTCAAGGCAGTTTGTGTAGCCGAAAGAAACTGTTGATCGTCATCAGCATTCTTTGCAATCGTACTCATCGAGTTAGCAGTGATTGAAGAACTCGTCGCCTTTTGATCGGCGCGGAATGCCGAGGCACTCTCACGGCCAGCGGCCTTAATCGAAAAACCCAGTTGCCGTGTGAAAAGCTGATCGAACTTCTTCTTCACATCAGGATTTTGTGCGTTCTGCAGTCCTTCCTCTCGGAGCGCCGCCGCATCCTCATGAAATTGTGGTAAGGCATTAACGCGCGCTGAGCCCTGCAGAGAATTATAATCGTCGGTCAGTTTTGAAAGTTTGATATCTTGATCGAGGAACAGTTTTTCGGAACTGGTTACGTTGGCGTCCTCCTGCATCCTCAGCGCGTGACTCGCCATCATGTCGCCGGTGGTTTCAAGCTGCCGGGCCAGGCCGAGTTTCGCCTGCCCGATCCCCGCACCAAAGGCTTCAGGCGTGGCGGCAGCCGAGGACTGATACCCAATACCAGCAGATTCAGTTGGCGCGACCGAAGGAACAGTTGCGGTTGGAACTACAGGCATTAGCTAAATACCCCCTTCTGCGAGTACCCAACCCACTTACTCGCGAAGCTGCTGGCGCCGCCGAGCAGACTCGTCGCCACCCCAAACTCACCAGCTGTCTTTGCATTTTCAGCCGACGATGTGTCAAGCGCCGACTCAGCCGTGAAATTCATACCCTGCGCTTTGAAACCGGCAGCGTTCTTCGCAGCGTTATTCAAAATAGTCAGGGTATCGAGGTGTCCAAGGTCCACCGCTGACTGTCGAATGTTCACATTCGTTCCTGAGCCGACATCGAGGCCGGAGGCGGCTTGCGTTACAAGTTGGGTTCCAACGAGATTTTTCGTTTTGAGGTCGTTCGCCTGCGCCTTGGCTTCACCGGCCTGAGTCGCCGCATCAGCATTCCGTTTCGCGATGATGGCATTATTATTGGCAACGGCAGCCTTGTAATTATAACTTGCGGCTTGGGCGTCCGCCGATTGTGCTGCACCCATTGCACCAACACCAGCCGACGCCGCGGACGCAACAAGTGAGCCAATCGCCAGTGTTTCAATGCCCACCTGAATACCTCATAACTATATATTCCCCGTCGTGGACTTCTTTGAAACCAATCCAGCGCAGCCAGTCGCGCGACTTCTCAAACTCACTATCGACCATCCCCACTACCGGCCCATAGTGCGCGGCCATCCACTGTACGAAGCGCTTCGACGCGCGCAGGAGCGGAACCTGATGGGCCTCAATTAGTGGAGTGGTTAACATCCAAAGGCGACATTCGCCGAGGAGCGTCTCACTGTGCCCACCAAAGATCGCGGCCGGTTCGCCATCCACCAAGCAGACAAACGAAGGAAACTCATTTCGCAAGGCCCGCTCAAGAAGCTCTACTGCATTTACTTGCAGTCTTTCAATAGTCCGCGCCTCGTGAAATCGCAGGTTCGACAGCACCTCAATTCCGTCATCTAACGTGGCCTTGCGAAACTCGATCATTTGCCGGTGTCCCCGACCTGAATTTCAGGGATCACGCCGAGGACGGTGACTGGCAACGGGTTGTCCTGCTGAATACAAACTTGGCCTTCAACAGTCCAGCCGCCTCCAATTATAATTCTGTCATCGCCGGTAAATAGCTCGATTGGAGTGCCAATTGTATTCAGGTTACGATCCTTAAACTCAGTTAGATCATCGAAAGTCTGACCCATCTTCAATCCGCGCGACTGGTCAACGCGAACTGTCATCGCGGAAATGTTCTTGCGTTTGCCCTGAATAGTCGGCTCGCCAATATCGAGATAAAGGGTCTGAAGTTGTGCCGTGTAAGCAAGACCAACGTGTATTTTTGAGCATGGTTGTGAGAGCGTTACCGCACCATTAAGAACGATTTTATCAGTGAACACATTCCCATCACCGAGGATCGTTACAGTTTCACCCTCCAAATGGTCGAGCCCCGACACAATTGAAACAGGCGTCGATATAGTCCAAGTACCGGTCGCTTGATTCCATACAATAACTGGATTACGAAACGAGTCTATGTCCTGAATTGGCCGTGTGATTGTGCAGTGAACTAAAGTCGGGCTCACATAATCGGTTATAGTGGCTATTCCATTTCCAGCTCTTATTACATCCCCCACATTATTTATGCTAAACACTGGCACACTGGTTTGAAACCCGACTCCAGTTCCAGTCGGCGCGGCAATAAAGAGATCAGCAGCTGGCGAGGTTGCTGTCGTTGACAGACCACAGTCAACAAAGAATGCATCCTCCGAGCCATATGGCATCAATCGAGTATGCATTCGTTCAATAAATGAGATGTATTGGCCACCAACATCACGCTGCACGATTGCATAAACAGCATTCTCTTGACCCTCTTGAATAGAAGAAATCGACTTGAATTTACCTTGCGTTTCGTGCTTGGCCCAGCCAGATATTTCCTGCTCTTTCAAATAGGTAAGCGAGAGCAATGCTCCGTCAGAGCGCACAGCCCATATGATTTTATTTGGCTCCTCCGCGTAGGTCCATTCCTTAATCGTAAAACCTGTAAATAAATGATTCGAGTACACCGATAAATCAGTACCAGTGTATATATTAACATAAAGATTGTAGGAGAGATCACGAACAACAGTACCTTTCTGTTGGATATACAGAATGTCATAATTGATTGTAAGCGGTTCAACATCAGCACACCCGTTGTAGGCCTGTGGCGTTGCGGTGATCGTGGCGGGAGAAAGGACCGCACCGGACGAGCCGCCTGAGACCTGCCACGCGCCGCTTCCGGTCAACATAATAAGGCCGCCAGGCATGGAAACCATGTACTTGATATTATTGACCTGGCGCGAGACCAAGGTTCCGGTGATTGAATCACTCGGCTGCACCGGGTTCGATATATCGAAATTCTTGAATTGCCCCGGTTTCGACATCCAAAAGGTTTCCGGGAACTGGTTACTTCCGGCGTAGACCTTTCGTTGTTGGTCGTAGGTGACTGCGATTGGATCATTTCCGGCGAGTGGATCGTTGTGGGTCGGCGGCGAGAATGTGAAGTCCGGCACGATATTTGTGTCAACGGCTGATGTGCTGGTTACGTCAGTCATAAAACCGTAAATCACACCGGCCGGAATTGGCGAGCCCGTCGCTTGCAGTGCTTTATACACGTTGTATGAAACGGCTCCGGCCACTGCAGGCCATGAAATTGCAACTGATCCAGCGGTCGTTGCAATATCGATCTTATTCGTGTCACCGCCCGGCGCGGAGGCAACAGATTCCTCGCCATTCGCATCCACTGCGGTTATCACATACGAGTAATTCGTGGTACCGACGGTAGCCGGTGAGACTGCGACGGTCGGTGTACCTGGAGCCACAATCGCGGAGCCGAGCGTGACCGCAACGAAGGACCACGCCGTATCGCCAGTGCGGGTTAGGTCATATGGTACATAGCTTGGATGACAAATCGTCATCACGTCAGCGGATTGTGTGAACTTCAACATCGCGAGATCAGCGGCCGCGTAGGGCGCAACCACCTCGAATACCGACGCCACGGTGCCGGAAGTGAACACACCGAAACCGGAGGTATTAACCGAGTTGCCGTTCCAATCAATCAGGCTAAAATTGTTCGCGTCAATCAGGTTCACGAAATAATCTTTATCATTTACCTGCGTCATACCAGCAGCGAGGACTAAGACCTGAACGCCGTTCGCGAACCCGTGTGCTGGGACGTTCAGCACTCCAGGGTTCGCGTTCGTTATCCCGACGATAGTCTGTGCGACATTTAAAACCTGTCCGCCATCTTTAATCACGCGCATGGCGAAGTTGCTGAATTCAAGAATGTAATTCTGTACCGTGCTGAATTGAAATGGGATCAGGCGCTCCGGGTTAGTTGAGTCCTTGCAGCGCGCTATCAATTCGAAGCCCGGTCGATTGCTCGCACCTCCACGATAGTCCACAAAGAAATTCAGCATTCGCGCCGCGCCGACGTGGTATTTCGACAGGTCTACACGCGCGTATAGGGTCGGTGAAAGTTCCCCGGCCGAAAACGAAGTTTGGATTACATTAGTACTCATATCGTTCCATACAGCGGCCCAAATGGCGCAATATATCCTACACCAACTCCCCACAGGTTCGCGCTGTCCTCGCGAATCGTGATCCAGTCGGGCATGTTATCGATAATCGTGAGGCCCTCGTTCCCGTCAGAGGCACGAGCCTGAATTATAACTGCGTTGGCGGCCACGAACTTCGAGTTCGCCAAGGCGACTTGCCCCGTCAACGCAATCGCGAGCTTCGCTGCAAGCGCCTGCACCAGCGCCTCAACGAACTGCGCGCCGAACAGCGTCGGATCGGTGATCCGCATAGTGTAAACGCCAATGGCCTGGAACTGATTCGTCAGTACCACGTTCTTTTGCTGGCCGTTCGCGTCAGCGTCGGTGCCGACTCGAAATGGCGCGCCAGGGCCGACCATGAACGGGTAGGTGTTATTGCCGCCGCTAGTGAATGGAGTACCGACGTAAGTGTTCTGAATCTGCTGCACGATCCGCGACATCTGGATACAGTCGGTCGGATACGCATACTCGTACAGCCACGGCGGCGATGGAAATGCGGGCGACCACTGGTTCGCGGTCGAAGCCGGATTAGTGGGCGTCGAAGGCGCGCTCTTCAGCAGCGCCAAATACGCGGTCTTCTGCGCGAAGTTCCAATACGCCATTTGCAGAACTTCATCGCGCGTGTCGGCGTAGATCAAGTTGCAATTGCGCGCCTCCACTGATTGTTCAGTAAGCGCCGCGATTGAGGTACGGGTGCCGATTGCCTGAAGGGCGCGGTTACAAATGGTTACTTCGGAGGCCATTTTTATCTCACATCGTTCATCAGAGCGGCTTGGCAGAACGTGGCACTGCGGCAGGAGTACGATAATATATCCACGGCTCCAGCGGTGGTTGTCAAAACCGGCGCGGTACCACCGGCGAACTTAAATATACTATTCCAGACAGTCGTTCGTGCTCCAGTGCCGTCCTGAATAAATGTGATTGATCCGGCCTTACCAATCGTGACGTTACTTAACGTCATCGTAGTAATATTGCCGGTCAATGTTATCGCAGTATTCTTGAACGTGGAGAAATCGAAGGTGGTTGTGGCTCCGAACGTCGTTACAGTTTCGGCCTGCCAAAGAACGCCAGCCTGAATAAATTTATCGGAGGTCCCGGCAAGCATTTGCCCGTTCGTGGCAACGTCCTTACAAAGCGGAACCACGCCGACGCCGCCACCAGCTACAATCGTACCAATCGCGCACGGAGTG
>Ga0105238_10002398_pt1 | contig 18791 bp, 21 predicted proteins | sample KBSC34metaG_FD_81526 | JGI IMG/M metagenome (GOLD analysis project Ga0105238, IMG submission 81526) | Corn rhizosphere microbial communities from Kellogg Biological Station, Michigan, USA - KBS C3-4 metaG | ecosystem: Host-associated > Plants > Roots > Rhizosphere > Soil | place: Michigan, USA... | reverse complement strand
TTCGGAAGTGGTACACGGCTGAGCCCCTCGATTTGCAGAAACCCATCCCAGGCCTCTTGGCCTGGAAGTATCGACTGAACCTTCGCAATCACGGGTATGCCGCGACGCTCGAAGAACGCCAACCAGTCATCGGTGCTGCGGTGATTCGGATTGCAAGCATCCTTTGCCATTTCATGCCGACCCACGACGATTGCGTGCGACGCGTGAGCCACCATCTCCCCCATGCGAGGGTTTGTCAGCTTGCCCGGAAGATCTCCCAAGACCACCGCGCTGGTGTCCTCCTTGAACTCCACAATCCGGGGTACCAGCACGCGCTCGAAGTCCACCTTGGCCTTTTTCTGACGTTCGGCAGGGGTCTTGGTGCCGGCAATCATCGCGTGAGTGTCGCTGTAGGGGTCGATCTCATGCAGTCCGACGCTAGGAACGTCGGGATCCGCACTCAGCGCCCGCTCCAACGAGAACGCGAATGTGCTCTTACCTGTGCCAATCATGCCGCCAAGCACGATGTGATACGACTGCTGTGAATACATTACTCCTCCCACATTGTTGGGTAGGTAGTTCAATCATAAGCGCTATTAGCTATCGCGTAAAGTCAAGTTTTATTACCTTGAATTCCAGAGAAGTTATTTCTTCGGGTTGGCGAGCGCAATGGCCTTTTGGACGTCCAGTTTGATACCTGGGCCCATCGAGGCTGCAAGTGAAATGGCTTTCATGTACGTACCTTTGGCGGCACCCGGTTTGGCCTTCATTATGGCGTCGATAAGGGCCTTGGCATTATCCTCGAGCTGGTCGGCCGTAAAACTAGCTTTACCAATCACAGCGTGGACAATGGCTTGCTTGTCGATGCGAAATTCTACTCGCCCGGCTTTGGCCTGGCTAACAGCCGTAGCGACGTCGGCGGCTACGGTGCCGCTCTTCGGGTTCGGCATCAGCCCGCGCGGGCCCAAGACTTTAGCGACCTTGCTAAGCTGCGCCATCATGTCCGGTGTAGCAATGATGACATCAAAGTCCAATTGGCCTTTTTCAATTTTAGCGATGATGTCGCCGTCGCTGACAATATCGCCGCCGGCTTTCTTAGCAGCAGCATGCTTGTCGGCGGGCGCCAGTACCGCGACCCGCAATTTCTTACCGGTTCCGGCAGGCAATACCACCGTGGCGCGAACCATTTGGTCGGCCTGGCGGGGGTCGACGCCTAAGTTGGCGTGTAGTTCGACGGTGGCATCAAATTTGGTGGTGGCGGTTTGCTTGGCCAGCGCGACTGCCTCGGGAATCTCATAATGCTTGGTGCGGTCGATTAAATCAGCGGCTTTGCGGTAGCCCTTGCCATGCTGCTTGAGCGGGTTTGGCATCTGGACTTTTCGGGGAGCCTTAGGAGCTTCCTCGGGCTTGGCGTCCTTGCTGGCCGCAGCGGCTTCTTTGCGAGCGGCCTCGGCATCAGCTTCGCGCTGGGCCTTGCTACTGCGCTTGCCGGCCTTGGTGGTGCGGGCAGCGGCTTCAGAGTCGTCTGATTCCGCATCTTCGGTGACATCGGCAACGATCTCGGCATCAGCATCGACCGTCTCTGCCTCGGTAGCGGCAGCTTCGTTCACGTCTTGTAGCTCGTCGCGCTCCTCGTCTTGGATCTGTTCCTCATGTTTGGTCTTGGGCTCTGCCATTACGCCTTCTCCACTTCCACGCCCATGCTGCGGGCAGTACCGGCCACGACCTTAAAAGCCGCGTCGGGATCATTAGCGCTCAAATCCGGCATTTTTTGCTCGGCAATGTTGGTGACCTGTTGGCGGCTGAGCGTCGCCACCTTATCTTTAATGGGATTGCCGGCGCCCTTATCAATCCCAGCGGCTTTGCGAATCAAGCTGGCGGTCGGCTCGCCCTTAGTCGTAAACGTGAAACTACGATCTTCAAAAATCGTTACCTTCACCGCCAACTGGACGTCGCCCATATCCTTGGTTTGGTCGTTAAAAGCGGTCACGAATTCCATCATATTGACGCCTTGGGCGCCCAGAATCGAACCGACCGGCGGTGCCGGGCTGGCCTTACCGGCTGTCAGCCGGAACTTCACATTGGCTTTGATTTTCTTTTGTTCTGCCATGATTACTCCTTCGTGGTGCTAGCGGCGGTCAGCCTCCCACGCCTAAGTCTTAACTCTTACTAAATCTTCTTTACCTGTAAACTGTCAAGCTCAACCGGGGTTTCGCGGCCGAACATATTTACGAGAACCTTAATCTTGCCCTTGTTTTCGTCAATCTCATTCACCGAGCCATCGAAGCCCTTGAATGGACCATCAGTGATGTTAACCGTCTCGCCCACCTCGAAATCGATGTTATATTTGGGCTCTTCTACTCCCATGCGCTTCTGAATCTGTCGCACCTCGCTGGCGTCAATCGGCGTCGGGGTGGTACCGCTGCCCACGAACCCGGTGACATTGGGGGTATTACGGACGACAAACCAGGAATCGTCGGTGACGTCCATCTGCACCAGTACGTAGCCGGGGAAAATCCGCCGTTCCACGATCCGGCGGCGGCCATTCTTAATTTCGATTTGGTTCTCTTTGGGGACGATCACATCAAAAATGCGGTCTTCTTGCCCCAGCGATACAATCCGCTGGCGCAAGTTCTCCGCCACCCGGTCTTCGTAGCCGGAGTAAGTATGAATTACGTACCAATGTTTGGTTGACAGATCGGAGGCCATCCTATCCTTTCAAGATTAAAGCTTGTATCGCGTCGGTGTAGAGTAAGTCCAATAAGCCAATGACGGCGGCGAGGGCAATGGAGAATAGAACTACGGCAATCGTCAGCCGGGTAGCTTGTGGCCGCGTCGGCCAGACCACCTTGCTGAGTTCGTTTCTGGATTGTCGGAGGTAGACAAACAGCCGATTCACCGAGAGACCCTTCGAATTTAGACAATTTTAAAAAGCCGGCTGGCTTTGGTTGTAATAATAGGTCGTTTCTTCTGGTAAGTCAAGATGTGGTGTGGGATTGGACCCGGCCGGTGAGCAGCTGAATGCGCTCCGAGGGCGGACACAGCGTGGCCAGGTGGCGGTATTGGGTTAGCCATAGCTTAGTATCGACTTCCAACGTGAGCATACAGGCACAAAACACCACCAGCGCTATGCCGCCGCTACCAACTATTGCAGCTGTGCTACTACTCGCCTCGAGTCCGGTAATGGCCGCATATCCCATAACAGCGAGGATAACCGCCGCAATTGCCCGCCCCAGCAGGGCCTCTACACCGGCTGCTACCAGATGGCCGCCCGCCTTCTCGTACAACCGCCAGCCCACACGTACGGCCTGGGCAGCACTAAAACCGCCTACGACCACAGCTGGCGTGGCCAAGCGGGCTGCCGTATAGACCCCCAGGAAACCCCAGATGAGGATCAAATTCGCCACACCGAGAAAGATGCCACCCACTAGAGAACCCACATGCGCATCGAGCACCAGCGCCGCTTTCCAGACAACCAGCCCGACCCCTATCAATATCAAGGTCGAAATAATGGCAATTAGCTGAACATTCACGACATCCATAAAGCCGTTGCGCGCCGCCATCCACCAATATTCACGGGTAGCTGGGCGGCCATCCTGACTGCGCGAGCGCCCATAGAGTAAGGCGGTGTGCGCCAGACTTATGAGTACACCTAGACCGATGATGGTAGCCACAATCAAGTAGGCACCGGTATCGCTATCAACGTGTAGCCACAAAGCTAGGGCGGTAATACCGCCACTGATCGCCGCCGCCATTACAGCTGCCAGTAGCGAAAAGCGCAAGGGGTGGAGGCTGGAGGAAGCCGGTCGCGCAGCTTTGGCGCCAAAGCTTTGACTGCGCTGGCGTTGGGTTGGAGTTGAGGTCGTAATCTCGGCTTTGGCCGTCCCCGGTTTACCGCCCGCCAATTTCGAAGCTTGTCGCTTTTGCGGCAACTTCCCCGCTATCCTACTCGCAGCGGCTGCTGCTACCTGGCTGCTGACCGGTGAAGTTGGAGGCGCAACTGCATAGCCGCAATTCAAGCAGTAATTCTGCCCTTGAATCATAATAATATCGGTCGACCCACAATGCTGACACTTCATTGTCTTTATTTAAGCACTTTTCAACCATAAGCGCAATCAAAAAGCCAAAGTTATCCACAGGCATAATTGTGCAATCTTCCAGGTTGGCGTGCATTGCTACCGGTAAAATGCTAGAAGATGCGTCGTCGCTGTACCAGCCACGCTACAGCCGTAACCGCGGTGGCTACGAGTAAGACTATGGCGGCGTATCCGAGCCAAGTCACCCCGCTGCCGCTCCCCACCGGGTGCGGCTGATCGGCGTCGCCCTGCACGAGCAAGTTTACTTGATCGCTGGTTCCGGTTTGTTGCAAATCCTGCGTGGTTGATTGGGTTACGCCGCCACCCGTGGCGTCAGCCGATTGCAGTGCAGTAGACGACGAATCCGCATTTGCCGGCTGGAGTAAGTTGAGAGTCTGAGGCACCGAAGCGCTATCAGCTGTTTGCTGCAAGCTGGAACTCGACTGAGTCGGTGTCTGGGATGTGGCATCGTCAGCCTGCGCCGCCAACGGCATCATTACGATGAGAACGATAATTAATCTCCGCAGCATAGTTTTTATTCCGACTTCGTTTTATTGCCGCCCTTTGGTGCCACGGTAACAATATGGACATCCTTCAGCAACTGAGCATCTACTGGTGATGGCGAGCCCATTAGTGGATCGCGAGCATCACCGGTTTTAGGAAAGGCAATTACCTCACGAATATTTGGCTCGCCAGCCAAAATCATCGCAATTCTATCCAGACCCGGTGCAATCCCGCCATGTGGTGGTGCGCCATAACGGTAAGCTTCAAGCATATGACCGAACCGCATAGCAATATCCCTATCATTTAATCCCAAAATCTTAAATACGGTGTGCTGCAACTCCGGATTACTGATCCGAATTGAGCCGCCCCCAATCTCATAACCATTCAGAACAATGTCGTACCCATCGGAAGCCACTTTAAACGGATCCATGGCCTTGAGTTTGGCCGGGTCTTTTTCGACGGGCGCTGTAAAGGGGTGATGTGTGGCTTCTGGCTTACCGGTATCCTTATTTTTTGTGAACATAGGGAAGTTAGTTATCCACACAAAGGCTAACTCATTCGGATCGTTTTTATCTTTACGCAGGTCCGGTTTGTCGCTGCCATAGCGCTCCATAGACTCCGCATAGGTGAGGCGCGGAAATGGGGTGGTCTGAATGCGCATGTGTGGTGTCACTGCCTTTACAAGACCAATCAGCATTTCCTCAGTCTGTTGCAAAATATCCTCTTGAGACACAAATGACATCTCCACATCCAGTTGGGTAAATTCTGGCTGGCGGTCACCACGTTGATCTTCATCGCGCAAACATTTTGCTATCTGATAATAGCGACCCAAACCGGCGATCATAAGTAGCTGCTTAAACTGTTGGGGGCTCTGGGGTAGTACGTAAAAGCGCTCAGGATGCAGCCGTGAAGGTACCAAAAACTCCCGAGCGCCCTCAGGCGTACCTTTGGTCAGTAATGGCGTTTCAACCTCAACAAAGTCAAGGTCGTCATAAAAACGGCGTATATAGCTGATTATTCTGTGTCGCAATTTCAAGTTACCCGTCATTCGCTCGCTTCGGAGGTCTAGGTAGCGGAATTGGAGCCGCAGCTCCTCATGCACATCTGTTGTATCCTTTTTTATCTCAAATGGCAATTCAGTACTAGCACTGATTACCTCCACTTTTTGACTCTTCAACTCGATGGCGCCAGTTGCCATCTTTGGGTTGATGTAGCGCTCACTGCGTTTTCGTACCTCGCCCCGCACCCGCACCACATACTCGTTACCGAGCTTAGGTAGCGATTGTGGGTTATCTACAACGACTTGAAGTATGCCGGTATGATCGCGCACCTCGATAAATGCAATCTTGCCCATATCCCGGATAGTATTCACCCAGCCGGCAACCTCAATTTCCTTACCAATGTGATTCAGCGTCTGTGCGACTGTGAGATTTTTGAGCTTTGCCATGCCCCTTACCTTACCAAATTTAGGTGATAATTACGAGATTGGACAGTACCGAAACCTAGACTACAGCCACCCCTTCAGGCGGTAATAATAGAGAGCCAATGGTTCATACAGATGCCAGATCTGCAAACTGCGCGTCCAGCGCTGACTCGACCGCAGATCAAACTCAACCGCCCCGCGTTCGTCCGCATCACTCACCCATTCGATACCCACCTGATTGCATACCGCCTGGACCCGAGGCATATGGTTAGGCTGGGCCACCAGGACAGCTGTTTTCCAACCATGACGTTCCATTATGACCTTGGCCTGCTCCGCAACTTCAAGGGTGTCCAACTCGTGCGCGGTCATGTAGGCGTACTTATTGGCACGGGGTTTGGAAATGCGCGTAATCCGCTTGCTATCCCTGCCGCCCATGGCTTTGTAGGCATCGGCAATTTCGTGTTGTAAGATCTTGGGCAGGTTGTCGTGGAAGCGCAGGATGACGTCTGCGAGATCCTCATTACTAAGGCCAGGCAGGTTGTCGCGCTGTTTGCCGCGATAGCCGAACGCAAACCCTAAGACACAATCGGCAGATTTATTATTACCCTTCACTTCGTAATGTCCGGTCCAGGCATGCAGCATCGCACTCACCGGCGGCACGACGCGCATAAAGACATTCATGACCCTAGTATCCTAAACTTTTGGGCCAAAAGTCAAGAAAAAGCTTATGCTTTAGGCTATGCCGTCTTCTTCGCATTCGGCTCAAAGTCCAAGGCTAGCGAATTTATACAGAAGCGCTGATTGGTCGGCGTCGGGCCGTCGTCGAATACATGCCCAAGGTGCGCACCGCAATTACGACAGACTGCCTCGGTGCGATGCATGCCGTGACTATTATCGGGCTGTAATTTCACTGTATCGGTGCCGGCCATATCCCAAAAACTCGGCCAGCCGGTACCGGAATCAAACTTAGTGTCAGATGAAAACAGCTCGTGCCCGCAATTCACGCAAGTGTACATGCCCTTTTCCTTGTTGTCGAGATAAATACCGGTAAAAGGCGGCTCGGTGCCTTTATTAAAGACGATGTCTTTTTGCGGCTCAGTGAGGTCTTTATTTACTATTTCAGCGTCGCTCATAGCTACATTATATACGCTGGTTTTAAATAAGTCCGGTACTACGCCCGGCCCTGATTGCTCAGAGCCGGGTTATGACGGGAGTCGTGCATCGCCGTAAGCGATCCAGCGACACTCTTCTCGCACGGTTTTTACCGCCAAGCATATCCGTGGGTGGCGTTTGCCTTGGCGGGCCTCGAGGTCTTCCTGCAATGCGACAATTTGCTGATTGATGAGATCAGCAGCCCATTGAGCTTGGTCACGAGTGGGATTTTTTATCACCGTGAAGCGCATGGGTTTCCCGTACTCAACGGTGACAGGGTAGAATTTTCCTCTGATCCAGTCATGCTTCCAGTCGCGAATGTGGTCGGAGTTGTAAATTGCTGCAGGCACTATGCGGGCACCGGTTTCAAGAGCCACCCATCCAATGCCCCACTTTGCCTGCTCGGGCAACCTGTCTTTACGGTTGCGACCACCCCAGCAGTACATAATGAGGGCTCGCGCCCTCCAGAGAATGTTTCTAGCCGTATACAAGGCCTCTTTGTCATCCCTCCCCCGCATGACGGGAAAGGTGCCGCCTGAGGGAAAGAATTTTATCAAGAAGCCTTTGAACATTGGGGACTTGGCCATGAAGTGGACACGATGCCATGTGAACCAGCCGACGATGAAGTGGTCTAAGTTGGAGAAGTGGGCTGGTGCGATGATTACCGCCCCAGGCTTCCAAACGTAACGCGCTCGGATAGGGCGCATCCGCAAGAAAAGAAACCCAACAATTCCGGTAGCAACTCTCGCCAGCTCATGGATAAGCGAGGGCTTTCTGGTCCGCACTCTTTCGTGCGCCTTCGCCATGATCTCAAGCGGACGGTCATCCTGATAATTCTGCTCGGGAAGCTGACTCGTTCCGGCCATGCTCACCTCCTTCACTCCGGTTGTGGGGTACCCTGATCATACGATCAGCAATAGACGATAGTTTAGTATATTGCGTTAGAAAGTCAACAACCCCACGCAGCCGTCAGCTGGGACTTAGAGCTCGTTCTTTTGGCGGAGATGGCGATAGGCGCCGAAGCCGCTGGTTACCGATGCACCCAGCCCCATCAAGCTCGTAACGATGATGAAAATCGCACCGACAATTGGTATCAGACCAATTAGCGTATAAATGAAGGCTGCAAGCAACAGGACCACGAAGGTATTTTCGCGTTTGAATTGACCCGAGAGCAGCTCACGCGTCGCCATGATCACCCACACCGGTGCCAGCAGGAGTGCTACGGCATAAAACGCCCACAGGGCCAGCCCGAATGGAATACCAATCACCGTAATGAGCAAAACCAGCCCGGCCAGCGGAGTCAAAATCGCTACCAGAATGCCCCAGCCAAACGATTGCCATGGGCGTTTTTGGAGCGCCTCGGTAATAGCCGAACTGTGCCGCGGCAGCCACAGCATTGCTAGTACCGCCAAAATGTAGGTGACTACGAACCAGTAGAGAGCCATCAACAAGGCACTGCCGAAATGACTACGGTTCTGGTTATGATGCTCGGGCGGGACACGGTGTGTGACCACTCCGGCAACGGCCCCTTGGGCGATACTACCAGGTTGATTACTCCAATAGGTCAGCGTGCCGCCAATATGCGCTGCCGAACCGACAGTGAGGTTACCGGCGGCGGCATTGGCATCGCCACTAATCGTTCCCGAATCCGTTAAGGTGCCGGCTGCAACCGCCAAATTGCCGCCGACGGTAGCATTGCGGCCAACCTCGATGGTGCCGCCAGCACCCGAAACGTTTTTACCAACACGGCCGTCGATCACGATGCTGCCACCGGCCGTCCGGACATTGCCGTTCACGGTGCCATCAATAGTAACGGTCCCGCCAGCCGCCAACACGTCGCCATTGACCGTACCATTAATAGTTACCTGACCGCCCGCCGCGTACACATCACCATTGACGGTGCCATCAACCTCGACCATAGAGCCGGCGGCGAAGTAATCGTGGTTCACCGTTTGATCTTGAGGGAGGGTGACGGGATGTTGGTTATTATGGGCCAGCGCCGGCGCAGTAAATGCACATAAACCCATTACGGCGACGGCTATGCTAACTTGATATCGCAACCTATTCATAAGTGCGCGTCCAGACATGGCAATTACCTCTTAATGAAGCCATTATATTCTCCTGTAGGCGGCAAATGCTAGAGCAATCTCACAAATAGTATATAACTACGCGGTTTGCTTGGCGGCTTTCTTACGCTGGCTGGATTCGAGCTCGCGCTTGCGCAGCCGCAAACTCTTCGGCGTGACCTCGAGCAGCTCATCGTTCTCAATAAAGTCGAGGCACTCCTCCAGGCTAAAAACGGTGTGCGGCGTCAGCTGGACAACACCGTCGCTGCTGGATGAGCGCATATTAGTCAGCTGTTTCTCGCGACAAACGTTTACCTCCATATCTTCCGGGCGGGAATTGAGGCCGACAATCTGACCAGTGTAGACCTTTTCGGCCGGACCCACGAAGGTAACACCGCGCGATTGCGCATTCTGCAAAGCATACGGAGTGGTTGTGCCAGATTCAAAGGCGATGAGGGCGCCATTACGCAGCTGGCGCAGAGCCAGACCCATCGACTGGTAACCGATGATTAATGAATTCATAATTACAGTGCCCTTAGTCTGGGTAAGAAGTATATTGCGCAAACCCAGCAACACGCGGGTAGGTAGTTCATAAACCAGCTTCGTAACGGCGTTGGTCGTAAACTGCTCTTTGATGACAGCACGGCGCTTACCCAATTCCATTTGCACGGCCCCAGCATGCTCGGCGGGTACTTCGATGACCAGCTCTTCAACCGGTTCCTCGGTTTTGCCGTCAACCTCACGCGTTACCACCTGAGGTCGGCCAACTTCCAACTCAAAGCCCTCGCGCCGCATTGTCTCGATGAGCACGCTCAGGTGCAACTCACCGCGGCCAGACACTAAATAGCCCAGCCCCACATCCTCAACCCGCAAGCCAATATTAGTTTCAAGTTCCTGGTGCAACCGCGCCCCAATTTGTTGGCCGGTTACGAATTCGCCCTCACGCCCTTTATTTGGGCTGGTATTTGGCCCGATATATATTTTTAATGTTGGCGCTTCAACTTCCAGAACCGGCAATGCCTCGGGATTAACCGCATCCGCAACTGTTTCGCCAATCTGAATATCACCCAACCCGGTCAGCTGCACGATGTCGCCGGCAATACCGCCGTCCACCTTAAACTTGCTCACTCCGTGGCTCATAAACACTGTATCGACGCGAGCCTTCACGATACTGTTGTTTTTCTTGCATACTGACACCCGGTCGCCCGCCTTAACACTCCCGCGGCTAATCCGCCCAATTGCGTACTTGCCCTTAAAACTGTCAAACGCCAGTGCCGTCACCAGCATTTGAAACGGCTTATCTAGCTCTACCTTCGGCCCCGGGACTTGCTCGATGATGGCGTCAAACACCGGACTCAAGTCGGCGTCAGCGTTAATGTCTTCGGGCACTTTTGCCCATGCCTTGCCTTCGCGACCGACAGCGTAGTACACCGGGTAATGGAGCTGCTCTTCGTGTACTGCCAGTTCTAGAAATAGGTTCTCTAGCTCGCTTTCGACCTCTCCGAGGCGGCTACCGGGCTTATCAATCTTATTGATGATGACAATGGGCTTTAGCCCTCTCCCTAGCGCGTGGGTTAGAACAAACTTAGTCTGCGGCATCGGTCCTTCCTGGGCGTCGACGATGAGTAAACAGCCGTCGGCCATACCCAGGGTCCGCTCAACCTCGCCGCTAAAATCGGCGTGCCCCGGCGTATCAATAATGTTAATGCGGTAATCGCCATGTTTTACGGCTGTAATCTTGGCCGTAATCGTAATGCCGCGTTCGCGCTCCTGATCGCCACTGTCCATAATCAGGTCTTGGGCCATCTCGGCCTGATTGTCGCGAAAGGTTTGGGATTGCTTAAGCAGCCCGTCTACCAGGGTGGTTTTCCCGTGATCAACGTGCGCGATAATAGCAATATTGCGAATGTTAGCTGAGTTTTGTTCCATAAAAAATAACGCCCTGCGGCGTACCGTTTGGTAAATTATAACACTTATGCAGTAAGTTGGCCAGAGCGTTATTTAGCTGTAGAGCGCGAGCTACTTGCCGTTGGCAGCCCGCTCCAATGCGGCAATATCGAGCTTGCGCATCTTTAGCATCGCCTGCATTGCTCGCTGTGACCGCTCAGGGTCAGGATCTCCCAACAACTTCTCCAGCGCCGTTGGCACAATCTGCCACGACAAGCCAAATTTATCTTTCAACCAGCCACACTGGCTTTCTTCGCCCCCGTCGGCCGTCAGCTTCTCCCATAGCTCATCGACTTCTTCCTGGGTCTCGACTTTGACAAAAAAGGAGATTGTCTCTGTAAATCCAGCGTGAGCCGGGCCGCCGTTCAGCCCCATAAACTTCTGGCCATTCAGCTCCCAATTTGCCCCAAAGGCCTTCCCATCCGCCCCGCGCCGAATTTCACCAGCTTTAGAGTCCTTAAATACCGAGGTGTAAAACCTAACCGCTTCTTCCAAATTGTCGTCAAACCATAAAAATGGGGTGATAGTTTGCATTTGAGGACTCCCTAACTTATTTTTCACAATAATTTCATGGCAGGGGTGGCAGGGATCGAACCCGCGACCTTCGGTTTTGGAGACCGACGCTCTAGCCAGCTGAGCTACACCCCTTTGCGATTGTTATATCTTGAATTTATAACCCCATCAGTATAGCTGATGGTGGTTCAAATTGTCATATAATTACAAGTTTGGTGCGGGAGACCCGCGGGATGCACTGGAATGTGCGCCCCGCGGGTTCCCGAGCCCCGTCGTCCTAGGCCCCTGTCTGGCCTCGGGACAGGTTTGAGGAGGCTAGTCCTCAAGATGCAGCATGTTCGCTGAACTAGATCTAGGTTGTCGTGCCGCCGGTTGCGGCAAGGCTCCTGGGCGTGAGCGCGGCCATCACGGGCGTTAGCCCGGCGCGTAGCCCTCGTGTTCGACGTGGTTTTCTCGTGGAGTCGAGTGATATCAACGTGTGGTCGAACTCGTCTTTTCGTTCTGCGCTTGATGTAGGTTCTGCGTCTCGGAAGTACGCGATTCGGGTCAGTGCAATTCCGAGTATGGCGAAAGCTACCGCGATTGCGAATAGCGCCGCTACCAAGGTATCTCGCGTCCCGAGGGCCGAGAGTCCCGGCAGGGAACTTCGCTGTTGAGTAGCCGTTGTTGCGAGTGCTTGGCTGTGAGGAACGGACCCGACAGCGGCACTGGTCGTGATGTGAATTGCTCCGGCGGCCGGTTTGAGCCCACTCTGCGTGGTTGGGCCGAGGAGTGTTACGAGCGCCAGGGCCACCGCAAGCAGTGCGAGAACCATGAGCGCCGGGCCGACAATGTGACGCCATCGCCGATGCGTGAGATGCTTCTTTCGTCTGAGCATGTGCTCCTTCGTTTTGAGCATTTCGCAATTAATTATAGTACACGAATTGCTACTGTCAAGCAGCTTACGCTCGATATAGCCTTCGGGATGTGGTATAAAGTCAAAGCATTGCTCCCGACCGAGAGGCATCCATGCTTCCCGTTTCAGTAGTAATAAGAACCCTCAATGAAGCCCCTCAATTGCGGCGACTCATCATGGCGCTGCAATCTCAAAGCCTCCGGCCCACTGAGCTGATCGTGGTCGACAATGAATCGACCGATAGCACAGCTCAAGTAGCTGAAGTCTGGGCGACGAAAGTCGTCACCATCCCCTTCGAGGAATTCAGCTATCCCAGATCACTGAACGCTGGTATGGGAATAGCCAGCTGCCCTGTTGTGGTATCGCTACCGGCCCATGCCGTACCAATGCGGCGTGACTGGCTGGAATCAGCAGTCCGACACTTCGACAGAACTGCCGTAGCAGGTGTGTATTCGGCTGTCCGCCCTAACGTAGGCGCAGGTCTGTTTGAGCGGATGATGTATAACTGGACTTGGTGCACCAAACGCAAAGGCTCGCCTTATGACATCAAGGAGGCCGCACTTGGCACCTTTTCGGCCACCTGCCATGCTGCAAGGCGCTCGACATGGATGGAACACCCCTTTGATGAGCAGTATGGCATGGGAGGAGAAGATGTTGAGTGGGCTGCCTGGGCAATGACCCAGGGTAAAGCAATCGTCTACGACCACCGCTTTACCGTCCGACACTCTCATGGGCTAAACGCCTGGCAGCTGTACAAGCAAATCAAGGAGTGGCAAGCCATGCTTGAGCCACAACCCTTTGACCGGCGCAACATTCGTTACCGTCGGCGCGATGAAACCCCCTCGACATGAGGGGGTTTCAAAACGTTTACACCCTATTACTTACTCTCGCGGTGGAGCGTAACTTTACCGTCATGGCGGCAGAATTTACGCAACTCGAGGCGGTCGGTGGTGTTCTTAGGATTCTTATTGGTCGTATAGTTGCGGTTGTGGCATTCGGTGCACTCCAGCGCAAAATAGGGACGATTTCGCTTCGGCATGATGATTTCCTTATCATTTCATTAACTTACGGGTTGATTCCTGATGGAGCCGACGACAGGAATTGAACCCGCAACCTACAGTTTACAAAACTGTTGCTCTACCATTGAGCTACGTCGGCTTAAGTCCTGAGTCAGCCTATGTCTAATTGGTGCCGGGTGAGAGATTCGAACTCCCGAAGGCGTACACCAGCTGATTTACAGTCAGCCCCCGTTGGCCACTTGGGTAACCCGGCATACATGGAGCCCAGGACGAGGATTGAACTCGTGACCCCTTCCTTACCATGGAAGTGCTCTACCGCTGAGCTACCTGGGCGCAGTTGGGGCCGTCTGGCCCGTTTTCAACCTGGTTAGCATAGCATTATGAGGCCGTCTTATCAAGCTTGGCGGGCCGATGACGACCTGAGGCTTTTGCGGCCGCGCGCAGCGTGCGCAAGCGCTTGTCTCTCGGGTCAAGCTCCTTAATGCGCTCATAAATGGCCGGGAGTTCTTCGGTGCGGCCAGCGGCAGTGTAAGCATCGGCGAGCAACCACAAGACCTTAGGGCTCGGCTCGAAAGCCACGGCCTGTTCCAGAGTACTCACTACACGGTCACCGTCGTGCAGGCGGTTAAACGCCTTGGCGAGCCCGATATAGTGCGGCACTGACGGCTCAAACATAATGGCTTTCTCGAAAGACGCCACCGCCTTCATCGGATTTTGATTATTGTAGTAGGCTAGGCCAAGATTGTAAAAGGTTTCTCCGGAGGGCGAAAGCTGAGTGGCAATTTGAAAACACTCAATGGCATCGGTGACGTTTTGTTGAGCGGTGTAAAGTGCGGCTAAACGAGTATAAGTCGGTACATGGCGGTGATCAATTTTGAGGATTTGCAAATACACCTTCTCGGCCCCGGTATACTTCTTGGTTGTCTCAAGACGGCCGGCGTACTCGGTGAGCTCCTGAATCTTGGTGGCCGCAGCCTGGGCGGGATGGTTCCGGCGCACCCGCAAGCGGGGGGCGCCTCCCAGGAGGCGGAACAAGACGAAGCTAGCCACCGCGATTACGAGCAGAGCAATCATCCCAGCTCCACTGCCAGGGCTTCGAACGCCGTTTTGGGATTTACATTTGCCCTCAACCGTTGTAATAAACGCTCCACTGCATCGAGAGTTATACTACTTTGAGTGGTACGGGCCGTCGTTCGTGCCTGCGTTACCAGCTCTGCCACGTACCGCTCACGCTGGTCGGCAGCCGCTACCATACGCGTAGCAGCTTGCAGGCGCTCGAACAGGCCGCCGGTTTGCAACAGGCTCTCCACCTCCTGAGCAACCACTTGATCGGCGGTGGCCTGCTCGGGGTTGGTCGCGTAGGCCACCGCCAACCTTGGGGCACCGTGACTAAGGGCAGCTATACTAGCCGCATTTACCCCCGGGTAAGCATCCTGAATAAAGGCCGTGATCTGGTCATCCGGTACGGGTGGCAAAAATAGCAACGTGCACCGCGACACTACCGTCGGCAGGAGCGCACTGGGGCTAGTTGCCGTCAGTAGTATAGTTGTACCGACGGGCGGCTCTTCAAGAGTCTTCAATAAGGCGCTTTGGGCTGGCAGCGTCAACCGGTCGGCGCTATCAATAATCACCACCCGCTGGCTGGCCGATTCATATTGGCCATAATGCAGTGTATGCTGCAGCTCGTGAACCGGCTCAATACCGATCTTATGCTTTTCGTCCGGCCGCAGAATCACTACGTCAGGATGATTACCGCCTGCCACCATCCTACAAGAGCGGCAGCTGGCGTCGCTGCAACCCTCGCAGTTGAGGCGCCGGGCAATCTCTATGGCCGTAGCAAACTTGCCAACGCCAGTGATTCCGTGGAGCAACACGGTGCCTCCCGGGTTGCCTATCAGGCTGTCGACTTGGGTAATCGCAGAAGGATGGAGCGGTAGTTTCATAATCTTATTATACGCCACCGCCTAGCTTATTTAGGTAGGTCTGCAGATCGGCTGGCAGCGGACTGCTAACCTCGACAGCCGTACCGTTCGGTGATGTAAACGCCAATTTGGACGCATGTAAGAACTGCCGCGCCAGTCCCGGTACCGCCGTTTTGCTACCGTAGAGGTTATCACCAATCACCGGGTGGCCGATGTGACTAAAGTGTACTCGAATTTGGTGAGTACGACCCGTTTGCAAATCAATGTCGAGTAACGAAGCACCGGGATAGGTCGCCACAACCCGGTAATGCGTCACTGCTGTCCGCCCTCCGGCAATCACCGCCCGCTCTACCGGACGTTTACGGTTACGGCCGATGGGCAGGTTAACGATTGCCTCGGACTCTTTTAAGCGGCCGCGCACCAATGCCGTATAAGTCTTGCGGACGCTGCGGCTGCGGAACTGCCGCTGCAGTTCCTTTTTTGCCGCCAGGTTTTTTGCGATCACCATCACACCAGAGGTATCTTTATCGAGCCGATGTACAATCCCCGGGCGTAACTGATCCTCATCCACAACTCCATGCGCCCGTCCAAAAGCTGCCACCGTTGGCTCGGCTTTACCGGATTCACTGGTATGTACGATTAAACCGGCCGGCTTGTCCACCACCATCACATCATCATCTTCATACAGAATCGGTACGTCCGGCACCGCCGGTGTCGCTACCACAGTGGCGCTTGCAATCGCCACTTCCTCGCCGCCTCCCAGCGTGTACTTGGCGTCCACTATGCCACCATCAATCTGTACCCGTCCGGCTTTCAACAATTTCTGCACCTGACTACGACTAATGCCTAAAACGCCTGTCAATACCACATCCAGCCGTTCTCCGGCCGCTTCGGGCGGCAAGCTAACTGTCCGCGTCATTGTACGAGGTTAGAAGCTTTGGTCAGGTCGGTCTTGGCCCCGAGTACAATCAGACGGTCGCCCGGATAGATTACCTCGTTGCCACTCGGGCGTACCCGACTCGTCCCATCGGAACCGTTGATGGCAATCACTGTCGCCCCAATCTCACCTTCCACCAGCGCTTTCCCCAAATGATGTCCGGCCAACCGCGAGTTCTGGCCCACCACCATCTCTTCCACCTGGAGATCAGTCGTGGCACCGGAGCTGCTCACAACATCCATATAATCCACCACGCTTGGCCGCAGCGCCATAGATGCCATATGATAACCGCCTATTTGATACGGGAAAGCCACGCGATCAGCTCCCGCCCGCTTCAACTTAACCTCGTTTTCGCTGCGATTGGCCCGCGCCACGATGTATAAATTAGGGTTAAGCGCCCGGGCCGCCAATGTCACCAGCAGGTTGGCCGAATCATCACTCAGGCACGCCACCAACCCCTCCGCATGATCAATCCCGGCGGTCTTGAGTGCTTCCTCGGAAGCACTATCGGCCTCAAAGGCGACGTAGCCGGAGGCCACCGCCTCTCCGACCTTGGATTGGTCGCGGTCCATCGACACAAACGCAATATTCTCCAAGTTCATTTCGCGCGCGACTTGACTGCCTACCCGACCCAAGCCGCAGACGATATAATGGTGCTTCATTTTCTTAATTTTTGACTGCAAACGGCGTTTCCGTACGTTATCTCCAACTCCAATCATATATTCGGCAAACCACTTAAGCAAATAACCGATGAGCGCAAAGCTTCCCACAATCAGTACTAACGTTAATATACGACTGCCGGTATCCTGAGGGGCGAGGTGGTCAAAATGAGTCAGCAGCAACATGGAAGTTTCATAAAAGCCGTCGCCAAAGGAAGCATGCTCAAAGTGCATAAAACCGGCCGTACCCACAATCCATAGGGCAACCGCACCGGCTACAATTCTCCACGGTGTCTGTAATCGCTTCACCCTATTAGTATATACCGCTTATGGTGCAGTGAAAACCGTGAGCCGGGGCCGGATCTAGCGCTTACTGAACTGCGGCGCTTTACGCGCTCGTTTCAGGCCCGGCTTTTTGCGCTCTTTTTCGCGCGGATCACGGGTCAGCAAACCGGCTTTCTTCAACGTAGTATGTAAATCTTCGTTCATAACTTCAAGCGCCCGCGAAATCGCTAAACGCGCGGCATCGGCCTGGCCGCGTTTACCACCACCACTCACATTGAGGGTTACGCGCAGTTTCTTATCTTGCCCAGCCAGTAAGATCGGCTGCTGCAAGAGCTGCATAAAGGTCGAGTTGTTAAAGTAGTCTTCGGCCGAAACGTCGCCGACTACGATTTCGCCACCACCTTTATATAATCGGGCGGTCGCTATCGCTTCCTTGCGTCGTCCCAGTCCGTAATAATAGTGTTCGCTAGATTCAGCCACGAGGACCTCTCAATTCTTTAGGTGATTGGGGAGCGTGCGGATGCTCGGAACCGGCATAGACTTTCAACCGCTTCAGGCGCTCGGCTTGCAGGCGGTTTTTAGGCAACATGCCGGTGACGGCGGAAATAATAGCGCGTTCGGGGTGGGTTTGCATCACTTTGTCCAGCGAGACTTCTTTGATACCGCCGGGGTAGCCCGAGTGACGGTAATACTTTTTATCTTGGAGTTTATTGCCTGTCACCTTAATCTGGGCGGCATTAATAACGACTACGGTGTCGCCGCAGTCGATATGGGTGGTGTACATAGCTTTGTGTTTACCGGTAAGATGGGTCGCAATCAGGGTCGCCAGGCGCCCCAGGGTTTCACCGGATGCATCGATAATGTACCAGTCACGAGTAACTTCCGTTGGCTTGGCCGAATACGTCTTTATCATGAGGCGGCTCCAGATTTGGCTTTAGGAGTAGCTTTCTTGGCAGCCGGCTTTTTGGTAGGCGTTTTCTTTGCTGAAACCTTGTCTGAAGCTGCCTTCGAGCGAGGACTGTCTGAGCTGGAAACGAGTTCCGCAGCCGTAGTCGACTTAGCTGAGGCTTCTGTCGTGATTTTCTCCGTTAACATCACCGCAGCCATGGCAGCGTTGTCGCCCAATCGGTTTCCCAGCTTTACAATCCGCGTATAGCCTCCGCTGCGCTTAGCAAAAGCCGGCGCAATCTCACTAATCAGCTTTTCCGTGGCTTTGTCGGTCAGTAAAAAGGCCCGGATCTGGCGGCGGTTGTGTAAATCAGCTTTCTTGGCCTTGGTTACCAGCCGCTCAAAATAGGGGGCGATTTCTTTGGCTTTGGGTTCAGTCGTCGTAATCTGCTCATGAAGTACCAGCGAGGTCACTTGGCCACGGATCAGCGCCCGGCGCCCGCCGGCGTCGCGCTGCAACTTGCGT
>Ga0105238_10002396_pt1 | contig 18797 bp, 16 predicted proteins | sample KBSC34metaG_FD_81526 | JGI IMG/M metagenome (GOLD analysis project Ga0105238, IMG submission 81526) | Corn rhizosphere microbial communities from Kellogg Biological Station, Michigan, USA - KBS C3-4 metaG | ecosystem: Host-associated > Plants > Roots > Rhizosphere > Soil | place: Michigan, USA... | reverse complement strand
TGTCTTGTGGGTTGCGGGATTTAGCGGCCTGGCGCAGTGGAACGACGGGAAGTTCATCTCGGTGATTGATTCCGCAACCATGGGCGGAAATTTGGTAACAACTCTGGTAGCCGATGCAAATGATGACCTGTGGATGGGCGGAACTCGCGGCGTTGTGCGCCGCTCGGCGAACGGGAAGGTCCGCAATTTCGACACACGCGATGGTTTACCTCATGATTTTGTACGTTCACTCACTGTGGATCACAACGGCGTCCTCTGGGCGGGTACCAATTCCGGCTTCGCACGCTTGCGGAACAATCGGTTTTCTACCTTAGAGGGCCCGGAAGGGCGTGAGCGGGATTCCGTCTGGTGCCTGTATGAAGACCGGGAAGGGAACATGTGGGCCGGCGCCGTCAACGGACTCAGCCGTTTTCGGCACGACGTGTTTACATCCTACGGCGAGAGTGAAGGGCTGCCGGGAGACGATCCGGTTACCGTGCGTCAAGACCACCAGGGACGCATTTGGGTAGGGTTCCACAACAACGGGCTGGTGTTGTTTTCGCCCGACGGCCATCATCAAGCATTCACCACGCGCAACGGGCTGCCGAGTAACGAAGTTTTCTCGATTCGCGAAACCCGCGACGGGACACTGTTGCTGGGGACCCGCGGAGGGCTGGTGCGGATTCATGATAAGCAGCTCAGTACTTTTAGTCCGATGGACGACCTGGGGCGCAGCATGGTGCTGGATGCGCTGGAGGACTCCGCCGGTAGACTTTGGCTGGCGCTGCCGAGCGGGCTGGGCCAACTACAAGGTGAGAATCTGCGCATGGTGCTGCCGGCTGGGGGCTCGTTACTGGACAGTTGGATGGTCTCGCTGTTCGAGGCCAAAGACGGGACGCTGTGGACGGGGACTTACGGTAAAGGTCTATGGCAGATTCGCGGCAAACACAAACAACAGTTCACCACCGATAACGGTCTTTCGAGCAACCAGATCCGCTCTCTCTACCAGGACCGCGAGGGAACCCTGTGGATTGCGACTTTCGGTGGAGGTTTAAATGCGTATCGTGACGGCCACTTCCTGCATTTCACCGCCAAGGACGGACTGCTCAGCGACAACGTCTCGAACATCGTGGATGACGGGGAATCGTTATGGCTGGGAACGACGCGCGGGATCAGCCGAATTTCTAAGCAGCAGCTCCGCGACTTTTCAGACCACAAAATTCGTACGCTGCAGCCAACCAACTACGGAGTAGAGGATGGCTTAAGGAGCGCCCAGTGCGCACCGGGGTATCCTGTGGCCGCAGGTGGGAGCCGCACTTCCGATGGCCGCCTTTGGTTCCCCACCAGCCGCGGCCTAGCGGTACTCGACCCCGTTGCTCCCCAGCAACCGCAGCCTGCTCCTGCGGCTCACTTAGTTCAGGTATCCGTGGATGGAAAGCCAGTGGACTTTTCACAGGCGCTGCGATTTCCTCCGGGAAGCGAACGAATTCTGATTCGGTACACGTCGATTCACCTTACGGCTCCCGAGCGCGTCCAGTATTCGCACAAGCTCGAAGGACTGGACGCTGACTGGGTCCTGGCAGGCCGCCGCCGCGAAATCAATTACAACAGCCTGCAACATGGAAACTATCGTTTTCTGGTCCGTGCAGAATTGCCCGGCGGGCCGGTAACGGAGGCAGACTACGGCTTCGAAATCCTGCCTAAGTTTTACGAGACGACGTGGTTTCGTCTGCTGGGTGTGGTTACGCTCATCATGATTATTCTTGGCATTTACCGGCTGCGCGTGCGGCAACTCCGCTACCGGTTCGCGCTGATGCTGGAGGAGCGCGCGCGACTCGCCCGGGAAATCCACGATACCCTGGCTCAGGGCTTTATCGGTATCTCATCGCAATTGGAGGCGGTGGCTACAGAGTTGGTCGACGATGGAAGCTCGGCGCGTCAACATTTGGATTTAGCGCGTAAAATGGCGCGTCACAGCATTACGGAGGCGCGCCGGTCGGTGGTAGACTTGCGAGCTTCCGTCCTAGAAGGACAGTCGCTCGCGGAGGCGCTGCAATCCGGCGCGCAAATCTGGACCGCGGGCTCGGGAGTGGAGGTTGACGTGGATGCCTCGCTTGCAGGTGGAAGTCTCTCCGATGAAGTGGAGCAGCACATGCTGCGAGTTGCGCAAGAGGCCGTGACCAATATCCTGAAGCACGCAGGAGCCAGCCGAATCCTGATACAACTTCAGGTGGAAGGCCCTAATGTCTGGCTACGAATCATCGATGACGGGCGAGGGTTCGAACCACATGACACGTTCTCCCCAGTGGGCGGGCATTTCGGATTGATAGGCATGCGGGAACGGGCCGAACGATTAAGCGGAGAGTTGCACCTGACCACGGGTGCGGGTAAGGGGACGCGGGTCGAAATGCGGGTGCCTCTGCAGTGATCACGAAAATCCGCATCTTGGTGGCTGAAGACCACTTGGTGGCTCGGGTGGGAGTGACCACGATTGTCAACGCACAGCGTGACATGACGGTGGTGGCTCAGGCGGCAAACGGCCGCCAGGCGGTGGAGTTGTACCGCAAGCATCTGCCCGATGTTGCTTTGCTCGATATGCGAATGCCGATTATGTCGGGTATCGAAGCAGTATTGGCCATACGATCGAAGTCTCCGGGAGCTAGAATTATTGCGCTGACCACTTACGCGGGAGACGAGGATATAAGGCGCGCGCTTGCCGCGGGGGTGCAGTCTTATCTGACCAAAGACGTTCCGCATAACGAACTGCTGAAGGCCATTCGCGCGGTTCACGCGGGAGAGTCCTATATTCCGGCGGCGCTTGCGGTGGCTGTCGCCGCTCAGGGGACTCGTCCCAATTTGACGGCACGGGAGCTGCAAGTTCTGGAGTTGATCGTCCTCGGCTTGGTAAACAAACAAATCGCGTATTCGTTGAGCTTGGGCGAATACACCGTAAAAAACCACGTCAAGAGCATTTTGAGCAAGCTGAATGTTCAGGATCGGACGCAGGCGGCTACGGAAGCGATCCGGCGCGGGATTATTCATCTTTCGTAGGGCTGCGCGCGGCGTACGTTTGGGGGCTCCAAATGGCCATAGATCCATCATTCCGCGCCGGGTATACTTGCGTGCAGCCTGCCTGTATACGCTAAGGAGCGAGCACAAATGACCTATCCCGTAAAAACTCTTGCGATGTGCTTGCTCATCGGATGTGTTGCGCCTGTGCCTGCTGGGGACCGGCAGGAGTTCCTGTTCTGGAGTGCGTCGCAGTTGGATAACATCGAAAAAAAGCTCCATCTGCACCTGGACGAGCCGGGCAAGGGTGCGAATGAGAAATTGATGACGTCCCCGAAGCTGTCCGCCCTGATGGCATACCGGGAGGGCATGCCGCCCCAGGCAGAGATCCATCAGAAGCTGGGTGATTTTGCGCTCATTCGGGACGGCGATGCAGCCGTTCTGATCGGCGGCAAGATAGCGGATGGAAAGCAAAGCGCTCCTGATGAAATTCGGGGAACGATCACGGGTGGGACCATGCAGACACTCAAGGCCGGCGACGTGATCTATATTCCTCCGAATATGCCACATCAATGGCAAATTCAGCCGGGTAAGCGCATGTACCTTGAGCTTTTTAAGATTCAACCGAAATCAAGCGGGACTGAGCAGCCGAAGTACCTTTACTGGAGCGCCGGTCAGCTTGCTGCATTGGATAAGAAACTGAAGTCCAGCGTGGATGCCAGCAAGAGCTCGCATGAGGATCTGGTGACTGAACGCTTCAACACTGTTGTTGTTCATCGAGAGGGATCGGCCGGTTCGGAGGTGCATCAGCACTTGGCGGATTTTGATATTGTCCGTAGTGGCCAGGGATTCATGGTTCTCGGCGGCAAAATGGTGGAGGGGAAGCCCACCGGGCCTGGAGAAGTGCGCGGAAAGTCCATCGAAGGTGGAACCAAACAGCGAGTGGCGGCCGGCGATTTGTTGTATATTCCGGCTAATATGCCACATCAGTTCCTGGCTGAACCCGGCCAGCAATTCGACGTCATGGTGCTGAAAGTTTGGGTGCAAGACTAGACAGCGCGACGCCACATGGGATTTGCTCGCACCACAATTTTTACTATTGCAGCAACGCTACCTGTGTTGCTTGCACAGTCAGCGGGCGACTGGCCAATGTACAACCGGGACTTGGCTGGTACGCGTTATTCTCCATTGACGCAGATCAATGCTGAAAACGTTTCGAAGCTGACCTTGGCATGGTCGTATCGTTTGCGCAATGCTGCGGAACGCGCCAAACCTCGGCTCAACTTCGGCACATTTTCCGAAGCGACTCCGCTGGTCATCAAAGGTGTGATGTTCGTTACCGCGGGGAACCGGGTGTTGGCGTTGGATCCCGATACCGGCAAGGAGATCTGGCGCTACCAATACAAGGGCACGCAGGTCTCGAAGCGGGGAGTGGCTTATTGGCCTGGCGATCGTGATTCTCCTGCGCGGATTCTCGTGACGGCCGGAACCAAGATGTTGGCTTTGAATGCGGAGACGGGCCAGCCTGTGCCTGGATTCGGCAACGAAGGCGTGGTTGAAATGGTGGTCCCGTATGACGGCGTTCCTACCATATATAAGGACATGGCCCTGGCAGGAGCTAGCGTGGGTGAAATTCCCGTCGGTTCGCCGGGGGACACACGCGCTTATGATGTCCGCTCCGGCAAGAAGCTGTGGAGCTTCCACTCCGTGCCGCAGCCGGGCGAGCTTGGGCATGACACTTGGGAAGGCAACAGCTGGCAAGGCCGTTCGGGAGTGAACGTTTGGGGTTACACGATGACTGTCGACGAAGCCCGCGGCATTATCTACATGCCCTTTGGAGGTCCTGCCGCGAATTTTTATGGCGGAGACCGCAAAGGGTCCAACTTGTTCGGCAATTCGCTGGTCGCAGTGGATGCGGCCAGCGGCAAACTTAAGTGGTATTTTCAGGCCATCCATCACGACATCTGGGATTGGGATTTGCCGCCTTCTCCGGGGCTGATTGACATCGTAAGAAACGGTCAGAGCGTTCCCGCACTCGCGCAGGTGACGAAGTCTGGATGGATGTTCATCCTGGATCGCGTGACCGGGAAACCGGTCTTTGGCGTGGAGGAGCGTCCAGTTCCGAAGAGTACGGTCCCTGGCGAGGAGAGTTGGCCTACGCAACCATTCCCGGTGAAACCGCCGGAGTTGTCGAAACACAGTTATAGGCCTGAGGATTTGGTCACTGCTCAAGATACGAATGCGGAACACGCAAAGGCTTGCCAGGAAGTCGTGGAGAGGAGCGGTGGAGTCTATAACGATGGTCCGTATACTCCGTATTTGTATCGGCCTCCGGGGGCACCTCCGAAAAGTACGGTGGCATTTCCAGGAAATATTGGCTCAGTGAACTGGGGCGGAACGGCTTCCGACCCCAAGTTGGGATATGTCTTTGTGAATTCCAACGAATCCGGGGGCATCGGCTGGATTGAAAAACAACCGGGGAACCAGTCGTTTCCTTACGACAAGAACACTCTATACGGCGGTGGGCCGGGGCCGCGCTTTGAGGCGGTGGTGAAAGACGCCAAGGGCCGCATTGACCGCGACAAGACGTGGCCTTGCCAGAAGCCGCCGTGGGGTCATCTGACTGCTGTAAATGCCAGCACGGGTGAATTCGCCTGGCGTGTGATTTTAGGCGTCACCGATGAATTGCCGGAAGGGAAGCGAGCTACCGGGCGCTTAAGCCTGGGTGGACCCATTGTGACTGCCGGAGGGTTGGTGTTCATCGGAGCCACGAACGATCACCGTTTCCGCGCCTTCGATTCCAAAACGGGGAAGGAATTATGGGTGACCAAACTCGACTACAGTGCCATGTCCGTGCCCATGACCTATCTTGGCAAGAACGGAAAACAGTATGTTGCGGTGGTGGAGGGTGGCGGCGTCGACGTCGGTGGTGGAGATGATAACAATAACGAGTCACTGGTGGTCTTTGCATTGCCCTGATATGTTGCGTTCGCTGACGCGAGTGTTGGTCGTCGTCGTTGGGATTTGCTTGCCGGCCGCCGCTCAGTGGATCAACCATCGCGCAGCCACTACCCCGCGCACGAAAGATGGCAAGCCAAATCTGGCGGCCGCCGCCCCGCGGGATAGCCAGGGCAGACCCGACCTCTCTGGAATCTGGCAACGGATTCCACCAATCAATATGCCCGACAATACGGGTTTCGATAATGGTTTGCAGTATTATGTGCCCGACGGCTTCCAGATTCCCTTCCAACTATGGGCCGACGCACTGTATAAAGAGCGCTTTCGAAAGTTTGGGACGGGGAGGCCGTCCGAACGCTGCCTGCCGCACGGGATTCCGGATGCAATGCTGGTGCCAGCCCCTTTCAAGCTCATTCAAAACCGCGGGCTCACTCTGATCCTGTACGAAGAGTCCAATCACTTCCGCCAGATTTTTACCGATGGACGGCGGCATCCTTCCGATATGAACCCCGCTTGGTTCGGCTACTCGCTCGGCACGTGGGAAGGTGAAACTTTTGTTGTCGATTCCGTCGGCTTTAACGATCTGACCTGGCTGGATGATAGCGGGCACCCACACACCGATGCTTTGCACACGATTGAGCGCTTCCGGCGGCAGGACTTCGGCCATATGGAACTCGAGGTAACTATTGACGACTCGAAAGCGTATACCAAGCGATGGTCGGCGAAGATTCCGTTAGGGCTGTTGCCTGACACGGAGCTGATCGAGGATATTTGTGCCAACGAAAAAGACGTTGTCCACTTGCAAGTTAAGTAAAGACGGCGTTCGACAGGAGAGTAGAGAAATCAATGCGCAAGCGGCTTTTAGGAGATACCGGCTTAAACGTACCGGTGATCATGCTGGGTGGGAATGTTTTCGGATGGACGATGGATGAAGCGGCTTCTTTTGACCTTCTCGATAGAGCCGTCGACGCAGGTTTGAATTTTATCGATACAGCAGACGTCTATTCGAGCTGGGTTCCAGGACATACCGGTGGCGAATCGGAGACCATTCTCGGTAATTGGTTCAAGAAGACCGGTAAGCGGGACCAAGTCATCCTGGCTACCAAAGTAGGGATTGAGAAAGGGCTTGCTCCCAACTACATTCAAGAAGCGGTGGAGGATTCCTTGCGCCGATTGCAGACCGATTATATAGACCTTTATCAAGCGCACAAGGACGACCCGAAGACGCCTCTCGAACATACTCTCGGCGCGTTCGATCGATTGATCCAGCAAGGGAAAGTTCGTTTCATTGGGGCGTCCAATTACAGCGGCGCACGTGTTCGCGAGGCTCTCGAAGTGAGTAAGGAAAACGGCTTGCCTGCATATCAGACGCTGCAACCCCACTACAACCTTTTGGAGCGGGAAAAATACGAAGCCGATCTTGCCCCGGTGGCACAAGAGTATGGTTTGGGCGTCATCCCTTATTTCTCGCTGGCATCCGGATTCCTTACCGGGAAATATCGCAGTAAGGCAGATCTCGCAGGAAAGACGCGCGGCGGGATGGTGGAAAAATATCTGAATGACCGCGGGTTGGACGTGCTGCAAACTCTCGACTCGATTGCGAAGACGCACAATTCTACGCCTGCTCGAGTCGCGCTGGCGTGGCTGCTGGCACGCCCGGGTATCACGGCCCCGATTGCGAGCGCTACCACTGCGGATCAGCTCAATGAACTGGTGGAGGCATCGGAGCTAAGTCTGGAACGGAGCGCCATCGAAAAGCTGTCAGCTGCTAGTGCTGCGGCTACGGCTTAGGAGCGTCGGCCGGGTTCACAAACGTGGTCCCTGCCGGACCTACAGCAGTACATTCGAGAACCGCCTCCTGCCCCTGCGTGCCGGCGAAGTGGGCGGTCCCGGCGGGTTCCGTGTAGTGACTACCGGGAGGCAGGGCTTTGAGGCCAGCCTCGCTGCGCACACTCCCGTAGCCGAAATACCAGAGCCCGGACAACACAAAGCAAGATCGATTGTCAGGATGTGAGTGTGTGGCGGAATGACGGTATTCGCGGGGATCTTGAATATCAACGAATACAACTCGGGGCTCTTCCCGTCGCTCAGCACGAAGAGGGTCTCCGTGCCCGGCCGCATCGCGGAGCCCGCCTGATTCGCAGGGGTTTTGGGCCACTGCATTTCGGACGGGGTTGTACGTTGCTGCGGGAGGCTCGCCTTCTGCCCTGCCAGGTAAAACGGGATCAACAGCAATACGGCCACCGACACTACTCCATAACGTTGGATCATGCTTTTCGTCACCGCCTTTACTTAGCTAGTTTAGTCGCTTGGCGAGCGACTAATTGCCAGCCTTGCGGGCCCTTCTCCCACACGTGCAGCACGTGCATGTGAACGACACTCGTGGGATGCGTGAGATCTACTTTGCCGGCTACGAAGGCGGTCTTGCCGTGGACGCGCACGTCGGTATCGGGGAGGAATTCGATTTTGTCTACGGCCGCTTTTCCGCTGACAACGGATTTGATCACGTCGGCTTTGGATTCGAGGAGTCCTTCCGAGTGAACATACGTCAAATCGTCGCCTAATAGCTTTTCTAAAGCCGCGCCGTCCTTGTGCGTCATAGCGTTCTTATAAGCATCCATCGCAGCCATGACATCTTGTTTATCGGCGGTCGACCCGACCGAGGCGGCCGAGAGAACGATGCTTAATAGCAGGGTCGAGATTGTAAGCTTCATGCTTAATCCTCATTTCGTCAATTATTGGGGAGAGTTTCTGGTCTCCGGGGTACTGCTGCGGTCGCGGCGCGAACTCGAATTCGTAGCGTTTGGCGTTCAGAGTTCGCGATCCGTACAACTCCGTACTTCTTTCGATATCACTCGTGTGAGCCACGAATGGAAACTTTTTACGTACGTCCTCTAGGCGCACGAAATACGTGCGCGTGCCGTCGTTTTCATAGACGATCAGTTGGTCGCCGTCACTAAATTGCTCCAGGCGGGATTTGTTCTTCCTCGCCAGGTGCCGGCCCCAAAAGGCCTCTTTCACAAGTCGCAGTTCGACTCTCATGTCATTCACTCAACAGCAAACGCCAGTAGAACATTTCCCGGTCGTTGATCGATCACGGAATATCCTGAACCGACAAACAGCATGCCGCCGGCGACGATGGGTCCGGGCGCGACAATCGACCCGCCGTTCGCCTTCACTTTGTTCACGGTTTCAAACTCGCGGGCGGTATCGAATTCCCATAGCGGCTTGCCATCCGCTGTCGACAGGGCGTGTAGTTTTCCGTCGGTGCCGCCGCCAAAAACCGCGCCGGGAATCGCCGAAGCTGCTGCGCCGTTTCCGGTATTGGACCCAGGCGGGGTAAGAGGCGTGAACCAGGTGCGTTCACCGGTTGCCAACTGTACTGCGACCATGCCGCCCGACGTAAGGCCGTAGTAGGCATTGTGCTCATCCGCCGCGCCTCCCCATACGATGCCGCTATCGGGCGTATTGGGTTTTGCCACGTTGATTTTCCAGACGCGCGCGCCGTTCTTGTCCGGATCCAGCGCGAAGACATCGCCATTCTTGGTTCCGGCGATCAGGATGCGCTTCTTGCCGGACAAGCTTCGCAGAATCGGCGAGTTACCAATGTCCCAGTCAGGTCCTAACTCCTTAGGGCAGTTCTCACCTTTGTTCGGGCCATCGCAACCTCCCAGCCAGGTATCTTTTGCCTGCGCCTGGTAATGCCATAGGACCTTGCCTGTGTCCATATTCAGAGCGAGAATCGAATCCGAGGTTGCTACGGCGGGTTCTGTTTCTGAATCGCCGGTGCCGAAGTAGAGGGAGCGGCGCTGCGAATCGATCGTTGGCGTATTCCACACGGACGCGCCGGCAGGGGCGTAAAGCTGAGTCCCTTTCGAATTCCGTCCTACCGGCTTCGGCGCTTCTGGAATCGTATACGTTTTCCAAATCTGCTGACCGGTATTTGCATCCAGGGTTGTGACGCTCCCTCGCGAAGTGCAGCACTGATAATCGGGAGACGAAGCGGAGAACTCCTCAAACGAGGAGACGGGGACATAAAGACGCCCGCGGTAGAGCGCCGGGGCGGCGGTGATACGAGCCGCGAAATGCTCCTCCACGCGCGTGCTCCACAGAAGCACACCACTCGCGGCATCGAGAGCGTACATGTTTGCGAGCATGTCACCGAAGTACACCGCATAGCGCGATGTGCCTTTGCCTGTCACGGGTCCGAAGCTAATCGCATTCCGCACCGCAGCTTTGGATTGGAAAGACCAGTACAAACATCCCGTGGCCGCATCGAGCGAATAGACGTGACCGTTGTCGGAGCCGACAAACACTCTTCCCCATCCGACTGCAGGCTGACCGTACGCTGAAACTCCTCCAGGAAACCCGAAGGCCCACTTCAGTTTCAGACGGGGCACCTGCTCTGGCGTTAAGCCCGCCGCTTTTGCGGTTTGAAACCGTGTGTTGGTCAAGTCGGCTCCCCAGCCGTTCCAGACAGCTGTACTGGATGGGGATGTCAGGGGGGGATTCGCGGCGCAATGATTCGCCATCTGATTGGCGTCTCCCGACAGCAAAGTTCCGAGCGGCCGGGCGCTGAGAGCTTCGGCGACTCGACGCTTCTCCAAGTCCGACAGGCCGCGGCCTTGGATTTGCATGGCTCCGCTGGTGAGTGCTTCTACGATCTTCTCTGGCGGCATTTGCCTCAGGCTGGCAGGAGAAGGCGCTTTCACGGTGGGATTGCCGTGGCAGCTCACACAACGCTGTTGAAAGATCCTGAATCCAAACTCGGTTCCAAAGGGCTCGGCAGGAGCGGCGCTCGGTTCCTGCGCCTTCAAGGCGAAATACTCGTGACTTAGTCCACACAAAAGAATTGCGGTCGCAAGGAGGGCGCGGAGTTTAAATGTCATAAATCGGGGCGGAAACCTGACAACAGTATAGGGTCCTTATCCTATTGGCATATAGCTATTTAGAGCCCCCTGCCGCTAGCGGCCCGCGTGGTGAATTTCCTCCTGCGGGGGGCTCTAAATGGCCATATATCAATTGACTACCTGGTGGTAGCATCTTCGGCATGAATGCAACTCACCTTGTGTCTTTTGTAGGCGGCGCCGTGCTGATGCTGGGGCTTAGCCTTGTGAGCCAGTCGAACGCGCAGTCCAGCCACGTCTTTGAATTGCGCATGTACACGGTGAATCCGGGGAAGCTGGAGGCACTGAAGGCGCGGTTTGGCAACCACACCGATGCGATCTTCAAAAAGCACAACATAAAGAGCATTGGATATTGGGTGCCGCAGGACGCGCCGGATTCCAAGAACCTTTTCATTTACATGGTTGAACATCCGAATCGTCAAGAGGCGGAAAAGAACTGGGCGGCTTTCGTCGACGATCCGGCATGGAAGAAGGCGCGGGCAGACTCGGAAGTGAATGGCGTGCTGGTCGAAGACAAGAATGTCCATCGCTACTTCATGGATCCCACTTCCTTCTCGGCATTGAAGTAGGCGCATGCAGGAAACCAGTAGGCGAACTTTTCTAGTGGCTGGCGCTGTGGTTGCGGTGCCGTTCTTCATCCGTGCTGGCGATAAGGCCGGCACAAAGTTACCGATCGTTGGGGAAGGGGAGCACCAGTACGAATGGATTCAAAACTGGGGCGAGCTTCCCTCCAACATCAAATACGGAAACTGTCACGCCCTGGCGGAAGATTCACAGGGCAACATCTACGTCCTGCACACGGTTAACAAGGACAGTCAGAAGGACGACTCGATTGTTGTATTCGACGACAAGGGCAAGTTCGTCAAATCCTGGGGCTGGCAGTTCAAGAGGGGAGCGCATGGGTTGCACCTGCGCAAGGAGGGCGGCGCCGAATACCTATACATCAGCGACTCACAGCATCGCATCGTCACCAAAAGAACTCTGAAGGGTGAAGAGGTCTGGACCATTGGATATCCGACCGAAGCGAAACCTTATCAGATCGTGGGGGGAGCGCAGGGCATTTCGTACCGGCCTACTAACGTGGCGGTGGCGCCAAATGGGGATTTTTACGTTGCTGACGGTTACGGCTCGTCTTACATAAATCACTACGATAAAGACGCTCACTACAAGGGAACGTTCGGTGGAAAGGGTACTGGCACGGGCAAGGAACTCGGATCGCTCAGCACGCCCCACGCGGCGATGGTCGACACGCGCGCCGAGACCCCGGTCCTGATGGTGACGGACCGCGGCAACGGCCGGCTGCAACGATTCGACCTGGATGGGAAAGCGATCGATACGATTAGCGGCACGATTCTGCCGTGCTTTTTGCACGAGCGGAAGGGCGTTGTTGTGGTCGCGGATCTCGCCTCGCGGATCTCGCTTTTCGACAAGAACAATCAACTCATCATGCACTTGGGCGATGCCAAGTACACCGACGAGCAAAGAGGCAAGATTCGCGCCACCGATAATCGCGCCGATTTCGAACCTGGCAAGTTCGTTGCTCCCCACAGCGCGATTTTCGATCACGCCGGCAACATCTTCGTCTGCGAGTTTGTCGAAATCGGCCGGGTTGTCAAACTGCGAAAAGTGTAACGAACTGTGACGCTATGCAGCTGCCTTGGCTGCCAGGCCGTGGGGGTCGATCACAAATTTCTTCGCCGCCCCTTTGTCGAAATCCTTGTAACCATTCGGTGCCTCATCGAGTTTGATGAGGTTCACGTTGCAGGCTTTCGCAATTTGCACTTTGTCGTGCAGAATCGCCTGCATCAGGGACCGGTTGTATTTGAGCACTGGGCACTGCCCAGTGTGGAACGAATGCGATTTTGCCCAACCGAGCCCGATGCGAATGCTGAGCGCGCCGATCTTCGCTGCAGCGTCGACACCGCCCGGATCACCGGTCACATATAGACCCGGTATACCGAGTGAACCGCCGGCCCGTGTGATTTCCATGATGGAATTCAGTACGGTCGCCGGCTTCTCTACTGAGGCGTCCTTACCTTGCCCGTGAGCCTCAAAGCCAACGCAATCGATAGCGGCATCGACCACCGGCTCGCCGACGATCTGAGCGATTTGATCCGCCAAGGATGCATCCTTGCGCAAATCGATGGTCTCGCAGCCAAAGCTCTTAGCTTGCGCCAATCGCTCCTGGATCATGTCGCCCACGATGACCACGGCGGCGCCCAATAAGTGGCAGGAAGCCGCACAAGCCAAACCTACGGGGCCTGCGCCAGCTACATAGACGATGGAACCGGTGGTCACGCCCGCGGTGACAGCTCCGTGATATCCGGTCGGGAAGATATCGGACAACAGTGTCAAGTCCTTGATCTTCGCCATCGCCTTTTCCCTATTCGGGAACTTGATCAAGTTGAAATCGGCGTAGGGAACCAATACATACTCTGCTTGGCCGCCCACCCATCCGCCCATGTCAACGTATCCATAAGCCGCGCCAGGCCGCGCCGGATTCACTGTGAGGCAAATCCCTGTCCTGCCTTCGCGGCAATTGCGGCAGCGTCCACACGCGATGTTGAACGGCACGGTGACCAGATCACCGATATTCAGCATCTCGACGTCGTTGCCCTTTTCGATCACTTCGCCAGTGATCTCGTGCCCCAGGATCAATCCCTTGGGAGCGGTGGTACGGCCCCGCACCATGTGCTGGTCGGATCCGCAGATGTTGGTGGTGACCACCTTGAGGATTACGCCGTGAGGCGCGTCTTTCCCGCCGAAAGGATTACTTTCGGAAGCAGGCATTCGCAACTTCGGATAGTCGATCGATTGCACCTCCACCTTGCCCGGTTCAATGTACGCAACTCCACGATTACTTGCCACAATACACCTCCTTCACCAATTCTATTCCCGGACTAAAACGCGCCAGCGCCAGCTTCGGCTACGGCGTGGTCTTGATCACCAGAGCCTCCGCTAACACCAACGGCGCCGACTACCTTGCCATCTTTCTTCAGCGGAATTCCGCCGGCGAAGATCATGATCTTGCCGTTGTTCGATGCATGAATTCCGAAAAACTGTCCACCCGACTGAGAGTGTGTTGCTAAATCTTTAGTCGCGATATCGAAAGCCCTCGACGTGTACGCTTTCTTCTGCGAGATGTCGATGCTGCCGATCCAGGCCCCGTCCATGCGGACGTGCGCGACAATGTTGCCGCCGCCATCCGCTACGGCGATATTCATGGGCTGTCCGATTTCAGCGGCCTTCTTCTCGGCGGCTGCAATCACTCTTCGTGCGTCTGCTAAGCTGACCATTCAAAATCCTCCAGGACAAAAGTGCGGAACAACCCCTTAGGGCCGATCCGTAACATACAAACTCTACAACTTCTAAGTTCCGGTGAATAGCGGGGAGCGCCCGCGTTGGACGCGCTGCTAGTTCACCGGTTCCTTCACCACCATGAAAGTGATTTGCTTGCCGGTCGCGACCAGCATCCGGTGCGGAACGTTGGCCGGCATTCTCAATACATCGCCGGCGCGGAGTTCGGTTCTGCTGCCTCCATTGAGCGCCGAGCCGTGTATTTCTCCAGGAGAGACCGTCTTATTGCCGACAGGCGTGCCGCCGACGATTTCGGTGGCTTCGCCGGACACGATGAAAAACACTTCGGAATTGTTCACATGGGTCTCGGCCTCCGCGTCGCCCTCGCGGTGGACAATTTCGATGCGATAGCTCGCGTATTTAGCGAGTTCCTCGTTCGCCGACTTGTGCTCGTTCATTTTGGGAGCGAGTTTTTTCTCATAGCTTTTTAGATCGTCAGACTTCCACACGATCAGTCCGGCGGGGCCAGGGCCGGCCGCAAACAGGGGCGTCAACAACACGGCTAACAGCAATTTCTTCACGGGAAACTCCTTCGGAGAGTGATAGCAAGCGTTCCGTAACGAGAGGCCCGCTGCTTTGGTTCGATGGATTATAACAGTTGAGGTCAAAAATGCAATAGCTAGCGCGCAAAGGGGCTCGAAATGGCCATAGACCGGCGCCGCAATCGCTTGTAATCTACTTTGGCGGGAGTGTCGATTGCCGCTCGCGTAAAGGAGATCTTCGATGAAAAAGAACCTAATGAGCTGGATCACGCTCGGCGCCCTGTTGATCTCTATGCCGGTCTATGCGGGAGATTCCAGCGGAGCAATCTTGTGGAGCGCTCACGATTTCAAGGGCTTCGAAAAATCGCTGGTGCCTAAGATGGACGCGACTAAAGGCGGCAATGCGGAGTTGATCAAGGAGAAGACTTATAACGCAATCGTGTTTCACCGCGAAGGGTCTGGTCCTCCTGAGCAACACGAGAAGCTGGCCGATTTCATGGTCGTCAAGAGCGGTGAAGGTGCTATCCAAGTAGGCGGCAAACTGATCGACGCTAAGCCTAGCGGGGTGAATGAACTTCGGGGCAGCGCGCTGGAGGGCGGCACGAAATACCCTGTCTCCGCCGGTGATGTGCTCTATATCCCGGCGAACACGCCCCACCGGACGTTGGTTGAGCCCGGCAAGCAATTGAACGTGATGGTGATTAAAGTTCAACCCTGAGGCTCGCTCGAAATCATGACAAAGATCACGCGGGTCCTAATTGTCGCAGCGTTCACACTCGCAATCTGTGGCGACGATCGAGCTCAGTCCGGCGAGGACCTTTCGTGGGCATTTCCGGTTCCTGACAAAATTCCGCCGCCTGCGGAACATGACACGGCACCCAAGCAACTCGCGGGGAGCACCAAATCCTACACCCAGGAACAGATTGACGACCAATTCAACCCGCCGGACTGGTTTCCGCAGGAACATCCGACACCTCCGCAGATTGTCGTGCGCGGGATTAAACCGTCGGTGCAGGCCTGCGGCTCTTGTCATCTGATGTCCGGTAACGGCCATCCCGAATCCGCGTCGCTGGCGGGTCTGCCGGTTTCTTACTTGATGCGCCAGATGGCGGACTTCAAAAGTGGAGAGAGAAAAGATCCGGCGGCCCATGCTGCCTCACAGAGGTCCGCGCGCATGAATGGCATCGCCAAGGCCATCTCAGACGAGGACGCCCGCTTGGCAAGCGAATGGTTCGCGGCGCTGAAGCCGGCTGTTTGGTACAAGGTGGTGGAAACGCAAACCGTCCCAAAGACCTGGGTTAGTGCTACGCGTATGCGACTTCCGCATCCGGAAGGCGGTTCCGAGCCGATCGGTAATCGCATTATCACGGTGCCTCAGGATGCCATTAAGGTAGAACTGCGTGACCCACGCTCCGGGTTCATCGCCTACGTGCCAGTGGGCAGCATTGCCAAGGGGCAGGCGCTGGTCAACACGGGAGGCGCGGGCAAGACCATCAGTTGCACAATCTGTCACGGTGACTTGCTGCAGGGCTTGGGCGACGTGCCCAGGATCGCGGGGCTCCACCCGATATACATCGTGCGTCAACTCTACAATTTTCGAGTGGGAGCGAACGCGGGAACGGCATCGGCGCTCATGAAGAAGGTTGTCGCGAATTTGACGGAGGACGATATGATTGCGCTGGCTGCTTACGCTGGGTCCCTGGCTCCCTGAGAGGCGGGTCAAGTGATGGGATCGGGTAGACGTGACCTTCTCCGGAGCGTAGTTTTCGCGGCGGGGACTGGCGTCCTAAGCGGCTTGCAGATGAAGGCGCAGGAGAAATCGGGGAGCGCCCGCTTGTTCCCAGGCTTCAAGGCTTCGCGAGTCGAAACGAAAGAGGCCGTCATTAATGTCGTGTCGGCCGGCAGCGGGCCACCGCTATTGCTGCTACATGGCGCTCCCCAAACGCTTGCGACCTGGCACAAGATCGCGCCGCAGTTAGCTGCTAATTTCACTGTGGTGGCTGCGGATCTGCGGGGATATGGCGATAGCAGCAAGCCTCCCGACGGAGTGAATCATAGCGGCTATTCCAAGCGCGCGATGGCTCAAGATCAGGTTGAAGTCATGGAGTACTTCGGGTTTAAGAAGTTTGCGGTGGTCGGCCATGATCGGGGGGCACGCGTGGCGCACCGCATGGCGCTGGACCACGGCGAGCGGATCACAAAGGCAGCGGTGTTGGATATTGTGCCCACCTACAAACTCTTCCAGAGCGTCAACCTGGAGTTTGCCAGCAGCTACTATCACTTTTTCTTTCTCACGCAACCGGCTCCTTTTCCGGAGACGCTTATTGGCAACAGTCTCGAATTCTTTATGGGTGGGGAGAAATCGGAAACTCAGGCCGAATATCTTCGTTGTATGAAAATCCCCGCTACTCTTCACGCCATGTGCGAGGATTATCGCGCTGCCGCGACCATCGATCTGGAGCATGACCGCGCCGATCTGAACCGCAAGATCGAGTGTCCTCTGCTGGTCCTTTGGACGGAGCGGGGCAGCACCAGTCCGGCGCAGCGAGCTCCTATCAGGCCGATGGGCCAGATGTTCGACCTGCTATCCGTGTGGCGGGAACGCGCCAAACAAGTCCGCGGAAAGGGGCTGCCTGGAGGCCACGCCTTACAAGAGCTCGTGCCCGAAGAAACGCTCGCAGAATTGCAAGCGTTCCTTCGCTCGTAAGCCGTCTCGACCCTAGAACACGTACTTTATTGCGAACTGCATAATTCTCGGACTGACGTCGGCAGTGATTCTCCCGAAGGTATTGTTCGTCAGCGCCGCCGTGGGCCCATTCGGATAAGTGATGGTCGCTGGATTGCTGAAGTTCACTCGATTTTGGATATTAAATGCTTCCGCTCTGATCTCAATCCGCTGTCTTTCCGTCACCGAAAACATGCGGGAGAGCGCGAGGTCGATGTTGAAATACGCCGGCCCCAGAAGATTGGTATTCCCTAGACTGCCAAATGTGCCGGGGTCCGGCGCCTTAAACGCAGCGGGATTCAGCCAACAGCTCACACCCTTGTTGGGACAGTAGGGGTCCGCGAGTACTTGATTCGGCCGTTGATTAGAGACTCCCGCCGTGGCATTCACTCCAACCAGGGCATTGTCTGCGCCGGTGGTCACGGAGAAGGAAGTGCCGGAGTTATAGGCAACGATTCCCGCTAGCTGCCAGTCGCTTGCAAGGGCTCGCGTGAGCCTGCCGGAAAACTTAGGAGACTGCGCCACCATCGAGATATTCACAATGTGCCTTATATCGGTGTAGGGACAGTTCCCCCGGTCCGCGCGCCGGTCATTGGGGTGACTATAGGATGGGCCGGACAATTCAGTAGTGGTGAGATCGCCAATGCAATGCGACCAGGTGTAGTTCCCCAAAACCGTAAAGTGGTTCGCGAAGCGATGTTGCAGTGAAAGCAGCAGAGCGTTGTAACTCGCCGTACCGCCGTCGTTTAAGAGGTTGAGCGTGCCGATGAATTTCCCTTGGGACGGGTTTTGCAGAGTGAGAACTTGACGCGCGGCAGTATTAGCTGTGGTGGAGCAGGGCCCCGGAGCGGTCAGCCCATAAACTCCCGCCGGACACGTTCCCGGAATATAGACCGCCGGATTAAGCTCCTGGTCACCCCATAAATGCGACACCTCATTTCCCAAGTAACTTGCCGACGCTAACCAATTGGCCCCCAGTTGGCGTTGCAGACTGAGGTTCCACTGCCCTACATAAGTGGTCTTGACATCCAAGGGAACGGTCTCCCAGTAGAGCCCGTTACGGAACACATAGTTCTGATTCAACACAACGGGAAATGGATTTCCTCCCGGGAAGCCGCCCCAGGGATTGGCAAAGCCTTGGGGTGGATTGTTGACCGTGATGTTTTGCCCCCACGGCGCCTCGCGCGAAAAGTCGTCGAAGAACAAGGTGTGTGGCAAGTCATAAAACATTCCCCAGGAGGCTCGGACGGTCATCTTGCCGTCGCCTTTGGGGTTCCAAACTACGCCAATGCGGGGTGCAAAATCGTTCCACTTGATTCTGTTGGGACGCCCGCCGGTATCAAAAGCAGGATCGCCGACGAAGAGCATACCGGCCGGTGC
>Ga0105238_10002395_pt1 | contig 18806 bp, 14 predicted proteins | sample KBSC34metaG_FD_81526 | JGI IMG/M metagenome (GOLD analysis project Ga0105238, IMG submission 81526) | Corn rhizosphere microbial communities from Kellogg Biological Station, Michigan, USA - KBS C3-4 metaG | ecosystem: Host-associated > Plants > Roots > Rhizosphere > Soil | place: Michigan, USA... | reverse complement strand
GGAAGCTGGAACCCGTCCGAGATGCGTGTCATGTAAAGGCCGCGACACAACCACCAGAACGTGGCCATCGCCTTCTCGGGTCCCAGATCCTTCTGCAGCGATTGGTAATCGGCCGCAGTCAATTCCCAAGGAGTTTTGCTCAGCTTTCGAGCGTATGCGTAGGCACGCTGTTCTTCTGCCGGAAACGCCGACCAGTCCGATCCCGCCAGACGTCGTGTCCGTTCGGCAACCGCGTTTTTGTCAAGCCCCGCGACTTCCAGCAACATCTCACAGTGACCCATGCAATAGTTGCATTCGATACTGCGGGTCTGAATCCAGAACAGGCTCTCTTCGAAAACGCGATCGGCCTTGGCTTCGGACCACATCGTTCGCGTCGAGATACTCCACGGGACGGCCAGTTCCGGAACGTAACCGGAACACACCAGATTCCACACGATCCGTGTCGGACGCGCCGCCATCGCGGGAGGAATATTCTTTTTGACTTCGTCCCAGACAGGGACTGGCAATCGAGGTTTCCGATCACGTTGACCTTCGAGACGGACCTGCAACTGGTCATACGAAAGGCGCGACCACTCGCGGTCTTCGGTTACGACGTTCTGGCCTGATTCAATCAGCGCCGGTGGTGCGGACGTGGGCGGAATGAACGGCGCGATCTGGAACGCGTCGTCGGCAAATTGAACCTGCAGCGGCGGCATGGGGCCTGTCGCTTCCATCGGCAGGTTCAAGCCGAGCACGATTCGATCTTGAAAATTACCGTACGCCGCGAGCAACACCATTGAGGCCACTCGCTTGTCACCAAATCGCACGCGCAGTCGTTCGAACAATTCATCGGGAATCGTCGAGGCTGACTGAGTTAATTGCCGCGCGAATTCCAACGGTTCGCGATCGTCTTCAGGCCAAAGCTGAGGGTCGCCCGTTAAAACGTTACGGCCCGCAGCACTCAGTCCAGCACGTTCCAGATCGGCCAAAGCATACGCCTGTGTATAGGCACAGCGATTCGCGCGTGCGATGATCCATCGCATCTTGGCTCGCAGGATTGGGTCGAGCGGACTCTTGGTCCGTTGCGCGAGATCCAGTTGCAGCATCGCCCCTGCGGTGCGAGGCAGATGCTCCACCACACCGCGAACCCAGTTCGGCAGCGGTTGGCCACCACCCGAAACCACGGCGGGCATTCGCTTCCAGCATTCTTCGTCGGTCAACAACGTAACGTTCGCTGTACCGCCTGCGTTAACGTTGTAGTAATCATAGAAGACGTTTTCGCGTTCCAGGGTTAACTGGAAGCCATTCGAAATCCGTGTCATGTAGTGGTAGCGGCTGGCGTTGAGCATCAGCAGCATCGCTCGATCTGGAAAGTCCTTGATCAACCCTTCGACATCGGCATCGTTGATCCGTCCCGGTGATTTGGTCAACTTGCGAGCAAACGCAAAGGCGTGCTGATCCGCGGCAGAAAAGCTCGACCAGTCGTCACCCGCCAGTAAGCGACTGCGTTCGGCAATATCATCCTGGTTCAGTCCGGCCACTTCCCAATTCATCTCGCAGTGGCCCATGCAATAGGGACATTTCACGGCGCGAGTCGTCACCCAGAACAATCCCTGTCCGAAGACGCGATCCCATTTGGAACTGCCTTCGGCTCCAGCCGTTCGCATGAAGACTTCGAATGGAACCGCCAACTCGGGAGCGTATCCAAAGACGATCCGGTACCAGACAATGTCACTCGGCTTTTTGATCAGCCCTTCGGGTAGATTGCGGCTGACTTCGTCCCACGGTGGAATGCGCAGACGAGTCGGCTTGCGTCGTTGCGCTTCCAACCGGTCCTGCAGTTTCTCATACGACATCATCGACCAGTCAGAATCGTCATCGACCGCATCCGTTCCCGTCGGCTTGGCCAGTGCCGATTTCTTGAGCGGCGGTGGAGGCGTCGTCTTGGTGACGAAGCCGGCGGGATCGAACGAAATCGCCGCCGGCGGGATTGGTCCACCGGGTTCCAATGGTGCCGCCAGACATAACAGGAATCGATCCTGAAAGTTCGCATAAGCCATCAGCAGGACCATCGACGCGGCTTGTCGTTCGCCGAACTGCTTGACCAGTTCCGCAAAGTCGGCATCGGTCACCGCGTCGGAGTCGACCGTCATGTTGTGCGCGAATCGCAAGGCGGCCTGATCTTCCGGTGACCAGCCGGGATAACCGTCACGCGACAGGCCTTCAATCTTACCTTTTTCGGCACCAGCGCGCAACGCGTCGAAGACCGCATATGCTTCGGCGTAGGCGCACTGATTTGCGTGGGCCGCCACCCAGCGCATTGCGGCACGCAGGTCTGGTGGCACGGGACTTTTCGTCCGTTGGGCGACATCCAATTCCAGAAGCGCGGCGGCAGCACGTGGCATTTCACCCGCGAGCATCCGGATCCACGTTGGCAGCGGTTGTCCGCCACCCTGTGTCGTCGCTGGCAGTCGTTGCCACGCTTCGGCATCCGAGAGCAACGGGAACTTCGGCGATCGAGGCGGCTCGGCACCACTGGCCACCATGCTGCCAATCATGATTCCCGACAGCGCCGCGATCCAGGCTGATGAAAGAGGGAACGTATCTGACATAGACTCGCCCTATTTAGCTGAGGAAAAGTTGTTGTCTTCCGAACTGCCTATTGAAAAGCGGGGACCGGCTGGACTGGCTCACGCCGAGTTTTCAAAGCCGATTCAAATCATGACCCTCGTGGGTATACCTTTTCCCCTTTTTCAACAATCTGCTAAGCGACATATCCGCGCGTCGCCAGATGTGCGCCCATATGGACATAGTCATCCGGGTTTTGTGGTGTCATCGTGGCCAGGCCGTCGACATACCGGTTGTACATGCAGAACATGGCTGCGATCAGAACGGCGTCGTGGATTGCCCGGTCGTCGGCCCCGGCGGCGCGAGCGGCATTCACATCTTCGGCTGCCACAGACCGACCGTCTCTGCGAACTTTGCCAGCGATCATCAGCAGCGCCTTCATCTTGTCATTGACCGCGGCCGACTTCGGATTGGCAATCACCTGATCCACAACGCTGCATTGGTCACCGTACAAGTAGCGCGCCGCCGCGGCGTGTGAATTCATGCAGAACTGGCATTCATTGCCTGCAGAAACGTGAGTGGCAATCAACTCCCGTTCGGCTTCGGTCAGCGATGACGGCCCACGCAATACGGCTTGTGCCAGCCCGGACAGATGTTTCGCAGAATCAGGATACTGCGTGAGAGGGCCCAGGATTCCTGGGACGCCTTCCGGCAGTTTGATGTGGGGCATAGTCAACCTTTACGTGGAGAGGGACGTGTTGTCAGTGCGGTTCAATTCGACGATCCGTCAGCAGGTTTCTGGCCGGGACTCTCGGCAACCGGCTTCTGATCGAGCAGGGTCATCAACAGTGCCTGTTCCATCTCACCCGTCTTGAATCCGAACGGACCACGACCGCTCTTGTAAGCGACCCGACCCGCCGTATCGATCACGTACAAACGAGCCGGCATCCCGCTGTAGGCGTTGCCGGTGGAGTCATCGATTTCATCGACCAGCAACGGAATCGTCGGCTTCAACAACGCGTGACACTTCGTGGCCACTGCGGAGCGTTCGCCGTAGGTTTTGGGCTGAGCGACTTCGATACCGACTTTGGCATTGGAATCCATTTTCCAGCCGTCGGTGGGGTGGGCTTCACGAACATAGACGCCCAGAAAAACGACATCATCCTTGAATCGCCGGTAAACATCTTCGACACCAGGATACATCGATCGGAACGGACCGCACGTAAAATTGCCGAACACAATCACGACCGGTTTCTTGCCAATCACATCCGCCAATCGAATCGTCTGAGTTCCATCATGTGTCTTTAACGTAAAATCAGGTGCCGGCTCATTCAATTGCGGTCCTTCCTGCAGCGATCCAACTTCACCGGCAAACAGACCACGCAACAGAATCTCTGGCGTCGGACCGTCGCCGGGCAGGAAGCTCGACATTCCGGCCAGCCAGGCTTCGCGCAATTCTTCCGACGTCAATTCGTTTTTGCCACCGGAGACTTTATCGAAGAACGCCATCCAATCTTCTCGAGACAGCTTTCCGTCCCCATTCGGGTCGATCTTGCGGAACAAGCGATTGGCCATGTAAGCCTGCTGGATCCAGGGATTGCGATCGGACCAGTCGAGGTCTTCTGCGGAAATCACGCCATCGCGATTTCGATCAAAGCGGGGGAAAAAATTGATCGGCCCCTGGAATTTGTCGGCTTCGATGCCATCGTCCAGCTCGATGCCGTGCTGTTGAGCCAGCCAGGCCCAGTTGTAGCGAGCCGCCGCGGGACCGAACCAACCGTCATTCGCGCCCATCTGCGATCCCTTCTTGATCGCCAGAAACATGCGAATCGCTTCGGGTGGTTTGCGCCCTTCATAAGCTGTTTCGATCTCTTCGATCGGGACGTCGTTCAGTTCCGGCGTCACTTTGAAGTCTTTGATCGGCTTCGCGGGATCATTCGCCGGGGCAGCGGGCGGTGCATCGTCTGCAAACGCAGCATTGGTCATCAGTGACGTCGTCACGACCAGACTCCTTGCAAGATTGCGGATAGCAGATTTCATGAGGGGCTCCTGACAGGACTATTACGAAAGAGGATTGAGTGGACTGGAACGGATACTATCTCATCGTGTTCCGATAGACGGTATGGGAGGGGCTCGTTGTGACGATGTAGGTTGCCGTTTTTTCAACAGCCTTTCCCTCGGGACTGCTTAGCTTCAATTTGACCGTGGCAACCAGATTTGGACCAGAAGTCTGATCATCACTGAGTATCTCGTAGTCCAAAAGCTTGGCGCCGTTGTTCCATTCGGCTTCTTGCACGACGATGGGCGGTTTGCCCTGCCGCAAGTCTTCTGGATCGATTCCTTCCTTCCACCCGTCCATCACCGTGATCAGCGTCTGTTGAGCGACCTCGACTTTCACCGGTGCACCCACCTTGTCACCGCAACCGGTCAGGAAGACCAGGCTGGCAAATATGCCGAGGCGCATTCTCAAAGACAGTTTAGAAATTTGATTCACAGTCATTGCGAGCAACTCATTTCAGGAACTTCGACCGATCGAACAGAGGATTGACGAACCACATGCAGCACGCAGGCACGATCGCGGGTGTGGATGTCAGGCGATCGCCACATCCACAACTCCGCCCCGTGTTTGAATCAGTTAGAAGTCTCCAAACGATTCGCCCCCGTTGCGTGTCCCGACAGCTCGCCACACGGTCAGATCGACACTATTGCTTGTGAACCGCACGGAACCATCGGCCATTTGCAGGTGAACGCCGCCAGTGTGTTTACTGCTCGGCGGCATGAGCGCTCGCAGCGCCGCGAAGAAGCCGCAGGAACGCGTGTTCGGCCCACTGGAATGCATGTAGCAATGCTGGCCATGTGCCCAAGGCGCACCCATGAACAAGGGAAACTGGCTGGCAGGATTATAGATATCGATTGCGGCACAAATTGTGACAGCTTCGTCCAGCGTGGTAGGAGCCGCCGGACTGAAAAAGACATCTGCCACAGGATCAACGTTCGCCAGATTGCTGTCTGTCAAGCAGCGCTCGCTGAAGGACGCAGTGTTACTCGATCCGTCGATGATGTCGGCCATCGACACCTTGCTTTGATAGTACATCACTCCATTTTGTTCGGGGAATCCGACGTTTGGTCCGGTCGGTCCCAGCCAGATCAGTCCACTGCCCTTATTCACCATATAGTTCGTCGCGCCACCGACACCGCTGGTGTTCTTTTGTGGGTCCGTTGGACAACGCAAGGCAGGTAATTCGGTGAACACAGGAATTCTGTTTGTCGTATCCGGTGCGCACGCACTATTGGCACTGATGCCCATCGAAAAATTGATCTGGTTATAAAGATTCGCCTGATCGAAGTAAGGCAGCAGTTGGCTAATCGCTGACCACTCGTTGAAATTGACGTTTCCCGGGCAACTATTCCCGGTTTCCTGGGCGAATGGGAAACAGTTGAACGACCCGTGGTAATTGTGCAGTGCCAGACCCAGTTGTTTCAGATTGTTTTTGCACTGAGTGCGGCGAGCGGCCTCGCGCGCCTGCTGTACTGCCGGCAGCAGCAGTGCGATCAAGACCGCGATGACTGCGATGACAACCAGCAATTCGATCAATGTAAATGCCGAGTAATTTAAACGACGAGAACGACGATTCATGTAAAGCCCTTTCGGATGCAGTCACTGCGGCACAAACGCCGAGTGACCGCTTTGAGATGCGTTAGATGCATGTTGAGAAAGCAGCGATTCGTTCACGTGACATCGCAGAAACGGCGGCCGATTCCGCGGGTTCAGTGTGCCCAGTGCTGCTTCTCAACAGGCTCAGAAATGCCACTGCCGGGCCAGCCAGATTTGGTCGGCATCGCGCAGAGGTAGAAAAGGTGGTCATCAATCCCGTGCCAGAACAAATGCCTCGCGTCAGCGCTGGACCGCTCGTTGTCTCTCGTCCCTCAGCCCGTGCTGATACCATGTGGTAACGGATGCTCTCGGATGAGGCAGTGTGGACCGCAAGGATGATTCGCGCTGGAGTAGAAGCGCGTACGCTTCGTGATGTCAGGCGACGCGTGGTGGACGAAAGATCCGCGCGGCATCAGGCTCGATCACTTGAAAGCGAAATCGAGTGAATTCTGAATGGGCGATAGTTCTATTCATACACACCAGATCGGCCAGGATTGCGTCCGAAACACTTCGCGACACGGCTGTTGTCACAGGCAGCGTTGGTATCGAATGATCCTGGTGGCAACTGGGACCAGGGCCGTTCGTATTCCCATGAGCATGATGATACCGAATTGGGGAGTATGCTATGTCAGCGGTTGAATGCTGGCCCAGGTAGTCTCCACATGTCGCGTAGGCCGATTGGTCATCCCATTGCAACAAGACGATCAGCGCGAACAGCAGCATGCTGCCGTGTCGAAGTCGCTGTCGAATTGAGGGGAACGTGGACCACATTGCTTTGTTTAACTGCTTGTCAAAACCGGGCACCGGCCCATGCCAGACCTTCAAAACGAATCACAATCAGGCTTGCTACTCATGCCCGTCGCCATTCGAAGTACCCCGTAAGCGTCGCGTCCTGGTGAAGAATGCCGATCCGTCAGAGCTCGATGTGATGGGTCTGGAAGATCCGATCCAGTTTGGTGATTTCCAGGACATCAAGCACGTCTCGCGACGGATTATACAAATGCACATCCACACGCAGTCGATGAACCGACGCCAAGACGCCGAGTAATCCACTGGGAATTCCCTGGACGCCAGTGAAGTCAATCGCCAGAGTGTGACATTCATACTCACGGATCAGAGACATGATCTCGTCATAGCATTCCGCCAGATTCAGCGGATCAAGTATTTCGCGTCCACCAAAACCGATGACGCTTAGTTCACCGGCGTGATAGACCTCCAGCTCGGTAATAACCTCCATTGGGAGATTCCTTTTTTAAATATGCCGCTTGCAATCGCCTGAGTAGCAGACATACGCACGCCCGATCCTTTTCGTTTGTGGAAGTCTGTGCCGTCACCTCGCCGGGCTGATAGCAATCAGGGACGATGTTTCAAGTGCCGTATGCAGTCAAGGCACATCAATGCGTCGAGTGCGTGCTGACGGCGAAGAGCCAATATAATGAGGTCATCGTCAGCAGATCTCACCAAACCTGCCTTATTGGTAAAGCTCTTCGTCGCGAATCACCGTAATTGAAGGGTGCGTGCCTACGGCATAACTGACCGTAGTCTTCTGTTCGGCTCCCTTCTCGTCTGTCAGCACCAGTTTCACCGGAATGTGCAGGTTCGTGCCATCACTGACTTCGTTTGGCAGAATCTCGAACGACACCAGTTTCTGACCGTTTGACCATGCCACATCGGAACCAATGATCTTGGGACTCAAGTCAGCCAGTTCCAGGCCATCCTTCCAGGCTTCGAGGAACTGCTGGCAGGCGTCTGCCGCAGTCGTCTCGTTGACCGGAACGCTGCCTGCTGACTTCATACAACCCGAACTCGCCAAAGCCAGCAAGGCGCAGCATACGAACCATCGACTCGATCGTTTTAGAAGAGACATTTTCATCCGTCATACCTTTGAGCGATGAACTCAACCAGGTGACTGGTTGTCAAAAGTGCGTTTGGTTTCCTGCAGAGATCCGTGGGACTGGCTCACGCGGCTTGTAGAAATGGTCACCACAGCTAGCCGAGTGCACCTTTCCCCGTTTCTCAACCGGCGTCCAAGGCCGACCCTCGCAAGGAGCGTCGGCCCGGTTGAACCGCCGTCACGTCCATCAGAATTCTGAGACGACTTCGCCGCCATTGCGCGTCCCGAGTGCTCGCCAAATACTCAGATCGATACTGCTCGAGACGAATCGGATGGCTCCATCGCACAACAACAGATGCACACCACCGGTGTGACGGCTGTTGGCCGTCGTGGCGATTCGGCTTGGCGGATACATGCACGACAGATCGTTGGGGCCCAGGATGTGGAAGTAATAGGTCGTGGTGTGGTCGGGGCTCAACCATGAAACACCACCATTTGATTTGCCTTGCTTGGTCAGGTCGGCCGTGTTGACGGCGCGGCATTGAGCCCATGCTTCATCGGCATTGTTCGGATACGTTCCAGGTTGGAACGTATCGGATCGTGGGGTGCTGATCGCGTTGCTGCCATCGCCAAGCATACGTTCTGACATCAAGGCGGTTGTGCTGGAACCATCGATCAGGTCAGCAAACTTCATGAAGCTATCCTGGTAGATCGGTCCGTTCGGCATCGGCATCCCGTAGTTGGTGCTGCCAACAGTCAGTCCGGGCAGGCCATTAATCACGCAAGTGCCTGTGTTCGTGTAGTAGTTGCTGCGACCGCCGATGACCGCTTGCAACATGTCGGTATCGCTTGGGCAGCGGAATGCCGGCAGCGAGGTGTTATACGGCACAACGTTCGCGGCATTCGTGGCATTCACGTTGAAGTTGATCTGGTTGTACAGGTTAGTTTGATCGATGTAGGGCAGGATACGGGCTTGAGCGGGGAAGTTGGTCAAACCAGAGCCAGCGGTATTCTTCCCCATCGGGAAACCCGTGAACGTGTCATGATAGTTGTGCAGAGCCAACCCCAATTGCTTGAGATTGTTCTTGCATTGCGTACGGCGAGCGGCCTCGCGCGCTTGTTGCACGGCTGGCAACAGCAACGCAATCAAGACCGCAATAATGGCGATGACGACCAGCAATTCGATCAGAGTAAAACCGCGACGACGTAGACGAGAAAGAGGCATCATGAACTCCTGAAGACAAGACAAGAAACAGAAATAAGGCCAAAAACGATGCGCCGACGGCAATCGCCGCGCGCGAAACAGACTTGGTTACAGACGCAGGTAACGTGGCCCGGCAGTGACTGGCAATCACTGCGAGCAGGCACTACGAACGAGATTCACCACGCGTGTCATGGGTTCCGATGGCGGTAATAGACCGGTCGGATCACACTCAGAAGAAGCCTGCTTGTTACGACAGGTGTCGTGAAAACTTCCATAACGGCGACGACACATTCCAGTGTTGTATTAACACTCCGGAATCGGGTTGTGTGCCACTGGCTCGGCCAGTGTCTTCGCAGGAATGGATAACGACATTTGCCGCACCGTACCTGGGAACAAGCGACGACGTTATGCGACCTCTAAGCGCGCGGGAACCCCAGAAGACGGGTCAGATCCTGGGCGGACGATCCAGCCGGAAGGCGACCATCGGCGACACGAATGGCTCGGAACATTGAGCCATGAAAGAGGATTCAGAAACTGACGACAGACTGAGAGTCGCCACCCAACCCCAACGGTCCTGCTGTTCGAAAGAAACAGCCGGTGCCGCTGGAGGTGCTTGAGCCGGTGCTTGACCGCATGAGGCACCATGACACGGCTTATGTCGTGGCATGCCCGGCAGCGAATCAACCGTTTTCGACAATGGCGATGTCGTCTGGTCGGCCATTGCATGAGGCGACAAATAATCACCACAAGTCGCTTCGACCTTCGATGCACCGAGGGTGATAAATCCGCAAAGTGCTGCCAGAGTCCACACGGAGAGCGACAGCCGTCGTTTGGGACGGACAGACATCGGCTCGTTACTCGCGCGGAAACTCGGCAAATAATTCTCCCGACTGGGAATTACGAGTACACTATCAGCACACGTTTGAAGAATGCAACAAGAATCGATGAAAATTCTTGAGAGAGGTTTCAGATAGAGTGACTGGTCCGCGGAAATTCGCACGTATTCCAACGCGGTGCCTTCCACCGCACGATGGTAGCGGATTGCCCTCTGACAGCGTCCCGCCACCGATTGTAACCCTCGACCATTCCGCTGAATAAGTTGAATAAATTCAGCTCAGAATGCGGTGGAGCGCATGAGCAATTGAGCCGGGTGGGGACGAGCACCTTTTCGGGCGCAACGCTTGATGGAAACAAACGGAAAAGTCGTCCATGCGTTGGAAATGTCAGCCATTTGTTCGATCCGCAACGCGCGAACTGTCCACCTATTTTGCACCCATCACCCGACGCGCATACCGTTCGCGGCGGCCCGCGCGGGCTACTTGGCAGCGATTGGTTGGGCGAGTCCTGGGGCGGCGATGAACTTCAGCACTTCCTTGCCGTCGTCGTAGTTCCAGATCCGAACTTCGCCGTCATGGCTGCCGCTGGCAACTCGTTTCGTTCCGGCATGGTATGCGGCACTGTAAACCCAATCGTTATGCGGTCCGAACTGCTTCACTTGTGATCCGTTCGTCAAGTTGTGCTGACGCGCGAACTTGTCCGCACATCCCGTGAAGGCTGTCCCATCCGCCAATGGTGAGATGCGGAACACTTCGCCGCCGAGCGCGATCTCGCGCTGCTGCTTCGATTCGGCGATCGTCCAGACTCGAATGCGGTTATCGCGGGCTGTCGTCGCGACCGTGTTGCCGTCGGGCAGGAAGCAAACTCCGAATACGGGCTGACCATGAGCGTTGAAGGTCGCTTGAGATTCGCCCGATGTACTGTCGAAGACCTTCGAAGTCTTGTCCCGGCTGGCGGTGGCAATTCGCTTGCCGTCCGGCGACCAGGCTACGTCCATCACCCAGTCGGCATGATCTTCGATGATCTTCTGCTGTTGTCGAGTGGCAACGTCGAACAACCGCACCGATCGATCGGCACAGGCCGCGGCAATCCGAGTCCCGTCGGTACTGAACGCCACTGAAAAGACTTCGTCATCGGTCGTAAACAGGTCGGCAACCAGCTCGCCATCAGCCACTTTGAACAGCTTGACTTCACCCATCTGACCCGGCGTTCCGGCCGCTACCGCCAACAACGAACCGTCGTTTGAGAACTTGATGTCGTGCGGACGCTCGGCCAGATTCTTGATGCGCCGAATCAACTGACCGTCGGCTGGATTCCACAGCAGCACTTCTCGATAGCCTGACGTGGCCAGCAGGTTTCCGTCGGGGCTGAACACAACCATCATGACTGGCACCGCGACGCGGTAGCTGTCGGGCGGCATCGGCTGGGTCAGCTTGGGCATGATCGTAATCAACGTGGCCGTGGGGGCGATGCCGGCGTCGAGGCGAGCCCCCGTTTCGATCCACTTCTTGACGACAGCAATCTGTTCGGGCAACAGGGGATCGGCGTCTTTGGGCATCGAATGATCTTCGATCATCGTCTGCAGCAGTGAATCGTTCGGCTTGGCCGCGACCACCGAAACACCACTCTCGCCGCCCTTCATCAGGTTGGCAAAGGTCTCCATATTCAGCCGCCCCTTGGCAGTGCGCGCGTTATGGCACGCCAGGCAGCGCTGCGAAAAGATCGGAGCGACCTGCCGGGCGAACGAGACCAACCGACCGGCAGTGACGAGCGATCCCTCCAGATCAATCTGTCGAGCGACCGAATCTTTGCTGAGCGCGGCAAACGCGGCTTCGGCCGCCACGAGTTCCGGCTGGAAGGCCGCCAATGAATCGCTCGCGGCCTTGATCTTGGGTGGCTGTTCGGCAATCAGCTTTTTGGCACCGGCGAACGCTTCTTCCACCGGATGAATGGCTTTCAAGGCATCTTCTAGAGTTTTGGTTGCAGCAACCAGCTTCTCAGCAGCGACTTTGGATTTTTCGGCTTCGGCCGGTTCCGTGTCTTTCCCCTTGGCCTCGGTCGCCGATTTCGCCGCCGCAGCCGATTCTGCTTCGGCTTTGCCTCGATCTTCGGTGGCCTTCTTGATCGCTTCCTGCAGCTTGGGCAACTTGCTTTCTGCGTCCTTGGCGGTCGCCTCGGCCTTGTTCTGTTCCACCTTCAACGCCGCGACTGCTGCCGTTCGCTCTTTGTTGGTTGTGCGAGCGGCATTGATCGCTGGCTCACCCGCGGTCTTCCGCGCAAGTGATTCATCAGCCAGCTTTTGCTGCTCGGCGATCTTCTGATCCAAAGCCTCATCAGCCAGCGACCAGTTCGTCAGGATCAGCATCGACGAAACGACAACCAACAAGTGGGAAAAACGCTGCATCGAGCGATCCTTAGTCAGGAGCGATGATCGACGACAACGACGTGAAAGAGGCACTTTCAGGCCAGTCGCGTCACAAGGTGGGAGGTCTGAGGCAGGGGCAGGAGAAACATCATCCAAAACGCAGACATCAGCATCTCTCGATGTGAGGGCCCTGTCAAGTTTCAGTCCTCGGTTCGCGGCAATTCATCCGGTCTTCCGACCTGGTGAGCATCGACTTTGTCGACGGTTTCTCTCGTTTCCAGAAAAAATAGGAATCGACGAATCCTCAATACAGTTCAGTTCGCGGATGCCAGTCACGACTCATTTCTATATGGGTCTGTCCCCGAAAGACCTCGACATTCCATACGGGCGGGAATATCGTCCATACAGACACTGATACAAGGTAGTCCGTTCAAAGACCAGCGACTTGATCTGGGTGATTCTGATGGAGTACTCCCTTCCGCCAGCACTTGCGGGTTATACGCAAATCCTCGTCGCACGCTGGCTGCTTGTCGCAGTGGCGATCGTCAGTGCCGGGGTCCTGGCCTATCGATTTTAGCGATGGAAGTCGATTCGCCGCCGCGAAATAGCGTATTGGTGCCTGATTGCTGTCACGAACATCGTCATCGCGGGCTTCGGAGTTTGTGAGCATCGTGGTTGGGATGACAATTCGTGGCTGCCGGTCGCGATCATGTCGGCGCTGTCAGTCTGCGGGGCCGGATTCGCGATGGGTCTCTACAAATGCTACATCGAAGGGAGTAAGAAAGAGTTCTTGCTTTTCGCGGCAGTCTTCAGTGTGATTACGATCGGGTGGGGGACGTTTCTCGTATTCACGGCCATTCAGGAGATGAGCGTCTGGCCGAAACGTCGTCACGGGGTGCCGAGAATGGAATGCATGAGCAATGAAATCATGCTCGGCAATGCGTTAAGGCACTATGATTTTCCGAATCGCATCGCGTGGCCACCGGCATCCGGTCACCCTGAAGTGTCGTGGCGAGTCCTGGCTCTGAATGCTCTCGACAATCGCAAGTTATTTCGTCGGTATGACCTGCTCGCTGCCTGGGACGAGCCGCAAAACTTCAATGTTGCGGCTGTCCGCCAGCGCGACTTCCAGTGTCCCGCAAACTATTATCCAACCGATACTCGAGGCCGCTGGTACACGGCATTCGCGATGCCAACCGGACCGCACACATTTGGCGCAAATCCGGCCGGGAGCCGCTTTGAGGACATCACGGATGGGATCGGAAACACCCTGCTGCTGGTTGAAGCCAGCGGCTCTCAAATCGTCTGGACAGAACCGCGCGACGTGAACATCGCCACGCAACCAACGGGAATCAATCTGAAAGGAAGCCGCCCCGGATATTCAGCTGGATGGCTGTCCTCGTATCACTCAAACGGAGTTAACATCGTCATGGCTGACGGCAGCGCCGATTCCTCTCCTCCGCCACCGACCCAGCAGTGCTGAAAAAACTCGCGACAATTGATGGGAACGAGGAGTAACCAGCCTTTACACCAAGGTATCAATCCACAACCCATCAACCTCATTAATTCGACTTGAGGCGTTCCAATTCCTTCAGTCGCTTCATGGCGTCCTGCTGGCGTAGAAGTCCGTAGTTGATTCCGCTGACGTTCAGCGAACTGCCTGCCTGGTAAGGGAACTGGTCAAAGTCTGAGAAGAACTCTTTGATTTTTGCCTGAATTGGAATTAGTAGCCAGATTTGCTGGGCGAAAAACTTGAGCGATTCTCCGCCCTCTTTCATCCCTCGTTCGTAAGGATCCATGCGCAGGTTGGTAATCATCGCCCACGCGGGAACCTCGCGCGTGGCAGTGGCGATATTCCCTTCGCTGGACACAGCGAATGAGAGTTTCCAGTCGTTCCAACGAATCGCATTCAGGTTGCCTCCCTGATCGAAGTACATGATGCTATCGCGCGGCGTTTTCTTTTCTTTCCCTTCGAAATAGGGCAGGAAGTTGTAGCCATCGAGATGAGCCTTGAAGTCGCGGCCATTGGCTTTGTAACCCGCGGCCATTTTCTCTTTCACGTCGGGCACGCCGGCAGCAGCACACAGCGTGGGGAACCAGTCGATCAGCGAGATGATGTCGTTGTACTGAGTTCCGGGTTTGATCACGCCCGGCCAGCGGACCATCATCGGACACCGGAAGCCGCCTTCCCACGTAGTTCCTTTTTCGCCGTGAAACATCGTCATCGCACCGTCGGGCCACAGAGCGAGCTCGGCGCCGTTGTCGGTGGTATAGAGGACGATCGTGCTGTCAGCGATGCCCAGGTCATCCAACTTTCTCAGCAACTGTCCGACATGGCCGTCATGTTCCACCATGCCGTCGGCATGAATTCCCATGCCCGTCTTGCCTAACGACTCTTTCTTCAAGTGTGTGAACACGTGCATGCGCGTGCTGTTGAACCACATGAAGAACGGTTTGTTCGCTTTGTGCTGTCGGTCGATGAAATCGAGACCCGCCGCCAGAAACTCTTCATCCACAGTTTCCATGCGTTTCGAATTCAGCGGACCAGTATCTGCCACTTTCCCGTCGGCGGTCGCCTTGAGGACGCCGCGTGGACCGTACTTCTTTTTGAATTCCGGATCTTTCGGGTAGAAGTAGCCTTCGGGTTCTTCTTCGGCGTTCAGATGGTACAGATTCCCGAAAAATTCATCGAAGCCGTGATTCGTTGGCAGGTGCTTATCCTGGTCACCCAGGTGATTCTTACCGAACTGCCCGGTGGCATAGCCTTGTTGTTTCATCACGTCGGCGATCGTCGGCGTCCAGTCGGGAATGCCGTGCGGATCTCCCGGCATACCGATGGTGAGCAGCCCGGTGCGGAACGGTTCTTGCCCGAGGATGAATGACGCACGACCGGCGGTGCAACTGTTTTGACTGTACGAGTCAGTAAAGATCGCTCCTTCCTTCGCGATGCGATCGATGTTGGGCGTTTTGTAGCCCATCATTCCCATCGTGTAAGCACTGATCTGGGGGATACCGATATCGTCGCCGAAGATCACCAGGATGTTCGGGTTTTTGTTCGATCCCGCCTGAGTCAATGCGGCAGACACAAGAGCGTTGTGGCTGGCCAAGGCCAACTGATCCGCTCGAGTCAGACCCTGCGTACAGCAACCGTCCGCTGGAGGTTCCGACTTCGTCTGTCGCTTCGTAGTCAACGACAGAGAAGGCTGCTCAGCACCAGGGACCTGCGATGGCACGGCCGCCTTGAGTGTTGGTGATGAATCAATGCTTGCGAACAGCAAACCACACACACTTCCCGCCACAATCATGGCAAGACCAGAGAACAGAGTCTGTTTTCTCATGAGTTCGGTCTCCTGTTTCATTCCATTTGAAATGCCAGACACTCGCAGAATCAGAACGAGATCATACTTTGCACTCTCGAATTGCCGAGTACCACTTACTAGGACGACAACTCGAGTTACTAGGACGACAACTCGAGCGATAATGGCCGTTTATCTATGCCAAACACAAATGTCGCATTCTCACCTGTGCACGATTGGACGTGCGGTTCAGGTAGTGATCCCCTCGAGACGATCAATAAGACCTGAATCGTGTTGCCTCGCGATAGACATGTGATTCACGACATGCTTGTCGCATTTGTTGCACTGATCAATCCTCGTAACCCGCCGCACTCTAAGGCGGCGTCCATTTCCGAGCAAACGAGAGTAGTCTGGCTTCTTACAGTCAGGTCGTCATTTGTGCGAATTTGACCGCACGAAGGCGATCACCACCGGGAGACGACTCATTTCAATCCTTTAGGTCTGCATGGCAATTGAGAGTTACTGGGCAATAACGATTCTCTGTGAGCCTCGATCAATCTCCTCGCCACTCATCACAGATCGCGTGTGTGAAGTATTCGCGTTCAGAATTCACCCAAACTTGATTGCGATTCTGAATTCAACATGCCTAGGATGATCGTGCACTCTGAATGAACAGTTGAAATGTCGGGATGAGCTCCTCCAGTACGCGAGCTAGCATCGTGATCCTGGTTGAGGCCAAGGTGCCTTCTCCGATCTTCCAATGGTTGGCGATTTGCTACTGGCTGGAGGCACGATCATGAGTCGCTCTCATCTGGCGCTGTTATTCAGTCTTGGACTGCTGGCCGGGGCGAGCGGTCGCGCTGCCGACACGGACGATGCCAAGCAATTGCAGGCGCTCGTTGCCAAGGCTGCAGATCAGTTTGAAAAACTGTTCGGCGAACGTGATGCCAAAGGTCTGGCCGCTCTGTTCACGACGAAAGCCGAATATGTCACGTCGCAGGGTACCGTCTTTCACGGCCGCGACGCGATTCAGGCAGAGTACACCGCATCGTTTGCGCAGAACAATCCCGGCAAGTTGGCCGTCAACATCAATTCAATTCGGCCCATCGCAGAGGGTGTCATTGTTGAAGAAGGTGTCTCGGTCTTTACACCGGCCGATGGCGGGGCTATCGAACGGACCAGTTATTCAGCCATGCACGTCAAACAATCTGATGGCACCTGGTTGCTGGCCAGTATTCGCGAGTTGGATGACGAGCAAGCGTCTCCGCACGAGCGATTGAAGGACCTCGCCTGGATGATCGGTGAATGGCGCGAGGAAGTCGATGGGACGTCGATCAACACGAAGTGGGATTGGTCCAAGGATGGCAACTATCTGGTCAGTGAATTCACTGTCAAGCAAGCACGTGATCGAGGCTGGCATGGAACGCACCGGATCGGTTGGGACGCCGAACGAAAGCAGTTCCGCTCGTGGATCTTTGAATCGTCCGGTGGCACGGGTGACGGATCGTGGAGTGCGGACGACGCTGGCTGGACAGTCAGTATGAACACGGTCAACGTCATGGGAGTTCGTTCGTCGTCATTGTTGCACTATCAGCCCGACGGCAAGGATGCGATCGTCGTCACGCAGTCACAACGAGTCCGCGCGGGAGTCAACCTGCCCGGATCTGAACACCGAGTCGTGCGTCAGCCGCCGGTTCCCACAGTCGACGCGGCACCTGCAAAGGCAGCTCGGTAGTGCGCTCGATCGTTGGATCGAAATCAGATCCGATCGACCCAATATTCCTTACAAATAATCCAGTCTCGTGTGCAGAGGCTCTTATCATGAAACGTTCAAACTGGCATTTGTTTCTTGTTGTGCTGCTGTCTGGGACAGTGACGGTCGAACCGGTCTTTGCTCGAGGATTCGGCGGCGGAGGAGGTGGTCGGATCGGTGGAGGAGGCGGCGGCGGGTTTCACGGCGGTGGAGGTGGTGGCTTCGGTGGCGGTGGTGGCTTCCACGGGGGCGGAGGGTTCCAGGGTGGAGGTGGAATGCACGCGGGCGGCGGGGGTCTTTCCGGTGGCGGATTTCATCCCCAATCCTCGATGAATCACGGTGGTAACTTCGGCGGCGGAAATCTAAGCGGCGCCACATTGGGTGGCGGGAATCGCGCGGGAAACCTGGGCGGAGATAACTTTGGTGCAGGCGGAACTGGAGGCAATCGGCCGTTCGTCGTGCATCAGCCCGGCGCCGGTAACCACAATCTGACTCCAGGAGCACGGCCCTCGATTCAGCCGGGCCAGGGTTTTGGTGACCGATTTGGAGCAGGTGGAAGTGGTCGTCCTGGCTTATCAGGTGGTGCAGGTAATCTGTTGGGAGCGACCGATCGCTTTCCGGGTGGATCACGACCAGGCGCCGGTGGTGCTGGCACGGCCAATTTGCCCGGGTTAAATCGACCGGGGGCCGGAGGCGCGGGCACCGCCGGGACTCGACCCGGCCAAGGCGGTGCGGGCGAGCGTTTTCCGGGATTGCAGCCAAGTCAGGGTGGCACGCGACCCGGCCAAGGTGGCGCCGGTGAACGGTTCCCAGATTTGAATCCGGGCCAGGGAACTCGACCGGGACAAGGTGGATCGGGTGAACGCTGGAATCCCGGTCAAAACGGATCGATCTCAGACCGGCATCAGGATCTGGTCAATCAGTTCAATAACGTGAACAACTCTGGCTGGCACCATCAGCAGTGGACCGGCCCCAACGGAACGGACATCAACCACTTCGGCTATTGGGGTCCCAACGGGTACTGGGGGCACACCGGTGTCTGGGGTCCCAACGGAGGTTACTGGGGCCATTCGGGACACGCGGGCCCGAACGGAGCCTGGGGACACACTGGATATTACGGACCAGCGGGACATTGGTCACGCAGTTGGGGGTGGTACAACGGGTATGGACCTGCCTGGGGTAACGGCCATTGGGGTTACATGTGGAATACGTACCCTGCTGCAATGGCCTTTGGTGCCACGATGTGGGGTCTGAATACGGTCGCTTGCATGTTCGGAGTCAGTGGATATTCCAATCCGTATTACGACAATTCGGG
>Ga0105238_10002391_pt1 | contig 18816 bp, 3 predicted proteins | sample KBSC34metaG_FD_81526 | JGI IMG/M metagenome (GOLD analysis project Ga0105238, IMG submission 81526) | Corn rhizosphere microbial communities from Kellogg Biological Station, Michigan, USA - KBS C3-4 metaG | ecosystem: Host-associated > Plants > Roots > Rhizosphere > Soil | place: Michigan, USA... | reverse complement strand
TAGACGAAGGGCCAGACGAATCCTGCCAACGGAAGTTGGCAGATTGTTCAAGTCCTTTCTATATGAAACGTTCGGGATGAGAGACTTGAATCCCGCCAACGGCAGTTGGCGGATTGTTCAGGTCCGTACTATTTATCAGCTCGATGAATAGATCGGACTTGAAGTATCCGCCCACTGCCGTGGCCGGGATTAAACGTGCTTTATTATCGGGGTTGTAGAAAGGACTTGAACCATCCGCCAACTTCCGTTGGCGGGATTTGGCGACGCCCGAACGGAATTAGACGAAGGGCCAGACGAATCCTGCCAACGGAAGTTGGCAGATTGTTCAAGTCCTTTCTATATGAAACGTTCGGGATCAGAGACTTGAATCCCGCCAACGGCAGTTGGCGGATTGTTCAGGTCCGTACTATTTATCAGCTCGATGAATAGGCGGAATTGAACCATCCGCCAACTTCCGTTGGCGGGATTTGGCAACGCCCGAACCGAGAGCAGGCGCGAAATGACGCGACGCACAGGACAAGTCTTATACACATCAGTTGCAGTCGGTACGCTCGTTCTGGCCACAACACTAGTGCTCAGTCATCGCGGTGGGCCGGTAAAGAATAAGAGCGCGCCTCGTGTTCAGGAAGTTGTCGCGACTGCCGAGACGGAACCAGTCAGCACGGGCGGTGACTCCGCCGATGATCCAACTCTCTGGGTTAACCCGTCGGACGCGCAGCAAAGTCTTCTGATCGGAACGAACAAGAAACGCGGACTCGCAGTCTACGATCTTTCCGGCAAAGAGATTCAGTTTCTCGCCGACGGTCAGATGAATAATGTGGACCACCGCGACGACTTCCCACTCGACGGAAAGAAAGTGCCTCTCGTAACGGCAAGTAATCGCAGCAACAACTCAATCGCGATTTACAAGATCAATGTTGAGACAAAGCGCTTGGAGACTGTGGCCGTGGGCGTTATCAAGACGTTTGAGGCCTACGGTTCGTGTATGTATCGCAGTAGTAAGAGCGGCAGATTCTATTACTTCGGCACAAGCAAGCAGGGGCTGGTCGAGCAGTATGAGTTATTCGACGCCGGCAACGGCGCCGTCAATGCGAAGAAAGTCAGGCAAATCAACGTTGGCACGCAATTGGAAGGCTGTGTCGCTGATGACGAACTCGGATATCTCTACGTGGGCGAGGAAGAGATCGGCATCTGGAAATACAACGCTGAGCCGGATGCGAATCTTGAACGAATCAAAGTTGACGGAGTCGGATCAGGCACTCTGGTCGCTGATGTCGAGGGACTCACAATCGCGTATGGAACTGACGGCAAGGGATACCTGATCGCGTCGAGTCAGGGTAATAGCACTTATGCAGTCTATCGTCGTGAAGACAACAACGCTTACGTGAAATCATTTCGCATCGTAGCCGGCGACAAGATCGACCGCGTAACCGAAACCGATGGCATACACGTAACGACGGCCAACCTTGGGCCGCTCTTTCCCAAAGGCGTCTTCATCGCCCAGGACGGCTCGGACGACACGGGCAAACAAAACTTCAAGCTCGTCCCCTGGCAGTTGATCGAAGAAGATCAATAATCCATCTCAGAACGATTGCGGTTCGCGGGAGTGAAGGAAGCGACAGAGGGCTTCGTTTTGATAGCTGGTTACCCCAAGCTGTATGCGGCACGTATTCGCATTTGTACGAATACCTTTGCCAATGTCCAGGTAGATTGTTTCTCCGGATCCCATAACGATTGTTGTCTGCCACGGTGAGTTGAGGCGTTCATGGTTGGGAAGATAAGGAGCGGTTTGCCTGAGAGCAGCAATAAATGACGCTATCTCACTCTCCGAAATCAGTTGAATCCTGTTTCCAGCGGCGTCACGCGGCGTAACTTCAATTTTCCTTACCTGCGTTTCATTCAGATGCCTGAGTCGATAGATCTTGTAGGCGTTATGAAGTCCAAACCAGCCTAAACCAATGAGCGGTAATCCTAGTAGCAATGTTGTATGAAGTTTGGCCTGCGCCGGCTTTGCGGCTCCCCAAACGTAAATCATAGCGAAGCATATGAGGGTTAACGGGGCTACGGCCCGCAGGTCAAAGTAAGCGTAGCTGAACCAAAGCAAACAGCAAAGAATCAGCATCACAGAGCAAACTTTGTGACGAAACTCTTCCAGACCGGAAAGGTCGATCCGAAGAAACAAAAACATACCGCAGAATGAAAGCATCGCCTGAAGAAAAAAACCTCCCCAGTTCCAGGGAACAGCGAAAGCATGCCACACGAGAGCCCCGACCGCTGCCGCGGCGTACGCTAAGACGATCGAGGCTCTTCCAAATCGCATCTTCCACTAAGGAGTTGGCAACCGAACATAGGGGACCTCACCGCCCACATAATAAAAGTACGACGAGGACAGTTTGAACCTTGCATTCTCGCTCCGGTCGCGACCAAACGTAAGCGAATAGGCTGGATTCTCGTCAGCAGGCGAAACACAAAGTGTAGCACTGAGCGTCATTGGGTCTCTGAAGTTGATACCGGAATCATGGAACCAGGAGAAGTCCATATGTGTAATCGCACCCTTGAGCACCATTGATGACGCCTGCGAACAGAAAAACGACCCCGCGTAATCACTCGCAGTTTTCGTATTCCACACCGCTCCTGCATAGGCATTGACGGTGACCGGGTTACTCGGATCGAACGCTCCCGTGATGTTGTCCGTGTCGAATGAGAAATTGGGACCCATATAAGCATAAGCCCAGACTGCCGGGGAGTGGAACGGTTTCAGAACCTCAACGCCTGCTGAAACGGTAGTCAACAGCAGCCCGATCGCTACTGCTTCCACATAAGGATTCGCGGGTCCGCCCATATATTTTGCAGCGGCTTTTGTTGGGGAGCCAGTGAATGCGAGGCCGCCGATAGCCGCATCAGGCCATTCATGAAATGCATTGCTGGGGAGGTAGTAATAAGTCAAGGCTTGCAGAGTTACCATGCTAACCACGGAAGCCGCCAAAATGCCAATCATTGTTACGGTGGCGATGGTGTCCGTGGTGCTCCAATTCCCGCTCGGGTCAATTCGGTTAACCGGATCGTTCTGTGCATAGACATAACGATGCAGGCTCTGCGGATCGTAAGCCGAACTCGGGAACTTGTCTCCAGTGATGAATCTGCCGCTGCCCTGATCGTAATACCGCGCACGCAGATGATAGAAACCGACATTCGGATCGAATCGCTCACCGGCGTAAAGACGTGTGTTGGGCGTGTTGCCCGTTGAGGCAATCAAATTTCCGAACGCGTCGTAATCATAAGTGTCGGTGATTGCTCCGGCGACGTTAGTCAAGAAGCGAACGTTGCTGTGGCCATCCAGTCCATAAAAGCTCGGATTCCAACTACCATTCAAGAACTGGTTCTGGCTTAGCAACATCAACCCGTATGTATACACCACCTCGGTGTTGCCATTACGGATTTCTTCAACTATCTGAGGATGTCCGGTGAGATTAACTTCGGAGACGAGGTATTTGGTCGTCACACCGTTCACAGTCTTAGACACTAACTGGCCGTCACCATCATGGACCATCGTCACGTTTCCATTATTGACGTCTACCAGCCTGTCTTCGAAGTCATAGGAATAAGTGTTTCCCTGCTGGACAGTGACGTTGCCATTGGCATCGTTTGAGTTGGACGTCAAGCGATCGTTGATATCGTACTGGTACGTTGCCGACGGCACAGCCGTAACCGTTGAGTTGCGACTCAGACGATTGCCGGCATTGTCGTACGTGTAGCTGATTGCACCGTTCGTAACTCCTGAGGGATCGTTGCTGATCGCCTCGTTGGTCAGTCGATACAAATCGTCATAAGTGTAAGCGACGTGACGTCCGTTCAGCTCTGTCATCGTCAAACGGTTACCCGCCGGCCCGAGCGTATAGGCGTAATCAGCAATAGTGGCTGACGCGACGTTCTTCACCGTCATGTCAGTCAATCTGCTGAGTGAGTCATAGGTGTATTCCGATTTCACGCCATTTGGCAGGGTGTAGGAATGCAGCGTTCCCATAGCATCAAAGTTATAGGTTGTAGTGCCGCCGATGCGATTGTCTGTAACCGTGGACAAGCGATTCAACTGGTTGTAGCTGTAATCAACCGAAGCGCCGTTCGCGTTACTCGAGCGCATTGTAAGCAGATTTCCCACCCCGTCGTACGTATAGGTCAGGGTTCCATTCGGCGCGGCTTTTGAAATCAGCCGGTGCCGGTTGTCGTATGTATACGTAGTGGTCCCGGTACTGTCAGTCATGGTTTCCCGCCGGCCCGACGGTGTATAGGTGTAGGTGATTGGAGGCTGGTTAAAGCTCGCGTCCGGAGTGCGTTTTTTCAGACGGCCCATCACATCGTATTCGTACGTTGTCGTCTTGCCGTTGAAGTCTCTTCTGGAGGTTACCCTGCCAGCGACGTCGTAGGTAAACGTTTCCGATCCGCCTCCCGGCAAGATACGTTTCACGACGTGACCCATCTTGTCGTATTCGAATCTTGTGGTGTGGCCATTCGAGTCGGTCTGAGAAATCATCCGGCCAACTTCGTCATAAACGTTGGTCACTTCATTGTTAAGAGCGTCTTTGGTCTTTATGAGCCGATCGAGGCTGTCGTACTCAAAATGAGTTGTCTTCCCGGCCTGATCGCTTTCAGATATAGCGCGGCCGAATGTGTCGTAAACGGTCTCCGAGTGTGTGCTGTCGGGATACGTGGTCTTGGTTCGATGCCCACTGGCATCACTCTCAAAGGTTGTGGTTTCGCCATTGGGTCCGGTACTCGAGACCAAATTACCGGTCGCGTCGTAAACGAATGTGCTGATGCCGTTTAAGGCATCGATGATCTTCGAACGCCGGCCGCTGCACGAACAATTAGGATCGTATTCGTAAGTGGTTACATTGCCCCGTTCGTCCGTCTTGGTCAAAACCCGTCCCGCGCTGTCGTAAGTCGTTGCTGTCCACTTGCTGTCCGGGAAAGTGGTTTTGGTTAACCGGCCCAGCACATCGTAGGTATAAGTGGTAACCAGGCCATCGCGGTCGGTCGTTGACACCCTCAGCCCCCTGGAATCGTATGCCGTTGAGTCGGTGGTTCCATCGGGATAACGAGTGAGTATCAAATGTCCGACATTGTCGTACTCGAATTCCGTCCGTCGGTTCAATGTGTCAACAATCGCGCTTCGCACACCCAGGGAATTGTATTCAGTGAGCACGACGGTATTATCGGGATTGGTGACTTTCACCGGCCGGTTCTGCTTGTTGTATTCGTAGGTCGTGGTCAGGGTTTCAACCTGGCCGGCGCCGTTAGTGACCGTGGCCGTCTGAGTTAGAACGTTTCCATTAGTGTCATAGGTTGTAGTTCTGACTTTCCCGAGCGTGTCGGTAATCTTGGTCTTATTTCCGGCCTGATCGTACTCGAAACGTGTGATGCCTAACGTGTCCGAGGAAGTCAGAAGATTGCCATGACTGTCGTAGGTATACGTTACGGTGACACCGGAGGGGATCTTTCTCGTCAGTAAATTGCCCTGACCGTCGTACGTTAACGTGGTGACATTCCCACGCTGGTCGGTCGAGGTCAGAATTTGTCCCAATGGGTTGTACGTGTAGGTAGACGTACCCTCAGGAGTCACCCTGGTAAGTATGTGACCGGCAGCATCGTAGGTGTAAGTGGTTGTTTGGTTCAGTGAGTTGGTTTCACTGGTCTTGTTGCCCTCGGCGTCATAGGTATAGGTTGTCGTCCCGCCCAGCGCATCACGCTCCTGCAAAACGTTTCCATTTTGATCATAGGTGAGCGTCAACGTGTTGCCATTGCGAGTCGTGATAGTCTCCTGCCGGCTTACAAGATTATGGTCGTACTCAATCACACCGCCATTCGCATCCGTGACTTTGATTATTCGACCGGCGTCGTCATATTCCGTGCGGACTCCATGCACACCTCGGGCATCGATAATCTCAAGCAATCTGTGCGATGTGTCGTAAACGAACCGGGTCGGATTGTTTTCGGCGTCGGTATGAGTTACCAGGTCACCACTTTGATCGTAGGTATAGGTCTGAATGTTGCCGGCCGGATCCGTGATGCTGGTGATGCGGCCGAGTCCATCGCGATTGAAGACAATACTCTTCCCGCTGGAATGAACAATACCACCCGGGCCAACCGTCAAACTGTTACCGTTCGGATCTGAAAGACTCTTCAGACCCGTGCGTTGATCGATGATGTAAGACGTGCCATCTTCAGCGGTGAACTTGAACACAAACGAGTTGAAGATATCTACGCCGCCGCCAAATCCGATCAGGTTAACTGGTCCCGGCACACTGCCATCGATCTGCACGTCGGCCGAGCCCACAACCTCGAGCTTGCCGTGTGTCCCAGGCATTGGAGCGAAGCTGATCGTTCCGCTGGTTATTGGCACGAACCTCTGACACTGCGGCTCAACGACTGGTTGGAACTTGAAGACTTTGCCGTTAGGAAAGGTTACCGCGACTGTGTGCGTCCCGACCGGCTGCAGACAGTAGTTTGGAATCACTTCCTGCGAAACAGTTTCGAACCACTTCATGCCGAGCACGCTGGATTTTTCGACGCGAATGCTGCGTAGATTCAACGTCCAGCCGAAGCCGAAATCGCCAACACGCTTGTCTCGGCTGTCGTAGGTTCGCATAACTTCCATCGGCACTCCCGCAACCGGAACGCTCAAATCCGTGAACGAAAGACTGAAGTTGCCGATCTTGAGATTCTTCTCAACTATCACGCTGACTTTTATGCGCGAGATTTGACCGTATTCATCAGTCGCCGACAGACGAATGTCGAACAAACCGTTGAGCATCATGGTCGGATCGAGAGTGCCCAGGTTTCCGGTTGTCGCGCCGTTCCCACTCCCAAACTGCGTCCACACACGATTGTTTGGATTGTCGTCGCTGCAGAGACTGTATTCGAGAATCCATGCGCCGCCGCTGACTGAACCCGTAACGATTGCCGGCTCCGTGACGCTGGCGTCGTTGTCCGGCGCCGTAATCGCGACGGTTGGAGGCGCGACATTCTCGTTAACCGTAATCGTAACGTCATCGCTCGTGCTTAAACTTCCGTCACTTGCAGTCAAACGCAGCACGTAGACGCCAACCGCGCTGAAGGTCGCAGTGGTGGAGATTGCGTTCGGATTGTTGAAGGTCACAGTGCCGGGCCCACTGAACTTGGTCCAGGTGGTTGTCAGCGCGCTATTGGACGGTAAGCCGTCATCGCTCACAGCCCCGCTGAGAAACGCCTCTTGCGACAGCAGGATTGACTGGTCGGCGCCCGCATTTGCGGTGGGCGCCTCGTTAGCCGGCGTCACACTGATCACAACTTCATCAAAGACCGTGTACTCACCATCACTCACAGTCAATCGCAGGACGTACGTCCCCACAGCCGAGAATTGTGCCGTGGTGACCGCACTGTTTGCGTTGCCGAAAGTCACGGTGCCCGCGCCGCTGGTCATGGACCAATTGATGGACAGAGTACTGCCAGGAGGCAGGCCGTCATCATTGACCACACCATTCAGATTTGCGGTGTTTACCGGCATCGAAATGACTTGATCGGCGCCTGCATCCACCGTCGGAGGCTGATTCACCGGTGCGGGATTGACGGTGATAGTTACATCGGAGGACGACGAGTATTCCGTGTCGTCAGCAGTCAAGCGCAGTGTGTACACACCTGCAAGGCCGAACGTTGCCGTAGTTTCAGCAGCGCTTGCATTTGCAAACGAGACTATCCCCGGGCCTGCGACCTTGGCCCAACTCAACGACAAACTACTCCCCGGTGGCTGACCGTCGTCTGTTGCTGAACCACTGAGCGTGGCAGACGCCGGCAGAGTGATCGTCTGATTCGCACCCGCATTCACGACCGGCGCGAGGTTGATCGGATTTACGACGACACTGACGTCGTCGGTGTGTGAGAGATCGCCGTCCGTTCCCGTCAAACGCAGAACGTAAGTACCGGTGACCGTGAACGCAGCCGAAGCGTCGAGGCTGTTAGCATTCGTGAATGAAACTGTTCCCGGGCCGCTAACGGCGCTCCAACTGGTCGACAGACTACTGCCATATGGCAGGCCATCGTCCGTTGCTGTTCCGTGTAGTTTGACGGCCGCATTGCCGATCGGCCGCAAGCTGATCGAATCGAAGAACGCATCATTGGTCGTACCGCTGTTGCGTGTAGCGATCAATCTGATCCGGATCCAACCGGTACCGGCTGGAACGGTGCGCAGATCTTCCGTTAAGTGCCAGGCTGATGTAGACGCGATCGCATTTGAATCAATCGTGGCGATCACATTCGTGTTGCCGGCATCGCGATACTCAACCACAACTCGAGCTGTATCCGGTGTTGCCTCAACGGCCGAGCGCACGTATGCCTTGAACTCAAACTGCTGCAACCCGGCCGCAATCGAGCCGGCGAAGGCTGAAACATCGATGTCCTGACGCAATTCCGCCGCGGCCGCATCGCCCGCGAAGAAGTAGGAGCTGCCGCGTTGCGGTTCCGAACCCGCATTGCCGCGTGTCCACGTTGAACCCTGTACTTCGGTCCAATGCGAGATCTCTCCCTCTACCAATTCGTCATCGTTGCCGGCATTCAAAACCAGATTGCCGTTGATCGTGGCAGTCGTATCCGGCCCGGCGTTGACAGTAGGAGCCTGGTTCGGAGGCGCCGGGTTGACCGTGATCTGCACGTCGTCAAAAGCGGTCAATGCCGTATCGTTGGCCGATAGACGCAACACGTAAACTCCGTCAACGGAGAACGTCGCGGTAGTCACCGGCGAATTCGCATTTGCAAACACGACGTTCCCTAGGCCACTGAGTTTGGACCACGAAACCGTCAACGAATTTGCGGGCAGACCATCGTCCGTGACGCTGCCTGCCAAACTGGCAGCGAGAGGCATGGTGATCGTCTGATCCAGTCCGGCGTTTACAACAGGTGGCTGGTTAGGCGGCGTCCAGACGACGCTCGCTGTGCCCTGCCAGGTACCAAACGTAGCCGCAACCTGGTCAGTGCCGACAGTCGTTCCCGTGTAACAGAGCGTCGCCTGGCCGGCCGCATCCGTCGTTTGAGTTGAGGCACTTGAAGGATTGGCTCCAGTAACACTGAAACTGATGGTCTGACCGCCGAGCGGGTTTTGATCCTGATCGGTAGTGGTGGCAGTGAGACAAGCCTGAGTGTTGATGCTGTGTGACGACGTTTCCGGTGTCACAACAACATTCGTCGCATTCACCGTCGGCGTCATGTTCATTCCGCCCGTATAACCATAGCCTTCGTCCTGCGCAAAGCCATACATAAAGAGGCCAAACGCCGATGGACCGTCAAAGTTATGGCTGCCGACATTCACAGCGATCTGAGCACCTGAGTATCCACTCACGCCTATCGGAGTGAAACTCGCAGCCGGGATCGGAGTGCCGTCCATCGTGATAGTTCCGAGCGCGGCCGTCGGAGCGACAACGTTGACGTAGTTAATCGTGAAGCCTGTCGGCGGCGTCGTAACGGTGTAGTGGTTCAGGAACTGCGAATAGGGCGGAATGATCATTATGAACGGATCCGCTTTGCTCGTGGTCCCCGGGTCGTAGAAGATGCTGGTTGCGAACTGGGCCACCATGATTGGTTTGGTGGCGATAACCTCGGTCGGAGTCTTGATGATCCGCTCGAACCACTGCCCCTTGTTAATAACTGCTGCGAGCTGGCCATTGAGGTAAACGGACGTTCCGTCTTCCGCAGCTACATATCGGAAGAAGTCGCCCTTGAGGCGCGTCGCGATCGGAATCGTCGCGAACCGTTTGCCCCAGGTCGGAATCGGAGGCAACTGTTCTACGAGATGGTCCGCACAACAAACAGCTTCGGCGGGAATTGTCGCAGCGACGTGAGTTCCGTAAACGCCGATGGGTTTGTTGGCCGTTATGCGCGTGCCTGTCAGATCACCGGCAGCGGTGGGAACCACACTTCGATTCTGATAGGTTTGCCCTTGATTCAGAGTAATGTTGTAGGGCACGCCGGCCGGTCGTGATCCGGCAACGGTTGACGGTGTGATGGTAACGATCGTCCCATTCTGCGTCGCGACAATGCCAAATCCACTCGAGGGTTCGAAGTCCAGATTGCTGTAAGTTACAACCAGATGATCGAGGCCCAGTGTTGGCACCGGTAATCCCATGTACGCATCACTGGTAAAGGCACGTTGATTCATGCCGTAGACAACAACCGGCTGTAGCGCGGTTACATGAATTCCCCGGTTCTCAACCCCATCAACCAGGTTCGATTGAATATTCCCCAACTCAACCGTGGTCACTGAATTTGCAGCTACAGTGTAGTTCTGATTGAAATTGAGACCCGGAATCGTGACGGTACCGCTGGTGGCAACTCTCGAAGTTATGAACAGTTTTTGTCTCTGGTTACCATCGGCATAGTTCTGCGGGAACATGAGCCAGAAATCTGTTCCGCTGTTGCTCGGCACTCCCGCCGGCGGTGCTGTACCTGCCGTTACGGGCACAGTAACGCCACTGCCGCTCAGGTAAAAGGCATCGCCCGCAAAGGTCCCAGTGATGATGTTGACTCGCGTGCCGGCTGGAAACGGCACCGTGATCTCCGCAGTTCCCTGTGCGTTAGTGACCGCGTTAAAGATCGCGCCATTAACCGAAAACTGCACCGGCTTCCCGGCTAAAGCCACATTAGCGAACGTATCCATTACCTGCGCCTGGATCGTGAGTGGTCCACTGGCAGTCGCGGGTGGCGGATTGGTGAAGACGATCGCGGTCGGCCGTTTATTAACCGTGAACACTGCACTGTCGCTTCCCACGCCGCCGTCTTTGTCTGTAATTGTCAACGTGGCGGTATAGGTGCCGGGATTCGCGTATGAGTGAGTAATTGTCGCATTAGCGTTCGTGCAGTTGACGCAGCTTGAACTCTGTCCGTCGCCGAACGTCCACTGTCCCTGTAAAGAAACTCGATCAATCGGACTCTGCTCGGTAATCTGAGGCGCGCTGGTCCAATTCTCTCCCCAGACAACTGTCTTACCGTCATCGATAGCGACTGACGGCGGCATGTTGAGCACCACCACGGTTCTCGTAGCTGTGTGCGTCAAACCCTGGGGATCACCAATGGTGAGCGTCGAATTGAACGTACCATTGTCCTGATAGGTATAAATGCTCTGGAACAGGTTTTGGTTGAGTGTTCCACCGTCACCGAACACATACCGCCGCTGGGCCGTCGGCTGAAGCATTAGCCTCGTGATGTCCTGGAAACGGCTTATCTCACCGCCTTCGTGAACGATCAATGGAGAGTTCACATATTGCGGACGCAATGATTCCAGCACGCGGTAGGTTGCCTGTCGCGTGTTTTGTAGTCCCGTTTGATCGGTCACCGTCAACGTGACTACATAAGTGCCGGTCTGAGCATAGGTGTGGGTCGGATTTCGTTGGCTGCTCGTGGTGCCGTCGCCAAAATCCCAGGCCCACGTAACGATTGGGCCATCAGCATCTGTGGATTGGTCGAAGAAGCGCGTCGTGGTCCCAATCTCATCGGCGGCGTAGACATAAAAACTCGCAACACCTGTTCTTGGTGCTCCATAGTTATTCTTCAGCAGCAGCCTGACGTAGCGCGCTTGCGTGGTCGGGAAATAGTAATCCTGCAGTTGGGTATTGTTGGCAAACGTGCCTGACAAGATTGTGGTGAATGAAGTATCAGCGGCATCTGTGGTCGACACCTGGAACTCAAAATCCTTCGGCGGACTGTAGAAGCCATTAGCCGCAATGCCCGGACGCACTGCGAAGTGATTGATGTTCGCGAGCTCTCCGCGCGGCATCAACAGCTTGATCCACTGGTTGGTAGTCTGTCCGCTGGCCGTAGACCAAACCTGTCCTAACGGATCGAGATCGACACAGTTGGAAGCGAGCTCGTCCTGGCTCGAGAAAGCGACAATCGCCGACCCGCGGGCCGGATAGGTGAGCACCTCGAGTTCGCGCGCAGCAATAGCGGATGTCTGGTAACCATTCTTGAAGAAGAACTGCACATACTTGGCGTCGACGACGTTCGGGAAGAGAAACTCCTGCGTCGTTGGTGCGCCGAAGACAAAGTTTGCCGATGTGCCGCTAAAAACAGTGGTGAAGGCGCTGTCATCAGTAGTAGTAGTCGAAACACGAATGTCAAAATCCTTCGGGCCAAATGAAGTATTGCTGTTGACGAGAGGCGTGATGCGAACACCGTAGACCTTTTGCACGGCTTCATCAGTGAGCGCGGTTTTGATCCAGACATTTGTAACTACATTCTGGGCTGAAATCCAGGTACTGTTCGTGTCTCCATCGAAAGCGGCTTCCCCGGCACCCGGACCGTTCGCCTGCTCTGATGAGACACCTACGACGCGCGCGCCGCCCACAGCCACGACATCAAAAATTCCGGTTTCGATCCCGGTTGTCGCTCCGCCCTGGTTGGTGAGTGGAACATACTTCACATAACGAGCCTGCACGGGCCCACCCGGGAACTGGTATGTCAGAACTTTGGAGATGTTGGTCGTGCTGGCTGTCAGCACGCGAGTAAAAGAAGCAGGATCCGGCGTAGTTGCCGAAACCCAAATCTCAAAATCTTTAACCGGGACCGCACTGCCACCGTTGCTGCCCGGTGCCATCCTCACACCTTGAATGGTCGCAGGCGCAGTGCCACCCAGTTGAATAATCGCGAACTGGTTTGCCGTCCCCTGTGTGGTCCATCCGCCGCCGAAATAACCCAGGATCCCGTATGCGGAGTTAGTGCCGCTGACATAACTGGCGCTGTGAATTGCGGCGCCGTTCAGGATGAGCCCTGGTGATTGACTGCGCGCACCATTGATGTCGCCGGGCAAGGAAACGATCGAGTCGATGCTGCCGACTGAAACGGGATTGAACGTACCGATCGTTATGTTGCCGCTTCCCAAATAGCTATTCTTCGGGAGGAACTTAACGAAACGCGCTCTGGCGGGACCGCCCGGAAACACAAACTCCTGGAGTAGTCCGTTGTTCACGTAGGTCGCAGTCAAAACGGTAACAAAACTCGAATCATCCGAAGTAGTCGCGGAGACCTGCACGTCGAAGTCTTTGACGTTTGCGGTACCGGTGCCGCCCTGGTGACCTTGAATCCGAACGCGATCGAGAAAGACGCTTTGCTGATCGTAGAACTGGATCTTGGCAAATTGATTCGTTTGGCCATTCGTGAACCAACTCGTCGCGTTGTTGTTGTCGAGGACGTTATCAGCTGCAAACGCGCTGCTCTGGAAACCCGACGATGCGATCACGAAGCCACCGGCAGCGCCGGTTGATTGCGGGACGGTGAAGTTTGCGACCGGCGGGATGCGCGGATCGATTACGATGACGGTTAGTTCGTCGCTGGTAGTGAGTTCCGAGTCGCTGGCGCTAAGACGCAAAACATACGTGCCTCCCGCGCTGAATGAAGCCGTCGTATTCACTGCCGAGGCATTTGCCAACGTGACGTTACCCGGTCCGCTTACCTTGGTCCAAACAGTCGTCAGCGTACTGCCAGACGGCAAGCCATCGTCGGTCACAGTGCCGTTGAGGTTCGCAGTGTTCGGTATCGTGACTGTCTGATCGGCGCCGGCATTGACGGAGGGCGCGAAGTTCTGCGGAATGACAATCACCTGCACCTCGTCCGATTTGGTGATAGCCGAATCAGAAGCTGTTAGTCCCAGGACATACGTTCCCGCGACGCTGAAGCTCGCGGTCGTGGTCAAACTGGTCGGGTTGCTGAAGGTAACTGTTCCCGGTCCGCTAACTTTGGACCAGACAACAGACAGACTACTCCCCCGCGGATAACCATCATCAGTTGCCGTGCCCTGCAAAGATGCCGACGCAGGCAGCGTGATTGTTTGATCCGCACCTGCATTGACTGCCGGCGCCTGATTTTCAGGATCGACAAGTATTGAGATGTCGTCAGACGTGGTTAACTGGGAGTCAGTTGACGTCAACCGAAGCACATAAGGTCCCGGCTCGCTGAAACTCGCAGTCGTGACCGCGGCATTCGGATTTGCGAAAGTCACCGTTCCCGGACCGGAGACTTTGCTCCACGTCATTGATAAAGAACTGCTCGGTGGCAAATTGTCGTCGGTTACGCTGCCGCTCAAAGCGGCACTGGCGGGCAAGGCAATGGTTTGATCCGCGCCGGCGCCAACCACTGGCGCCTGGTTCTGTGGAGTGAGTTTTACAGCGACCTCATCAAAGTGGCTGAGCGCGCCGTCCGACGCAGTTAGTCGCAGCACGTAGTCGCCTGTAGCCGCAAACTGTGCCGTCGTCGCCACCTGGTTAGCGTTACCGAACGTCACCGTGCCTGGTCCGCTAACAACCGTCCATGAGAATGCAAGCGTGCTGCCGATCGGCAATCCGTCATCCGTTACAGTTCCATTCAGATTAACCGTATCTTCGGGCAGAGAGATGATCTGATCGGTGCCTGCATTCACGACCGGCGCCTGGTTGGGTGGTGTAACGACGATCGTGATGTCATCAGTGGCCGATAGCTGACCGTCGCTACCCGTGAGTCGGAATATGTACGGCCCGGCGACCGTAAAGCTCGCGGTAGTCGAAAGCGCGTTGGGGTCGGCAATTACAACCGGGCCGGGACCACTCACTACGGTCCAGTGCGTGGTCAGTGTGCTGCCGTAAGGCCACCCGTCGTCTGTAGCTGTGCCACTCAACTGAGCATCAGCAGGCAGAGAGATGATCTGATCCGCGCCTGAATTGACTGTGGGCGCATGGTTTTCCGGATGAACGTTTATTTTTACTTCATCATGACTCGTTAATTCTCCGTCCGTCGCCATCAGCTTTAATTCATAGAGGCCGGCTTCACTAAAAGTCGCAGTAGTTTCTGCGAGAGTCGGATCTGCAAACGTAACCGTGCCCGGACCACTAACAACCGTCCACAAACTGGTCACAGTGCTGGGGGCTGGGAAACCATCGTCGGTGATGGTTCCGTTCAATGTGGCGCCGGAAGGCAGCGCGATTGTCTGGTCGGGGCCCGCATTTACTGTCGGCGGTTGGTTCTGTGGATCGACTGTGATCGTAACGTCGTCAGATTTACTCAACTGACCGTCAGTCGCAGTCAGACGCAACAAATAACTGCCGTGAATGCTGAATGAGGCACTCGTCGATAACTGGCTCGCATCTCCAAAGGTGACCGTGCCGGGACCACTAACTTTGCTCCAGGTTGTGGTTAAACTGCTTCCTTCCGGAAAGCCATCGTCAGTCGCATTGCCATCGAGCAAAGCAGTGTTAGGCAACGTGATTGTTTGATCGGCGCCGGCGTCGACAGTCGGTGAATGGTTTTCCGGCGCTTCGCGAGTTACGCTGATAGGCACTGTTGTTTCATTGCCTGATTGATCGACGGCGCGTACCACGAATTCATTCGGACCAACTGACAACGAAACATTCGACAGCGTCCAGGTGTTAGTCGCGCTGTTGTATGAAGCTTCCACGTTGTTCACGTACACGTGGGCGATACCCGATGCACCCTCGCCAGGATCGGACGCACTGCCATTGAACGTAACCTGACTGTCTGTAGTGGAATAGTTGTTGATCGGATTGGTGACCTCGAGTGACGGTGGCGTTGTGTCACCACCTGAAACAGTTCCGGTGATGTAGATGATGAGATACGAACCCGGATCACTGGCGAGACTCACGTCCAACTGATTTTGATCAGAAAGAGTGATGGTGCGCTCGACTGAGGGCACATTCTGATTGAGGTCGTTAGGCGAGAGAATCTCAACGCCGTTCAATTTTATAGTCGCACTCGAGACGCGATTCGTGCCCTCGATGGAGCCGTTCTGAATATGCAGGATAAAGGGCGACGTGGCTCCCTCGGGGATTGAAAACTGTTCCACATATTGATTTGGACTGCCCGACGTGCGATCGAATCGTCTCGGGCCAAACAGCGTAACGCTCGATCCGGATACTGCGGGCCAAACGGCTGCGATCACCTTCCCGCCATTCAACGTCACTTTGTCAGCGATAACGCGCCCACGTACCTGGGACGTTCCGCTCAGCGTTGCCTCCGCGTGGTAGGCGCTGATAAATGCCGAAATCTGGCTGCTGCCTCTGATCTTCAAAGTCGAACCAAGCACGTTGAGCTGGATATTGCCGGGCGTCGTGTAACTTCCAGGCGTGAGCGCGCCGCTGTTGATCGTGAGGTTCTGAGCTACGTTGATGACGACGGCTCCGGTGGCCTGCACCTTACCGCTGCCGTCGAGATTGAACGTGTTGGCAAAATTATATGTGCCGGCCGTGAAGTTGACCTGACTGTTTCCGTTTATCGTCAAGCTCCTGTAGTTGCCTGCCGGCATGTCGACGACCAGATGGGAACCACTGATGTTCAGGTCGCGAACTGTTGACCAGTCGCCAATCGTATCAACCTGGGATTGTGAGGTTATGGTTACAGTGCGGTTGCCGGTCGCGGCGGGAACCGAAGTCGCAACCGGGGGTAAATCCGGCGCGTCTGCCTGGGTGTGAATGTGACCGGGAATACTGGCGTTGTTGGCGAGGGTCAAGGCGTAGTTGCCTGGGCTTGCGGAGCCACCGTCGCTAATCATTCCACCATGTGAAGCGCCATTGTTTACCTGAAGCGAAGGAGATCCGGGCAGATATACATCCGACGTAATCGCGGTCGCGTTGTTGATCGTAAACGACTCCCCCAGCAACACGCGCAACGAACCTTCAATTCGACCGTGAGTGAGCGTCGGCTTATGTCGTGAAACAACAGCATCCGTGATCGTTGCCGTCACCGGTGGAGGCACGAACTTCGGCAACACGGTGGCGCGAGCAACGCGAGTGAATCCCGGAATGCACTGCAGAAACAATGCATAGACCAGCAACAGTGTGATGCCCTGTTTTAGGAGTGGTCTACGATAGAATCGAGTGCGACCGTTGTTAGACAGAGTGATAGAGACCGAGCGGCGTAGGGCGGGGGAAGTACACATAGGGCTCCTATAGTCAGGGAAATAGGTACAGTTGGACCGATGACCCGCGACGAGTCATTCCTCAACGTTTTAACGGCGCTTTAGTGAATCCGGCGGCTAAGATGGTCTGGGCTAAGGACCGGATCTATTGAATGGGCCGCATCTGGGTCAACAGAGGGGACTCCCTGTCTTACCGCAAACTCGGGAGAATCTGCGAGACCCTCGATCGAAATGCCAAAAGGCGTCGTGGACTTTAGTCTGAATTTACAATCGTGTCAACGTGAATTTTTTCGTATGTATCGTATGTAAATAACAACTTCATTCATACCTCAACGCGATCAAGGGATCGAACGCGTCGGACTTCTACCTGCTCGATTGTGTCACGGCCCTGGCGCTGCTCGCGTGGTTCGTGAACACGCCGATTGAATCAACGAGCACTTGATTTGATAACGTTTCCGACCACATCCGGTTTTGAGTTGTCGCGCTCGAGATGTGGATACCGTGCTCCGCCGTGATAATTCAGTTTGTACGTCTCATGAAAGCTGCCATTTTCAACCACGACTTCAATCGGCGCGGTACCGTTCTTCGCTGAAGTCAACGCTTCCTGCAGAAGCTCACTGGACCATCCGCGCCCGTTCACCGAAACGATCTTCATCCCTGGCGCCATCCCTGCTTTGAACGCGGGAAGATTCGGATTGACGTCCATCACTGTGCCGTCTTCCTTTAACAACATACCGAGTGAAAACGACAGATCGATGCTCTTGCGCGTGTGATCGCCGATTCGAATTTGCGTGTTCGGCTTGTCGGTAAACACAAGTTTCCAGCCGCCATTGGTGATGCCGGCGAGGGGCGCGTGTGGATTGATCGCGTTTACGCGCTCGTTCAGGAAACTGCGCCAATCGTAAGGCATGACTTCGTTGAACGTGTTTACTACATCATCGAACGTATAAGTTTTGAGCAGTGGAGCAGAGTCCTGGCCGCCATGGAATCGTCTGCAGAAATCGTCGAGGGAAAGTTTCCCGTTACTTCGCGTTCTGATCAGCACGTCGGCATCGAGCCAAATCAATGAGCCTTCGTCGTAATAATCAACCCGGCGACGATAGTTCATCCAGGCTCGATCGGATGGATAAGTAAACTGAACCGCCGTTGCAGTATCAACAAGCGGACGCCATTGACGACCCGATTGGTTCTCCATTTCAGCCGCAACTGCGGCCATCGCCTCGCGAAAGTCTTCTGCACTCCAGAGACCGCTGCGCGCAGGCAGCACTTTGCCGAGATACTGAGTCAGCCCTTCGTAAACCCACAACAATTCGCCACGCATCGGCTGTTCGAAACCAGGGGTCGCCAGACCAGCCGGACGTCGATACTTTCCATTCCACGAATGAACGTATTCATGGCCCATCAACTCTGCGAAGTCGAGTAACTCGAGCTCGTCGCTGAACGCTTTTTCGCCAACTCCATCTTCACTGGATTCGTGATGCTCCAGTCCTTCGCTGCCGCCATGATTGCTGAGCGTCACAAGGAATTTGTAGCTTCGGTAATGGCGCGCGCCGAACAACGCGTACGCTTCCTGGTCCATCCTTTTTAAGCCTGTCAGCGTCTCGGGCTTCATCTCCAACGCGGCAGTCGTATCGGCCACGGCGTCAACCTCGTCCATGATGCCCGTGGAGGTGAGCGGAAACTTGCGGAAGTGCGTGCCGATGATTGCCGGCGAATCCACGAGTTGCGTAAGCGAGACTTCCTGGAATTGCAGTTCACCGTTGCTCTCATTGACGACTGGCAGCGCAGATGCGAAACGCCATCCTGCCGGCAATTTCAACGACGCTTTGACAGTGATCTGATCGCTACTCATGCCCTGTGTGTAAACCAGCAGACGATTCCACTTGATCCGTGCC
>Ga0105238_10002390_pt1 | contig 18821 bp, 13 predicted proteins | sample KBSC34metaG_FD_81526 | JGI IMG/M metagenome (GOLD analysis project Ga0105238, IMG submission 81526) | Corn rhizosphere microbial communities from Kellogg Biological Station, Michigan, USA - KBS C3-4 metaG | ecosystem: Host-associated > Plants > Roots > Rhizosphere > Soil | place: Michigan, USA... | reverse complement strand
GTGCGATTGCGTGCTTTGTGCAGAACACTGAGTGTCGGCACCAGCGGCGTGACGATGGCTCTGCCGAGCACCGCCGTGCCGGCGCCGTAGAGCTGCTGGGCGAAATAGAATAGGGACAGGCTGCCGCTGGCTGCCGAGGACAGCAGGAATCGATCGACCAACGGGTCGGTCTTGTAGTACGCCGTTCCGAGGAGCAACGGCTTGATGCGTTTCCACACGGTGCGCACGCTCTGACTCGTCAGATCGGGCCGGATCCATGCCCCCATTCCGGGCATGAGCAGCACGACTTGGGCGGCCAGGCGGATCGTGGTGACCCACGCAACCGCTTCGACGCCGTACGCGGGGATGAGGAACACGAGCGCACCGAGCCCCGCCGCGCCGGTCAGAAGCGGCGACATTTCCACCCACACGAACGATTGGCGCGCGTGGTACACCGCCGATTGCACGCCGGTCAGGGCGGTGAATACCATGCCGACCAGCTGGACGCGCGTGAGATAGACGGTCAGGTCTTGTGCGTCTTTGGAGAAGCCGGGCACGGTAACGGGTACCCAGTAGCTCGCCGTGATGCCGAGCAGGGCAGCCAGTGCCGCGAACGCGCTGCCGACCAGCGTGAAGAACGCCCAGGCATCATGCCGGGACCGGTCGGGCGCTTCGCCGCCGAGCAGCGGCACCAGCACGTGCGTGAGTGACATGCTCACGACTGCGAGTACGAGCTGCGGCACCGTCATGCCGGCAAAGAGGGCATCGGTCGCAGTGCCGGGGCCGATGGTGACGAGCACGTACCATTGGTAGAGGAACGCTACGCCGATGTTGGCGGCCGCGAGCCCTCCGAGCACCAAGGGCTGACGCAGCGGCATCCGTTGCAAGGTCGCGTGCTTTTCCACGCGATACGTCACGCCGGCGCGCGCGCCGGCGTGACGGGAGCCCGGCCGCGGCCTTCGAAGCCGTTGTGCCCCCACACGACCTCGATGTCGTCAAGGCCGGCCTGCTCGTGCCAGGCGCGGAAGGCTCGAGCGGTCTGAGGCGCGTCGAAGGCAGGCGACAGCATATCGAACGTATCGAGGATCGCCCACTGCTTCAGCTGCTCGTCGGGCGCTTGCGGAAACTCGCGCGAGTAGTCGGCGACCAGCAGCCTCCAGACGAGCGTCGGACCAAGGCGTGGAACGCGGCGCACGAGTCGAGCGACAGGCCACATGCCACTGACATAGGCGCGCGTCGCCCGATAGAGGCGCTGGGGCTTCATACGCCGCGTGAGCGGACGTACCCAATACTTGGTATTGAGCCAATAGCGTCCGAGCGTCTTCGGATAGATATCAGTGGCGATGCGGCCGCCCGGCGCCACCATGCCACACAGCGCGAGGAAGAGCTCCTTCGGACGCGGCGCGTGCTGCAGGACGCCGAAGCAATAGACACCTTCGAACGACCGCGCGCGAAACGGCAGCGCATAGCCGTCGGCCTGCACGATCAGCAGCCGGTCGTGGCGACCGAAGTGCCCGCCGACCACGTCCACCGCACGGGAGATGTCGAAGCTCACCACGACGGCGCCGGTGTCGAGCGCGTGCGCCGTGAACCGACCGCTTCCGCATCCTGCTTCGAGAATTTTCCAACCGGCGAGGCTGGCAGGCCAGCGCGTCGCCTCCCGGAAACGACGCGCGGAGATCGCGAGGCCGCTGTGGCGATCGTGCTGCGTTCGCGCATGCTGCTCCCACTGGAATCCGAAGCTGCCGGCATAGGCCTCGGTCGCAACGAAGCGCGGGATGCCGTTGATGATGGGATACGTCGCGCCGCTTGCGGGATCCCGCAGCTCCCCTTCGATGATATGGTCGCCGCGCACGTGATCGCGTCGTGAAATCGAAAGGGGATGCGCCGAGCGCGGGTCGACGAGCAGATCGACGTGTTCTTCCTTCATGGCGCTACGTCGACATGCGATTGGACGGGCGCCTCTTCGCGGCGCGTTTCGTCGGCGCGCGCTCCCTGCGCGAGACGTTCGATGGCCGGTGCCATCGAGAGCGCGATGAAATAGCAGACGATGCAAGCGAACGGCAGCAATGCCCGGTTCAGCGTCGTGACGTTGGCGATCGACGAGTACAGCTCGGTGCCCCAGAACGCCCAGGCGAGAAACAGACCCCCGAGCATGAGCGTTGCCGCAGACGCCTCGAGCGAACGCCACGAAGCTCGACGCCAGCGCGTGGCCAGGGTGAGCAGCGCAATGTACCAGAGCAGGTGCCAGTTCTCCCAGGCGAAGAGGTTCAGCACGACGCTCCACAGCGATTCGACGACCGTCGGCATCGCAGCATGCGACACGCGAAACACCATCAGCACGGAGACGACGCCGGTGGCGGCAATGACGAGCAGCCTCAGCACGAGCGGACGGCGCGCGCTCGGCAGGACCACCGCGGCAAAGGGCAGCAGCGTGAGCGCCCATGCGATACCCGGTCGTTTGAAGAACGGCAGCATCGCCACGAAGGCGAGGGCCATTGCGGCGTCGCCGGCCCGGTCGAACCGCTGAAACGCGATTGCCGACATGAACGCAAAGCAGTAGAGGACGGACAACGGAAAATCGCCATACCCCGCAAGCGCCACGTGCGCGTCGAGGAAGGGCAGCGACAGCGCGAGGTACGCCGTACCGAGCGCGTACGGCCAATATGGCAGCACGCGGTACACCTGCCACGCGACGCCGGCGCCGAACGCGCAAAAAAGTCCCAACCACGTCACGCCCGTCACGGCGTCGTTCCACGCGGTCGAGTAGCCGAGCGTCCACACCTGCAGCAGTGGAAGCAATGGCGGGTAGGCCGGATTGGCGTCGGTGTACACCGCCACGCCGCGAGCTGACTCGGCAAGCCACTCGGCGGGTGACACGAACGGGCGTAGCTCGTGCGTCTCGAACCACACGCGCGCCTTGGTACCCCATTGCTGCCAGGCGTCCCAGGGATAGAGCGGAAGCGTTACGGCATCGATCCCGACCGAAATGGCGCGCACGATGAGCAGAGCGAGCAGCAAGACGATCGCGAGTAGCGCGACCCCATGTGCGGGCAACCTCACATCCTTGGGCCCAGCGTCGCGATCACGGCGCGTTGCGTACCGATTCAGCAACCCGAGCGCGACCGCGAGCACGATCTGAACGGCCGCGGCGGACCAGAACCGAATGCCGAGCCCCGCGACACCGCAGAGATACAGACTGGCTGCGCCGAGCACGAGGCCCGCCACGTAGCCATAGGTGACCACGCCCAGCCATCGGGCGGGCAACCCGCGAAACGCCCAACCAACGGCGAACGAGCCTGTCGCCAAAGCGAGCAGCTGCGCAACCACGAACGGCAGGGTGTTCAAGGCTCGACCTGGAACGCCGTCATGCCGTGCACGGATGCGAGTGGCGCCACGTGCACGTTACCGTTTTCCCAAACGAGGCGTGAGGCCTGGGTGTCGAAGCGCACCTGACGGGTCCACAGCATGAGGACGAAATCACCCGGTCGAAGCGCCTTGCCGTCGGGCAGCGTGCCGGCGACCGCGTCATAGTAGACGGCCAACGGCAGCAGGTGATACGCGGCGCGTCCTCGCGTGTACGGTTCGTCGCCGAATACGAATGCGCGTTCGCCACTTCCGCTCGCCTTGTGCTTGACCGCCGTGGCAAGCATGTAGATGTCGCCATCGGGGGCAGCGCGCCATCGCTCCTCGATCGAGCCGGTGCCGTACTCATGCAATGTCTTGCTGACCTTCGACACGAGATCGAGCTGCCAGCGAAGGTCCAGAGCGATCCAGGCTACCGCGCCGAGGCACAGCGCGATGCCCGTCGCTGCCCGCGTGCTCGGTCGCGTCCGGCTCAACAGCAGCAGGCCGATCGCAGCCAGTATCGCGACCACGACGACGGGCGACAGCGCGCGGTCGGGCGAGCCGACGATGATGAGGTTGATCGATTGACCATCCCACGGCCGTTTGCTCTGCCAATCGTCGACCAGCGACGCGATTCGCGCCGCGGTCCCGGCACGGTGTGCCGTGATGCCGCGCACCTGCAGCAAGTCGCCCGCATATCCGCGCATCGCCACGCCGATTCCCGTGATGCGCCCGGTCCAGTTCGGATTCGTGGACAGATCGAGCGGCCGGGTGGTCGCCAGCTCGTGTTCGATGCGCGCACTGAACAGTATGTTCGGGCGGTCGTCACGGCGCCAGATGAGGCGCAAGTCCGCATCCGGCCGCAGCGCGATGCATTCGCAGCGGATGATCGGACGGGCGCCTAGGTCTTCGGGCACCGAAGGCCATACGGCGACCGCCACGCCACCGTCCGTGGACACGGTCACTTCGTATCCCGCGGGCGTGAGCTTGCCTTGCCCGAGCGACGCAACCGGCGCCTTCTGGTCCACGCCAAGGCTGATGGTCGAGCGCGCGTCATCGGCGCGATTGAAAAGCAGGAAGGCCGCAAGCGCGGCACCGAAGAGGATCAGGGGCAGCAGGGCGATGAACAGCGCGCGCCCGACTGCGTGGCGCGTCGGAGGCGTCGACGCATGCGCGGTGCGGGAGTCGATCACGATCTTCAGTACGCGCGGCTGTCCGCAAACATGCGCGTGATGGTGAGCCAGATCACCTTGAGATCGAGCCCTAGCGACCAGTTGCGGATGTAGTACAGATCGTGCGCCACGCGCATCGCCATTTTCTCCACCTGCTCGGTCTCGCCGCGCCACCCGTTCACCTGCGCCCAGCCGGTGATACCCGGCTTGATCTTGTAGCGAAGCAGGTAGCGGTCGACCATGGTCCCGTACTGGGTGTCGTGCTCGACGGCATGCGGCCTCGGGCCGACGAGCGACATGCGGCCGGTCACGACGTGAACGAGCTGTGGCAGCTCGTCGAGGCTCGTGCGCCGAAGGAATGCGCCGACCGGCGTGACGCGAGGATCCTCTCTGCGGGCCTGCTTCACGTCGCCGTCCTCATCGTGCGCGCGCATGGTCCGGAACTTCCAGACGACGATCGGCTTGCCGTAGAGGCCGCCGCGCTTTTGCCGGAACAACACCGGCGTGCCGCTCGTCGCCACGATGGCGAGGGCGATCGCCAGCATCAGAGGCGCGCTGATGATCAGCAGAATCGTGCCCAGCACGATGTCCTCGACGCGCTTGATGAGCGCCCGGCCGCCGGCTAGCGGGGAGTCGGACAGGCAGATGATCGGCTGACCTTCGAGCTCGCGAACGCTGGAGTTGAGCAGCACCAGCGACGACAAGTCAGGCACCCAATTGATCTCGATGGGCTCGCCGACGAGGCATTCCGCGAGCTTCTCGACCAGTACCACGTCGGTCGCCGGCAATGCGAAATAGATCGCGTCGCTGACGTGCCGCGACAGAATCTCCTCGAGTCGTGCGAGCGCGCGCGCCGCGATCTCCTCGGCATCGGGCGGCTCGTGCGGCGACATGAGCGTGTCGAAGTCGATCGTCCCGACCACCGACGTGCCGATCCACGCGTTGCGCGCGAGCAGCTCGCTGAAGTCGCGCAGGCATTGGCCGCGGCCCACGACGACTGCGTAGCGGATGTTGATTCCCTGCGCACGCAGCTGATGGAGCGTGCTGCGCAACACCGCATGAATCAGGACTTGCACGAGATAGCCGGCGACGGCCCATTTGACGATGGCCTCGCGTGAGAAGAGTTCCGTCGTCTTGGTCACGAACGAAAGCGACACGAGGCACATCAGCGTGATGACCCACGCCCGCGCGAGCACGGTGGCCTCCAGAAACCATCCGCTGAGGCGCATGCGGTGCGACACGCCCGTGGCGCGCATGACCAGCGGCATCAGAACCGCCGTGATGGCCGCGAGCACGACGTAGTGGTCGGCGAAGCCGCCGGTGCGCTGGACTGCGAAGTAGTACAGCAGTCCGAGCACGGCACCGACGTCGAGGGCGAGCACGAGTATGCCCAGCTCCGCGCTGAACCCGCGCGTGATGCCCGTCGCCACCGGGCGCGCGGTCCCGGGCGTCAGCGATGGCGCGGGCGGCTTAGCCCTTGGCCCGGTGTCGGCGCGCATATCGAACCTGCTCCCACATGAGCACCGGCGCGAGCAGCAGGCACTGTGCATAGCGGCGCCACAGTCGGCGCGGCTCATTGCCGACGCGCCATGCCCACTCCAGTCCCAGCCGCCCGATCGCGGGCGGGCAACGCTTTTGGAACCCCGCGACGAAGTCGAGGGCAGCGCCGAGGCAAAGCGCGATGCCAAAGCCCACCTCCCGGCGCTTGCGAAAGATCCAGAGCTCCTGCTTCGGTGCGCCGAGGCATGCGATCACGATGTCGGGATTGGCTGCGCGCAGTGCCTCGGTACATTGGGCATCGAGCAAGGGGTCGGCCTCGAATCCGAACGGCGGCGAATGCGAGCCCGCGATCCACAACCCGGGAAACTGGACCGCGAACCGCGACAGCGCAATGTCGAGCGTATCGCGCATCGGTCCCAGGAAAAAGACGCTGAGCCCGTCTCGCTCGGCGCCGGCGAGCACCGGCGCGATCAGATCCGCCCCCGCAACGCGTTCCGGCAGCGGTGTGCGCGTCAGCCGGCTAGCCCACACCAATGGCATGCCGTCGGCAAGCACCAGCGCAGCGCTGCGATAGATCTCGCGCAGGTGTGCGTCCCGACGCATGCGGATCACGTGATCGACGTTGGGCGTCACGACCATGTGACGGCCGCGCGTGCGGGCAAGGCGCAGGATGCCGGCGACCGCCTCGTCTTGGGTGACGGCGTCCACGTAGGCACCCAGGACGAACACGCGATTCAAGGCGTCACCGCGTCCTTCTGCACGAGATATTCGTTGAGCGCCAGGTGCCTCAGCCCCGACTTTTGCAGCACGGCCACAGCATCCATCGGCTCGTGAACGAGCGGCTCGCCGTGCAGATTCAATGAGGTGTTCACGACGCCGCCGATGCCCGTGAGCTCGCGGAACTCATCGATCAGGCGCCAATAGTCGGGATTGAACGCTCGTGTCACGACTTGCGGCCGGCACGTCTTGTCGTAGGGGTGGATTCCGTTCGCGAGCTCGCTTGCTCCCTTTCCGGTGGTGTCGAACGACAGGATCATGTAGGGGCTCGACGCGGACTTCGGGTTGACGAAGTATTCCGAAGCCCGGGTGTCGAGAACCGACGATGCGAACGGCATCCAGAAATCGCGATTCTTGACCGCCTCATTGATCTGTTGCACGACGCCGTGGCGCACGGGATGTGCCAGAACGGCGCGATTGCCGAGCGATCGGGCGCCGAATTCCTCGCGTCCGGCGAAACGTGCGACGACCTCGCCACCCGCGAGCAGTTCGGCGACGCGCCGCTCGATGTCCGGCTCGCGGGTCACTTTCATGCCGATGGACGCGGCGTGCGACAGCGCGGCAGTCACGGATGATCCGGACCACGCGGGGCCCAGATAGAAGTCGCCGATACCCGCGATCCGGTCTGCGTCGGCGACGTTGGCGTATTCGTGGTAGCACGCGCCGATCGCGTTGGTCTCGTCGCCGCACGACGGGAACACGAACAACTCGTCGACCTCGTCGAGCGCCAGGATCTCCTTGTTCGCCTTGACGTTCATGAACACGCCGCCCGACAGGGCAACACGCCGCACGCCGGTCGCCCGAACCGCGCGGCGCACGAATTCGCAGAGCATGCGCTCGGTGAAGAGCTGCGTGCCGGCCATGACGGCGTCGAAGCGCTCGCGATGGAAAATCTGGCTGAGCAGCGCTTGCGCGTAGTACATGTGCGGGACGCCGTTGCGGCGCCGCCACACCGGGCGCTTCTCCGCATCCCACGTGAAGAGGCCCCAGAGGCGGTCCGCGACGCGGGACGCGGCAGCACCTTTCGCGTACGGCGCCATGCCCATGATCTTGTACTCGTGCTCGAGCGGCACCATGCCCTGCAGGAACGTTACGTGCGCGTACAGGAGCCCGAACGAGTCGGCCCACGGAACCGACCACAGACGCTCGAGCCTGCCGTCGCGACCGACGCTCACCGTGGCGCACACGCCGTCTCCCGCGCCGTCGCAGGTGACCACGAGCGTCGGCGCATCGAGCCGGCCGGCGCCGTAATAAGCCGAGGCTGCGTGGCAGGCGTGGTGCTCGATGAATCGCACGGCTTCCTCGCGAAAACCGAGCGCAAGCACCTTCGCGAGGCGATCGCTACGGCGCTTCAGGCGGTACGCGTCGAACACCGGTGTTCTGCGCAGCGCCGCCTTCACGCGCGCGCGAAGGCTGCCATTGCGCTCGTATTCGTCCAGTATGCCTTGCCGGTCGCGATCGGGCGGCTGATGCTCGCCGGCAAGGGCTACGACATCGACATCGCCCGGTGACAGGCCCGCCGCGTCGAGCACGTAGGCGATGCTGCGGGCTGGAAAGCCGGAGAAGTTCTTCTCCCGCGTCGGACGCTCCTCCTGCAGCGCGGCGAGGGCAATCGCGTCGCCCATGAGCGCGGCCGAGGCGTTGTGCGTATCCGAGATGCCGAGCACGTTCACGCGGCAGCTCCGTGCATCCGGTAACCGCGCGAGACCATGGCCAGCACGATCAAGGGCGCCGTGATGTGAGGTTGCTCGAGCACGTTGTCGAACGTGAGCATGATCGGAAGACCGGCGCAAAGAACGGCCGCAGCGGCCGCTATGCCGAATACCGGTGGATGCCTCACGGCCACGCGGGCAAGGCGAACCGCCAGTGCCAGCAGAAACAGCAGGAGCGCGAGGACTGCCGGCCAGCCAAGCTCCGCGCGCGCCGACGCCCATCCTGAGAACGGCATCGTGATGAGCGCGCTTTTCGTCGCGATGCTGGCCGCGAGCTCGGCAGTCCAGAGATCGCGCATGGCCCAGCGCTCCGGCTCGGGCGCGGGCCCCAGGAGAGACGACGCAATTCCGGTAACTTCCTTGAACAATACATCCGCGGACGCGGCGCTCGCGGCGCGGGAGCCGGCCATACCGGGGCCGACCCCGAGTACGGCATTATATCTGCCGCCAAACTCGCCGAATATCCGTTCGAACAGCGCATGCTTGCCCGATTCCTGCCAGTTCGACGCGAATGCGTCCGCGTTTTCCTCGATCCAGGAATGCGCCAGGAGCGTGGCCGCCGCCCCGGCCGCAATCAGGGCGATGGCGCGCAGCGCGAGCGAGCGACGCGAGACGTCGCCACCGGCCAGCCACAGCGCTGCGATGACGAATCCCGCGCCGCAAATCATGGATCCCGCGAAGATGCGGGCGCTCGCGAAAGCCATGAGGAAGCCCAGCGCAGCCATGCCGGCGATCGTCTGCGCACGGCCTGGCACGTGTTCGACGTGCCGAGGCAGAACAACCAGTCGGATGAACGCCACGGACAGTGCGCACGCCGCCCACAATCCCAGCACATTCGCGTCCTGCCACGTGCCGGCGAACCAATCGCCCGGTGTCGCCTCGCCGTGGCGATAAAGGTCGACGATCCCGATCGGGATCTGAACGCCCAGGCAGAACAGCAGGAACCGCCACAGCCGCGCGCTTGCGGCGTCGGGAATGCGCGCGCGCGCCATGCCGAGCATGGCGAGCGGGAAGCCCATGGTCGTCAGCCAGATCAGCCACTGCAGAGGCCGCTGCTGCATGGTGAAGAACCCGAACAGCGCCGATCCGGCGGTCGACACCGCGACCGCGCACAACAGCAGCGACGCGAACGACTTGTCGAGCGCCAACTCGCCACGCAGCACGAGCCGCACGAGGAGGGCCAGTTGAGCGGCGAGGAGCGCAACATCGCCGTGGATCGTCGACAGCGCGACCAGGAACAGCAGCGCATGCTCGAAACGCGCGATGCATACCGCGATCAGGCACAACACCGCCGCAAGCATCTCGAGCCTCTCGCCCAATGTGAGCGCATCGACGCCGAGCATGGCCAGGCAGACGATGGCGGCAACGATCCACCAGGGCGCGCTGCGCTGGATGCGATCACTCAACGGGAGGTGCGCGAGCGCAGCTCGCGATAAAGGTGTTCGAGCCGGGCAGCAATCGAACGCTCGTCGAGGCCCAGCCGCTCGATGCGGCTGCGTCCGCCGCGCCGCTCCTGGTCGAGCACCTGCATGATTCCCTCCGCGAGGGCGGCCGCCTCATACGAGCAGACGCGCGCGTTCGAAACGCCGTCCAGCAGCCAGGCGACGTCGCCGACGTCGACGGAGACCACCCGAGCGTCGCAGGCCAACGCCTCCTTGACGATGTTCGGCGACCCCTCGCGCAGCGACGTCAGCAGCACGACGTCGGCCGCATTGAGCCACAACGGGACTTCGGCATGAGCCACGCCTTCGAGCGGCACGAGACGGGCGCGCGTGCCACGCGCGTTCAACGCATCGACGGCTGCCTGCGCAAGGCCGAAGTTCTTGGTCGGATCGCGCCATCGCCCTGCGAACAGGACCACGCGATCATCGTCCCAGCCGAGCGTCGCCCGTGCGGCATCACGGCCGCGCGGAGTGAAGCGCGCGAGGTCCACGCCGTTGGGAATGACGTGGGCGCGCCGACGCGCCGCGGCGGGAAGACGCTCCAGCATGCGTTCGGATTTCACGACGATGCCGGGCGCCGCGAAAGCTACACCGCGGCTCGCCACGCTGCCGACCCATGATTGCAGCCGGCGGCGTACGGGTCCTTCTTCCCCGTTTAGGTCCCCGCCGCAATAGCTGACCACGAGCGGCACGCGCGCGCGTCGGCAGAGGTCGGCGATCATCACGGCTGAATAGCCGAAATGCGCGTGGACCACGTCCGCCGGCGTCGCGTGCAGGGCTTCGCGTGTCTTGCGTCGCAGCCCCAGGTAATCGCGGCGCGCGTACACGACGCGGCAGTCCACGCCGCGCCGAATCAGGCTCTGCACCTGCGCCTCGACGAATGCGCCGAAATGCGGCCGCTCCGGATCGGGCCACATGTTCGTCACGTGAAGCACCCGCACCGGGCTCGCAGCATCGCCGGGCGCAGTTGGCACCGCCGGCCGCGCGCCGATCACTCGCTCAGCCATCGGCGGCGCCACATCTCGAAAGCGACCAGCAGCCACACGCGCGTGGCATCGATCGGCGCGCCCGACACGAAAGCGCCGACGAGCGCGTCGAGCGCGCGCGGGTTGACCAGCTGCGATCCACGCAGCGAATCGCTCGAAAGCAACCCGCGGACCATCTCGAACAGGCGGCCGCGACGCAGCCACTGACCGAGGGGTATGCCGAAACCCTGCTTGGGACGCTCGATCAGCTCGCGCGGCACGACGTCGAACAGAAGTGACCGCAGCAGATGTTTCGATCCCAGCGCGCCGATCCGATAGCGCATCGGCGCCGCAAACGCGAACTCGACCAATCGGTGATCGAGCAGCGGCTCGCGGCCTTCCAGACCGACCCGCATGGTCATTCGGTCGACCTTGACCAGAATGTCATGAGGCAGGTAATGGTGGAAATCCCAGGCCATCATGGCTTCCTCGATGGAGCCGGGAAAGCGCGCGAGATCCGGCCGCGTGTCGTCGGCGCAGCCGACGAGCTCCGTGACCTGCCGTGGCGTCGAATATGAGACTGCAAGCTGGAACACCGATCGTGCATCGCCGGCGGACAGCACCTCGCCGAGCTTGTGGATGCGATCGAGGCGCTTGTCGGTGCCCGCGGTCGCGGGCGTAGGCAGCACACGCGAAGCGAGCATCGCGCCGAGCGGCGTCCGCAACATTCCGCCGACGGTATTGCGGACGGGTCGCGGTATGCGTCCGAGCGCGCGAATCTTGGGCGGGATCGAGCCGTAGTTCACGTAGCCACCGAAGAGCTCGTCACCGCCATCGGCGGACAAGGCGACCTTCACCTGCTCGCGCGCGACGTTGGACACCAGCAAGGTGGGAATCGCGGAGCTGTCGCCGAATGGCTCGTCGAAGAGCTCGCCCCACGATTCGATGGTGCGCTCCGCCTCGGCAATGGACAGCTTGCGCTCGGTGTGCCGCGTGCCGAGGTGGCGCGCGACTTTGGCAGCCCATCCCGATTCGTCGTACGGGGCTTCCTCGAAGCCGACGGTGAAGGTGCGTGTGTCGGCGCCGAGGCGCTTCGCGATCACCGCGGTCACGAGCGATGAGTCGATCCCACCCGACAAGAAGACGCCGACCGGAACGTCAGAAACCAGGCGGTACGCGCAGGCGCTGTCCAGCAATTCACGCAGGCGTTCGCGCGCTTCGTCTTCGCGCTGCTCCACCTCGAACGGGGCAGGGGAGGATTCGAGCGACCAGTAGATGCCTCGCCGGAGCACGCCCGTGGCCGACATCTCGGCCCAGCCTCCCGGCTCGAGCGATTGCACGCCCTGGAAGATCGTGCGCGGCGCCGAAATGTAGCCGTACTGCAGGAACTCCGCGAGCGCGCCGGAATCGATTTGCCGCGGCCAGAAGGCGAATGCCTGCAGGCCGCGCAGCTCCGAAGCGAAGGCCAGCATGCCGTCCTGTACGCAGTAATACAGCGGCTTGACCCCGACGCGATCGCGCACGAGCAGCACGCGCTGCTCGCGCCGATCCCACAGCGCGAACGCGAACATGCCGACGAAGCGCTCGATCGCCGCGAGGCCCCATTGCTCGAACGCCTCGAGCACCACCGCCGTGTCGCCGGAGCTGCGCAAGGCCGCACCGCCCGAGTCGAGCGCGCTGCGCACTTCGCGGAAGTTGTAGATTTCGCCGTTGAACACGATGACGTAGCGGCCGCTCGACGAGACCATCGGTTGATGGCCCGAGGGACTGAGGTCCAGGATCGACAGCCGGCGATGTCCGAAGGCGACCGTCGTGCCTTGGCTGGTTTCAGCCCATGAGCCCTCGTCGTCGGGCCCGCGATGCGCGAGCCGTTGCATGCCGGAGGCGACCTGGCGAAGCAGCGCCTCGCGATCGGCATGGGGCGCGATGCAGCCGACGATTGCGCACATGCGGTTCTAGCGCATCGGCGGCGGCGCGGCGATGCCGGCCTCGCCATGACTTAGCGCGCTCGTATACACGGATTCGTACGCCTGAACCATCGCCGGAACGGAGAATGCGTGCGCCGCCTTGCGTGCGGCTGTCGCCGCGTACGATCGTGCCAGTCCGGGGTTTGCCGATACGTGCAGGATCGCGCCGGCGATGCCGTCCGCATCGCCGTCGACGGCGAAGCCGCACGGGCCTTCGGGGCTGCTCAGCATGTCCCGCGTGTCGCCCGCGTCGGTCGCCACGATGACGCGTCCCGCCGCCATGGCTTCCATCAGCGAATTCGACATGCCTTCCGCGCGCGACGCCGAGACGAACACGTCGATCTGCCCGAGCGCATCCCACACGTTCCCGTACGAGGCATGGAATTCGACGTCGTCGCTAACGCCAAGCTCGCGCGCCAGCCGCTCCAACGCCGCCCGCTGCCGCGCGGTCTCTGCCCCCCAGTTGACGAACGTTGCCTCGACCCCCTCGCGTCGCACGATCGCCAACGCCTTCAGCACGACATCGTGCCTCTTGACGGGGTCCAGCCGCGCCAGCATTCCTATGCGCAGCGCGCGCGGGCGTGCGATCGGAGCGGGCAGCGCCCGCGGCGGAGGCACAAGCCCGTTCGGAATGTGCATGACGCGCGTGCGCGGCCGCCGTGCCTGCCACTCGCGCAATCCCGCCAGCGAGTTGCACACGACCGTGCCCCGCGACAGCCGCGCGAGCAGCGGCTCCGAGCGCAGGTAAAGGCGCGGGCCAAAACCGACGACCGCGTCGGAGATCGTTCGCACGCCGAGGACGACCGGCCGGCGCGTCATCATGCCGGCCAGCGCGGCGAACGTGTTACAGGGTTGCATCCAGCCCTGCACAACGGCAACGTCGTGGCGGGCAATGTGCCGGACGCAGCGGACCAGCACCCCGAAATCCAGGGCACCCGAGCGATCGACGCTCTCCAGCGTGACGCCGCGCACCTTGCGGAGCTCGTCCCAGTGCGGTCCGCCGGGCGACAGTGTCAGGATGTCCACGGCCCAACCGAACGAGGCGAGGCCCGACGCCATCAGCGCGAGCTGTCGTTCACCGCCACCGGCCTGCAGCCCGTGGACCAGGATCAGCACTCGCCGTGATGCCATGCGCATAAGATTACAATGCCGGCGGTACGCCGTGGACCGTCGAGCGCAATTGGGGCTTTCGGGAAGGTTGCGGCCGCTGTCACGATTGGTCTCCACGGCGCACTCATAATGTCCAACGACGAGCAGCTCATCCACATAGGGGCGGTTGGCCGCGTGCTGTATACCGCACGCTGGCTCGTGGCCTCGCTCTTCGTCGTGTTTCTCGCGGCGTACGCCCTCGCCGTCTGGCTGGGTGCGAGCTACTCGGCGCGCGCCGTGATTCGCACGCCGGACCTCACGGTGGCGGAGTTCAAGCGCGTGCTCGAGACCGCAGCCGATCAGGCCATCGTCTCGCAGGTGTCGGCGCGTGACTTCAAGGATGACGCGCACCTGGCTGCGGTTGCCGGGGACGTCGCTCGGGATCCGAACTTTGCGGACCATTTCGTTCCGATCTATACGATCTCGCGCACCGACCTTCGGGAAACGGCGCTCGCCACGCCCGCGAGCGGCGAGCAGATCCTCGCCGTGCAGACCAACGTCGATTCGCGCGACAGACGCACCGCGCGGCAGCTGGCGCTGCTGCTCGCGGAACAATTTGCCGACGGCGCGCTGAAGAGCGCGCTCGTCGACTACGTCACGTATCAGCGTGGGACGGTGCAGAGCAATGCGGACCGGCTGGATGCAAAGCAGGCTGGTGATCGGGCGTTGCTCGAGCGCGTCGAGCAGAAGATCGGGGAGCTGCGCAAGATGCGCGGGATGTATCCCGATGCCGAGGTGCCGTATCCCACGAACGTCCCGTCCTCGGCGACGCCACCCGAAGCCAAGCCGTTCAACCCGATGGCGCGCGAGCCACGGCCGGTCGCGCCGCCGCTCACCGACGCACCGGCTCGCTACCTGTCTCCGGTTGCGCAGCTCGTCGGCGCCGAATCCGAAGCCATCAACATTCGCGACGCGATGCGCGAATCGGACCGCAAGCGTCGCATCCTGGACTGGCAGCGCGACTTTTTCACCAAGGTCGCCACACTCGATTTGACCTCACTCTCGGGCGCGGCGCTGCTGAACCGGCTGGAGTCGATGCTGAAGAGCTCCGCGATGGATTCCGCCGACCCGGACAGCGTCGTGCGCGAGGCGCGCGCGACCATCCTGGCCGACCTCAGCGTCTTTCGCGCCCGCTATGTCGACGGCTACACGGTCCTTCGCATGCCGCCCGAGCGGCCGCCGCGCGTCGGTCCATCGCTTGCGGTGCATCTCGTAGGCGGTGTCGCGGCAAGCGCCGTGCTCGCGGTGCTACTGACGCTCGCGCTGCGCTGGCGGCGCCTGAGCGCCGTGTCGCGCTAATGCGGACCACACCGACCTTCGGCCCTTCCCGCTTCGACCCGCTCCAGGAAATCGATAAGACGCGCGTTCTCCTCCCGCCACGTCTGCTGATCGGCGTGGAAGCGCGCGTATGCGCGTGCCCGCAGGGCGGCAAGCTCGGGTTCGCCTCGCCACGCCTTGAGCAGCCACGGGACCGCTTCGTCGGCGTCGCGTGCGATGATGCCGTCGACGCCGGACGCGATGTATTCGTGAAGGAAATCGCCGCCGTAGGCGACCACCACGGCGCCGGCTGCCTGCGCGCTCCGAACGAGCGTCACCCCCGCGACGTGCGAGCCCGTGACAGGCACGAACACGATCGATGCTCCGGCGGCCAGCGCGTCGAATTGCGCCAGCGGGATGCTGGACCGCACGACGACGTTGTCGAGGCCCGAGAACAAGGCCGCGCTCGTGTCCGGGCAGGCGATTACCCAGCGCACTTCGGCACATGTTGCGCGAACGACTTTGCTGAGACCTTCCCAGTCACGTGCGCTGATTCCGCCCGAAAACGCGTATCGATCGGGCGAGCGCTGTGTCGCGATCACCGGAACCAGTGGATCGTGCAGCACGAAGACACGCTCGCGCGATGCGACCATGCGCTGAGCGACCAGTGAATCGGCCAGCCGGTCGCTGTTGACGATCACGGCGTCGCTCGACCGCACGGCTCGCCGCACGAGCCGTGAAAGGAGCGACGATTCGTGCGCCTGGGGAATCCGGTAGAGCGAGTTGATCACGACCGCGTGGCGTGCGACGGGAATGGCGGCGCGCAGCAGCGCCGAGAAGACGCCGGCGTAGTGCACGCCCACCACGAGGCTCGCCGGTATGATGCGCAGCGCAACCAGCGCGGCGTGGCCGAACGACACGGCCAGACGTACCAAGGCACCGAATCGGCGCTCACGCCAGCGCTCGTAGTCGAAGCCCAGAACGCGCACCGACCATCCGCGGCTGCGCAGGGCGTCACCGGCTGGCGGGACCTCGAGACCTTCCTCCTTGATCCACACGAGCCGCCGTACCTCAGGCGCCGTCAACGAAGCGCTCCGGCGCCTTCGAGCTGGCTCATTGCTTCGGCCGCGCCGAAACGATGAATTGATACGCGAAAAGATTGGGATACGCCCGCGCGAATGCGTACAGCACGCGGTGCGCGGCGGAGGAGAGGTCCATGATGCCGGTCGTGTAGTCGACGCGGGTTGGCTCGAACCCCACTTCGGCCAGCAAGCCCAGGAGCGTCTTTCGCGTGTAGAAGTGAACGTGCGTGCGATCGAGGAGGCCCGCGTCGCGGTACTCGAACGACCCCAGCAGGACGCGGATGCGGTTCTTGACGTGCACGAAGTTCGGCGTCGACACGATCACGCGGCCGTCCGTCTCCAGCAGATCCGCTGCCTGCCGCAGCAGCTCTGGAGCGTTACGCACATGCTCGATCACATCGCCGAAGAAGATCGCGGAATAGCGGCCCGGTATGCCGCGCAGACCTTCGCGCTCGAGGTCGCGCTGGTGCACGGCAACGCACGATTGCCGGGCCATGTCCGCAAGCCGTGGATCCTGCTCAACGCCGACGACGGAGCATTTCATGCGTCCGGACAGATGCGCGGCGAGATAGCCCGGCCCGCAGCCGACGTCCAGCACCCGCTCGCCCGGATTGAAAAAACTGGCGCGCTGAAGCACGCCGGGATGTTACCGCACGACGGCGGGCAGCCAGTATTTCAGGGTGCCGTCCAGGCTTCCAGCTCGGTGATGCGCGAGTAGCCACCGAGCGCGGACGTGACGTTGACACGGACGCGATCGGTCGTCACGGAGGGAAACATCAACCGCCGCTTCACGAGATTGTTGCCGGTAACCGTCGCGACCGTATTCCATGCGCTGCCGTTCCAGGCCTGCACCTGGAAGCCCGAGACGCCCCAGCTCGCGAAGGTCGACGTGTCGTCGGGCTCGACCGGGCTCGCCCAGTTGTCCTGCACCGTGTAGACGACGACCTGGTCGATCGTCTGCTGCCCGCTGAACGTCACCTGCACCCAATCGGGATACGCGTTGTTGGTGGCATCCGCCCAGCCGCCACCGCTGCCCCAGCCCGCGCCCGCCCGCTCGCCGTTGTTGATGGCGCTTACCGGATATGCGCCGCCGTAGCTGCTCGACGCGGAGGCGACGCCGCCGTTGCCGGACGCGGCGACGTTGGTCGTGCTCGACGTCCACGCCTCGATCTCCGTGATGCGCGAATAGCCGCCCAGCGCGCCGGTCACCTTGACGCGAATGCGGTCGGTCGTCACCGGCGAAAAGGTGACCCAGCGCTTCACCAGGTTGTTGCTGGTCACGGTCGCGACGCTGTACCACGCGCTGCCGTTCCAGGCCTGGACCTGGAAGTCCGTGACGCCGAAGCTCGCGAATGTCATCGTGTCGCTCGGTTCGACGGGACCGGCCCAGTTGTCCTGCACGGTGTAGACGACGACTTGGTCGATCGTCTTCTGTCCGTTGAAGTTGATCTGCACCCAGTCGGGCCAGGTGTTGCTCGTCGCGTCGGCCCATCCGCCGTTGCTGCCCCAGTTCTGGCCCGTGCGATTGCCGTTGTTGACGGCGCTTACCGGGAAGGACGCGCTGTACGTGCTCGACGCGCTCGCCACGCCGCCATTCGCTGCCGCCGCCACGTTGGTCGTGTTGACAGTCCACGCCTCGACCTCGGTGATGCGCGAATACGCATTCATCGAGGCGGTCACGCTGATCCGGATGCGATCCGTGGTCACCGGGCTGAAATTCACCGTGCGCTTCACGCGATTGTTGCCGGTGACCGTGCCGACCGTGTACCAGGCGCTGCCATTCCATGCCTGCACCTGGAACGCCGTCACACCCCAAGTCGTGAACGTCATCGCGTCGCTGGGCTCCGCCGGGCTGGCCCAGCTGTCCTGCACGGTGTAGACGACGACGTGATCGATCGTTTTCTGGCTGTTGAAGTTGAGCTGAACCCAGTCGGGGTAGGCGCTGTTCGTCGCGTCGGCCCAGCCGCCGCCATTGCCCCAGTTGATCCCCTTGTGGTCGCCATCGTTGATCGCGCTCACGGGGAACCCGCTGCCGTACGAGCTGGAGGCCGTGGCGACCGCGCCGTTCGATGCGAGCGCGGCATTGATCGAGCCGCTACTCGCGGCCACTTGCTGAACGTACGTGCCGCTGCTCGCCTGGTTCGTTGCATCGCCGCCGTACGAAGCGCCGATGGTATGCGTACCGGCCGTGAGCGCGCTGGTGGTGCACTGCGCCGTGCGGCTGTTGCCGCTGCCGGCGAGCGCCACCGCCGCGCAGCCGCCGATGGACGCGCCGTTGTCGGTGAAGGCAACCGTCCCCGTCGGCGACGAGCCGGTGACGCTCGCGGTGAAGGTCGCACTCGACCCTTGCGTCGCCGGATTCGCGGATGTCGAGAGCGTCGTCGTCGTCGATGTCGCGCTGCCCGGGGAGATGACCTGCACACTGAGTGCGGTCGGTGTCGCCGAGGTGACGTTCACCGTGATCGGATAGT
>Ga0105238_10002380_pt1 | contig 18868 bp, 21 predicted proteins | sample KBSC34metaG_FD_81526 | JGI IMG/M metagenome (GOLD analysis project Ga0105238, IMG submission 81526) | Corn rhizosphere microbial communities from Kellogg Biological Station, Michigan, USA - KBS C3-4 metaG | ecosystem: Host-associated > Plants > Roots > Rhizosphere > Soil | place: Michigan, USA... | reverse complement strand
GGCTGTTTGTGCGGTTGGGGCCCGCCTTCGTCGGAACCGGCTTGCCAACCGTAGCTACGGAGTAGGGAAGGCTGGAGGCCCTGGCCTGGATTTGAACAAGGATAAGCAGGGGGAAGCATCAGAACGCCTGCCGCGCGACGAAGGTCATCCGCCACGGATTGTGCCCGATATTGGTACGCGCGCGCGAGGCGGTAAATCCGGCTGCCGCAAGCTTCGCGATCATCTCGGCTTCGCTGTAACGCTGCAGGCCGATGCGCGCGCGCAATTGCCGATAGTCCGATAGCGCGGTGCTGATCAGTCCGATCAGGGCATCTCTGAGAAAGCCGTGGGTCAGCGCGAAGCGTAACAGCGCAATCACGTCCCTGATCATGCCGACCTCGGGGCGCAAAATATCGCCCAAGACCAGACGGCCGCCCGGCTTCAAAAGCCGCCGGATCACCGCGAAGGCCGAATCGAGTTCGCCCGGCGTCATGTACTGGACCACCGAATTCATCACCACCAGGTCGACCGACTTCTCGTCCATTTTCCGCAAGTCATCCAGCGAACGCACCCTGATCTTGGTGTTGGGGGCGAAACGCGCGATCAACCGGCCGCGGACGCCCGGCGCCGGTTCCGCCAGATAAAGCTTGCCGCAGGCCTCCGCGACGCGCGCTGCGGACAATGCTTCGCCGCAGGCATAATCCACTACCACCGCGTCGGGCGAGGAGATGTAGCCAACAATATCCCGCGCCACGACCTGGAAGTGCAGGTCGCGATGCAGCTTGCTCGCATAAATCGTATGCGTGGAATCGTAATAATCGATCCAGTCTTCCATGGTGGCAGGGGTCCGGCAAAACAGGGGTTCCGGTCGCGGAACCGGTGCTTATATGACGCGTTAGGTGGTCCGGCGGCCAGTGTCCAATGCCGTCAGCGTCCGGTTTCCTAACAGGAAGGTGCATCGTGAGCAAAACCAGATCCGACAAAGTCTCCCCCGATCTAGATACGCCGACCGATCTGCCGCAGGCCGCGGTGGACAAGATTTCGGCGTCGCTCAACACGCTGCTGGCTGACGCCTTCGCGCTTTACGTGAAGACCAAGAATTTTCACTGGCACGTCAGCGGCCGCCATTTCCACGATTATCATCTGATGCTCGACGAGCAATCGGACGCGATTTTCGCCACCACCGATCAATTGGCCGAGCGGGTTCGCAAGCTGGGCGGCACCACCCTGCGCTCGATCGGGCAGATCGGGAAAGCGCAGACCATCAAAGACAACAATGAAAGCTACGTGCCGCCGCGCGAGATGCTGCGCGAATTGATGGAAGACAACAAGCACATCGCTGCCGCCATGCGCAAAGCCCACAAGCTCTGCGACGATCACTCGGATTCCGGCACCGCCGGACTGCTCGAAACCTTCATCGACGAAACCGAGCGCCGGACCTGGTTCCTATTCGAGGCCAGCCGCCAGGAAGGCAGCAACGCGGCGTAGGAAGCGGTGCGTTTTCCCTTTCCCTTGTGGGAGCGGGGTGAGATCGAGCGCTCGGATGGTGCGTGCACTGTCCGGGCACCGGCTAAGCGAGATCGAGCCAGATGAAGGGTGCGCTTGCGATGAAGAATCCCAAACGCGCCTGCAATCTTCGAAATGAGCTCAATATCCTGGTCAGCGCGGGGCTGGCCGATTGCAGCTCTTCGAGATGGATTTTCGAAAGGGTGCGCAACTTCTGTTCGCCCCTTCTCGTCAATTTTACCAGCACGCGCCTGCTGTCATCTTCATCTGCGATCCTTTTTAGCAGTCCGAGCCTTGTCATTCGGTCCATGAGTTCGACGCCTGTGTGATGCCGAATAAGCAGGAATTGGGCTAATTCACCCACCGAAATCGGCTCTGCGCTGGAGAAGCCTTTGATGGCGAGAAGCGCCTGGTGCTGTTGTGGTGTGAGCCCTGCTTTGTTGGCAGCCGCTTCGCTGAACGACAGAAACCTTCGAAGTTGATAACGAAATCGCGCGAGAGCTTCGTAATCGACGCCATGAAATGCGCGGTCTTTCGTTCGTTTTTTTCCCGCCCGGACAGATGGCTTGGGTTGTTTTTGCCGTTTCGACCGAAGCATCCAGCGCCTCCGCGGCTTTTCAATACCGAATTCGCATAACTATTGGCAGGTGTCACGCTACCACGATCACGATGGAGAGTAATACTACCGTGGATGCCCACTTGGTTTCTGACATCCCCACCCGCTGCGGGTTTCGCGCAATGACACTGAAGAGGATGGCGCCCGGCACCAGAAAAGAGGCGGCTATTCGCCGGTCGAGTTCAATAGGTTCAGGAGAACGGTCTGAAACGCGACGGGAATTCGCGTGTTCTTTCGGCGCGCCGACCTTTCCAGCGCTTCCGTAATTTCAGCCTTGGTAAATTCTCCGGACGAAAATTTGGCGATGAGGTCTCGCCACATCGCCGACAATGATTTGCCGGCGTAGAACGGCGGCCGGATAACCACCCCTCGTAGTCCGGCCCATCTGGCGATTTCCTCGGTGGTTTGAGGACCGCAATTTCGCGCGGTCAGGAGATGGTTGAAGGTTAGCTTTCGAAGCATCTTGTCAGATGGTGTCCATCTTCCTTTCGGCGGGCTCTCTCCCGTCAGCTCCACCGCCAATTCCTTCAAAACATTCTCGGCGCGAACGCCTAACTCCTCCGGCCGCACCTCCTGGGTCGCCGAAACGTCCTTCAGAATCCTAGAAACGTTTTCCGGTCTCGTGCCGACAGGGACGCTAATCGCGGAAGCAGGTCTCCTCCCGCGGGCGGGGGTGGCTAGGTGCGTGGAACGGACGGCTTCGCCGTTCCCGGCGTCTGTCTCAGCTCGCTCTTGCCAGCAATGTCGCTCTCTTGCCTTCACAGCTTTCATGGTCCGGACCACTTTTTGTTCCGCAACGACGTCGGACATTCGTCGACAGCGGATTTTTACGATACGACAATTCGCTGCCAAGTTGGGCTTTTAGGCCCTACATTTCAATATATATCGTAAAGCGATACGATTTCACGAGCGAATATTTTGGCGTTTCTTCGACGAAAGTGACATTGACATAGTTGGTGTGAACGTAATGCTAGGAGCAAGGACTGCAGGATCCAGTTGGTACTTTTGAGTGCCTTGCCGGCCGATCTGTCTGGTCGAGCCGGTCAGCCTAATCTTGCGCTGCAAAAAACATCTTTGGGAGGATCTTGCGTGATGAAAAGCAAAATTGTTGAACAGGATGTCAATGTGACAGTATCGCGCCGTGCCCTCTTGCAGGCCGGCGCGGGCCTTATCGGTGGCGCGCTGCTGCCCGGAAGCATGATTGGCCCTGCGCTCGCCGAAGACCATCCGGCGATCGGCACCTATCCAGCCGGTTCAAGCGGCTCCTCGGTGTTCATCGGCATTTCCGTGCCGCGCACCGGCACTTACGCGCTGCAAGGCGAAGATGAACTCAAGGGCTATCAGCTCGCGATCGAGCACATCAACAGTGGGCATGAGCTGATCAAGAAGATTTCGCCCAAGACCACCAAGGGCGTGCTCGGCAAGGAACTGAAATACGGCGTCGCCGACTCCGGTGCCAAGCCGAACGAGGCGGTGCAGGCCGAACAGCGCTTCATCACCGAGAACAAGGCGGTGCTGATGACCGGCTCCACGTCCAGCGCGGTCGCGGTCGCGCTCAACAAACTCGCGCAGCGCGAGAAGGTGCTCTACGTCGCCGGCATTTCCGGCTCCAACGACACCACCGGCAAGGACTGCGTGCGTTACGGTTTTCGCCAGTGCTTCTATGGCCAGACCGCCGCGGCTGCGATTGGCCCGATCGTCGTCAAGACATTCGGCAAGAGCAAGAAGGCTGCCTATCTGACGCCGGATTATACTTACGGGCACACCGTCACGAAGTCGATGCAGGACTTTCTCGCCACGGCGGGTTGGACCACGGCGACCGACCAGGTGGCGCCGCTCGGCGCGCCTGACTATTCCTCCTATCTCCTTAACGTTGCAAATTCCGGCGCGGACGTGCTGCTCAACGTCAACTGGGGCCACGACGCGGTATTGTCGACGCAGCAGGCAAAGCAGTTCGGCATCTTTGACAAGATGAAGCTCGTCGTGCCCTACCAGACGCCGTTCCTCGCCCGCGAGGTTGGCGGCGACCTGATGGCCGGCGTTTATGCCGCCACCGATTTCTGGTGGACGCTCGAGGACAAATATCCGCTCGCCAAGATGTTCGTCGAGGCGTTCGACAAGAAGTACGGCTACAAGCCCGAATGGGGCGCCAACAATGCGTACATGGAATTCGCGCTCTGGGCGGAGGCCGTGGAAAACGCCGGCAGTTTCTATCCGCCTGACGTCATCAAATCCTATGAGGCCGGCCGCAAGATCCAATCGACCGTCGGCGAGGTCTATTTCCGCGCCGAAGACCACCAGCTCGTGCGGCCGGTGATCATCGTCAAGGGCAAGGCGCCGAAAGACATGAAGAACAAGGAGGACTACTACGACATCGTCGAGATCGTCCCCGGCGTTGGGCTAATGCAGAAGCCCGACGCGTTCGGCTGCAATCTCGGCGACTATACCTGAGCCGATGGGGGCCTTGGCGCCGTGGGCAGCTAAATCTGCCCGCGGTGTCTCTTTTTGCGCCATTGCGCCACGAGCGGATTGGCGATTTCACCGATCCAGTGATTGCCCATCATGATCAATTGGCCGAATTTCATTTCGCAGGTATTCAACGGGCTGGCAATCGGCGCGTTGCTCGCGCTGATCAGTTCCGGGCTGACCATTATTTACGGCACACTTGGCGTGCTCAATCTCGCGCACGGCGCCATGTTCATGCTCGGCGGCTATGCCGGCTACGTGGCTTACGAATATACCGATTCATACGTTGTCGCGGTGATTGCCGGCTCGGTGTTTGTGATGATTTTGGGGGTGGTGATGGAGCGCGTCATCATCCGCCATTTCTATCACCGTCCACATGAAGACCAGCTTCTCGTTACCTTCGGGCTGGGCATCTGCTTCGTTGAGATCATTCGTCTCTTTTTCTCGAGCCAATCAAAACTGGTGCCGCCGCCGCCATTGCTTCGAGGCATTACGTCGCTCCGCTTCATGTTCTACCCAACCTACCGTCTTGCGGTCGTTGGCATTGTCGCGGTCGCGCTCGGTGGCCTCTTTGTCATTTTATACCGAACGCGACTGGGCATGATCGTGCGCGCCGGCATTGAAGATTCCGTGATGGTGGATTCGCTTGGCATCAATGTCTACCGCATCTTCATGATCGTATTCGGCATCGGCGCGATGGCGGCAGGTTTCGCCGGCATCGTAAACGCACCGATAGTCTCGCTCACACCCGACATGGGTGAGGCGATTTTGGTGCAGACCTTCGTTGTCGTGGTGATCGGTGGCGTCGGCTCATTCCCGGGCGCCGTGCTGGGCGGGCTGATTGCCGGCGAAATCATCAGCGTCACCTCAATGATCGATCCCGGCTACGCCTATGTGATGTTATTCGCGGTGATGACGCTGGTGCTGGTGGTTCGGCCGCACGGTCTCCTTGGAACGCAGGGCCGCGAATGAACCTGGTCATCTGATGCTCAAGCAACCCCCGTTTTTCATCGAGACACTGACGGCGATTGGCTTAATCGCGGCACCATTCGTGCTGCCTTATCTCGGATTTGCGCCCAATACCGTGAACCGGATCCTGGTCTGGGGTTTGTTCGGTATCGGCTTCGATATCCTGTTCGGCTTTACCGGGCTGCTGTCGTTCGGCCAATCAGCCTTCTACGGCACAGGCGGTTTCGTCGCGGCCTATCTTCTTACCCGGACAGGATTTCCGTACGTTGTCCTGGCGTTGATCATCGGCATGGTCGCCGCTGCCGCCGTCGGCTATCTGGTCGGGCTTATTGCGCTGCGGCGCACCGGCATCTACTTCGCCATGATCACCGTGGCGATCGCTGAAGTGTTCTTTTTCGTCGAGTTCAATCCATTGTCGGCGTGGACGGGCGGTGAGAATGGCTTGCCCGGCGTGCCGACGCCAAGCTTCAATCTCGGCCTCGCCACCGTTCATTTCACCACCGGCTGGTCGCTCTATCAATTTCTCGCGCTGTGTTATTTTATCGGCGTCGTGATCGCACTCCGCATTGTGCGCTCTCCGGTCGGCGCTGTTTTCAGCGCGATCCGCGACAACCCGCTGCGCGCGACGGCCGTCGGCCATAATATCCATAGCTACAAGCTCGCGGCTTTCGTGATCGCAGCCGCCTATGCCGGGTTCGCCGGCGGCCTGCTTGGCGTCCTGCAAGCTTTCATGCCGCCCGATGCCTTCACCTTCGACACCTCAGGTCAGCTGGTGATGCAGACCGCGATCGGTGGCCGGGGTACCCTGTTTGGCCCGCTGGTCGGTGCCACGATCTGGCTTTTTCTTCAGGATTTCCTGCAAGCCGCACTCGGGCTCGGCGCGGCGTGGAAGCTGGTACTGGGCATCGTCTTCGTCCTGCTGGTCTGCTTCCTGCGACGCGGTATTATCGGTGGCCTCGAGGACCTCTACGGCTGGATCTCCGGCAAGCGCACAAAATACCCCGAACCGGCCGAGCCGGCGGCTGAACCGGGCGCCACGCCCGCGGGCGAACAGAAAGCTACGGAAGCCCTGGTCATCAAAGAGCCGGTGCCGCCAGTGATGGCGGCGCGGCGGCGCGGCGGCGGTAACCATTCTGGCCCGATCCTGCAGGCGAGCGGTTTGACCAAGCGTTTCGGTGGCCTGCTCGCCAACAGCGAGATCGATTTTACGGTCCATCCCGGCGACCTGCGCGGCATCATCGGCCCCAACGGTGCCGGCAAGTCGACATTCTTCAAGATGCTGACCTGCGAAATTCCGCCCACCTCCGGCAAGATCGTGTTTGACGGGCGTGATATCACCGGCATGAACGTTACCAACGTTTGTCAACTCGGCCTGACCAAGAGCTACCAGGTCAACCAGCTGTTCACCGGCCTGACCGTCCGCGAAAATGTTGTCATCGCCGTGCTGGCCGAACTGCGCGGAAAATTCAGGCTCGATCTGTTCCGGAGCCTGGACAATATCCCGGGGCTGAATGAACAGGTTGAACGCACCCTCGATCTAGTCAATCTCTCGTGGCGGCCGGATATGCCGGTGTCGCAACTCGCCTATGGCGAAAAGCGGCGGCTTGAAATCGGATTGGCGCTCGCCACGTCGCCGAGCCTGCTGCTGCTCGACGAGCCGCTCGCCGGCATGAGCCCGCGCGAGCGCGTCGAGACCGTTAGGCTGCTCAAATCGATCAGCCGGGGCCGCACCATGATCATCATCGATCACGACATGGATGCGCTTTTCGAATTGGTCGAACGCGTCACCGTGTTGCAGGAAGGCCGCGTGTTGGTTGAAGGTACGCCGGAGGAAATCAAGAACAACGCCGCGGTGCAGGAGGCCTATCTGGGCGGTGTGCAAGGAGTGCTTGCAGCATGAGCTTGCTCGAGGCCAACGGCCTGAATAGCTATTACGGGGATTCCCACATCCTGTTCGATGTTTCGCTGCGCGTCGGGCGCAACGAGGTTGTGGCGTTGCTCGGCCGCAATGGTGCCGGCAAAAGCACGACCTTGAAAAGCCTGATGGGCGTGTTGACGCCGCGCACCGGCACCGTGATGTTCGACGGCGCCAATATCGCGGGACGAAAGAGCCACGCCATTGCGCAGGCGGGCATGCAGCTTGTGCATGAAGAGCGCAGGATTTTTGGCAGCCTCAGCGTACAGGAAAATCTGGTTCTCGCCGGGCTGACCGCGGCTGCGCGCTGGCCGCTCGACCGCATCTATGAGATGTTTCCGCGGCTGAAGGAGCGGCGCGGCAGCCGCGGCACCGATTTATCCGGCGGCGAGCAGCAGATGCTGGCGATCGCACGCGCGCTGGTGCGGGACCCCAAGATCGTCCTGCTCGACGAGCCGTTCGAGGGTCTAGCGCCGGTCATCGTCCGCGATCTGATGGCGGCGTGCCGCAATCTCGCCGCTGCCGGACAGACCATCGTGCTGGTGGAGCAAAATCTGGCGGCGACACTGGCGCTGGCGCAGCGCGTCTACATCATCAACAACGGCCATATCGTCCACGAGGGTCCGGCGCGGGAAATCAAGGCGCAACCGGCAATTCTTCAGCGTTATCTCGGCGTATGACGCTGGACTGTTCGCCGTAAGCACAACGTTTCACCGCCGGTTCCGGAGCGAATCGTGCCTCGACTAATCTCCGAGCGCGGCGATCATTTTCGCGGCGTGAACTTCGAGAATTGTCGTGTCCTCCTTGCGCGTTTGCGCGGGCAGCAGATCGACGCCGGTCTTCATGGGCATTACGTGCATGTGCAGGTGAAACACGACTTGCCCGCTGGCGGCTTCGCTGAACTGCTGAACGATAATCCCTTCCGCATCAAATGCCTGCACCGCTGCGACTGCGATCTTCTTCGCGGTCCGCGCGACTTCTGCGAAATCATCCGCCGCAATATCGAGAATACCGCGTGCCGCGGCCTTTGGAATCACAAGCGTATGCCCCGGTGAGCGCGGCATGATGTCCAGAAAAGCGAGAGTGTGTCGGTTTTCATAGACCTTATAGCAGGGGATTTCTCCGCGAAGGACTTTCGCGAAAATATTCTGGTCGTCATATGCTGTCATATTCCTCACCGCAGAATGTTGATGGCAATTCTTCCGTGGGAAGCAGAAGGTAAAAGGCAGGAGGGAGAGAAGTCCATACAGCAGAAGACCAAGACATTCCTGATGTTGGACGGTCGCTTGCGAAAAGCGGTGAACTCCTGCGTGTCGCTGTTCAAGGGCGCCGCCGTCACCGGTATCCGCCGCGATGGGCCGGGCGGGCGCGGAAGGGGCGGTGGTGCAGGCGAGCTTCCCGCGGTTTGACGGCACGCGAATGCTTTGGTTAATATTCCCCTAGGCGCCTGTACGAATGCCGACGGAAATCACGATCGGCTTTTTAAAAGTCTCCGTTTACCAGAACCTCCGCAGCGACACAGCCTATTCGTTCCGGTCGAGACGGCATGGCCGATTTGATTCATTCACGCACCACGCAGCAGATCACGGCGTCGGGCTTGGCCGGGCTCTTCGGTCTGTTCGCCCTCCTTTGCGCTGTTTTTGCCGGTTGCGTCACCATAAGCGATTGGCACTCCGAGACCACGCAAGCACGCTGGCCGGTGGTATCGGCGCTGGTCGAGCGGGCCGACGTCGTCGCTTCGGCGCGAACGCCAAAGGATGGCGGCGGAACGGTGTGGAAGCTTCGCTACCGCGTACGCTACGAGCAAAACGGCGAAGCGCTGATGGCAACGCTGACATCGCGCACTGCATTTTCGGAAACCGACGCCGCAAAGCTGCAATCCTGGGCGGCGCAGCACCGCAAGGGTAGTCATATCGATGTCCGGGTTGATCCATTGCGGGCAAATCAGGCGGCGTTTGCTTCGACCGAGCTATCCGACGCCATCGATCGAACACGCACCGATTTTATGTTGTTCGCGATTGCCGCCTTCGCTTCCGCCGGCCTGCTGGCGCTGGCTAAATATTTGAGAACGCGGGAGGCAGGCGCCGCGCCGGCCACCGGTTTCGATGGCGTCTCACGCGGAGGGCTCGGGATCGGGCTTGTCTTTGCGGCGATGGGTGTCTTGCTGGTGGGCATCGTCATCCATGGCGCGGTCCATGCAGATCCGTTTACTGCGGACAGTTTGATGGGTGTGCCGGCCGGCTTGATGTTCGTCTTCGCCGGAATTTTTATGGCCTTGCCGCCTGAATACAAGCAATGGCGCGACTTGCTGGCAACGCTGCTGATCACCAGCTTTGCGCTCACCTTCGATTGGGTCGCCTTCGGACCCGGCGAACGCAGGTTCAGCGGCAGCTTTTCGTTCGGCATTGCGGCGACAGGGTTTCAACCCGGCGAACTGTTTGGGCGCGCATCGTTTGGCGTCTGCGCCGTCTTTCTCGATATCTGGGCGATCGCGATGTGGATCGGCCAGTGTCGGCAAGCGTTTGGAGGATCGACAGGCGCTGAAGCTTCGACCGAGCAAGGTGGCCAAGCAGCTAATTCGGCCGATTCCACAGCCTGACCAGCGGGCCGTTTTCTCCCATCACGGGATCGGTCTTCGGCAGCTTCACTTGTGGAATCGTCTTCAGCGCGTTGGCGTGATTTTCAGGCGTCGGCAGCGTGACCTGCATCCTGGGGCCGGGTGGATAGGCCCCGATCACGCAAAAATCCCGGCTCGCGGACAAGCACTGATGCCCGGTGCCGGCGGGCAGGATCGCAACGTCGCCCGCCGCGATCTCGATCTCCCTGCCGCTGTCGCCGCCGAAGCGGACCCGCGCACGGCCGCGCGCAACACCCAGCGCCTCGTGAACCGTGGCGTGATAGTGCAGATAATCGTAGACGCCGTTGCGCCACATGTCGCCCCAGCCATTGGCGCCGAACAATCCCTCGATGGTCTTTTCAGGATGGCCATTGTCGACGTCGATGGCGCCCTTGTAGACGAGGAACGGCAGCGTGTTGTTCGGGACGAGGCCATCGTCCTTGAAGACGAAGGTGAGGGGTTCGATATCGGTACTGACGACCGACATGGCAGCTCTCCGCCGTTTTGAGGGAGCGTGATCCCCGGACAAACCAAACCGTTTGCCCGAAAACCGTTCCCGTTAGATTTTGAACTTCAGCAACTCTTCCTTGAATCTAAGCCCGTGTCCGGGCCGCTCCGGTGCCGTGATCATGCCGTTGGCAATCTCGGGCGGATCGACCCAGAGGTCGTCGATCAGCCCCATGTTCTCGCACCAGATACCGTTCGGTATCGAGGCCAGCAGGTGCACATTGAGTTCGGGAAACAGATGCGGCGCGATGGTGATGCCCCAGGTGTCCGCAAGCGCCGCGATCTTGCGCAGATCCGTCATGCCACCGCGCATCGGGTCGGGCTGCAGGATCGGCAGGCAGGGATTAAGGAAAAAAGTGCGCAGATCGTAGCGCGTGAAATGGGTCTCGCCGCCGACGACGCGCATATCGAGCGCCGCGGCGATGCGCTGGTAGCCGGCAAAATCGTCGGCCAGCACCGGCTCCTCGAGCCAATAGATATCGTATTGTTCGAACTTGCGTCCCATCTCGATCGCGACATCGGCGCTCCAGCCCATATTGACGTCGATCATGATATCGATGTCGGGCCCGAGCGCCTCGCGCATGCGGCGCACATTGTCGAGGTCTTGCGCGGGCGTGTGTACATGCGCGACCTGCATCTTGATCGCCTTGTAGCCCTGCTTCACGTAGTGCAGCGCCTTCTCGATCATGCCGTCACCACCGGCGCCACGAAAGCAGCCGGAACCGTAGATCGGGATTTGCGAACGATAATGGCCCCACAGCCGATGCAGCGGCAGGCCGGCGCGCTTGCCCACCGCATCCCACAGCGCGATGTCGAGCGCCGACATCGCCATCGCAGCGATGCCGCCGCGGCCGTAAGTCATCGTCGCCGTCCACAAATCGCGCCAGATCGCCTCGATCGCGGTGGCATCCTTGCCTTTTGCGCGCGGGATGATGCACTCCTCCAGACAAGCCGCAATCGACTTCATCCCGGGCCGGAACAGAAACAGATAACCCATGCCGGTGATGCCGCCGGCGGTTTCGACGTCGCAGACGAGAATGTCGCGCGTGGCTCCCAGCGCATGACCCCTAAGCCAGGGATCGTCGGCCCATGGCAGGCGCAGCATCGTCACGCGCACGTCGCGAATGGTCATGTCGGGGCTGGCGGAAGGCATCGGGCGTCCCTTTTCCTGGCCGGATCACGTTTGCCTGATCCAGGACTGGGAAAGTCAATCACATAACGTCGGCGCTAATCCAGTGCCGACCGTCATGCCTCCAATGCGGGAGAGGCTCAATTCCCAACTCGCGTGTCCCGGACGCGGTGCGGCGTGCAACGCCACTCCGCAGAGAGCCGGGACCCATTGATGTATGCCGGATGATGGATGGGCCGCGGATCAGCAGCGCAGCATCCGGGGCACGTCGGCGCCGCCTACCCGCTCTTGTTCGCGCGCATCAAATCGGCAAACCGCTTGAACAGGTAATGCGAGTCGCGCGGGCCGGGCGAGGCCTCCGGGTGATACTGTACCGAGAACACCGGCTTGCCGTCGAGCTGGATGCCGCAATTTGAGCCGTCGAACAGCGAGACATGGGTCTGCGTCGCGCCTTTGGGCAAGGTCGCCTGATCCACCGCGAAACCATGGTTCATCGAGGTGATTTCCACCTTGCCGGTGGTCTCGTCCTTGACCGGATGATTGGCGCCGTGATGGCCTTGATGCATCTTCCTGGTCTTGGCACCGACCGCCAGGCCCAGCATCTGATGGCCGAGGCAAATACCAAACGTCGGCGTGCCCGAATTGATGACCTCCTGGATCACCGGCACGGCGTATTTGCCGGTCGCCGCGGGATCGCCGGGGCCGTTCGACAGAAACACGCCGTCGGGCTTCATCGCCAGGATATCTTCGGCCGATGTGGTCGCCGGCACCACCGTGACCTTGCAGCCTTGGCCCGCCAAAAGCCGCAGGATGTTGCGCTTGATGCCGTAGTCGATGGCGACGACGTTGAACTCTGGCTCGGTTTGCCGGCCAAAGCCCTTTTCCCACGCCCACGGCGTTTCGTCCCAGGTGAAGCGCTGGCCCGAGGTTACCATCGGCACCAGGTCCATGCCTTCGAGGCCAGGCCATTCGCGCGCTTCTTCCTTCAGCCCGTGCAGGTCGAACTGGCCGTCCTTGGCGTGCGCGATGACGGCGTTCGGCATGCCCTTGCTGCGGATCAGCGCGGTCAGCGCGCGGGTATCGATGCCGGACAGGCCGATGATGCCGCGCGCCTTCAGCCACTGGTCGAGATGGCGCGTGGCGCGGTAGCTCGAGGGGTCGGTGATGGCGGAGCGCAGGATCACGCCGCGCGCGCCCGGCGTCGCCGCCATGTTCACCGTTTCGATGTCCTCTTCGTTGGTACCGACGTTGCCGATATGCGGGAAGGTGAAGGTGATGAGCTGCCCGGCATAGGAGGGGTCGGTGAGGATCTCCTCATAGCCGGTCATCGCAGTGTTGAAGCAGACTTCGCCGACCGCCTGGCCTTCCGTACCGAGGCCAAAACCCTCCAGCACGGTGCCATCGGCAAGCACGAGGAGCGCGGTCGGTTTGTGATCCGGCCAGGCTGAAGCGTTTTCCGTTGTTGTCATGAGCGCATTACATAGACTTCGCATGCGCGTGCGTCAAAGCCGGGGGTAGCGGATTCACATGCGGTTCCCCGCATATTTGACAGGCGGCGCCGGGCTTTTAATCTGCAACTTGCCGCTATCAGCCGATTTTCATCAATTTTTGGTATCCCGGAGCCGAGCATGGACAATACGATGCCGATTTTGCTTGTCCCGGGGCTGGTGTCGTCGCCGCGGATCTATGCGCCGGTGGCGCCGGCGCTGTGGCGATTCGGGCCGGTGACGGTCGCCAACCACATCCGCGACGACAATATGGGCGCGATCGCACGGAGGATTTTGGCCGAGGCGCCGCCGCGCTTCGCGCTGGCCGGGCATTCCATGGGCGGCTACATCGCGTTCGAAATCATGCGGCAGGCGCCGCAGCGGGTGGCAAAACTGGCGCTGATCAATACCCAGGCGCGGCCCGATACGCCGGAGGCGACCGCCCGCCGCCGCGGCCAGATGGCGCGGGCGCAATCGGGCGAATATCACGCCGTGCTCGACGATCTGTTTGCCGGTTTCGTGCATCCGTCGCGGCGCGAGGATGCGGCTTTACGCCAACTGGTGCACGACATGGGCGACGATGTCGGCGCAGACGCCTTCGTCCGTCAGCAGACGGCTGTGATGAGCCGGCCGGACTCGCGGCCGACGCTGGCGTGGATCAAATGTCGAACGCTGGTCCTGACCGGCGACGAGGACAACACCGTCCCGAATTCGCTGTCGGTGGAGATGGCTGAGGGCATCCCCGGCGCGAAACTGGTCATCCTTGCCGCTTGCGGCCATCTCCCGCAGCCGGAACAGCCGCAGGCGACCGCCGACGCCCTGGTCGAATGGCTGCGGAACTGAGTTGTTTCGCGCGCAGGGACGGCCTAGATCAAGGCGCTGACGGTTTTAAAAGGAAACAATGATGCTGCGCGACGACATCAACAATGCGGTCAAGGACGCGATGCGGGCCAAGGACGAGCGCAAGCTCTCCACGCTGCGCATGGTCAACTCGACCATCAAGAATGCCGACATCGCAGCGCGCGGGGAGGGCAAGCCGCCGCTGAGCGATGCCGACCTGCTCGGCCTATTCCAGAAAATGATAAAACAGCGCCAGGAGTCGGTCGAGTTGTACGACAAGGGCGGCCGCGCCGAACTCGCCGCGCAGGAGCGCGAGGAGATCGCGATCATCTCCGCGTATCTGCCGAAGCAGATGTCGGAAGCCGACGTCAAGGCGGCGATATCAGCCGCCATCGCCGAAACCAATGCGGCCGGCATGAAGGACATGGGCAAGGTGATATCAGCGTTGAAGGCGAAATATGCCGGGCAGATGGATTTCGGCAAGGCCAGCGGCATGGTAAAATCGGCGCTGACGGGGTGAGACGACCTTTGGTGTCGTCCCCGCGAACGCGGGGACCCATAACCACCGGCCTTTATTGTTGCAAAAGGCGACCACCCCAGTGCCAAAACGAAAGGCCGCGGCGTATGGGTCCCCGCGTTCGCGGGGACGACGCTCCTCAGGTGGTGAAAAAAAGGCTCGTTCGCAATGCTCCCCGAAACCACCGACTACGCCAAATTGTATCGCGAGTTCCGCTGGGACATCCCGGCGCGGTTCAACATCGCGACTGCGTGCTGCGATCGCCATGCCGATGGCTCTGGCCGGCTGGCGCTGATCTATGTCGACGAAGACGGCACCACCCAGCGCACCTCGTTCGACGAAATCCGGGCGCTGTCCTGCGCTTTCGCCAACCTGCTGAAGGCCGACGGCCTGTCGCGCGGCGACCGCGTCGCGGTGTTTTTGTCGCAATCGCTGGAATTGCCGATCGCGCATCTGGCGGCGTTCCGGTCCGGCCTGGTGTCGGTGCCGCTGTTCACGCTGTTCGGCGAGGACGCGCTGGAGTTCCGCCTCGCCAATTCCGGTGCCAGGGCCATCGTCACCGACGAAAGCGGATGGGAAAAACTCTCGAAAATCCGCGACCGGCTGCCCTATCTGCAAGACATCTACGTCACCAGCGACGCCGTCCACGCCGGCGCCAAATCGTTCTGGTCGTCGATCGAAACGGCGTCCGAGCAATTCGCAACCGCCGATACCTCCGCCGACGATCCTGCCATCATCATCTATACCTCGGGCACGACAGGAAATCCGAAAGGCGCGCTGCACGCCCATCGCGTGCTGCTCGGGCACCTGCCGAATGTCGAGATGGTGCATGATTTCCTGCCCAAGCCTGACGACGTGATGTGGACGCCGGCCGACTGGGCGTGGATCGGCGGATTGTTCGATGCGCTGTTTCCGGCCTGGTATCACGGCGTGCCCGTGGTCGGGCATCGCGCCAGGAAATTCGAGCCGCAGGCGGCGATGCAGCTGATGGCCGATCATGGCGTGCGCAACGTGTTCCTGCCGCCGACCGCTTTGAAGCTGATGCGGCAGGCGGAGGTCAAACATCCTGGCGTGAAACTGCGCAGCATGCTGACCGGTGGCGAATCGCTCGGCGCCGAACTGCTGGACTGGGTGCGCGCGACCTTCGGCATCGACGCCCACGAGGTTTACGGCCAGACCGAATGCAATCTGGTGGTCGGCACCAACGCAAAACTGTTTCCGATCCGGCCGGGCTCGATGGGCAAGGCCACGCCGGGGTTCGACGTGTGTATCGTCAGCGACCAGGGCGAGGAATTGCCGCGCGAAAGCCGCGGCATCATCGGGGTGCGCCAGCCTAATCCCTGCACCATGATCGAATACTGGCGCAACCCGGAGGCTACTGCGAAAAAATACGCCGGCGGATTCCTGCTCACCGGCGACCTTGGCATTCAGGATGAAGACGGTTATTTCTGGTATGTCAGCCGCGAGGATGACGTGATCACGTCAGCCGGTTATCGCGTCGGGCCCTCGGAGATCGAGCACACGCTGATGAAGCATCCGGCGGTGGCGATGTCGGCGGTGGTCGGCATTCCCGATCCGATCCGCACCGAAGCCATCAAGGCGTGGATCGTGCTGCGGCCGGGCTTTAGCCCAAGCGATTCGCTGGCGCGCGAGATCCAGGATTTTGTGAAAGTGCAGCTCGCCGCCCACGAATATCCGCGGTTTGTGCAATTTGCAGAGAGCCTGCCGATGACCGCCACCGGCAAGGTGCTGCGGCGGGAGTTAAGGTCGCTGGGGTAGGGTGCACAATACCGTCATTGCCGGGCTTGACCCGGCAATCCATCTCGCTTCGCAAGGCGCTTTTATTGAAGGTGGATGGATACGCGGGTCAAGCCCGCGTATGACGACCGAGTATGTTGAACCGTTACTTCGGCGTCCCGATCCCCAACTTCTTCAACGCCTCCAGCATCCGCCGCGGCGGCTCCATCTTGATGACCAGCGCCTCGCCGGTCTCCAGCAGGCTCTTCAGGCTGGAGAGGATCGCGGGCCAGCCCTGACGGCCGCCGGAGAGGATGTCGTCGTCGATCGGCCGGTCGTGCGCCTGGATCAGCGTGAGTTTTACGGCATCGCCCGCCGGCTCGATCTCGTAGGTCACAAGCGTTGGGCCGAGTTTTTCGACCAGCGCCGGCCAGTTCACATTCCAGGTGATGGTGAGCCTGCGCGGGGGAACGCACTCGATCACTTCACCGCTGATATGAACCGAACCGTCCGGCGCGCGGGCGACGAAGGCGCCGCCGACCTTGAGCTCGGCTTCCACCGCAAAGTCGGAAAAATACTTCCGCGAAAACTCCGCCGTCGTCAGCGCCTGCCAGACCTTCTCGGGCGTGGACGCGATGTAGATAGTGTAGACGATCGCCGGCTTGAAATTGTCGATGTTCATTCGAACCCCTCGATAGCAAGCGCGACGGGAGGAATCGTCAGCGCGGTGCCGGATTCCAGCAGTATGCTGGTGACGTAGACAAACTCAGGCTTACGCATCAATTTTCTCCGGCTCATGAATTACCGATTCATGCCGCGCCTTGCTGCGCGCTCTCGGCTTCGTACCAGGGCGCGTGCAGTACCCTGCCGGTTTCCAGATAGCTCTTGAGGCTCGACAGCACCAACGGCCAGCCGCGGCTGACGCTCTCGAGCGCCTTGCTGCCGGGCTCGAACGTGTCGTGAACGATGGTGAGCTTCACCTGATCCTTCTGCGGTTCAAGTTCGAAGGTAACGCGCGACGGCGGTTCGGCTTCCATGCCGTCATGGGCCGCGCGAAACGAGTAGGCGAGCCGCCGGGGCGGATCGTATTCGAGCACCTTGCCGGTAACGTCCTTTGCTTCACGCTTGAGCTTGAGCGCGAACGGCGCGCCGATCGTCCAGTCCGATACCACGCGGTTGCCGACCCAGTACTGCTCCGACATTTTTTCGTCGGTCAGCGCCTTAAACACCTGCTCGGGCGTCGAGGCGATGTAGATGACATAGACGAATTCCGGTTTACTCATCACGTTTCTCCAGTTGCCGTTTCAATTCGCTGAGCGCGGCAAGCTTGCCGCGTTCGAATTTTTTGATCCACCGCTCGCCGATCTGATGGATCGGCACCGGGTTGAGATAATGCAGCTTCTCGCGGCCATGCCGGAACGCGGTGACGAGGTTGGCCGTCTCGAGAATTGCAAGGTGTTTGGTGACGGCCTGCCTGGACATGGCGAGGCCGTCGCAGAGTTCGTTCAGGGTCTGCCCGTTCCTTAAGTGAAGCCTGTCCAGCAGCGACCGTCTTGAAGCATCGGCCAGCGCTTTGAAAACCTCATCCATGGCGGGCATAATAGGCAACCAAATGGTTGCATGTCAAGATGTGTTTTTTGCGCCCCCGTGGCTCTTACCGGATGGCAAGTTTGTGACCTTCGAAGAATCCGAACTCAGACGCGCCGCACCATCGCCGGCGTCAGATCCCTAAGCGACGGCGCGCCGAGCTGCGCCATGGCGGTGCGGGTCTCGGCGCGCAGGATGCCAAGCACGCGCTCGACGCCGGGTTGACCGAAGGCGCCGAGTCCCCACAGATAAGGCCGGCCGATACAGACGGCGTGCGCACCCAATGCCAGTGCCTTGACGATGTCGCTGCCGCGGCGAAAGCCGCTGTCGACCAGCACCGGCATGCGGCCGCCGACGGCCTGGACGATTTCCGGCAGCACGTCGATGGTGGCGCTGACGCCGTCTTCCACCCGCCCGCCATGGTTCGAGACCACGATGGCGTCGATACCCGCATCGGCGGCGAGCTTGGCGTCTTCGAAGGCAAGAATTCCCTTGAGTACGAGCTTGACCTTGACCGTATCGCGCAGCCGCTTGATCAGGTCCCAGGTCAGGTTGGTGACCACCGTGCTGCTGACGCCGCCGAGATCGATGCCGCTAAAATTCGGCTTGCGCGAGAGGTAGGTGTTGAGGCCATGACAGCTTCCGCACTCGCGCGTGTCGGTGCGCCGCAGTCTGACGAAGGTCTCCCACTTCGCCGGTGACCTCACATCGAGGGTCACCGCGATCGCCGGCGCGCCGGCAGCCTCCGCTCGCCGCACCAGTCCTTCGGCAATTTCCCAGCGCTGTGTCGTATAGAGCTGAAACCACACCGGGGCGCCGCGCGCCTCGATGGCGTCCTCGATCGAGGTCGTCGCCACGGTGGACAGGATCTGCAGGTGGTTGCCTGCTTTCGCCGCCTTGGCGACGGCGATTTCGGCATCGGGATGAAAGGCACGGTTGCTGCCGGCCGGCGCTATCACGATCGGGCTGTCGTATTTCACGCCGAGGATCTCGGCG
>Ga0105238_10002379_pt1 | contig 18883 bp, 11 predicted proteins | sample KBSC34metaG_FD_81526 | JGI IMG/M metagenome (GOLD analysis project Ga0105238, IMG submission 81526) | Corn rhizosphere microbial communities from Kellogg Biological Station, Michigan, USA - KBS C3-4 metaG | ecosystem: Host-associated > Plants > Roots > Rhizosphere > Soil | place: Michigan, USA... | reverse complement strand
TAGGGGCTTTCCTGTTCGAGCAGTTGCGGCACTCAAGGAGCAATCGAGAGAATTATTCAGGATTCCTTCGGTGAATGTTGCCATCCGCCGAAAGTGGCGGATCGACGACCGGGTGATCTACAGTTCCAGTCTGGCGAGTCCCTTTGCAAAGGACGGGCGTACTATCGGACTGAACGCGATCATCCGCGGCGGCAGGACGATCCTGTCGGTAAATAGCTTGAAACAAGGGTTCTTATGATCCAGGCGAAATTACGCGCCACTGTCCTTACCGCTCTTATCGTGTTTTGCTTTTCTACCGCAATCCAATCGCAGCCTACGGCCGAGACTAGATCCGACGAGTATCTCCTTCTAGGCAACGCGGACCGGGGAGCGGGTGAACCATGGGTGGTTGTAAACCCGCGCGATCCGAACAATATCATCGTTGTAGCAATGGCCACGCTGCATCGGCTTCCTAGCGGCGAGATCCCAATCCTTCCGCGTGGCACGCCGGAAGCAGTCGCGCTGCGCATCAAGGAACTTTCCACGCCCGACGGCTCGCGTACAGACATTGCGGTAACTCATGATGGCGGTAAAACATGGGTGTTCAGCGAGGACGACCTCAGGAAAATCTATAACAAGAACCGCTGTAGTGATTCTTTTGCCGGTGCCGGACCGGATGGGGCCGTCTATATGGGCTGCCTGGCATATTTGAACCGCGGGGCTGCGGATTATGCGTTGGGGTATGCACCTAACGGCGAAGCCCACTTCTACCACGGTGGATCCGCAATTGAATCGTCAAAAGACGGCGGCAACACGTGGAGTCGCCCGGTATGGGTTCATCCGGCACTCTCTCCTTCACTTTATGCACCAACAGTTAAGCCGGTTCTGGAGCAGGCCTCGCCGTGGGACCGCCCTGTGTTCGTGGCGGACGCATCCACGGGCTCAATTTACATCAGCGGGAGTGGGCCGGCATGGACGGTTGATCCCGCAACAGTGCAGCGCCCGAAAGAAGATCCAAGTCTGCCAAGTAGAGGCTATCCCGGATATCCGCCCTCAACTGTGTCGCGCAATCGAACATTTGTTCGAGCATCTCGCGATGGTGGGCGCACCTGGGGCTTGATTTATCCGATGGACAGTGACGAGTACCCGGGCCGGGTCTCGGGTGTCGGCGGCTTCAGTGCAGCTCACGGCCATCTGGTGGTCGCCTACATGGCCGACAAGGTGCCTGACACGCAAAACCAGCGCTGTCCTTGCACTGTGTTTGGATCGAGTGAGAACGATGGGAAAACCTTTGAGTATCGAATCGTTCCTGCGGTTCCTACTGAAGATGCTGGCGGTGCTCCGGGTCCGATGGGTCGCAGGTCGAGCGTCCTCATAGCTGCCGATCCCAGCAAAGACGGAAGATATGCAATCGCGCGGCAGGTTGGAAATCGGATCGTCGTTAGTCTGACTGAGGACGGCGGCAAGACATGGCTTCCGCCGCTTGTAGCGGCGGAATTGCCGTCCAACGCCACGATTGGCCACCATGCCATGAAGTACTCTCCACAAGGTGATCTCGGGCTTATATGGAAGGCTGTATACCCCGACAAGAGTTTCGATCTGTGGTCGGCGGTTTTACGTGGCGCCCGTCCATCTTTCAAGACGGTTCGAGTCAGCCATGCCGTCTCACCACCTTATATTCCTGAGCGCGGAAACTTCATGTTTGGAGACGATCTGTCCTCGCTCGATATCGACAGTAAATACCTGTACGCAACCTGGGGTGACAACCGCTCGGGCTTCGAGGGTACTTGGTTTGGCAAGGTGGCGTTGAGCGATTATTAGCGCAGAACGTGGATAGTAGGTTGAGTCCGGCGGCACGTTCGTCGCGAGGATTGCTAGGGTAAGCACGAGGGCGAGCGCTGTCATCTCATTATGAGGCCACATCAACCACGAACAAACTCATACATCGAATCCGTTCATAGAGATGTTTCATGCGGGAGGGACCGGCCGGTTCGAATCGTAACCGGTTCACTTGGGAGTGGAGCGCCTGTCCGCTTAGCAATTGGAAGAGAATAAAGACCCTGTGGATGAGAGGTAGCGCCGTTTGTATGCTGCGAGATAAATCTTTGTCCCTTTCGGGGCGAGTAGCATTGTATGGCTTTGGCAGAAGTGCGCTTAATCGGCAAGCCCAGATCAATTGGACTACCAATCTCGGCATCTTGGTATTGCTCTGCTTCTTCTTGCCTCAAGTACATGGTCTTGCGCAAACACCGGATTCCGCAATCCTTCACGGCAGGGTTGCTGACTCTGATGATCGGGTCTTAAGAGATGCTCAAGTTACGGTTAGCAATCAAACGACGGGGCTCATTCGGTCGGCGGTGACAGACGCCGCAGGCAACTTTACTTTTGCAGGTCTACCTACAGGCGGCGCCTACAGCATGACGGTCGCCAAGGAGCAGTTTGCTTCCACTTCCTTATCTTCAATCCAACTTATTCCCGGTAGTCTCGCGGACCTCCACGTTGTTCTGCGAGTTGCCGGAGAGAATTCCAGCGTGACCGTAGTGGGTGCAGCGGGCGACGTTCGGATCGATCAACCGCAACTCGGAATTTTCCTGAGCCGGCAAACAATCGAGCAGGTTCCACTCCTCACTCGTCGCATCACTTTTCTACCGCTGCTGAACGCGGCCAACAGGCCCGCAATCAATCAAGGTGATGTCTTCATGAGCCAGAACCTCTTCAACACCAATGGAACAGGCAGACGCCAAGCATGGTTTGAAGTGGATGGGGTGAATGCGGTCGATATGTGGGGTCGACAAACAATATTCAGTAATATCCCTCTGATGGCGGTGGAAGGTATGACCGTGCTGACGAATGCCTATTCTGCGGAATACGGCGCGGGGATGGGCAGCGTGAACAATATCGTCACCCGCAGCGGCGGCGATGAGTTTCACGGGGAGTTGCTTGAACTCTGGCGTCCTGCTGGTACGGAAGCTGCGCTGGCTGGATTCAATTCGGTGAATGCCACGAACGGAAACGAGATTACGAGCGACCGGCTAGCGCAAACGGCTGCTTCTGTTTCCGGTCCAGTATTCAGAAAGACCCATTTTTTCCTTGCTGGCGAGTGGAATCGTGAGGCCAAAGCTTCGCCCATCACCTCTCCGCTAGCGCCGAACAGCTTTGTGGGACACTATCGCGGGTGGTTGGGTTTTCTCCGGCTTGATAACCAGATCAACGCCGCGAACAACGTATTCCTTCGTCCTAGTTTCGATCAATTCACCGATACGAATCCTAACGGGATTGTCGGTGGATCGAGCTTGCCCAGTGTCGATCGCATTTTCCATCGCCGCACCTACTCGGTCGGCTTCGGCGAGACGGCAGTTCTCAGCCCTCATCTCTTGAATGACCTCCGCGCGCAATTTCAGCTCGCGTCGCCAATTACCCAGTTCGATCCGCTGATAAACAGCACCCAGTTCTCTGTCCCCATCACGTCACTCTGCGGCAGTCTTGCATGCGGGACCTTCACGATGGGAACTTCGCAAAGCGCTCTCTTGATGAACCGGCAATATGAGGTAACCGACACCTTCTCTCGTCTTCGAGGACGCCAGCAGACCTCGATCGGGGGTAGTGTTCTGGCGACGCACAACGGCGGCAACAGCAAAGAGTTCGGCGGGCCGCTTTTTCTAGGCAAGTTCACTTACAACCCATGCCCCGGAACTCCCGCTTATTGTGAGAGTAGCGCCTATTTGGGCAACATCGGGAATGTTGCCAACTACCAGCAGAGTTTTGGCAGGGCAAACTATACAGTGGATGATCAGATCTGGTCTCTGTTCCTGCAGGAGACTTACCGAGTAAACAAGCAACTTGTTTTGAGTGGCGGCCTACGCTACGAGCGGCAGATGCTCACCGATGCGAAGTTTGACTTCGCTCCTCGGGTAGGATTCGTGTGGAACGTGTTGGGCGCAGGTTCCATCGTTTTCCGCGGCGGATTCGGGATCTACGACTCACAAGTGGTAGACAATTCTTTCGCCAATTACGCCCTAGGCGAGCCAAGCGGAGTGTTCACTTACACTGCAACCCCGGGTCAGGTCGGCTTCCCGGCCAGCGTAGCTGCAGCGCCTTTGCCATCTTTTCCGACCGGTGCAATCGTGCCCATCCGGAGTTTGTATGTACGGCCTGGACAGCCCGGTTTTCTTAATGCGCACTTCCCCACAAGCGTACTGAACGCGTATCCAAACCGCTTGATGAATCCGTATGCAGAGCAATATACGGCCAGTGTGGAGGCACGGCTGAAGGAGCACTGGGTTCTGAGTCTTGACTATGTGGGTACGCATGCGCTTCGGGTCGTTCGGCCGCTGGATGTAGATCCACCGGCGCCGTTTGTTCGCACAGTCACCGGTACCACCACCGTCTCCCTCTCGAAAGATTACGTTCCAATCCCAGGGACCGGTAATGTCCGCACTGCGCAGCAGGCCAATTGCTCGCGCCCATACTGGGCTTGGTGGTACAGCAAGAACAATCTAGTATGCGATCCAACTTCGAAACAGGGCACGCCGTCGAGCGTCGCAACTCCACCCTATTCGGTAATCCAGACTGATGTAAATAACGGCTATCTGCACTACGACGCCCTCGATGTAAATCTCGCCCATGCGTTCAATCATGGCTTTTCGATGCTGGCTAGTTATACGTGGTCGCACACATTGGATAACGTTGATCCGGACACCACCGGCCAGAATCCGAACGATCCTAATCTAACGGGAATTCAGGAGTATGGTCCCGCGCTGTACGATCAGCGGCACCGGGCTGTCCTCAGCGGCGTTTGGATCACTCCCTTTAGAATAAGCGTCGGCGGTGTCGCGACCCTTGGCAGCGCCCTCCCTTTCAATTACGTGACCGGCACCGTCAATAGTGGAGACACTGGAGCAAGTACGGACAGGCCTGTGATCAACGGCACTGTGATCGGCCGGAATGCGGGTCGCGGTCGGCCGATCTATTCGGTTGATCCATTCATCAGCCGTTCTTTTTCTTTCGCTCATGAACGCGCACATATCGAACTGCGCGCCGAGGCCTTCAATGTATTGAACCACCGCAACTTTATAGGCTATAGCGGGACTTACGGGAACGGTGTGACGCAGCCCACCGGTTTCGGTGCGCCCTTGCCCGGCGTTACATCGCAGCTTACGGCACGTTCGATGCAATTCTCGACTTCGATCAGATTTTGACGAGTCGCGAGTATCAGATTTCTGTAATACGTTGGGAGGATTCTATGAAGCAAGTCGTCTTGAGCATAGTCACGGCATGTTTGTTTTGTGCTGGTAGTCATGCGCAAATCGCGCAATCGTGCGCTACGGCAGGGACAGATAACCCGTTTCTTGGCATCAAAACTGTCCGGCTGTGGACGGGCGATGCGCCCGAGGCGAAAGGGAATAAGTGCGAGGACATTCCCACGCTCACGGAATTCGATCCGCAGTTTGGGATGGCGAATGGTTCGGCCGTAGTGATCTTTCCGGGCGGCGGCTATCGCAGCCTCACCACCCCTATGGAAAGCCGGGAGATCGCTGACTGGTTCGCGGTTCGGGGCTTTAAGGCGTTTGTCGTGAGTTATCGGCTTACATCGCATGGCTATGTTCTGCCTGTGCCGCTCCTTGATGCTCAGCGGGCTATTCAGACCATTCGCGCCCACGCGGCGGATTACCACATTGGCCCCAATCGAATTGTCGCAATAGGGTTCTCGGCGGGCGGCCATCTGGCGGCACTCACCGGGACGCAATTCGTATCTGGCAAAGCCGACGCACAGGATCCAATCGACCGCGTCTCCAGTCGGCCAGATTTTCTTGTTCTTGGTTACCCGTGGATCGGCGCGATCTCCAGCGATACTTCTCACCTGAGCTATTGCAAGCTCTTTAACCTAATGGATCGATGTGAGTCGTTGCGCTCGGCTTATTCGCCGGATTTGTTTGTTACCAAAGATACGCCGCCGACATTCATTTACCACACCTACAGCGACCAGACAGTACCCATCGAGCAATCACTGCGGTTTTATCAAGCGCTGCTCAAAGCGGGGGTGTCAGCTGAGATGCACATCTTCGCAAGTGGTCCCCACGGCACAGGGCTCGGGATGGGAGATCCGGCGCTCGACCAGTGGCCAAGCCTGCTTGAGGCTTGGCTGCGTCCACGGGGATTGCTCACTGTCGACACTTCTATCGTTGGCATTCCGCCCTGGGAACGACAGCGCGGAGCGACACCGTCCAAGTAAATACCCCGTGATGTCGATGACTCAAAGCATTCGAACCGGGAGGATCCGCCGAGATACACTCGGCGGTCGAGTCCCGACTAATTGCGAACCCGAAATCACTACCTCGCCGCGACATGCGCTTTGTAATTCGACCCTTGGGCTGAACGTACAAGAAGGAGCGCCAGAGTTTTAGGAGAGTGTAAGCCTGCGCTTTGGTATCGGGGCGCAGGCTCGCCTCCGGTTCCATCAATGCGACGCGGGCATTGTGTAGTAGTCGATGGTATCTGTCCACGTGAACTCGTTGCCCGGCTGCACATTGATCGAGATATAGGGCTCGACGGCGAGCACGGTGCGGATGGACCAGAGGAGCTCGCGGCTGAGCGGACGGTTGTTTGTGATCTTCAGGCCGGCACCAACCTTCTTGTTTTCAATGACGACCTCGTTATCCTTGGCGGAGTCACCGTAGCCCTGGATTGGGACGGCTGCTTCATCCGTGCCGGAGAGCGGTTTGAGGTAGACGACTTGGTTGTCCCTCACCACGGTGAGGTTATTGACCCGCGGCGGACGGTTGGGATTCGGAGGCCCGACCCGGATGGGGAACGGCACTCGGAAAGTGAAGTCGGGGCCGGGCGGCTGGTGGTCGAGCACGACGAAGTTGTGATTGTAGACGTTGGAATCTATGACAAGCTTGCCGGTGTTTTTGAGGCTGTGCTCAATTGTCAGCTCAGGCTTGCCGTTTTCAAGGCGCATGGTCTTGCGATAGATGTAGCCGTAACCGGAATCAGGGTCAGATAGCTCCTGCGTAAATACGATCTGGTTGCGTGATTTTTTGATGGTCCACTTGCCGGGATTGAGCACAGGGTAGGGCTTATAAGTGTTGTAGGGACCCTCCGTCTTGCGCAGCACGCCCACGCCGATCTTGATGAAGGTGCCATCTACCTTAGCCGTATCGAAGCCGAGCGGCTTTTGGAACTCGTTGGCCGGACCCATGAGCGCGCTGCATGGGCCGGAGACGACCAGCCCATCGCGATGTACCCAATTGATGACGGTAGGGTCGATCTTGTCGTACCAGGCGCCATAGTACTCGTGGCCTTTGTAGGTGAGACTGTACATCGCGCCCGACCAGTCGAAGCGCGTGGAGCGGTAGTAACCGTTTTCGGCATTGGGCAGATAAAGTTTCGCGGTGATCTGGCCGTTAGTGATGCGGGCCTCCGGCGGATTCGCCGGCGGCAGGGCGGACGACATAGATGGATCGGCAGCGTGCGCGAGAGCACCACTGGCGAGTGCGAGAGGCAGCGTAAGGAAAAATGTGCGCGTGTGGCGAATCATGACCAGTCCCTCAATTAGTTATTCTTTGGTGGCTTGTAGAGCGCTACTATTTCTTCGTGCCGGTTGTGGTCGGCTTGGCGGAGAGTTGCTTGTACAGGGCCGGATCGTAGTCATCTAGTCCCACGATGCCGTGGAGGTGGTTGGCGGAAACCCACGGCAGCCAATGTCGGTGCGAGCCTACACCACGGCCGTTCGGCCCAGGGCCAAGGCGAAAGTTCTCCTGCTGCCAGCCGATGCCGCGCATATCATACTGTCGACCCGGCAGGGCGACCATGGACTTGGTGTCCATGAGCAACACCCGCGCGACCGCAAGATAGTGTGGGTCGCCAGTCTCCTTGTAGAGGCGGGCGTAGGATGGCACAGCCCAGTCGAGATATTCGTCGACGCTGCCGGTATTGGCGGCGGTGATGTCCTGCAGCCCCACAGTCGGCACGCCCTTTTTCCAATGAAGCAGAGTATCGTCGGCGTCGGCGGGCATGGGCACGTTCCAGATCCAAATCCAGCTCTCGGCGAAATTGCCAGCCGCTTTGGCGCGATCCAGCCACTTGGGTTCCTTAGTGGCGTCATACAGAGCGAGATAGGCCTCGAGGCTCAACATGCCCGCTTCTTTATCTGTGATATTGGGATTGTCGCTTGCGCCCCCGATGAAGAGGCCGCGAGTGCCCCAGGTAGACCAGACGTACTCGGCGGCCCGTGTAGCGGTGGCCTGGTACTTCGGGTCGCCGGTGATCTGGGTCATTAGAACGAGGAGCGGAACCACGTTGTAGCTGCCCGTGCCCGTCGGCTCCATGATTTCATTGGTGCCGGGCTTCCAGCGGCGCGGGTAAGAGCCGTCTGGTCGCTGCTGTTCCAGGAGCCAGTCCGAGTAGGACTTGACCCATGTCAACCACTCGGGATGCGGTCGGCCGAGCGCAAGCTCACGCTGATAGGCGTGCATCAGCGTCGTCATGTCTTCGGTGGCGTTGCGCAGCCAGGGTGCGACCCAAACGTGGTCCCACGGCTCTCCTGTTCTGAGGTCAAAGCCGGTAGCCTCCAGCGGAATCGCGTGCAGCGCTTTGATATTGGTGGCGATGATGGCGAGGCCGGTCTCACGCATTTTGCGGCCGCGCTCCGTGTGGTCGCGGTCACCCTCCTGCAGCAACTGGTCCGCGCACTCAAGATTCTTACCGACGAAACCCATAGCGATCATCGTTCGGTTCCACTGCGTCGTGTCCTGGATGGTGTTCAACACGAATGGCATGCCGGTGCGACCATCGACAGTCATGACATTCGCTTCTAAGTGATCAAGTAACACTCGGCGCACTGTGTCGACATCCAGATCAAGGATGGGTGGGTTGAGCGTATCCCAGGCCCAGCGCCAAGCGTCGCGTGTCACGTCGCGGAACGACTCGTCTTGGCCGAAGCGGAAGCGCACCTCGTAGTCGTGGGTGAAGCCGTCTGTCATGGGGTGATATCGGCGAATCCATCGCATCTTCGGCGGCACGGCGGAGGTTACGGGCGGCGCGGGCGTAGTAGAGGCTTTGGTTGCCGCAGTGACGGGCTGAGCGCCGGCGGGCCGCCCGCCGCCGAAGTCCGAGGTGACGCTGGGATAGTGGAACCCCAGGTGGAGTGCGCCGTCCTCAGCCTGCCACGCGCCCATGGATCCGAATTGGATGCGCGCGTCGGTCATGGCCAGATTGGTGAGCTTGGATTCCTCTTCGGTGGTGTCCCCGCGCGGATGCGGATCGAGCATCGCGAGAGAGGAACCGTTCTGAAACGAAACCGCGAATAGCGGCGCAGCGAGAGTGTCCTCACGCATTACCAGCCGTCGCGCGTTGTAGTTCAGTGTGCCACCGGGCGAGCGGTCGCCGTCGTATGTGGGATCAGCATAGATCGCGCCGGGCGCCATAAAGCTGACATCGGGCCAACCTATTGCGCGGTCAACAGGGAAGTCGAGAGAGGATCCGAACCCGCCGGAGCCGTTACCCTGCACCTTTACCTCGCGGCGCACGGAGAGTACGCCGTTGGAGAGGGCCCAGACATCATGGACGTGGAAGACGACGCCCTGGCCACCGGACACTTCAGCGACGGCGTCTATACCGGTCGCGGTACGGCGGAGGGTCTTGTACCCGGTGGAGAGTTCGCGGATGTCATCATTGGTACGGTAAACCTCAATCGCCGCCGGCTTGGGCTGTGCGATGCGTGGCACAAGGCCGCCCACGACTTCCACGCCCCAGTCGCCGGAGGCTGAACGTGTGAACAATATCTCGGCTCCTGTCGAGACTCGACCAAGAGTGAACTGCTGCTGAGTTATAGCGGGGAGTGTTGTTCCCATCAGCAGTATCGCCGCGGTCGTAACATTCCGCCCGAAAATGCCTAAATATGCATATTTCTTCATTCAGTCTGTCTCCGGCATCGAAGAGTGCGAAATCGATTCCACTGCACGATGGCTGGTCCGTTTATTTGAAGAACAGAGTAAGCGTCTAGTGGGCCAAATACCAGTGCCGTCTGTGTCCTCGTTGACCGCCCATCTAAATCGAACGCCATGATTCAATCTGGAGACCTGCGGGCCATTCTTCTCCTTGGGTGAATAAGCAGGTCAGCATCAGCTGGCACAAGCCACCTTTTCAAACACCGGATACGGCCCGTCTGGATGTCCAGATTTTCCCATCAAAATTGTGAGCTGTCTCTTGACACTGCTAGCTAGAAGGTCGTACCTTTAGCCCGTTTAATCAATCTGACGGATTGTCGCTGGAGGGATGCATGTTGAGGGTACCCCATTGCGTGAAGCGGCTCTTGAGCCTTGCGGTTCCGCTATATTTTCTCTTCGCATTGCCGACGCTCACCGCCCAGGTCGAGCAAGGGCGGTTTGTGGGACGCATTACTGACCCCACGGGAGCCGCAATTGTTGGTGCGACCGTCACCGCCCGAAATGTTGACACGAACATTGAACTGAATAGCTCGACCAATTCCACAGGCGATTATGTAATCACGCCGGTGCCTTCCGGCAACTATGTGCTGACAATAGCGGCAAATGGTTTCGAAAAAGCCGCGACGAGAACCATCGAGTTGCAGGTTGGGCAGATCGCCCGACAGGATGTTGCGTTGACGCTGGGCACCGCTACCACCGTTGTGCAGGTAAATACCAACGCTCCACTCTTGAATACCGAAACAGCAACCATGGGGCAGGTGATCACGAACAAGCAGCTCACGGACCTTCCGGTAAATGGCCGAGGCTTTTATCGGCTTGCCGAACTCACACCTGGTGCGATCCTCCTGGGTGCCACAGGAAACTCTCTCCCGATCCGGCCGGAAATCGTGAATGGAAACGTGATCAGCGGCATACGCGGAAGCGCCACCTCATTCCTCATGGATGGTGTCGATACCAGCGAACAACACCAGGGCGGTACCTTCATTCAGAGCTCCATCGATGCGCTCCAGGAATTTTCGATTGTCCAAAGCCCCTATTCCGCTGAATACAACCGGGGCGGCGCCTTCTTCAACGCGACTACCAAGTCAGGCACCAACCGGCTTCACGGCGGCATATATGACTTCCTACGCAATGACGCCCTAGATGCACGAAACTACTTCGCACTCACCAAGCAAAAGTTGAAAAGAAATCAGTTCGGAGCGAATGTAGGTGGCCCGGTCACCATCCCTCACATTTATCACGGTAAGGACAAATCCTTCTTCTTCTTCAGCTATGAGGGGCAGAGACTTCGGCAGGGAGTGGTCTACAACAGTGTCGTCCCGAGTGATGCGGTTCGCGCCGGACAATTTACCGGCGTGAAGAAGATCTACGATCCGCTTCAGACCACAACTTCAGGTGGTGTAACTCAGCGCGTCGAATTCCCCAATGACGTAATCCCCGCGAATCGTATTTCGCAACAGGCTTTGGCGATCCTCAACTACTATCCCCGCCAGAACACAAGTTCCGGCACGTTTAGTGCTGTGCCGAGCCAAGCGATCGACTATAACCAATACATTGTTCGTCTGGACGATCAGTTAACCCCCAAAAATCGGCTCTTCGCGCGCTGGATTTACATGCAGCAACGCGAAGTAGACCCCAATTTCTCTCCCGCGCTTAAGACCGCAAATCTCACTTCAATCGGCCAAGACATCGCAGTCGGTCTGATCTCAAATATCGGCTCTACGAAAATCAACGAAATCAGGACGCATTACTTGCCCAGTCACGTGAGACTGCAGGCATTTCTGCAAGGCGCGGACTTCAACGGCCAATTTGGAGTAACTGGTCTGAGTGATCTGCTTCGCAATGGCTCCGGTTCATTCCCGGACTACTCGTGGAGTGGCTACGGGTCGCTGCAGGGCTCGACCTTTGATCAGAGGCCGAAATCGCAGGACCGGAAAGCATGGGAGATCACTGACAACATCACTCTTTTGAAGGGCCGCCAGTCCCTTAAGTTCGGCGTGCTGGTCCGCTATTACCAGTGGCTCGGGTATGACAGCGGCACCTATGCAGGCTCTTTCACGTTCAATGGGAACTCATCGGCAAACGTGATCGTTAACGGTTCGACCACAACCACCAGTGGTGGCGACTCGTTCGCGGATTTCCTGCTTGGCTATCCCTCAGCCGTGTCCCGCTCTTACCCCGCGGTCAACTTCGGTGGCGAAGGTTGGTACAAGCAGTTCTTCGTACAGGACGATATCCGGGTTAATGGCCGCCTGACCCTGAACGTTGGGCTTCGATATGAGTACTCGCCGTGGTTGGAGGGCTACAAAGGGCAAGTGGGCACGTTTGATCCCACGCAATCCAAGCCAATCATAATCGGTGGACGCGAGACCGTTCCGGACCTGACAGCTCAGCCGGCTGCGCAGCAAGCCTATAACGTCTTCGGTAAGTACATTCAGACCAGCAGCACCGCCCATCTGCCATACAACCTGACCTATACGGACAAGAGGCAGTTCGCGCCGCGTGTGGGGTTGGCCTTCTCACCTGATTCGAAAACGGTGATCCGGTCCGGCTTCGGAATTTTCTATGAGCCCGAAGGAACGAGCGGCCGTGTAAACCTGAATATGCTGCCGTATCGCCTCAACGAAACTCAGAACCAGACGCCGAATGTTGCGCCAACACGCAATTTGGCGAATTTCTTTCTGGGTGCTCCACTCGGCTCGGCCTTGGCGAACCCGACGCTCGTTCCGACGAAGACACATCTAAGCATGGGACAGAACATCCATTACAGCCTCGACATTCAACGGCAGTTCTCCAACCACGATGTGTTCGACATCGGCTATGTGGGAAATCGTGGGGTGCACCTCAACTCTTCAAACGACTTCAACGATCCTTTGCCAGGGCCTGGGAGCATCCAGTCACGCCGTCCCTATCAACCCTGGGGCACCATATCCTTCAATACGCAGGATATGTCTCAGTCATATAGCTCACTGCAGACGAAGTTTGAGCATCGCTTCAGTCATCAATTCATGTTCCTGACCTCGTACACATGGTCGAAGCTAATGATGTATTCGCAGTCTCCCGCATTGGGCGGTAATAATGCGTACGAGTACACCATCTCGCCGTTTGACGTTCCGCATCAGGTGGCGATCAGCGGCATCTATGCCCTTCCGGTCGGCAGAGGCAAAATGTTCCTGAATCACACCAATGTTTTCGCGGACGAGCTGCTCGGCGGCTGGCAGCTGCAGACGATCATCGTCCTCCGCAGTGGAACTCCCTTCACGCCGGTCATCGGCAGCGATCGCGCGGGCACCGGCGTCGGAGGGCAGCGACCTAACCTCAATCCTTCCGGCTGCAGGTCGAATTTTCAGCGGTCAATCACAACCTGGTTCGATCGCTTCTGCTACGTCGACGCGCCTGTTGGCAACTACGGTACCGTTAGGGCAAATACCCTACGGGCGGACGTAGGAAGGCAATTTGATGCATCGCTTTTCAAGAACTTCGCTATGCCGAACGAAAGTACATTGTCGTTCCGTGCAGAATTTTTCAACCTGCCGAATCTCACGACGTTCGCCAATCCTTCCAATAACATTGACTCGTCCACCGGTGGACAGGTGACTGCGCAGGGGAACACGCCGCGCCAGATCCAGTTTGCGCTCAAATACAACTTCTAACCGGGAAAAGGGAACGATGCACATAAGTCTTACCGCACCATTTCGGCGCCTTGTCATTGGAACATTTGCTGGTTTCTGCATCACCTGCTCGGGGCAGGGAGTGATCCCGCAGCCACCGGCTCCGTCGACCGAGTCCGCGGTAGAAATAACCGCGGATCTGACAAAGCCGGTCGAGCCCTACAAACCAATTTATTCATGGTTTGGTTTTGACGAAGCGAACTACACGACGATGCGTGGCGGGAAGCAGCTATTACGCGAGTTGCACGATCTGTCGCCCGTTCCCATTTACATCCGTTCCCATCACCTACTCACGTCGGGAGACGGCAAGGCTGAATTAAAGTTCAGTTCCACAAACGTGTATCGCGAAGATGCCTCTGGCAAGCCGATATACGATTTCACGATCCTTGACGGCATCTTCGACGAGTACAAGCAGGCGGGCGTGCGCCCGATGGTCGAATTCGGGTTTATGCCGAAGGATCTTGCCGCGACCCTGCCGGATCGGCCGGAGTACCAGGTCCACTATCCCAAGAGCACCATCAGCGGATCTTCTAACAACCCGCCGAAGGATTACGCGAAATGGGGCGAGCTGATCCGGACTGTCACTCGTCATCTAGTCGAGCGCTATGGACGTGAAACGGTGCAGCAATGGTATTTCGAAGTCTGGAATGAGCCCGATATCGGATACTGGCATGCAACAGCGCAGGACTACTACAAGCTATACGATTACGCCGCTGCAGGCGTGAAATCGGTACTGCCCACTGCTCGGGTAGGTGGTCCGGCCACTACGAGCCCTTCCGGCGCGCACGCGCGCGAGTACCTGAAAGGCTTCCTTGAGCATGTAAAGAGCGGCAAGAGCCTGGCCGATAATAAGGCGATCCCTCTGGACTTTATCTCCTTTCATGCGAAAGGGCAGCCGCGAATTGTGAATGGGCACGTGACCATGGGGTTAGCCCACGAGCTCTCGGATGCGGACCACGGGTTCGAACTCGTCGCTTCTTATCCCGAGTTCAAGAAGCTTCCCATTATCCTGAGCGAGGCGGATCCTGAGGGCTGTGCAGCATGCTCGTCCCGCGTGAATCCCGCAAATAACTACCGTAACGGTACGCTCTACCCGGCATACACAGCCGCTGCTTTCAAAGCGTTGTTCGATATTCAGGACAAGCATAAGGTCAACCTTATTTCCATGCTCAGCTGGGCATTCGAATTCGAAGATAAGGACTACTTCGAAGGGTTTCGAGATCTCGCCACCAATGGGATCGACAAACCGGTGCTCAATCTGTTCCGCATGCTTGGAATGATGTCGGGGACCCGGGTGCAGACGAGCAGTACGTCAGCAGTTCCATTGGATACTCTGATCAGTACGGGGGTTCGCGCAAACCCCGACGTCGATGCGTTCGCTACCTTCGCGGATCGCCAAGCTGCCGTGCTTCTCTGGAATTACCATGACGCGGACGAACCGGCGCCCCAGTCTCCGGTTTCCGTTACGATTCAAGGTATACCTGCGTCAGTGCACCGGGTGCTTGTGCAGCACTTCCGAATTGACGAGACACACAGCAACGCTTACACCGTCTGGAAACAGATGGGTTCGCCCCAGCAGCCAACCTCCGAGCAATACGCGCAATTGAAAGCCTCCGATGGCCTGCAGTTGCTTAATGCGCCGGTTTGGGCAGATGTCGTCAATGGGAAAGTGCAACTCGCTTCCTCTCTGCCCCGGGAGAGCATTTCGTTAGTCAAGCTAACCTGGTAGTCGCGGAGAGCCTAAGGTGTCGCGCAGATGGTATTTCGTGGTTATGGTGGCGATTGCCATCGCGATCAGCTACTTCGATCGCCAGACTCTGCCTGTCGCAATTGCCGCCATCCAGCACAACATTCCGCTCTCCAACCAGCAGTTCTCGTATCTCCAGACCGGGTTTCTGCTTTCTTACGCTGCGATGTATGTAGGAGGTGGGCGGTTGCTGGATTTGCTAGGCACGCGCAAGGGCTTCCTTCTTATTATGCTGTGGTGGTCCATTGCGTGCGCGCTGCACGGTCTAGCAAACGGCTTCATGATGCTGCTCGCAGCGCGCTTTCTGCTCGGCGCTGGCGAAGGCGGTGCGTTCCCCGCCGCGACCCGGGTCATATCCGAATGGATTGAGCCTGCTCAGCGGTCCACAGCGATGGGATTAATCAATGCTGGCACTGCCATCGGATCGTTGCTCGCGCCCCCGCTCATCGGCCTGATCTTGCTGCTCAGCGGCTGGCGTGCTGTCTTTATTCTGGCCGGAATCGCAGGCTTGGCGTGGGTTATGTGGTGGGCGATAAGCTATCGCTCCAATCAAAGCACCCAAACGCTGGACACAGTGAAGGCCCGGCTTCCTGAACAGAAGATTCCCTGGCTACAACTGTTCCAGATGCGTAATGTGCAGTGCTTTGTCTTCGCCAAATTCATGAGTGATTCGGCCTGGTACTTTCTTCTGTTCTGGTTGCCGAAGTACCTCTACGACGCCCGTGGCTTCGACGTGAAGCAGGTAAGTTACTTCGCGTGGATTCCTTATGCTGCTTCCGGCGTCGGCAGCTTCCTCGGTGGATGGTTTTCGTCGTATCTGCTCGCCCGTGGCCATTCGCTCAACTCAGCACGTAAGATTGCACTGGGATGCTGCGCAGCGATGATGCCGGTCGTTATGCTGGTCTCACTCACGCCAGTCAGTATTGCGATTGCGCTGTTTAGCGTCGCGTTCTTTGCCCAGCAGGCCTGGTCGGGGCTCATCATGACCCTGCCTGCGGATGTCTTTCCACTCGATGTGGTCGGGTCCGTTGCTGGCATGATTGGATTCGGAGGCGCAATTGGAGGCGCAATTTTTGGTCTTGTGGTCGGGTACTTACTCGGCCATGGCGTCCCGTACGGAACGTTGTTCATCTTTGTCGGAATGTTTCATCTGATCGGCTTTGCAGCGATTGCATTCTTTGCCGGCAGGATTCAACCACTTAGAACGACTGAACTTCAGCAGATAGAGAGCAGAGCATGAAAATAACAGAAGTCCGGACGCGGGTTGTCCAGTGGGAAGGCGAGACCGTTCCGCTGCCTCCGCATTTCTGCACCAACCCCATGGACCTGGTCGCCTTTCGTAAAGCCTCCATGGGAAACTTCGCGTTCCACAACTGGCTGCTTGTCGAAATCCTCACGGACTCCGGAGTCGTTGGGTTAGGCAATGCGGCCCTTTCGCCTGTTGTCACCAAGCAACTCATCGATACGTACCTGACGCCGTTATTGGTCGGCTCGGATCCTTGGGATACAGAGTTTCTCTGGCAGCAGATGTATCGGCGAACGCTCGCGTTCGGCCGCAAGGGAGTGGCGCTCACAGCTATCTCGGCTGTGGACATCGCCCTGTGGGATTTGCTTGGAAAAGATGTCAAACAGCCGGTCTATCGGTTGCTGGGCGGCCGTACAAAAGACAAAATTCCTGTTTATGCCAGCCGTCTTTACGCAATGCCTATCCCGGAACTTCGGGCGGAGGCACAGAGATACAAAGACCAGGGCTACACCGCCATGAAACTCAGGTTTGGCTGGGGACCGATCGATGGCGCAGCCGGGATGCAGAAAAATATCGAACTCGTGCGCAATGTACGCGAGGTAATTGGCTACGACGTGGACTTAATGACCGACGCGTACATGGGGTGGACCCTGGACTACGCGAAGCGCATGTTGCCACTGCTGGAGCCGTTCAACCTGCGCTGGCTGGAGGAAGCGGTGATCCCTGACGACACCCGCGGCTATCGCGAACTCAAGAGCTACGGCCGTATCCCCATCGCAGGTGGCGAGCACGAGTTCACCATCTTCGGCTTCCGTGAGTTACTGGAGAACAATGCACTGGACTATATCCAGTTCGATACCAACCGCGTCGGCGGTATCAGTCAGGCACGGAAGATTTGCGCATTGGCGGAGTCGTTCCAGGTTCCGGTGGTGCCGCATGCAGGCCAGATGCACAACTATCACGTGGTGATGGCCAGCCTCAACTCGCCCATCGCAGAATTCTTCCCCAAAGTGAATGTTGAGGTTGGGAATGAGCTCTTCTGGTACATCTTCGATGGTGAACCCACACCGACGAACGGCTACATCGACCTGGACGAAGCAAAGCCAGGTCTTGGCCTCACCGTCAACGAAGAATCGCTAAAGCGGTTCCGGATTCTGGAGTAAGGAATGGCTGCGTCGAAACTGCACCTTGTGCAACTCACTGGACCTGAGGGCCGGCGGGTTGCCGTTGTTGAGGAAGCGAACCTTGTTCTGCTGGATTCACTTCGCTCAGTCCTTGAGATTGCGGAGCATGCGCTGAAGGAAAGTGTTTCGGTCTCGGCGGTCATAAAGCAAAACCTGTCGGACCAGCGGCTCGCCTACGATGCCGTTTACAACGGCGACTCCGCATGGAGGCTCCTGCCTCCAATCGATGTGCCTGAGCATCCTGAGCGGGTTCTTGTCTCGGGAACCGGGCTTACTCACTACGGGAGCGCCCGCGATCGTCAGAACATGCACTTGAACACTGCCACGCCTGAGCAGGAAGCCGGCATGACAGACAGCATGCGTATGTTTGAGTGGGGACGCCGGGAGGGTCGACCTGTGCAGGGCGAGATCGGCATTGCGCCCGAGTGGTTTTTCAAAGGATCCGGTACGGTTCTGCGGGCGCATAATGAGCCGCTCGAGATTCCCGGCTACGCCGAAGATGGAGGCGAAGAGGCCGAGATCGCCGCCATCTATGTCATCGCGTCGGACGGTACTCCCTTTCGTCTGGGGATGTGCAACGCCAACGAATTTTCTGATCACCTCTTCGAGCGGAGGAACTATCTCAACCTCGCCGGATCGAAGCTGCGTTCCTGCAGCATCGGTCCTGAATTAGTCGTCGATGCTGACTTCGACGACATCTCCGGAAGCGTTCGAATCATTCGCGACGGCAAAGTTTTGTGGCAAAAGAAAATCTGCACAGGGGAAACGAACATGTGCCACTCGCTCGCGAACCTTGAGCATCATCACTTCAAGTTCGAAGGTAACCGGTATCCCGGACAGATCCATGTGCACTTTATGGGCGCTGACACCCTCTCGTTCGGTGAGCAAATCCGACTGCAACCCGGCGACATCACTGAAGTGGAATTTGAAGGCTTTGGTCGCGCCCTGCGCAATTCCATTTCAGCGCAGCCGCCGCTCAAGACCCCTGTCCAGATCAAGACGCTGCACTAACTTCGGCCACGGAACATGACTTGTACTCTTCTGGAGAAATCATGCGCAGATCCTCTACTGTCCTGGTGTATTCGTTCTGTTTCGTCGCCTGCCTC
>Ga0105238_10002378_pt1 | contig 18886 bp, 11 predicted proteins | sample KBSC34metaG_FD_81526 | JGI IMG/M metagenome (GOLD analysis project Ga0105238, IMG submission 81526) | Corn rhizosphere microbial communities from Kellogg Biological Station, Michigan, USA - KBS C3-4 metaG | ecosystem: Host-associated > Plants > Roots > Rhizosphere > Soil | place: Michigan, USA... | reverse complement strand
TCGTTGCTGAGCGTGCCCGGATGGGCCGTCAGCACGCCGAGCTGCGAGTGGCCCTCGTTCGCGTCCAGCGCCCGCATGCCGCCGACCAGCACGGTCATCTCCGGCACCGTCAGATCGAGCTTGCCCGCACGGTCCACCAGCAATTCGGCCGGCGATTTCTCGTTGTCCTTGCCGAAATAGTTGCGGAAGCCGTCCGCGGTCGGCTCCAGCACGGCGAAGGAGGCGGCGTCGGTCTGCTCCGCCGTCGCGTCGGTGCGGCCCGGGGCGAACGGCACCTTGATGTCCTGGCCGGCCTTCTTCGCCGCGTCCTCGATGCCGACGCTGCCGCCCAGCACGATCAGATCGGCCAGCGAGACCTTCTTGCCGCCGGTATTGAAGTCAGACTGGATCTTGGTCAGCGCCTTCAGCGCCTTGGCGAGATCGGCCGGATCGTTGACTGCCCAGTCCTTCTCGGGCGCCAGGCGGACACGGGCGCCGTTAGCGCCGCCACGCTTGTCCGTGCCCCGGAAGGAGGCGGCGGAGGCCCAGGCGGTTTTCACCAGCTCGGCATCCGACAAGCCGGCGGCCTTTATCTTCGCCTTCAGCCCATCGATGTCCGCCGCGTCGACCGGCTTGTCGTCGGCGGCCGGCACCGGGTCCTGCCACAGCAGCGCCTCGGCCGGCACGTCGGGGCCCAGATAGCGGGCGCGCGGACCCATGTCGCGGTGGGTCAGCTTGAACCACGCCTTGGCGAAGGCGAGCTTGAACGCCTCAGGATTGTCGTGGAAGGTCTTGATCACCTTGGCGTAGGCCGGGTCCTGCTTCAGCGCCAGGTCGGTGGTGAACATCATCAGCGGATGGCGCTTGTTCGGATCCTGCGCATCGGGAACGACATCCGCCGCCTGCTTCGGCTGCCACTGGTTGGCGCCGCCCGGGCCCTTGGTCAGCACCCAGTCATTGTTCAGCAGATTGTCGAGATACTGGGTCGTGAAGTGGACCGGATCGACCGACCAGGCGCCTTCCAGACCGCTGGTGATCGCCTCGTTGCCCTTGCCGGTGCCGCATTTGTTGGTCCAGCCGAAGCCCTGCTTCTCGATGCCCTCGCCCGCCGGGGCCGGACCGACGCAATCGGCCGGGGGATGCGCGCCATGGGCCTTGCCGAAAGTATGGCCGCCGGCGATCAGCGCCGCTGTCTCCTCGTCGTTCATCGCCATGCGGCCGAACGCTTCGCGGATATCCTTGGCCGCGGCCAGTGGGTCGGGGTTGCCGTTCGGTCCCTCGGGATTGACGTAGATCAGGCCCATCTGGGTGGCGGCCAGCGGCTTCTCCAGCTTGCCGTCCTTGCCGCGATTGTCGGCCATGAACTTAGGCCCGGCGCCCCAATAGATCAGGTCCGGCTCCCAATCGTCGGCGCGGCCGCCGCCATAGCCGAAGGTCTTGAAGCCCATCTGCTCAAGCGCGACGTTGCCGGTCAGCACCATCAGGTCGCCCCAGGATATCTTCTCGCCGTATTTCTTCTTCACCGGCCACAGCAGGCGGCGCGCCTTGTCCAGATTGGCGTTGTCCGGCCAGCTGTTCAGCGGCTCGAAGCGCTGCTGCCCGCCGGCGGCGCCGCCGCGCCCGTCGAAGATGCGGTAGGTGCCGGCACCGTGCCACGCCATGCGGATGAAGAACGGGCCGTAATTGCCGTAATCCGCCGGCCACCAGTCCTGCGAGGTGGTCAGCACCGCCGCGATGTCTTTCTTCACCGCGTTGAGGTCCAGGCTGAGGAAGGCCTTGGCGTAGTTGAAATCCGGCCCCAGCGGATTGGACTCGGCCGCATGCTGGCGCAGCGGCGACAGGTCGAGACGCTCCGGCCACCAGAATTCGTTCGGCCGGGGGTTGCCGTCGGCAAGGGCTGGACCGCTGATCACGGTCGTCGCGGTGACGGCAGCCAGAACAGCCATGGCGCTGGTCATCGCCCGCAGGCTTTTCGATTGGGCTTTCATGGTCGTTATCCTCTGATCTGTTAACCGGTGCCCCAGACGTCTTTGGACGACGCGCGGGAGTAACGCAGGTGAGGCACGCGACTGATATCCACAGATTAGAATGATTCTAAACTATCGGCAAGCAGGTTTTGCACGGCTGCCGAGACGGGGCGCGCGAACGGCCATGCGCGCAGCGACCGGAACAGCATTTCGGCCATGGAGTGCGGCGGCGGCGAATGATACTCCTGGCATTAAAGCTCAGGAATTTGACGATGGGAGGAAAGACATGAGTAACGCCGACGAGATCGAGGCGATCCGGCAGCTGAAGTATCGGTATTTCCGGTTTCTCGATCAGAAGCGCTACGACGATCTGGCCGAGCTGCTGCTTCCGGAATGCACCTTCTCCTATCACTCGGGCACCTACACCTATCCGAACCGGGACGCGGCGATCGCTTTCCTGAAGGAGCGCATGCACAAGCCCGAATGCCTCAGCCTGCATCAGGGCCATCACCCTGAGATCACACTGGTGAGCCCGACCGAGGCGACGGGCATCTGGTATCTGCAGGATGTCGTCTTCTTCCTGGACGACCGCACCCGGCTGGACGGCAACGGCTGGTACCAGGACCGCTATGTGAAGATCAGGGGCCAGTGGAAAATCGCCCATACCGGCTATGACCGCAGCTTCGAGATCACGACGCCGCTGCCCGACGATGCCGAGGTCTTCAACGGCTTCGCCGAGGGCGGCGCGTTCCGGGCCGGAGCCGGGTTCTAGGACGCTTTCACGAAGGTCGAATCTGAAACAGACCGTCCACGCAAGGACGGCTGCCACGGGAGGGGATCATGGCCGTAGCCGCCGGTTACGACGGGCTTACCGATGACCAGCATGGCGCGGCGCTGCGCAAGGCGGTGATCGCCGCCACCGTCGGCACGACCATCGAATGGTACGACTTCTTCCTGTACGGCACGGCCGCCGGGCTGATCTTCCCGAAGCTGTTCTTTCCCAACGCCGATCCGGTGACCGGAACGCTGGCGGCGCTGAGCACCTATTTCGTGGGCTTCGTCGGCCGGCCGATCGGGGCCGCCATATTCGGGCATTACGGCGACCGCGTCGGCCGCAAGGCGACGCTTCTCGCCACGCTGATGCTGATGGGCATCGCCACCTTCCTCATCGCCTTCGTGCCGACCTACGGCTCGATCGGCATCTGGGGCGCGGTCATATTGACGGTGCTGCGCATGCTGCAGGGCATCGGCGCCGGCGGCGAATGGGGCGGCTCGGTGCTGATCGCCATGGAGTGGGCGCGCGGGCACCGTAATCGCGGCTTCATCGCCGCGTGGCCGCAATTCGGCGTGCCGGGCGGCCTGTTCCTGGCGAACCTCGTGGTGCTCGCCGTCAGCGCCTGGTCGGGCCCGGATTTCGCCGTCTGGGGCTGGCGCGTGCCGTTCCTGCTCAGCATCGTCCTGATCGGCATCGGCTTCTGGATCCGGGTCGGCATATTGGAGACGCCGGTCTTCCGGCAGCTCGTGGCGACGCAAAGGATAGAACAGGCGCCGCTCGTCGAAGTGATCAGGCGGCAGCCGCGCGAGATCGTCCTGTCCGCCCTGCTGCGCATGAGCGAGCAGGCGCCGTTCTACATCTTCACCGTCTTCGTCTTCACCTACGGCACCGGCGCCCTGAAGATGCCGCGGGACCTCGTCCTGGGCGCGGTGCTGGTGGCCGCGGCTCTGTCATTCGTCGTGGTCCCCCTGGCCGGCCACATCTCGGACCGGATCGGGCGCCGGAAGATGTATATGATCGGCGCGGCGGCCACCGGGCTGTTCGGCTTCCTCTATTTCGGCATGCTGGACAGCGCGACGCCGGCGGTGGTGTTCATCGCGATCTCCCTGTCGCTGATCCCGCACAATCTGCAGTACGGCCCCCAGGCCGCGCTGATCGCCGAGGCATTCACGCCACGTCTGCGCTGCGCCGGCGCATCGCTGGGCTATCAGCTCGCCTCGATCGTCGCCGGCGGCCCGGCGCCGCTGATCGCGACGGCGCTGTTCGCCGGCTATCACACGGGTTACGCCATTGCGGTCTATATCGCGGCCTGCGCCATCGTCAGCCTGATCTCGGCCGCCCTGATGCCGGACTACACCGGCAAGGACATCTCGGCGGAATATGACGCGCCCGCGATGACGTAAGCGATCCGGGCGCGCGTCCAGATTATATATTCCCAACGTTGCGCCGCTCGAGGCCCGAAAAGCGTTGAAATGCGCCATAGAGGCGGAATTCCCTTACACAAAATCGTTACAAAACCGACACAGATGTGAAGCGGAAGATATCGAGGTTGAAGCGCCCCAGGGACTTTATACCGGAGATATCGTGAAGAATTCCCGTAAGTTATACCATAGCCCGGCATTCCTCGCCGGCTGCGCCGCCGTCGCTCTATGTGTCGGTGCCTCCCCTGCCCGCGCCGACCGGGATCCCCTTCAGCCGAACACGCTGATCGTCAGCGCCACCACCTTCGACAATACGACCGGTGCCGTCGCCCGCCTGCGGGTCGGCACGACGCTGCCCGGCACCGCAACGGCAACCAGCCAGGCAGTGGCCGGCAACGATTACGTCTCGATCTGGAACAATGCCTCGGTCGATCCCAGCTTCGGCGTCACCTCCGCGATCACCCTGCTGGAGATCGACCCGGTCTCGAGCGCCGTGCAAGGCAAGATCAAGGTTCCCCCGGGCCAGGTGGCGACCAGCTTCTCCTCAAAGTCGGAGGGCAGCCTCCACGTGACCGGCACGGTGAACCCCGTGCTGACGATCGTCGGCTATGCCGGGGCCGGCGTCGGCGCGCTCGACGTCTCGAATTCCAACGCCGTGCCAGGCCAGGATCCGACCGATCCGGTCTCGTTCGGCTTCGGCGGAAACTATGCCTTCCCGCGCACCATCGTGGCGATGGATGCACGCGGCAAATTCTCCTACACGCCGACCATCGCCTATGGCGGGGATAACGGCCGCGGCGCGCTGCTCGGCTCCAACGGGCTCTATTACGCCGTGGGCAATTCCAACGATGGCAATGCCTCGACCTTCGGCCCCAGCAACGGCACCAACCCCGACGTGACTGAGACCACCGGCGTCGAGGTCGTCAAACCGATCAACGCCGCGAACGTACAGGTCAGGATTCCGGCGAATAATTCGGCCGAGATCGACCCGCTTCTCCAGTTCGTAAACAAGGGTAAGGCGGACAAGCCGGGCAAGGACAACAACTATCGCGGCATCGCCGAATATCGCGGCGCGCTCTATTTCACCAAGGGCAGCGGCAGCAACGGGATCAACACGCTCTACACGGTTTCCCCGCTGCCGACCGTGGCGTCGGCGCCGTCGGCGACGATCTCGGTCGTGCCGGGCTTCCCGACCGATTTCGCCAAGACCACGGGCGGCAACTTCACGCCGTTCGGCATCTTCTTCGCCAACCCGACCACGCTCTATGTCTCCGATGAGGGGACCGGCAATGCGACGGATGCCTCGGTCCATGTCGGAATCGAGAAATGGAGCCTGGTGAACGGCGCCTGGGTGCTCGATTACGTCCTCCAGAACGGGCTGCTCGGCACCGATACCAATCTGACCGGCCCTGACGGCCAGTATCCCGACGTCACCACCGTCGGCCTGCGCAACCTGACCGGCGCGGTGAATCCGGACGGCACGGTGACCCTGTGGGCCACCACGGCAACCACCAGCGCCTCGGGCGATCCCGGCGCCGATCCGAACAAGGTGGTGCGCATCACCGATATGCTGTCGGCCACGACCGCGACCCCGGCGGTACAGGCCGAGGCCTTCCAGACCGTGATCGGCCCAACCTACGGCACGGTCTATCGCGGTGTCGCCTTCGTCGGAGCCGCGCAATAGGCGGATCCACGCATAACGGCAACGGGGATCGGGGCCGCCCGGCCCCCGTTCGCGCCGGCCTTGCGACCGCCTAGGTCGCCAGGAACCGCCTCTCCGTGCCTTCCAGAACCAGGCAGGTCAGCGTGCCGGTGGCGAAGGCGCCGGTGTCGATGCCGATGCGGTTGCGGCGGATTTCGGGGCGGTCGGTAATGGTGTGGCCGTGGACGGCGACCTTGCCGAAATCGGCCTCGGAAAACAGGAATTCGTCGCGGATCCACATCATGTCCTGCGGATCCTGGAATTCGATCGGCACATTGGCGCGGAACCCCGCATGGACGAAGGCATAGCCGCCCTCGACATGGACCAGCTCCAGCGCCCGCAGGAAGGCGAGATGCTCGGGCGACAGGGCCTGGCCGAACGCTTTCTGCGCGCCCAGAACGTCCTCCACCTTGCGCGAATCCGGCGGCCGCACGCCGTAGCTGTAGAGAGTCGCCTCCCCGCCATAGGCCATCCAGGCCGGGGCGATGCCGGGATCGGTCAGGAACTGCAGCAGGCTGTCCTCGTGATTGCCCTTGAGGAACACGCTCTCGAACCCGGGCAGCGTCCGGCCCGCCAGCATATCGATCACACCGCGCGAGTCCGGCCCCCGGTCGACATAGTCGCCGAGATAGACCACCACTTTGCGCGCGATCGGATGCGCCTGCGCATCCTCCACGATCATCGTCCGCAGCCTCTCCAACAGGTCGGCGCGGCCATGCACGTCGCCGATCGCATAGATGCGGCTGCCGGCCGGCACCTGCGGCGGAACCGTCGCCGGCTTGGGAGCGGAGCGTGAAAACAGGCGTGAAAACATAATGTCCAGAGATGGCTACGAAGCCGTGTCGAAACTAGACGGAAAATCCCCGGGGTTCAACTTGAGCTGACCTCAAGAGCTGGCCGCCGAAGGCCGCCACGTCATTGCAGCCGAGGTGCCGCCCGACGCTCTCCACCTCCTGCCGCAGGATGCCGATCGCCTTGCGGATGCCGGGGACGCCGCCAGCGGCCAGGCCGTAGAGCGTCGCCCGGCCGGTGAACACGAAATCGGCCCCCAGGCTGAGCGCGGTCACGATATCGCTTCCCCGCCGGATGCCGCCGTCGAGCATCACGGCGGCCCGGTCCCCCACCGCCGCGCGCACCAGCGGCAACATGTCGACCGAGGCCGGGCAGCGGTCGAGCTGACGCCCGCCATGGTTGGAGACGATGACCCCGTCGGCGCCCAGCTCGACGCTGTGCACGGCATCGCCCGGATGCAGGATGCCCTTGACCACCAGCCTGCCCTTCCACAGCCGGCGATAGCGCTCCACATCCTCCCACAGCAGGGTGCCGGGCAGATGGGAGGTCATGAATTTCCAGACCGCCAGCGCGTTCTTCCCATCCTCGATATAGGGCGAGAAATTGCCGAAGCGCGGCATGCCGCCGGTCATGAGATAGCCGGCGAGCCAGCCCGGGTGCAGCAGCGCCTCCAGCTTCCGCCCGAACTTCAGGCCCATCACGGTGAAGCCGTTGCGCAGGTCGCGCTCGCGCTTGGTCCTGACCTGGGAATCGACGGTCAGCACCAGCACCTCCATCCCGGCATCGGCGGCGCGGCGGACGATATCCTCGTCGACGGCGTGGTCATGGCCGACATAAAGCTGATACCAGCCGTTGCGCGCCGCGGCCGGCGGCAGCTCCTCGATCATCGCGTTGCAGGTGCCCGACATGATGTAAGGCACGCCCTCTGCCAGCGCCGCCTCGGCCAGCATGATGTCGCCCCGGGGCCGGAACAGCCCGGCGATCCCCGTCGGCGCGATGCCGAAGGGCGCGGCATAGGTCTTGCCGAAGAGCTCTCTCTTGAGGTCGATCGCGCCGCACGGGGTCAGGAAGCGCGGCACCAGCTGATGACGGGTGAAGGCGCGCAGGTTCTCCGCGACGCCAATCTCATCGTCGGCGCCGCCTTCTATATAGTCGAGCACCGCCCGGGGCAGCCGCCGGCGGGCGAGCCGCTGAAGGTCCGCGATGTTAATAGCCTGATCGATGCGCATCAGGTCATGAAATCCGGATCGGTCTCTTCCATCCAGCGCCGCATCGCTGCCCATTGCAGCGCGTTCAGCCGCGACATGCCCGTGGTCGAGGTGACGGCGGTCTTCTCCCCGATCTCGGGCGGCGGGAAATTGAGCCTGGCCCCGCTCGACTGCGCCGCGAGCTGAACCTTGCAGGCCTGCTCCAGCTGGTACATCTCCTGGAATGCATCGGCCACCGTCGCGCCGCAGGTGAGCAGCCCGTGATTGCGCAGGATCATGACGTTTCGATCGCCCAGATCGGCAGCGATCCGCGCGCACTCCTCCCGGTTCGTCGTGATCCCCTCCAGCGCGTGATAGGCGATCCGCTTGGTATAGAGCAGCGAGGTGAGGTCGAGCGGCAGCAGCCCGTCCGCCTGGCAGGCGACGGCGATGCCGGCCACGGTGTGGGTGTGCATCACGCAGAACACATCCTCCCGCACCCGATGGACCGAGCTGTGGACGACGAACCCGGCCTCCCACACCTCCCAGGGGCTGGGGCTGACCTTGTTGCCGTCCAGGTCGACCTTGATGAGGTTGGAGGCGGTGACCTCGCGATACATCAACCCGAACGGGTTGATCAGGAAATGCCGGTCCGGCCCGGGCAGGCGCAAGGTGATGTGGTTATAGATCGTGCTGTCCCAGCCCAGCCGGTGGAACAGGCGATAGGCGCAGGCCAGCTCGACCCGCGCCGCCCATTCCTCCGCCGAGCAGTCGATGCGCGGCTCCGGATGCTTCTTCTTCAGCATGGTTCTTTCCCCATGTTCGGCAGTTCGATGTCCCACGGTACCTCGACAGCCCCCCTCGATCCAGAAAACTTCGCCCGAGCATTTATTCTTGTTCGAGACCGCCGCACCCTGCTTCGAGCGCCCGAAGCAAAGCGGCGCCGTGACTTGGCGTACATCATCGCATGGTCGGCGCGGTAGCTCATGCGGATTTGCGCATGCATCCAAAGAACGGGGATTATGGTGGATCCGGGGACTTCGCTCTAGCGAATGAGACGCCAACACGGTATCGGAAGGTGCAGATTCAGCCCCTTCCTCACTGCGCGTAGGCCGGATTGACACTCCCTCAGATCGAAGCCCTTTCCATCCTGGTGATAATGCTGGGTTTGTTCGCCTCGGATCGCCTCCGGTACGATCTCGTCGGCGGCCTGGCGCTCACCGCGGCCGCCCTCACGGGAATCGTTCCCCCGGACCGGGTGTTCTCGGGCTTTTCCAACTCGGTGATCATCATCATCGCCTCTGTGCTGGTGCTCAGCCGGGCGATCGAGCTGTCCGGCGTCGTCGAAACCGTGATCCGGCGGATCCTGGGCAGCACGACCAGCACCTCGGTCCAGGTCGGCGTGCTCACGGCCGCGGTGGCGGGTCTCTCCGCCTTCATGAAGAATGTCGGAACGCTCGGCATCTTCATGCCGATCGCCATTCAGATCGCCGAGCGGTCGAAGCGGCCGCCGTCGCGCTATCTCATGCCGCTCGCCTTCGGCTCGCTTGTCGGCGGCACGATGACGCTGATCGGCACGGGCCCCAACCTGATCATCTCCACCGTCCGCCAGGAGCTGACGGGCAAGCCCTTCACCCTGTTCGATTTCTCACCCGTAGGCATACCGCTCACCATCGTGGGCGTGCTGTTCCTCAGCATCGCCTGGCGGCTGATCCCGCGGACCCGGAAGAGGGCGGGGCAGGATAGCCGGATCCTGATCGAGACCTTCACCAGCGAGCTGATGATTCCGGAGAAATCCTGGCTCGTCGGCAAGACCGTGCATGAGCTGGAAGAGGCCAGCGGCGGAGAGGCGACCGCGACTTCGATCCTGAGAAAGGACGGGCACCGCTATATCGCCAACGCCCGGTCGCACCTCATTCCCGGCGAGATCATCTCGGTCCAGATCGATCCCGCCGCCCTGCAGCCGCTGCTCGACCGGACGGGGATCAAGCTTCACGAGCCGGAGAGCGCGCGCAGCGCGCCGCTGGCCGAGGATCGGGTCGAGACCGTCGAAGCCATCATCTCGACGGATTCGCCGCTGGTCGGCCAATCGCCGCAATCGGTGCGGCTGCGCCGCCGCTATGAGATCGCGGTCCTGGCGCTGAAGCGCGGCGGCAAGGCCATCCGCACCCGGATTCAGGAAACGACATTCGAAGCCGGCGACATCGTCGTCATCCAGGGCCGGCAGAAGACGCTGTTCGACGCGCTGTCGTCGCTCGGCTGCGTTCCCCTGCTCGGACACGGACGCATCCTGCGCGGCCGGCGGCGCAGCCTGCTGCCGATCGGCATTCTCCTGGCCGTGATGATCGCGGTCAGCTTCCGCCTCGTCGCCACCGATGTCGCGTTCTTCGCGGCGGCGGTCCTGGTGGTTCTGCTCAATCTCATCACCCCCAAGCAGGCCTACGAAGCGATCGACTGGCCGGTGATCATCATGCTGGGCTCGCTGATACCGGTCGGCGAGGCGCTGAAGCTGACGGGCGTATCGTCATTGATCGCCGACGGCCTGACGCATGTCGCCATGCACCTGCCCGACACGCTGGCGCTGGGCCTGGTGGTGGTCGTTTCCATGGCGGTGACGCCATTCCTGCATCACGCGGCGGCGGTTCTGGTCATGGGGCCGGTCGCCTACACGCTGGCGCATAATCTGGGCTACCGGCCCGACCCGTTCTTCATGGCGGTCGCGCTGGGCGCCTCCAGCGATTTCCTGTCCCCGATCGGGCACCAGAACAACGCGTTGGTCATGGGCCCCGGCGGTTATCGCTTCGGCGATTACTGGCCGCTGGGCCTGCCGCTTTCCATCATCGTGGCGACACTCGGAACCTTGCTGATCCGGATGGCCTGGCCGCTGCACTGAGCGGCGACTGACGTCTACCGCTCCCCTCCAGCCACTCCCAATCGCTGATGGGCCAGGGGAATGGAAACAATCATACGCCACCGTCTTCTTTCGGTCGCCGAGGGCATTCCAGGCCGTGGCGTTTTCTGCATAATGAAGCTAAGCAGCAGCAACCGATACCGATAAGCGCTGAGGCGCCCAGGGAAGCAGAGCATGGATACCAGCCACACGAACGGCGAGGTCACGACCGAGAGCCCGTATATCCGCGAAGAACATGTCATGTTCCGCGACCAGCTGCGGCGCTTCATCGACGAGGAGATCAAGCCGAAGGCCGAGCAGTGGGAAGAAGACGGCTTCACCCCGCGCGAGGTGCTGCGCCGGATGGGCGAGCTGGGCTTCCTCGGCATCCGCTATTCGTCCGAATATGGCGGCAGCGAGATGGATACGGTCGCCAGCGCCATCCTGGCCGAAGAGCTGGGCAAGTCCACCTTCGGCGGCTTTGCGATCACAGTGCTGGTCCATACCGACATGGCCTCCCCCCACCTGCAGAATTTCGGCTCCGAGGCGCAGCTGAAGCGCTGGATGCCGGACATCGTTGCCGGCCGGAAGATCACCGCCGTGGCGGTGACCGAGCCCGATGCCGGGTCCGACGTCGCCGGCATCCGCAGCGTGGCGAAGAAGGACGGCGACCATTGGGTGCTGAACGGCACCAAGATGTTCATCACCAACGGCGTCCATGCCGACCTCTATTTCGTCGGCGTGAAGACCGACACGACGGTCAAGGGCACGCGCGGCATCTCGATCTTCGCGGTCGAGAAAGGCACACCGGGCTTCTCGGTCGGCCGGGCGCTGAAGAAGCAGGGCTGGCTGAGCTCAGACACCGCCGAGCTGATCTTCGACGATTGCCGGGTGCCGGCCGAGAACATGCTGGGCGCGGAAAACCGCGGCTTCTATTCGATCATGCGCAACTTCCAGAACGAGCGGATGGTGCTGGGCGCGCAGGCGCTGGGCGAGTGCCAGGCGGCACTTGCCCTCACTCTTGATTGGGTGGGGCAACGGAAAGCCTTCGGTGCGCCCTTGTGGGAAAAGCAGGCGATCCGCCAGCGCCTCGCCATGCTGGCGGCGCGGGTCGAATCGGCCCGGCAATTCACCTATCACTGCGCCTGGCTGGACGCGCAGGGCCGCGACTGCGTCAAGGAAGTCTCCATGGTCAAGGCGTTGTGCGGCGAGCTGGTCAATGACGTGATGTATGACTGCCAGCAGTTCCACGGCGGCATGGGCTACCTGCGCGAAAGCACGATCGAACGGATGGTGCGCGATGCGCGCGTCCAGTCGATCGGCGGCGGCGCGACCGAGGTCATGCTGGAAGAGATCGCCAAGCGGATGGGCCACTGATGCCGACCTCTCCCCTGCCCGTCATCAAGAGCCGCATCGTTCCCCAGGCTGCAGGCTTCAAGGCCAACCAGGAACACTATCAAGGCCATCTCGACACGCTGCGCGAGGCCATGAAATACGCCATGGCCGGCGGCGGCGACGCCCATGTGAAGCGTCACCATAAGCGCGGCAAGATGCTGGTGCGCGACCGCATCGACCTGCTGGTCGATCCGTTCACCCCGTTCCTTGAGCTGTCGCCGCTGGCGGCCTGGGGCCTCTACGGCAACGAGGTGCCGGGGGCCGGCGTGGTCACCGGCATCGGCATCGTCCAGGGCATCCCCTGTATGATCATCGCCAATGACGCCACGGTGAAGGGCGGCTCCTTCTTCCATGAGACGGTAAAGAAGCACGTGCGCGCGCAGGAGATCGCGCGCGAGAACCGCCTGCCCTGCATCTATCTGGTCGATTGCGGCGGCGCCTACCTGCCCGAGCAGGACCGGGTGTTCCCCGACAAGGGCCATTTCGGCACCACCTTCTTCAACCAGTGCCGGCTCTCGGCCGACGGCATCCCGCAGATCTCCGCCGTGTTCGGGGGCTGCACCGCCGGCGGCGCCTATATCCCGGCTTTGTCCGACGAGGTGGTGATGGTGAAGGGCAACGCCCGCATCCACCTGGGCGGCCCCTCGATCGTCGCCGCCGCCATCAACGAGGTGGTCGACGGCGAGACCCTGGGCGGCGCCGAGATGCACACCCGCGTCTCCGGCGTGTCCGACTATCTGGCCGACGACGAGCCCGAGGCGCTGAAGAAGCTGCGCGACATCGTCGGCGGGCTGAATGCCGAGCGGCCGAACTATGCCGCCACCCGTCCTGCCCTGCCCCCGCTCTACGACCCAACTGAGATCACAGGCATCATCGAGGCCAATCCGAAGAACCCCTATGACGTGCGCGAGGTCCTGGCGCGCATGGTCGACGGTTCGGAGTTCCAGGAGTTCAAGCCCGACTGGGGCAGCGAGCTGGTCTGCGGCACCGCCTATATCCACGGCTATCCCGTCGGCATCATCGGCAATAACGGGCCGATCTTCTCCGAATCGGCGGTGAAGGGCGCGCATTTCATCGAATTGTGCGACCAGCGCAATATCCCGCTGCTGTTCCTCCAGAACATCACCGGCTTCATGGTCGGCGTCGATGCCGAGCGCGGCGGCATCGCCAAGCATTCGGCCAAGCTGGTCTATGCCGTGGCGGCGGCCCGGGTGCCGCGCTTTACCGTGCTGATCGGCGGCTCCTACGGCGCCGGCAATTACGGCATGTGCGGCCGGGGCTTCGACCCGCGCTTCCTGTTCTCCTGGCCCAATGCCCGCATCGCCACGATGAGCCCGGACATCGCCACCAACGTGCTGCTGGAGCTCAGGCGCACCAGCGTGAAGCGCGACGAAGCCTCCGACGCCGAGCTTGCCGAGATCGAGCGCCGCACCCGCGCCCAGTTCACCGAGCAGAGCGACCCGTATTACGCCACCGCGCGCCTGTGGGACGACGGCATCATCGAGCCGACGCAGACCCGCGACGTGCTGGGCCTCTGCCTCGCGCTGGCCGCCGCCGAGCCGCCCAAGACCGGCCGCTCACCCGTCTACCGCATGTGATCGGGACCAAGCCTCAAATGATAAAAAAGCTGCTGGTCGCCAATCGCGGCGAGATCGCCTGCCGCATCATGCGGACGTGCAAGCGGATGGGCATCGCCACCGTCGCCGTCTATTCCGACGCCGACCGCGACGCGCTGCACGTCGCCACCGCCGACGAAGCGGTCCATATCGGCCCGGCAGAGGCCGCCGGCTCCTACCTGAACGTCGACGCCATACTGGAGGCCGCCAGGCAGACCGGCGCCGACGCGATCCATCCCGGCTACGGCTTCCTGTCCGAGCGCGTGGCGCTGGCCGAGGGTGCCAAGGCCGCCGGCATCGTCTGGGTCGGCCCCCATCCGGATGCCATCACCCGGATGGGCTCGAAGATCGAATCGAAGCGCATCGCCGAGGCGGCCCACGTGCCGTGCGTGCCCGGCTATCACGGGAACGCGCAGGACGACGACAGCCTGGCCAAGGCCGCGGCCAAGATCGGCTATCCGGTCCTGATCAAAGCCTCGGCCGGCGGCGGCGGCCGCGGCATGCGCGCGGTGATGAAGCCGGAGGAGCTCAGCGCCGCTCTGGCGCTGGCCCGTGCTGAGGCCCAGGCCGGATTCGGCGACCCTTCTCTCCTGATCGAGAAGCTGATCCAGCGGCCGCGCCACCTCGAGGTCCAGCTCGCCGGAGACAAGCACGGCAACCTGATCCACCTGTTCGAGCGTGAATGCTCGATCCAGCGCAACTACCAGAAGCTGATCGAGGAAGCCCCGGCCCCCAACCTTCTGCCCGAGGTCCGCTCGAGGCTACTGGAGGCCGCGCTCAATCTCGGCAACGCGATCGGCTACGATTCACTGGGCACGGTCGAGTTCATCCTGGACGCGGACGGGGGCGGCCCCTGGTTCCTGGAGATGAACACGCGCCTGCAGGTCGAGCATCCGGTGACCGAGCTGGTGACCGGGCTGGATCTGGTGGAGCTGCAGATCCGCGTCGCCGCCGGCGAGCATCTGCCGCTGGCGCAGGAGCAGATCCATCTGAAGGGTTCGGCGATCGAGGCGCGGATCAATGCCGAGGACCCCGCCGCCGGCTATCGCCCGGCGCTGGGCGCGATTCTCGGCTTCACGCCGCCAGCCCAGGAAGGCGTGCGCACCGATACCGGCGTGCGCACCGGCAGCGTGGTTACGCCCTATTACGATTCGCTGCTGGCCAAGGTCATCGCCTATGGCCCCGACCGGGGGATCGCCGCCGCTCGCCTGTCGGCCGCGCTGGGCGAACTCTCGATCCTGGGCATCAAGTCCAGCCAGGCCTTCCTGCGCGACATCGTCGACCACCCCACATTCCGCGCGGGCAAGCTCACCACCCGCTTCATCGGCGAGACTTTCCCAGACGGATGGAGCGTATCGGAGGACGATACCGATCTGGCGGTCGCCGCCGTGCTGTGGGCGCTGACGCGCGAATCGCACCGCGCCGATGCGAGTCTCGGCCCCTGGGCCAGCCTGGGTGCGTTCCGGATCCCCGCGACCGTGGGCCGAATCGGTTGGGTGGCGCTCGACGTCAACGCCGAATCGCGGCAGGCGGCCATCGACATCGCCGGCAGGGACGGACGCTATGCCGTCCGGCGCGACGGCGTAACCGACACAGTCGACGCCGCGATAGCCGGCGGGCGGGCCAAGATCACGATCGGCGGGGTCGCACACGACTATGGCTTCGTGTTCTCCGGCGGGCAGCTCAGCCTTAACCGCAACGGCATCGCGGCGAATTTCGCGGTCGCCCCGCGGATAGAAAGCGCCGGCGCCAAGGGCGCGGCCGAGGCCGGCGGCGCGGGCCGGATCGTGGCGCCCTTGCCGGGCCTGATCAGCCAGCTGAACGTCACGGTGGGGCAGGCCGTCGCCCAGGGCGACACGGTGATCGTGCTGGAAGCGATGAAGCTGATGTACAGCCTGCCCGCCCAGATCTGCGGCCGCGTCGCCCAGATATTTTGCGCTGCGGGGGACACAGTCCCGGCCGGCGCCCCGCTGATCGAGATCGAGGCGGAAGGTTAATTACCCCTCTTATACTGTCAGGCTATTTCAATACTCCACTTTTTTAGTGTGCCTATTTGCGAGCGCGCATCCGGGCACGCATATGAATTCCGGGGCGGCAGCGGCAGTGGAGTCGGACGCCCGGCGTGTTCGGCGATGAAATATTCCCACGAAACCGATGCATTTTCCGCCGGCCCCCGCCGCATGCAGCCATGCGCGCGGGAATTTCGTTACAATTCCCAACCGGTCTCGAAAAGTTCATTTTTTATAATGGTTTAGAAAAACACACCCCCAGCCGCGGGAAAATTCCTGATCAAAGTAAAATAACTTCGACCGATATATTGCACTGCAACATAGCCTGGTTTTTCAGGTCATTTTAAATAATAAAATTCAATATTGGAGAACGTCCCGCGCTCGGCCATTTTAATGGCGCCAAATTCGTATTTTATCGCACTCCTGTTAAGTTCATATTAGCAAAATCGATAGAGAATATGTCGCAGTTTTTCATTTATTTATTTCCCTTTTCTCTTCATTGTACAGTTATAAATCGGCATACCGCCGACCCTGACGCATTATTCGATATGCGACAGAACAGCACGGGAACCGAACTGTTAAAAAATGTAGGAAACACGCAAGTTTAGCTTGACTGCCGATTTTGCGATGCGGTACAACCGCTGCAAGCAAAGATATCAGTAAAGATTGTTTGGGCTCGCAGGTTTGGTGAGGGACTGAGGACGATGGCTGGTACAACCGTTACGCTACCGGGTGGTGGTGGTAAGACCGTAAACATAACGACCGGCACTGATGACCAAGTGGTCCTTCAGAAGGCGATCAAGAACCTGTTCAACGCCGCGGGGGACAACTTCACCGCCGTAACGGTTCCGTCTGGCACGGCCGGCTCCTCGGGCTTCTTCAACCTCGTGTTCAACGACAAGGCGACCAAGCTGTCGCTATCGGCCGGCACCAACGTGCAGGCGATCATCGACAACGGCACGGCAGCCGGCGATACCCTCACCGGCGGCGCATCCACGACGGTCCTGGTCGGCAACGCCGCGGGCGACGTGATCAACACGAATAACGACAATGCCACCGTTTTCGGCGGCGCCGGTGCCGACACCGTCAATGTCACCGGCAGCGCCGTCGCCTACCTGGAAGGCGGCAAGAACATCGTCAACCTGAACGGCGATGACTCGGTCAGCCTGGTCAGCACCGCCGCCGGAACCGATACGGTCAACATCACCGCCGGCAAGAACACCGTTCAGAGCGGGCATGCCGTGACCGTGAACGTTACCGCCACCAAGGGCAGCGAGACGCTGACCCTGGCCACCGGCAGCAAGGTCTCCATCAGCGGCGCCAACGACACGGTCACGCTGAGCAGCGCCAATTCCGCCGTGACGATTTCCGGCTCGGGCGACAGCGTGAAGATTTCCGGGTCCTCGACCGTCAACCTCACCGGTTCGAAGGTTTCGGACACGGTCGCTCTGACCAGTCCCGGCACCGTCAACGTGTCCGGCGCGAGCGTTTCGGCGCTGATCACGGGCGCGAACAATACCGTCAACCTGTCGGGTTCGGGTGAGCATGTCACCATGAGCGGCAGCGGCTCCGGCACGCTCAACATCACTGCCGGCACCGGCGATGTGGTGTCCTCGGCCGGTTCGCTGAAGGTTGCCATCACCGCCACCAAGAGCAGCGACACGCTCTCGTTCTCGGGCAACTCCACGATCAGCCTGGGCACCTCCGACACGCTGAACCTCTCCGGCGCCAAGGGCGCGGCGACGATCACCGCCAGCGGCAGCGCGAGCATCCTCGGCGGCGCGGGCTTGTTGAAGTTCACTGGCGCCGCAAACGCCAAGGATACGATCACTGCAGGCCAGGGCTCCGCAACGCTTACGGCCGGTTCCGGCGCAAGCGACAAGTTCGTGGCCGGGTCGGGCACCAACTACCTGTTCACGCACGCCGCGACCGGCGGCGGCAAGGACACCTTCATCGGCGGCGCCCACTCCGACACGATGGTCGGTGCCGGCACCGACAAGGCCCATACCGACCTGTTCATGTTCGAGAGCTCGCTCAAGGGCGGCACCCACACGATCACGAACTTCACGACGGGCAAGGACACGATCGATCTGGTCGGCTACACGAAGGCTCAGATCGACGCGGCGATCGCCGCCGGCGCCAAGACCTTCAATGCCAAGACCGGTACGGAAACGATCACCCTGGCCGATCACACCAAGATCACAGTCAGCGGCCTGCACGCCGCGCTGGGCAAGTCGGACTTCACCGGCAGCTAACCTGCCCTTCTCACCGCCAAAATGTTCTTCTAGAGGCCACCTTCAAAGGTGGCCTCTTTTTATTGCGTCCCAGCCCGGCGTGAGTAGTTTCTGAGGATGAACCCGAACAGCCTTCAGACCGCCCCTGCCCGGCCAAAGGCCGCGTCCGAACTTTCACAGCTTATCAACTCCTTCTCGTCTGCGCTCGGCAGCGGAAATGCTGAAGGTGCCGTCCGGGCCATCGACCGCGCCTGGCGCCTGGCGCCGAAAAACCCTGAGATCTGCTTTCTGTACGGACGCCAATTGCTGTCCCAGGGCGCGCATACGAGGGCAGCCGAGCTGCTCGCCGCCGCCGCCGCCGACCGCTCGTATCCGGAGTATGAAGCGGCCTATATCTCCGCCCTTTGTCTCGGCGGCCAGCTCGAAGCGGCACAGCGCAGGCTTGAGTCCGCGCTGGCCGGATATGCCGCGGTACCGAACGGCCAGCTGGCGCAGGCGGCGCGTCAGGTTGCGTCCGCCGCAGCGGAGCATTTCCCGGGCTGGGTCGGCATCGGCCCGGATCTGCGGCTTCATGGCGAGGTCGTCGGCCAGGGCGGCCAGGTAAGACTGGAGATCGCCGGCAGTTCCGGCCCACCACGCCATCATCGGATCCGATGCGAGAAGGATCGTCCAACGGCCTTCGTCATTCCGGCCGATGCGCCTGGCCCCGCCGATATCACTGTGCGCATCAATGACAGGCTGCTCCTGGGCGGCAAGCTCGATATGCCGCCGGATTTCGGGCTGGATGGCCGGATAAACCTGTCGAAAGGCGTCTTTTCCGGCTGGGTGGCCATGCGCTGGGACCCGTCCTGGCCGTTGAAGCTCGTCGTTTCCGGCGCGAACGATTTCGCGATGGAAATCGACGCAGAGCCCGATCCGA
>Ga0105238_10002375_pt1 | contig 18904 bp, 13 predicted proteins | sample KBSC34metaG_FD_81526 | JGI IMG/M metagenome (GOLD analysis project Ga0105238, IMG submission 81526) | Corn rhizosphere microbial communities from Kellogg Biological Station, Michigan, USA - KBS C3-4 metaG | ecosystem: Host-associated > Plants > Roots > Rhizosphere > Soil | place: Michigan, USA... | reverse complement strand
GCGGGGCCGGCGGGGGTTCGAGCAACGGCTGGGAAGACGGGACCACCGGCGAGCCGGGCGGGCCGACGGGCCCCGGTCCCAGCGGGGGCGCGCTGCGCTCGACGGCCGGCTCCGGCGGCGGAGCGGCGGTCGGTGGGGCGGCGAGCTCGGGCGTCTTCTCCGTCGCGGTGGCGGGCGCGGCGGGCTCGCTCACCGGCGGCCGGCGGAACGGTGGAAGGTTCCAGCTCGCGATCGGGGTCGCGGCAGGACCGGAGCCCGGGAGGGCCAGGACGGCGGCAGCGACGATCGACGCGAGCATGAAAGCCGGGATCCTGTCCGGGTACTCTATGCTAAGAGGTCCGCGAACTTCATGTCGTCGTCGCTCGTCAAGCGCCTCTACGAGTGGGTCGCCTTCGACACCCAGAATCCGTCGGGTGACGAGCGCCCCATGGTGGCGGAGCTCGGCCGCGAGCTGGCGGCCCTGGGGGCCGACACCGTCGAGATCGTGGAGGTGGCGCCCCATGCGATGGTTTACGCCCGGTTTGGCGACACGCCGCCGCGGCTGTTGCTGAACGCGCACGTCGATACGGTGCCGGCCAACACCGGCTATTCGTCGTCGCCCCACACCCTGGTCCAGCGCGGCTCGCGGCTGGTCGGGCTGGGCGCGGCCGACACGAAGGGCGCCATCGCCGCCATCATGGATGCCTTGGCGATCGTGCATGGCGAGGGCCGGTACCCGCGGGGCATCGGCATCCTCTTTTCCGGCGACGAGGAGCGGCGGGGCACGTGCATCCGGCGCTTTCTCGAGGATTCGGCGCTGGCCGCCGGGATCGAGCGCGCCATCGTGTGCGAGCCGACGGGCTGCGCGGTGGGCGCGCGCCACCGGGGGATCGGCGCGGCCGAGGCGAGCGTCACGTCGCCGGGCGGGCACTCGTCGCGCGCCGATCATCTGCCGAATCCGATCGCCATCCTGGCCCGCGCGGCGGTCGCTCTCGACGACTTCGGCCGCCGCCAGCGCGACCAGGGGCCCTCCGGGTTCGAGGGGTTGTGCATGAACGTCGCCGCCATCGACGGCGGGCTGGCCTTCAACGTGATCCCGTCGCGAGCCACCCTCCGCGTCTCATTGCGGCCCGCGCCCGGGGGCGACATGACGGCGCTCCTCGGCGAGTGCGAGGCGCTCGCGCGCGCCGCCGCCGCGCCCGCGGCCATCGATTGGACGGTGGTGAACGCGAACCCGCCATTCCACACGCGCGACGTCGCCGCGTTCGAGGCGCTGCTCGGCGCGCGGGCCGCCCGGCCGGTCGACCTGGCGTTCTGGACCGAGGCCGCGCTGCTGGGCGAGGCCGGAATCGATGCGGTGGTGTTCGGCCCGGGCCGCATCGAGCAGGCCCACGCCGCGGACGAGTTCGTCGAGCTCGCCGAACTGGAGGAGGCGCGCGACACGTTCCTGCGCATCTTTCGCGCGCACGCCCGCGCGCACGCCGGGGGAGGTGGGCCCGCGCCGGCGTCATGATGGAGACGGGCATCATCACGCGGTTCCTGGAGAGCGTCGGGCAAAAGGCCGACGTCGACCTGTACCTGAAGCTGTTCCGCTCGCAGAAGAAGGAGAGCTTCGCCATCATCTGCGCGAGCGCGCGCATCGTGAAGACCGCTCTCGATCCTTTCCACTTCGATCTGCGCATCCTGACCGGCCTGGGCCTGACGCCGGTGGTGATCGTCGGCATGTTCGAGCCGCGCGACGCCGACCGGCAGGCCGCGCGCGTCCACGAGTGGCTGCTCGAAGACGATGTCCGGGCGCAGATCGTGCCGGTGGGGCAGGCGCTCTCGCCCCCGATGATCGAGGTGGTGCGCGAGACGGTGCACATGAACACCATCCCGCTGCTTTCGCTCGAGCCGGCGCGCGAGGCGTCGCTGGAGGCGCGCTTCGCGTTGCTGCGGGATCTGGCGGCCGGGCTCGAGAGCCGCAAGGTGGTGTTCCTGTCGACGAGCGCCGGCCTCGAACGGGAAGGCGCGCCCCCCATCTCGGTCGTGAACCTGAGCACCGACTACGAGCGGCTGCTGGGGGCCAGCATGCTCACCCGTCAGCACGCTTCGTTGCTTCGCCACGGCAAGCACCTGCTCGATCAGACGCCGCACCGGATGACGGTCACGGTGGTGAACCCGCTGCAGCTCTTGCGCGAGCTGTTCACCATCAATGGCGCCGGCACGCTGATTCGCAAGGGCTCGCGCATCGAGCGCCACGACGGCTTCGACGGTGTGGACCAACCGCGGCTGCGCGCGCTCGTCGAGTCGGCGTTCGGCAAGCTGCTGGTGGAGGGCGCGCTCGACCGCGCGATCGAGCGGCTGTACGTCGAGGAGAATTACCTGGGGGCGGCCCTGATGACGACGACGCCGGTGGGCGCCTACCTGACCAAGTTCGCGGTCGATCGGCAGGCGCAGGGCGAGGGCATCGGCGGCGACATCTGGTCGGTGATGACGCGCGACTACCCGAGCTTCTTCTGGCGGGCGCGCCCGAAGAATCCGATCCTGTCGTGGTACCTGAAGAACTGCGACGGGGTGGCCCGCTTCCCCGACTGGCACGTCTTCTGGCGCGGCTTCGACGTCGACCGCATCGAGCCGGCCATCCGGTACGCGCTCGCGGCGCCGATCGACCTGGCGTGAGGGAGCGGGAGCGGCGAAGGTAGCTACGGGCTGCGCTCCGTTCGCGTGGACCGCGGGGGGCGGGAGCGAAAGGGGCATACCCCCCAGCGCTCGGGTCCTCGCGGGGCGTACCCGGATCTGCTTTCACGGCGTTTGGTCCGCTGCGGACTCGCTCGAAGGGTATGCCCCTTCCGCTCCCGCCGCTCGCGTTCTGCGCTCGCTCCGCTCCGCCGGGTGGCCTCCGCGCAGCCAGAGGGGGGATCTGCATCCTCGTTCGTGGGGAGAAGTCCATGAGATCGGCGCTTGAGTTCTACATATCTGTGGCTGAGGAGTGATCGGCGGCCTTCAGTGACACCCAGGCGCCATGCCGTCGGCTTCAGTTGGAAGTTGCGGGCGTCACAGTGACCTCGAAACCAGATGTGTATCGGTTTCGTCATACGCCAAGCATCACAGACCTTCTTCACGCAGATAAGCCCACGGGATACATCTGGATCCGGTATCGCCAAGGCTGCTCTAACCTGGACGCCAGAGCGCCGTCAGGCGCGGGTTCTTTGACGGGAGGCGCGGCTTCGCCGCGCCGGCGTCGAGCCGAGATCCTGGGGGTCTCGTAGGGGGCCGGCCCCCTACGACTTGCGGGGGCGCGGGATGCCGTATTGGTCCAGGCGGGAGACGAAGGTGCGGCGGGGCATGCCGAGCATGGCGGCGGCCCGGGTCTGGTTGCCGACGCAGGCTTCGAGCGCGTCGATGATTCGCTGGCGCTCGTCGGTGGTGGGCGGGCGGCGCGATCCGAGGGCGTCGCCGTTCGCGCCGTTCGCGGGGGACCAGGGCGAGGGAGGGGAGGGCGGCGAGGGCGGGCGCGCGGTCTCGGCCTTGGCGATGCGATCGGAGACGATCTTCTCCATCGGAAAATGGTCGGGCGAGAGCTCGGCCCCCTCGCACAGGACCAGCGCTCGCTCGATCACGTTGCGCAACTCTCGGATGTTGCCGGGCCAGCTGTAGCCTTCGAGGAGCGCCATCACCTCGTCGGTCAGCGCGGGCGGGCGGCGGTGCGCCTCCTCGGCGGCGCGTGCCAGGAACTGGCGGGCCAGCGCCGGCAGCTCGCTGATGCGCTCGCGCAGCGGCGGGATGGTCAGGCTGATGCCGTTCAGCCGGAAGAACAGATCCCGGCGGAACGAGCCCCTCGAGACCTCCTCCTCCAGGTCTCGGTTGGTGGCGGAGATGAACCGCACGTCGATAGGGCGGGTGCGAATGGCACCGACGCGCGTCACCTCGCGCGTCTCGAGGACGCGCAGCAGCTTGGCCTGCACGGTCAAGGGCAGCTCGCCGATCTCGTCGAGCAGGACCGTGCCCCCCTCGGCGCTCTCGAGCAAGCCTGGCTTGGCCTGCACCGCGCCGGTGAAGGCGCCCTTCTCGTGGCCGAACAGCTCGCTCTCGATCAGGCTCTCGGCCAGCCCGGCGCAGTTCAGGGCGACGAACGGCTTCTCGGCGCGCGGTGACATGCGGTGAACCCGCTGCGACATCACCTCCTTGCCGACGCCGGTCTCGCCCAGGATCAGCACGTTGATGTTGCCGGCGGCGGCGCGCGACGCCATCTCGTGAATCTTCGCCATGGCCGGCCCGTAGTCGGCGGGCGCGGCCTCGAGGGCTTCGGGGCCGCGGTCGGTCGGATGCAGGCGGCTGTTGGCCCGCCCGAGGAGCGCGTCCACCGAACGGCCGTCGCGCGGATAGCGAGCGATTCCGAAGCGCACCGGCGCGCCCGTCGACACCAGGGCGGCGCGAATGGCGGCGGCCAGGGTCTCGGCCTCGGCCTCCCCACGCTCGATCACCAGAATCTCGAACTCGTTCGGACCGTATGCTGCGAAGACGTGCGGGGGCCCGACCTCGCGCGAGAATACGGGCGCCACGCGGGTCCAGGGGACGGGCAGCTCGACGCTCAACCGCACCAGCGCGAAGCCGCCGCCGGAGGCCTCGGCGCGCTCGCACTCTCCCTCGAGGCGGGTCTCGAAGTAAGCGTGCGACCACAGCCGCTGGCGTCCCACGGACATGCGGTTGTGCTGGACCATGAGGACGGTGGAGCCGATCGTCATGGCCTCGCCGGGCGCGACGGGCACGAGCTCGCCGGCGCGGATGACGGCGTCGCGGGCGCGCGTGCCGTTGGCGCTCCCGACGTCCTCCAGTCGGAACCCCCGATCGCCGTCGTCGCCGATGTGCAGGCGCGCGTGCTCGCGCGAGGCGAGCGGGTCGTCGATCTGGACGTCCGCCTTGTTCGAGCGCCCGATGGTCAGGAGCCCGCGCAGCGGCAGAGGCACCGTGCTGAACGAGTCCGGCGACATCACGAGCAGGTGGTAGTGACCTTGATCCCGCGCATCGTCGGAGTCGTCTAGGATCGTGGTCCGGCTGATCAAACCTCTACTACCTTTCTTGTGGACTTTATCGGCCGCTCGACCCCCTGGCAAGGCGTCGCGGCCTGCACAGTTCGTGCGGACTCTGCACAGTTCGAGCACACCTGCTGCCACTCGACCCGACGTGGCAGCCCAATGTGGGACTTTGCGGCGTCGTCGCCAGGCGCGACACCGCGCAGGGCGGGCTGCCGTCTCCGTGAGCTATTTCTCCGCGCTCTTTCGTGAAGAGCGCGCCCGGGCTTGCGCCCGACCACCCGGAGATGCGACGCTAGCCCGCGCTTTCTTCACGGCAGGGGGAGCTCGTGAGCGAATCGATGAGTGGCGTTGCGCCAGAGATCCGGCTGGGCTCCGAGCCCGGGCGCGTGGAGCGTTGGTCGAACGAGGTCGACGGTGGGCGAGCCACCTTCGGCGAGGCGGCCTTCGTCGAACGAGCGCTGGCCATCCTCGCGCGGCAGAGCCCTTCGCCCGCCGCAGTCGCCACGGGACCAGCGCCAGGGTTGACGCCGCAAATCCCGGCGCCGTTCGCTCCGGCGGTCTCGGCGGTCGCGGCGCTGGCTTCCCCGGCTTCACCGCTGTTGCCGCAGGTGGTGCCGCCGTACCTGCCGCCGTCGCTGGCACAGGCTCTGCCAGCGGGCTCGGGGCCCGCTGGCCCGGTGGTGGCGCCGGCCATGGTCCCGCCCGCCACCGAGGCGCTGCGCCAGCAGGCCATCGCGTGGATCGATACGCTGCTGGCGCTGGTCACGGCCGGCGTCAGCCCCACCGCCGTGAAGACGAACCTGGTCGACGTCGGGGCGGGCTCGCCCGCGGCGTCGATTCCGTCGGCACCCGTGCCCGCCGCGGGCGGAGCGGCGGGTCCCGCCCCGCCGGCGGTCGCGCTTCCCGTGGCGGCCGCGGCCCCCGCCGCGCTGTCGCAGCTGATGGCCTCCGCCGGGCAGACCGTGGCGACCACTCTGCGAATCGCCAACGACCGCGGCGTCGACGCGCCCATCCGCTTCGTGGCCTCCGACCTGGTCGGTGATTCGGGGGCGCGGATCCCGTCCTCGGCCGTGGCGTTTGCGCCCGCCGTCTCGATGGTCGCGGCGTACGCGGTCCGGGCCATCGAGGTGTTCGTCGCCGTGCCCGCGGGGATGCCTCCGGGCACGTACACCGGCTTGCTTCAGCTGATCGGCCAGCCCCTGGCGCGATCGCTCCTGTCCGTGGACGTCAAGCCCGCGGCGGCGCGCGGCCCGAGCACGACGGCGACGGCCTCGACGCTGGGCGGGCGCGCCTGAGGCCCCCATTCCCCATGAGAGACCTGCGATGACAGCTGGGAGACGACCATGACAGCAGACATGAACACGGCGGCGCTCGGGTGGACGGACGAACAGTGGGCCAGGATCACCAGGACGATCGCGGACGAGGCCCGCCGGGCGCGCGTCGCCGCGGCCTTCTTGCCCACGTGCGGTCCGCTCGACGCATCCACCACCGCGATCCCGCCGCTGCGGATGACCCAGACGCAGCAGCCGCCGCCTCCGGGCGCCGCCTTCGCGCCGCCGATTGGGCCGCCGCCCCAGCGCTTGTTCGTCGACACCGATCCCACGCTGATGCTCACCACGATCTCCACGCTCGCCTATCTTCGGACCAGTGAGGTCGCCGAGCCCGACCTCAGCTCGGCGCTGGCGATCTTCCGGCGGGCGGCCGGTCTGATCGCGCGGACCGAGGACTGCCTGGTGTTCCGTGGCCAGCCGGGCGCGAACGTACCGCCCATCGGTACGCCCGGGCCGCTGCTGGCCGTCGGTAACGTGTCGGGAGGCGGCCAGAGCGATGGCCTGTTGCCGTTCGGGCCCATCCCGCCCGTGCTGCCTCCGCGTCGAAACGTCCTGATTCCGGGGCCGAACCCGAACGATCTCGTCACCGCCATCGCTGCCGCCATCGGTCAGCTCGAGGCGGTAGGGCAGTTCGGTCCTTTCGTGGGCGTGCTCTCCCAGAACCTTTTCGTCCAGGCCTGCACCCCCGATGCGGGGTCCTTGATCATGCCCCGCGACCGCATGCTGCCGTTCCTCGAGGGAGGTCTCTATCGTTCGAGCGCCATCCCCGGCGACCTCGGCGTGGTGCTGGCCCTCGGAGGCTCGCCGTTCGAGATCGTGGTCGCCTCCGACATCAGCGCGCGCTTCCTCCAAATCAACACGGAGCCCCGCTACGTGTTCCGGGTCGCCGAGCGGGTGGCGCTGCGCACGAAGGAGCTGGAGGCGATCGCGGTCCTGCATCATTGAGTCCGAACAACCGAGGTAATCCGATGACGACCAAAGAGAAGAGCGCGAAGGCGGTCGACGAGGAGTTGTACTTGCCGCTCACGTCGGAGCAGCTCGCGGAGCTGGAGAAGAAGCGGCAGGAAGCCATCGCCGAGGACGCGGCGCGGTCTCTGGCCTATCGAGACAGGGTGCGAGGGATGGGGGCGCCGACGGAGAGCGCGGGGGATTGAAGACGACGCACCTGAGGCCGTCGACGTGAGGCGATCCCCGTGAGGCAGAGCCACGATGGGCTGTCGCTGTGGTACGGCACGCCCGACGCTCCCGCGCCACCCGAGACGGGGGCCCGCCGCGCGGGCACCTCGCTGGTGGTCGGCGTGCGTCCGCCCAGCCCGGCCAACGTGGTGGAGGTGCGCTACCGGGTGGACGGTGGGCTGGTCTGTCAGATCGTGGCGCGCGAGATCCAGACCGACTTTGCGCGCCAGCTGCAATATTTCCGCGCGACGTTCCCCTTCTTGCCCGAGGGGAGCGTGGTCGAATACTCGCCCGTGTTGCGGTCGGGTGGTCGCCAGGTGCCGGCCCCGGCCGTGGCCAGTGGATTTCCGTCGAGGTTCGTCCTGGAACCACCGGCCCAGGTCTCCGCGAGGCGCGAGTCGCCCGCTTCGGCCGGCCCGCCGGCTTCGGGATCGGCGGCGCAGCGGTTCACGCCGCACCTCGAGTTCGTGAGCGCGGTCAGCTGCAAGCTGTCGACCCAACCCGACGTGATCGGCGAGACGCCGGAGGGACTGCGCATCAACTTCTATCTCGACGGCGGACACGCCGCGGGCCCGCATCTGAACGCGCGGGTCCTGCCCCGCGGGGCGGACTTCATGACGATACGTCGCGACGGAGTGGGCGAGCTGCGAGTCCGCGCCACGTTCCGGACCGACGACGGCGGCATCCTGGACGCGGACTACAACGGCTTCATCGACCTGGGGCCCGACGGCTACGAGCGGGCCACGCGGGCGATCTTCCCGGAGTCCGTCCCGGTCCAGCTCGCCCTGCGTTTGATGGCGGTGACCCCTCGCTACCAATGGGTCAACCGCCATCAGTTCGTCGGCGTCGGCCGGGCCAGCCTCGTGCTGTCGGAGGTCGACTACGACCTATTCGTGGTCAGCGGCACGCCGGTGAAGTCGGACTAGCCATGTCGCGCTGGATTGAAATGTCGACGAGCAAGCCGAGTTCGGGGGGCGACCAGGACGTCAGAGCGAGCGTAGCGAGCGTGTCCAAGCACCCGGTAGGCGCAGCGTCGCGGCCTCCAACGGCAGCGCGGAGGCGGGCTTCGCCCGCCGGAGCGCGCTGGCCGGAGGGCATGGGAACCCTCCCAGGGTTCCCATTTCGATTGACGGACTGATGGCGGAGCGGGTGATCATTCTGGGGGGTGGGATCGCGGGCCTGACGGCCGCCCACGAGCTCGGGGAGCGCGGCTTCGAGGTCGAGGTGTTCGAGAAGCGCCCGATCCCCGGCGGCAAGGCGCGCAGCATTCCGGCGCGCGATCCCGTTCGCGACGGCCCCCTCGGGGGGCTCGTCCCAGGGACCGCCCGCGTCGGCCACCGGCCGCTCTTGCCGGGCGAGCACGGCTTCCGCTTTTTCCCGGGCTTCTACACGCACGTGATCGACACCATGGCGCGGATCCCTTTTCGCGGCGGGGCGGTGGCCGACGGGCTGGTCGACACCTCCCGGGTCCGCGTGGCCCGCGCGTTCCAACCCTCGGTGTACTACCCGGATCGCCTGCCCCAGTCCGCGCTCGAGCTCGCGCAGCTGGTGCGCTTCGTGGTGGGCGTCCTCGGCGCCGAGATGGGGGTGTCAGCGGTCGACACCGCGTTCTTCGCCGAGAAGATCTTCCAGATCCTCTCGTCGTGCGACGCCCGCAAGCGCGCCGAGTACGAGTACATCGGCTGGTGGAAGTTCATCGACGCCGAGGCGCGCTCGGAGGCCTACCAGTCGTTCTTCGGCGACAGCTTCACCCGCTCGGTGGTCGCGGCGAAGGCGGCGCGCGCCAACACGCGCACCATCGGCAACGTCAGCGCCGCGCTGATCCTGGCGGCGCTGACTCCGCCCAAGACGGCGGATCGCGTGCTGGACGGTCCCACCAACGACGTGTGGATCGATCCCTGGCTGGCACACCTGCGGCGGCTGGGCGTGCGCTATCACCTGGACGCCGAGATCGTCGGCATCGAGTATCACCGCGGCGCCATTCGCAGCGCGACGGTCCGCAGCGAGGGGCGCGTGTCGCGCGTCGAGGGCGATCACTTCGTGGCCGCCCTGCCGGTCGAGCGTCTGGCCACCCTGCTGACCGAGCCGATGATCGCCGCCGATCCCGCGCTCGGCCGGCTGAGCGAGCTGAGCGAATACACCGAGTGGATGAACGGCATCCAGTTCTACCTGACGGAGGACCGCCCCCTGGTGCACGGGCACACCGTCTACATGGACTCCCCGTGGGCGCTGACGTCGGTCTCGCAGGCGCAGTTCTGGCCCCGGATCGACTTCTCCAAGTACGGAAATGGCGGCGTCCGCGGCATCATCTCGGTGTGCGTGTCCGACTGGGACGTGCCGGGCTCGAACGGCAAGCGCGCCGACGAGTGCACGCGCGACGAGATCATGGCCGAGGTCTGGAAACAGCTCAAGGACAGCCTGAACGTGGGCGGCGAGGTGCTGCTGCGCGACGACATGCTTCACCACTGGTTCCTCGATCCGGCCATCGAGGACAGCGATCCCGATCGCGCCGGCATCGAGAGCAACGCCGAGCCGCTGCTGGTCAACTACGTCGACACCTGGCGGCTGCGCCCGGAGGCGGCGAGCGCGATCCCCAACCTTTTCCTGGCGTCTGACTACGTCCGCACCACGACGGACATCGCGACCATGGAGGCCGCCAACGAGGCGGCGCGCCGGGCGGTGAACGGGATCCTGGCCGCCTCCCGCTCCGGAGCCGAGCCGTGCCGTCTGTGGAACCCCTACGAGCCGGCGCTGTTCGCGCCGTGGCGGGCCTACGATCAGGCGCGCTTCGACGCCGGTCTGTCCTGGGACGCTCCCCTCGATCGCGAGGCTCACGCCGCGCTGGAGGCGGCCGAGGTGGCCGAGGTGGCCGAGGTGGCCGACGTCTGGCGGAGGCTGAGGCCCGGCCCCCTCCGCATCCTTTCGGAGTGAGCGAGGAGATGGCGTGACGGGGCGAGTGGCTCGGGGGGACCAGCCGTTTCGGGCACGGCTCGCGCAGTACCGCGAGCTGGTGACGCCGGCGCTGTTGCGGGGCCTCGAAGCGCGCGAGCCTCAGCGCTATCTCTACGGCCTGATCGCCGAGCATCTGGGGCGCGCGGGCAAAGGCCTGCGGCCGGCGCTGTGCCTGGCCACCACGGAGGCCTTCGGCGGGGACGTGCGGCGCGCCGTCCCGTCGGCGGCGGCGCTCGAGATGTTGCACAACGCTTTCCTGGTCCACGACGACATCGAGGACGGCAGCGAGAGCCGGCGCAGTCACCCGACGCTGTACATCGAATACGGGCTGCCGCTGGCCGTGAACGTGGGCGACGCCATGCAGGCGCTGAGCCTGCGCATGTTGAAGGACAACCTCGAGGTGCTGGGGCCCGGGCTGACCTGGGCCGTGGTCGGCGAGTTCGAGCACATGCTCCTCGAGTCGATCGAGGGCCAGGCGCTGGAGCTCGGCTGGATTCGCGACAACAACTGCGAGGTGAGCGAGGACGACTACCTCACGCTGGTCTTGAAGAAGACGTGCTGGTACAGCTTCATCCACCCGTGCCGCATCGGCGCGCTGATCGCCCGCGGCGCCGCCCTGGCCAGCGACCTCGGCGCCTTCGATCGCTTCGGCTACCTGCTGGGCGCGGCGTTTCAGATCCAGGACGACGTGCTGAACCTGATCGGGGACGAGGGGAAGTACGGCAAGGAGATCGGCGGCGATCTGTGGGAAGGCAAGCGAACCCTGATCCTGGCGCATCTGTTCGAGCGCGCGGGCGGTCCCGATGGCGCGCGGTTACGAGCGTTCCTCGGGAAGGCTCGCGCGGCGCGCCAGCCCGACGAGGTGGGCTGGGTGTACCAGCTCCTCGGCCGCCACGGCAGCATCGACTACGCGCGCACCGCCGCGCGGGCCCTCGGCGACGCCGCGGCCCGCGAGCTGGAGGTCGCCTTCGCAGCCGCGCCCGAGGGGGAGGCCAAAGACTTCCTCCGCTGGATCACCCGCTACGCCGTCACGCGCGACGTGTGACGACGCAATCAGGATGCTGGGAACCGTTCTTCCCGAGGCCCGAGGCCCGAGGCCCGAGGCCCGAGGCCCGTCCGCTACACGCCGTAGTCCATGTTCATCGCGCGGCGCATGTCGCGGAGCGTGGCGTCGGCCATCTGATTCGCGGCGGCGATGCCCTTGCCGAGGGTGCGCTTCACCACCGCCGGGGCATCCGCCGCCAGCTCGGCCCGCCGCGCGCGCAAGGGCCGCAGGGTCTCGTTCAACGCCTCCGTCAGCACCTTCTTCAGCGTGCCGCCGCCGCCGTCACCGATGCGGGCGGCGATCGCCTCCGGGGCCTCGCCCGTGCACAGCGAGACGAGCAGCAGCAGGTTCGCGACCTGCGGGCGCGCCTCGGGCTCGTGGATGATGGTGCGGTTGGCGTCGGTGGTGGCGCGCTTGATCAGGCTGGCCGTCTCGTCGGCGGTGGCGCGCAGCATGACGGCGTTCCCGCGGCTCTTGCTCATCTTCTGGGTGCCGTCCAGTCCCAGGATCTTCGGCGCCGCCGAGAGCAGCGCGTCCGGTTCGGGGAGCACGGGTTGGTCGGCGCTGGCGTAGCGGCTGTTGAACCGGCGCGCGATCTTGCGCGTCAGCTCGATGTGCGGGAGCTGATCGCGGCCCACCGGGACGACGTTGGCCTTGCAGAACAGGATGTCGGCGGCCTGGTGGACGGGATAGGTGTACATGGCCGCGTTCACGGTCGACAGCCCGGCCGCCGCGATCTCTTCCTTCACGGTCGGGTTGCGCTCGAGCTCGCCCATCCCGACCAACGTCAGGAACGGGACGAGCAGCTGGTTCAGGGCCGGCACATGGCTGTGGCAGAAGATGTGCGTGCGGTGCCCGTCGGGATCGAGGCCGGCCGCCAGGTAGTCGAGCACCAGCTCGCGCACGTTGTCGGCGATGGCGGCGACCGACTCGCGGTCGGTGAGCACCTGGTAGTCGGCGATGACCACGAACGTCTCGACGCCCAGGTTCTGCAGGGCCACCCGGTTCATCAGCGAGCCGAAGTAGTGGCCGATGTGCAGCGCGCCCGTGGGGCGGTCCCCGGTGAGCATGCGGTATCGGCCCGGGTGGACCGGCAGATCCTGCTCCAGCGCCTGCGAGCGGCGGAGGGATTGCTCGAAGGTGCCGGCCTTGCCGTCGTCCTTGTCGTCTTGTCTGTCTGCGGGGTCGGAATCGTTCATGGGCGAAGGGGCTATTTCCAACATTTCCGGGCCCCAGGCAAGGTGCTCGCTCGGGCGGCGCGGCGGCCGCCCCGGCGCCCGCTCACAACGGCAGGAAGACGACGAACGAAACCCGGCCGTCGGCGCTCCGGCACGTGACGGTGCCGCCGTGCGCCTCGACCAGCCGGCGCACCAGGTGAAGGCCGAGGCCCAGCCCCTGTCCCCCGCTGCGCCCGCGAACGAACGGCTCGAACAGCCGATTTTGCAGCGCGGGGGCGATCTCGCCGCCGTTCTCGACCACCAGGGTCCATCCCGCCGGGCTCGGAAACAGCCGCACGTCCACCCAGCCCGTCCCGTGCTCGATGCCGTTGCGGATCAGGTTGGAGACGATCTGGCCGATGCGGTCCTCGTCGCCGGCGATGACCGCCGAGCCGGTGGGCCGATCGACGAAGCGGACCGTCGCGCCCGCGGGCGCGGCCGACACCGCCTGCGCGACGATGGAGGCCAGATCGGCCGGCTTTCGCTGCAGCGTCTCGGAGATCCCTTGCGCGTTGCCCGCGGCCAGCAGGTCGTTCACCATCCGCGCCAAAACCTTGGTGTTGCGCCGCAGGCGATCGAAGAAGCGCCGGGCGTCCCGCGCGATCTCCTCGCGTCCCTGCACCTTCAGCTCGAAGGCGGCCGTGCAGGTCTCGATGGCGGCCAGGGGCCCGCGCATCTCATGAGCCACCGATGCCAGGGCGAGGATCGCGTCGCCGAGATTCGGGTTGCTGTCGCCGGGCGCCTCGTGTGCGGTCAAGAAGATCGATCACGTACCACGCGTGACGTGGGCGCGCCGCATATGAAATATGGCGCGGGACCGTTAGGAAAAATCTATGGACCGGCTCTGACCGGCCGGCGGTCAGGAAGCCAGGCGTGGGACCACCTGCGCGCTCTTCAGCACGTCGACCGCGCGCTTGATCAGATCACCCACGTCCGTCTTCTGGTGGTACGCGAAGACCGGCGCGTCGACCGCGAGCGATCCGAGCACCACCGATCGGGGGCGCCCGCGCCGGGGCTCCAGGCGCACGCCGGGCAGGATCGCGCCGCAGGCGCCCGCCTCGACGAACGCGAGCATGACGCCCACGTCCTCGGTCTCGGCGGCCACCTGCGGCTCGACGCCGTGATCGGTGAGGTGGCGTTCGATCTCCCAGCGATAGCGCGAGCTGGGCGGAAACAAGATCAGCGGGATCCGCGAGAGGTCTTGCGGGAACCGCTTGACCTGGCGCGCGAGCGAGCGCGGCGCGATGGCCACGAACGACGGCCGCGAGATCTCCTCGATGGCCAGGCGCCGCTCGCGGCCCCCGACGGGGGCGCGGTCGCCGATGAGGATGTCGATGTCGCGCCCGAGCAGCTCGCGCATCAAGTAGTCCTGCTCGCCATGGCGAATCTGAAGCAACACCCCGTCTGACAGGAGCGGTACGAAGGTGCGCGCCGCCAGCGTGCTCGCCACCGAGGATGCCACGCCGATGACCAGGGACTTGGGCTCCGGCGCGGCGTTGGGACGCAGCCCCTGGATCATCCGCTGGCTGGCGCGAAACATGAGTGACGTGTGCTCGACCACGTACTCGCCCTTCGGGGTGAGGCGCATGCCGCGGCCTGAACGATCGAACAGGCGGTGCCCGACGACCTGCTCCAGGTTTCGGATCTGCGCGCTGATGGTGGGTTGCGTGACGCGCAGCCGCTGGGCGGCCTTGGCCAACGAGCCTTCGGTGGCGACCACGTGAAAATAGTAGAGGTGGTTGAAGTTGGGCAGCCGGACCGGCGGGGCCATGGCGCATGGCGCCCTGCTCGTCTCGTGCCAACGCGCGCGGGACCCGCGGACGCCTCGGGCCGGAAGGTTTTCCCGACGGAATGGCCGTTTCGCACTATTCGAGGCCCCGGTTCGCCGGGGGATGCGGCGCGCGGCGCCACGCTACTTGTCTGTAGCGAGTCCGTCGCGCCCGTTCCAATGAGGGATCGGGTGACCTCGCCGTTCGCTCCGGGCGTGGCCCTGGCATTTGACCTGATCGCCGCCCGACCGCCTTGCAAGTGGACCTGTCGCGGGCGGATGATCCCCTTTCGGGGGCGCCGAGCGTGAGACAGTATGCGACAGGCAGTCGGTCCGCGACGAAGGACGGCTCGGCCAGCCGGCAGGTACGCTGGCTGGCCCGTCCGGGAAGGACGGCTCAAACGATGGCCACGCGATCGTGACTCACACGGATGGATCGCATCGGCTGCGCGTCGCGGTCTTGCTCGACCACCTGAACGCCTTCAGTGGCGGGTACGAAGCGCAGCTCCGCGACGGTCTCCACGCGAAGTGTCGCGGGGCCGGCCACCACGTGCTCTTGATCTATGGGGGGCCGCTCGAGGCCACCCAGCCCCGCGACGCGGCGGACAACGGAATCTACGGCCTGCTTCGGCCCGACTCGGCCGACGGCATCATCGTGGTTTCATCGCTGCTGTCCACCTACTGCGGCCCGCGGGGCGTGGCCCGCCTGGTCGAGCGGTTCGCAGGCAGGCCCATTTGCAGCATCGGAATCGAGCTCCCCTCAGCGCCGAGCCTGGTGCTCGACAACCGCGCCGGCATGGAGGCCGTCATCGAGCATCTCGTCGTCCGACACGGTTGTCGGAAGCTGGCGTTTCTCGCGGGGACCCCGAAGAACCCGGAGGCCGAGGAGCGGTTTGCCGCTTATCGGGCCGTGCTGCAGCGCCACGGCCTCGCCTATGATCCGGCTCTCGTCGCTCGCGGACATTTCCGCACCAACTCCGCCAAGGTGGCCATGAACGAGATCCTGGCGCGTGGCGTGGAGATCGACGGGGTGGTGGCCGCGAACGACGAGATGGCGACGGGCGCCATCGATGTCCTGCGCAGGCACGGGCGGCGGGTGCCGCAGGAGATCCCGGTGACGGGATTCGACGATCTCCTGCTGGCGCGGCTGGGCGACCCGCCGCTGACCACGGTCGCCCAGCCCTTCGAGGAGGTGGCGGACTGGGCCGTGCGCGCCATCGAGGCTCAGGTCGCCGGGCGCGCCGTTCCGGCGTGCACGCACGTGGCGGCCCGGCTGGTCCGCCGGCAATCGTGCGGGTGCGGTTTCGAGGCGTACCGGCGAGACTCGCAGGCGGTGCCCATCATGGGCGGGATCGGTTCGCCCGAAGGCTCGATCCAAGGCACCATCATCGATCGGCTCGATGCCCTCCGGCCCGTCTTGGCCGGAGTGCTCGGCACGGGCTCCTCCAGCGTCGCCGCCGCCACGCGCTTGCTCGGCGGGCTGCGCGCCCATCTGCAGGGGCGCCCGGGGGCATTCGGCGAGGCGGTCGCCGGGCTCCTCGAGGACTTCGGCGGCGACAACGAGCGGCACCGGCTGCTCCTGAGCGCGATCGCCTACCTGCGCGACGAGCTGCAGCCCTGGTCCACCCTGCCGGTCGAGCGGCTCTTCTTCGACGCGCTCAACCTGGTCGCCCTCTCCAACACGACCAGCCAGATGCAGCACCGTCTGCTGCTCGACGAGAACTACCTGCGACTGCTGGGGGTCGGCGAGCAAGCCTCGATCGCCTTCGATCTGGCGTCGCTGCGCGACGCGCTGGTCAAGGGGCTGCCGGCGGCTGGCGTCCGCACGGCTTACCTCGCCTGCGTGGCCAGTGGGACCAGCGATCTGTTGCGCGCGGTCATGTGCCTGCGCGACGGCGAGCCGCGCGAGCCGCAGACCCTCGAGTATCCAGCGAGCCAGCTGCTGCCGCCGGGGGCGCTGGCCGACGACACGCGGGAGACGTTCCTGGTGCTGCCGCTGGCCTTCGAGAACCAGCTCCTCGGGGTCATCGCCTTCAGCTATTCCGACGGCGCCAACGCCTACGCGGCCTTCCGCAACGAGATCGCCGCCGCGCTGAAGAGCATCCGACTGCGCGAGGAGCTGGTGCAGACCAGCATGCTCCACGAACGCAGCGTGCAAGAGCGTCTGGCCGCCACCAAGAGAATGGAAGCGCTCAGCGTGCTGGCGGGCGGCGTCGCTCACGATCTCAACAACGCGCTGGGGCCGCTCGTGGCGCTGCCCGACGTGATCTTGGCCCAGCTCGCCGAGGTGGCGGCGGGGGGAGAGTCGGAGCGTGACCTGCGCGCCGATCTCGGGGCCATCAAGGTGGCGGCTCTGCGGGCGGCCCAGACCATCAAGGATCTCCTGACCCTCGGGCGCCAGGGACATACCGCCAAAGAGAACGTCGATCTCAACCGGGTCATCAAGTCGTGCTGGGCCAACAGCTCGCTCCGGTTCGCCGAGCAGGGAGCCCTTCGCATCGACTTGATCACCGACCTGAGCCCGACCCCGCTGGTGGTCCGCGGATCGGAGTCGCAGCTGGCGCGCGCCATCGACAACCTGATCCGGAACTCCGTCGACGCGGTGGCCGGGGACGTGGCCGCGGCCCCGCCCCCGGCGGAGACCGGCCAGATCGTCGTCAAGAGCGCCAAGGTCGAGTTGACCGAGCCGTACGTCGGCTACGAGACGGTCCCCCCGGGCGTCTACGCGATGCTGTCGGTGTCGGATGATGGGTGCGGCATCGAGCCCCACGAGCTCGGTCAGGTCTTCGAGCCATTTTTCACGAAGAAGCGCGCGCAGGAGACCTCGGGTTCGGGCCTCGGCCTGTCCATCGTTCATGGCGTGGTCAAGGAGCACGAGGGCTTCATCGACGTCGCCAGCGCGCGGGAGGTCGGGACGACCATCTCGCTCTATCTTCCGCTGGCCTCGCCGCTCGGCGGGCAGCTCACCGAGGGCGCCGAGCAGCGGGCGCGGGCCGCGGGCACGGCCGCGGCGACGGCGCCGCACGGCGAAGCGCGCATCTTGCTGGTCGACGACGAGCCGCTCCAGCTGCGGACGGGCCGGCGCGTCCTCGTGCGGCTCGGCTACCGCGTCGAGGTCATCGACAGCGGTCTGGGCGCCTACGAGCTGTTGAGCCACGCCGTCGCCTCCGGTTCGAGCCCGTTCGACCTGGTGATCATGGACATCGCGCTCGGCGAGGCGCTCGACGGCCTGCAGATCATCGAGCAAATCCAGCGGCTCTGCCCCGACCAGAAGTTCATCATCGTGAGCGGCCACGCTCCGACGGAGCGCGAGGCGCTCGCTGTCAGGAAGGGCCTGACCTGGTTGGGGAAGCCCTATGGCATGGAGACCTTGGCCCAGACCGTCGAGCGCGTCCTGCGCGACGACGGCGGCGCGAACCGGTAGACGCGGCCGGCGACGCCGAGCCTCACCTGGCGCGGCGCGGGCGGAGAGCGACGGCGTCGTCGATGCGCAAGGCGCTGGCCACCTCGGCGGCGCGACGCCGGTGTGTGGCGGCGGCGACCTCGTCGATCTCCGCGGCCAGATCACCGAGGAGCGCCTCCGAGCGCGCCTCCTGGTACCGGATCGAAGAGCCGGCCGCCAGCCTCCGGCTCTGTTCGAGGGCGCGCAAGGCCCTGGGCGTGGCGCCGCCCAGGATGGCCTCCAGCGCGCCCTCCGAATACGCCGCGGCGGGGGCCGCCGCCGGAAAGACCCGGGCCATGGTCTTCAGCTGCCGGATGGCCCGGCGCGCGTCGCCGAGGAGCTGCCGGTCCCGTCCGTCCACCTCCGCGAGCAGCGTGAGGAAGACCTCCGCCACGGAGGCGTAGGCGAACACCGTGTAACACACGATGGGGGCGCCGCGCGCCATCCAGTCGGCGCATGCGCGGGCCTCGTCGCGCGCGCTGGCGTGGTCGCCCGCGTAGAGGTGGCCGAGCGCCAGCGGGGCGCGCGTGTAGATCTGATCCGTGCGGCCGAGCCCCTGGTCGAGCAGCCGCTTCGCGTCTTCCAGCAGCGCCAGCGCGCCCGCTGGATCGCGGCGCAGCAGGCGGACGTGAGCCAGCCCGACCAGCGCCCAGTCCTGCGTCTGAACGTCACCCCGCTCCGCCGACAGGCTGAGGTCCTGGAAGGCGCGCTCCGAGCCGTCGACGTCGCCGAGCATGAACAGGGTCGTGCCCATGAGGGCGGTGCCCTCCTCCCATCGCCGATGAAACCCGATCTGCTGCGCCACCCGTCGAATGTTCTCGGTCTGCTCCAGCACCACCTTCCACTGGCAGGTGCCCATCGCATAGGCGGCCATGTTGAACAGCACCCAGGTCGCCGCGCTGGGGTCGTCCATCTTGTCGATCATCAGCTGCGAGCGTCGCCCATAGTAGTCGGCGATCCTGCGGAGCGGGATGAG
>Ga0105238_10002374_pt1 | contig 18917 bp, 15 predicted proteins | sample KBSC34metaG_FD_81526 | JGI IMG/M metagenome (GOLD analysis project Ga0105238, IMG submission 81526) | Corn rhizosphere microbial communities from Kellogg Biological Station, Michigan, USA - KBS C3-4 metaG | ecosystem: Host-associated > Plants > Roots > Rhizosphere > Soil | place: Michigan, USA... | reverse complement strand
GCGATCTCGTCCTTCCGCCCGACTATCGGCCGGGGACGCGCCTGCCCCTGATCGTCACGCAATATCAAAGTGACGGGTTCCTGCGCGGCGCGACCGGCGACGAATATCCGATCTTTGCCTTTGCCGCGCGCGGCTTTGCCGTGTTGAGCGTCGACAAACCGCCGATCGTGGCGACGATCGAGCCCGGGATCAGGACCTTCGAGGAGGCCAATGCTGCCGACTATCGCAACTGGGCGGAGCGCAAGAGCCAGCTTTCGTCGCTCGAGACGGGAATAGAGCTCGCGATCGCGCGGGCCGTGATCGATCCCGACCGGATCGCGATCACCGGCCTGAGCGACGGGGCGACGACGGCCGCCTGGGCCCTCGTCAATAGCCGGCGCTTTGCCGCAGCGGCGCTCAGCACCTGCTGCCTCGACGCGACAACGACGATGGTGACGGGCGGCATCGCCTATGCCGAGCGCATGCGCCGTCAGGGCTTCCCGAGTTACTCACAGGACAGCCGCGACGCCTGGCGCCCGCTTGCTTTGTCGCTCAACGCCGATGGCCGCAAGGTGCCGATCCTGATGCAGCTCGCCGACGATGAATATCTGTTCGCGTTGCCAGCCTTCGCCGCGCTTCGGGAACATCACTGGCCGGTCGAGATGTATGTGTTTCCCGACGAGCATCACATCAAATGGCAGCCCGCGCATCGCCTCGCAATCTATCAGCGCAATCTCGAGTGGTTCGATTTCTGGCTGAACCAGCGGGAGGATTCCGATCCGGGTAGGGCGGCACAATACGCCCGCTGGCGGGCGCTGCGCGAGGCGAGTCGGAGATGATCCTCAAACCGGCCGGTCTTGAGGGCGGCGATCGGCGCGACGAGCGGCTGGGCAGCCCGCTTTCAGGGTCAGGCGACCGTTGCCGTCGTGGTCGGATCTGAAAACAGCGCCACGATCTGCGTCACGATGTCGCCCATGAAATCAGCGAGACGTTTCTCACCGCCGGCAATGAGCATCACCTGGCCAACGTCTTGCGCGACCCCTTCGATGTTCCCCGTCATCGATGAAGTGATCCCACGTATGTCGCCTTCGAGCTGCTGCCCCGCCTGCTCTAGAAATTGCTGATCGTCCGGATATGTCTGCATCAGGGCGTCAAGCCTTCCGGATGCTGCGTTCGAGATTTGATCGGACTGTCCTGCGGGATATTGGGAGAGCGCCTGGATGGCTTCCGCGTCGCTTTCAACGTGAAGCGGTCCATTGTTGTAGGGCGCCATGACGACGACAGAATCATAGACGCTGAACAATTCCGCTCCAGCCTCATCCCTGATGATTTGAACTCCGGTCGCAGCCCCTGGGCTTGGCATTCTTCTACCCCCTGTATCGGCGCCGGCCCGGCCCGCAGGCCCGCCACCGGCTACCCTGTGGTGTGTATCGCGCTCAGGGTTCCGATCCACCATTTCCTGCTTATATTCGTTGCTGCCGCGCTGGCCTCGCTAGAGGGCTAAGTGGGCGCGCGTTTTGCTGATCGAGGAAATCGGCGCGAGCGCGAGCCAGCCTGCGCCAGCATTATGAGCGCCGCCAAAATAGCGGTCGGAAGAACAGAAGGCGATGGAGTAACGGGACTACCATTCGTATTTCCGCGGTTGGCAGGCGTCGTGTCCCGCTCGGCCGTGATGGCCGAAACTGCGAGCGCCCAACCGGCCTGAACAGCCATAGCCATGCAAGTCTATTCACGGCAGGCCTTCCACGCCGGCGCTATGCGACCCCCAAGCGCCTGCCCGGCCTTTGAGTTCTCGATATGCGTCAAATTGGGTGCGTGCGGCAATTTTTGTAACGCTAGCTTCGGTCGATCGACAGTTCCTTGAGTGTGTAGTGGCGCGCGAAATAAGTCTCGACCCGCTCGCGGAGCGTTTGCGGAATTTGCTCGAGGACCGAGGTGAAAGGCAGCGGTTGAGGTTGGGAAGGGAACACCGTTTCGGAGTCTGGCGCGGGGATCAAGCATTTCTGTTTGAGAAAGCTTTCCACGTTCAAGTAGAGTTCGCCCCAGTCGAACATGAGATTCGAGTTCATCAACGGCGCAATGTCGCGCCTCAAGCAAGGTGAGAGCATATCGCGCCAGCCGCGCAGCCGGCTCGGAATGCGAAATTCCCGATTGTCGATATAGTGATGCTCGTGCTCGAATAATCTCGTCAATAGAGCCGCCGCAAGGTCCACGCCGATCTCCATGGCCACTCCCTCGTTTGATCTTCCTCTATCCGCGAGTTGGACGTGGATGTGATGTATGAGCGCGAGTGCTGCCCCGACGTCATCGGCATCGCCGATCGCCTTGAGCAAGTCCGCTGGTATCACCGCGCCGGTCTTGATTTGCCGCGGAAACAGGTTCGCGAAGCGTGTCCAGCCACGCGGGCCGATCGCGGCCTGAAATTCGTCGCGTGTTTCGAAGGCACTGCGCAGCGTATCAACATATGCCAGTCGAACCGTTCCTCGCGCCTGTTCGAAGCTCCGCGTCCATTCGCGCAAGCTCGGTCTGACTTCAGGATCGAGCAAGAACTCTGCGACGCCATCGGCGACCAAGTTCGACACGCTACTATGGTCGCGCTCGCTTGGAGGATTGAGAGTGGTCCATTGTGCCACCAAAAATTCGGCGAACGACCGGTGCGGGAAATAGAAAACTTGGTCGCCTGCCTTCGCTTCGAGAAAGGAGCCGCTCAAATATTCCCGCTTCTTACCCTCCAGATCCGCTGCGCCTCCTTCGGGTAGCGCTGCCAGAATTCGATCGGGGAGATCGGCGACCTGGAAGCTCGTCGCGCCTGAGACCTCCATCCATAACCAGTACGCGACCTGGCGCAAGAATTCGACGCGGGCGGACGCTTCGATCGCGCTTCGCGCTGCCTTGCCCGTCTCGCGCGGCCCCAGCTTTTCGAAAAACAGCGAGTAGAGCGCCCACTTCGATCGAATTTGCTTCAATTCGACGAGCGAAAGGCTTGGTTGTGCGGCGAGGTCGGCCAGGATTTGTGCGTGGACGGGTTTGCTGAAGATAACCGGATCACGCTCGGCGATCGCGTCAACCGCCTCGGCGCGCTCCTCGGCTTGTGCCGGAGTCATGTCAGATTCCGGCAGGCTTGCTTGAAATCGCAAATAGTCCCGAAAGAAGGCTGCTCGTTCTGGAGGCGAGAAGGGTGCGATGTCGAACTCGCGGAACTCCGGCCAGTTCGCTAGCTTGCGCCAAGCGCCTTCGTGGCGCTCTCGGCCACGTAGCACATGTGCATGCTCGACCTCAGACAATAGTGCGCTGGGGCGACCGAGCAGAAGAACGCGCGAATTGTCCCCGAATAGCCGGGACAACTCACCCAACTGTCCGCGAAAGTCCGTAAACGTCATCGCGTGCTTCATTTCGTCGAACCCGTCCAGAACGACGACCAGGCGGCCGCGGTCGCTGTGGTCAACGAACCGGTCGAAATCGAAGTCGTCGACCTTCGAATCCGCAGTGAACATCGCGCCCAATATGCCTTCGAGACGTGTTTGCCCTGCGAATACGCCGAGCGGGATCAAGATAGGTCGGCGCAGGCTGGGATCCGCGAGCCAGCGCTCGGCAAGATGCGTGACGAGGCGCTTGGCGAAGCTCGACTTACCGGAGCCGTATCCACCTAGGATGGCGATTGGTATACCGTTCTCTGCGTCGATCCATGTACGTACCGCTTCGAATAAATCCGTGGGTTCGCCCAGAAGCCGGTGCGGCTTGTCCTCGCCATAAGTGATGGGCGCAGCGCGCGCGTGGATATAGTAGTTAGCGAGGCCGTTCTCGTAGTAAAGGGGCACCAATGTCTCGACATATGGTTTGAGGCTGAGTGCCAGTTCCTCGATTTCCCAAATCGTTTGATGAAGAAGATCATCAATCGTCTCAAGCCAACCGGCGGCTTCCTCGGTAAGGCCATGCCGGGTGATTAGCAGAAGACGCGGCCGGCTAGCCTCGCCAACAGGGCGGTTGGCTCGCCAGAACGCCTCAAGCTCCTCTTGTCCCAGCGGCCGGGAGGCGTCGGCCACCGTAGCAAGAAAGCGCCTGGTTTTGCCGAATTCGCGCTGCGCGAACGACATCGTCACCGTGCCGCCTGCAGTACGCAACAGCTCGACTTGACGGTATTTCTGAGTGAGCAGCGCAGCGGCGAGCTCGTGTAGTTGCTCGGCGTTACCGTAGGTGAACGCGTCGCTCATCCTTCCCCCTCCCGCTAGCTGGTTGCCCTAGGCCGCGCGCAGCGCGGTCTCCTCCTTCCACGCCAGTCGATCGATCAACCGGTGGGTGTCGCGCTCGTGCGTGCGTGACAGCTCGATCGCCAGCAGCGTTTCTTCAGGTTGCGCGGGCGACAATTCGAGCTTGAGGTATTCAAAGAGCTGGCGATCGTGCACGGCAACGATAAGCTGGCGCCCATGCTGTTTCGACAGTGTTTTGAGCAGTGCCGCCAAGTGAGCGACATGGACATCGTCCATCGATTGGACGGGATCGTCCAAGATCAGCCACGGTAACTGGATCGGAACAGCGAGGTGGAGCGCGAGAAACAGGGTTAGCGCCGCGGTATTGAGATTGCCGGCGCTCAGCATCGCTCCGGGCGTGCCACCGGGACGCCCGCCGTCGCGATGATGCGTGACAAGCTTGGGCTGCAGCCGCCGCGTCGAAGCTTTGGGCACGCTGAACGCTGGCACGAACGGCTCGCCGGGCGCCAGGCGCACGAACAGATCACGCCAAACGCGGTTCAGCCGGTCGTTGAACTCGCGCCGGATGATTGCCGATCGCACTACATCAACACCTTTTCGGATCGTCTGCGCATCCTCGCGAAGCGCCTGCGCACGGTCGAGCGAGTCGCTTGCCAGCCGGCGTCTGCGCTCTTCGGCTTTGAGCGCTTGCTCGGCCTTATCTCGGGCGACAATTGCGCTGCGCGCTCGCGCGATAGCGTCAAGAGCGTTGCGCCGCGTCGACAGCCTGCGCTCCAAGCCCCGACGTTGCTCGTTCAATGCTTCTCCTAGCCGCATGGCTGCGCTCGCCAGACCCTCGTCTTCTGAAAGCGTGGGCAGTCCGGCCTCGCGAGCAAAAGCCGTGAGCGTCTCTCGCGCGGCGCGGCGGGCAAGATCGGACCCGTCGCGCTCCGACAGTCGGCGCCGCAGCGCGACATCTTCGCGTTCGAGCCGGTCCCCTTCCGTGACGATGTCGGCGAGCCCATCGAGCTCGCCGATCAGCGAATCGTGCTCGGCCGATCGGCGCGACAATTGAAGCTCAGCATCAACGTTGAGCTGGCGCACCTCCAGGTCGGCAATCTCGCGATCGAGCTGCTCGACAAGAAGCTGCTGTTCGCTACGAATTCTGCTGATGTCGAGAAGGCGCTCCGCGGCGCCAGAAAGGCGGCGCACCTTTTCGTGCACGTGCGAGCCCAGTGTCCCTCGACCGAGCTCACCATAATCACGCTCGCAGACCGGGCAGGTGTCGCCATCGATGAAGCTAGTGATTTCTGCCAGTGCGCTCCCCAGTGCTTCCGAATTCGAGCCAATTTGCGCAAGTTCTCGATCAAGTAACTCAAGCTGCTTTTGCGCAACGTCGCGTTCCTCGCGAGCAACGACGATCCGAGCTTGCTCCGCGGCGCCGCGCGCCGCTTGCTCGCGGAATCCTATGGCACCTGACCGGAGAAGCTCTAGCGCACGGGAACGAAAATCGGCCATGCCCTGTGGAAAGGTCGTGCTCGGGAACGCGACTTCCACCCGGTCGCGAAGCGCCGTCAACCTACTGGAATGTGCTTCACGCCACCGCAGCAACGCCGCTGCGATCTCCTGTTGATTGTAAGACAGCTCTTTCTCGTTCTCTTGCTCCGAGAGATTGTCTGCTGATTCCGCTTCCCGCCGGACCGCGTCGAGACGAAGGATCCGGTCGATGGCCTGCTGCAGCCGTTCTTCGGCATCAATCGTCTGGATCACATTTTCGAGCGCCTCCAGGCCGAGTTCGGAAACCGGGCCGGAAATTTCGAGCAGGCGGCTTGCATCCGCCAGCCGCACTATCTCAGCCGTTACCAGTTCGGCCGCACCGCGGCGCGATCGTGCGAGGTCGACGATCGTGCGATCCGCCCGACCAAGCTCAAGCTCCGTATCCGTCCAGCGCGTGGCAATCTTGCGCACGTTCCGCACGTCCGCCGCCGGTTTGAGACCTGCTTCCAACGCGTCGAGACGGTGCAGGCCCAGGAGCCGTGCGACGAACCGGGCGAGCGGGGAATCGATGCCCGTACCCGAGTTCTGGTAGATTTGGAGAAGCTGGCCTAGCAATGCTTGTGGCAAGTAGCTGCGCTCGGTGAAGAAGGTAGCACGAGCTTCGTCCAGCTGGCTGTGCTGTGTCACGCCTTCGCGTGCCAACGATGCACAGAAGCGCTCCATTTCTGCCTCGCCTTGCACCCGAATTTCGACCTTGCCGCTTTCGGCACCTCGGTGGATGAGTTGCTTCTTGTAGCCGGGATCGGCGTTGCGGAGCGCTTGAACGTCCCCGGTCAACGCCAGCTCGATTGCCGACAACAGGCTCGTCTTGCCTGCACCGTTCTCGCCATGCACGAGTACCACCTGCGCATCGAGGGGAACCGTCATGTGTCCACGAATGCTGCGGAAGTTCTCGACTTCGAGCTCGAACAATTTCGTCGTCATCATTCGGGCTCCCGTCGTAGCAGCTGCATGTTGAGCGCGCGCCCGAGCGCTTCCGACACTGCTTTCTCTCCCGTATCGGACGCCGATAGCAGTCGCTCCACCAAATCTGCATCGACCTTCCCCTCTAGCGACGCCCGCAGGCTCGTCATGGTGCCGCTCGAGCCTTCCAGCCCTGCCGGGCGCGCCGGGATGTCAAGCGGCAGCAATAGGCGGATCCTGTCGTCCAGTTGCGCGGCCGCCGCGGGAGTCGCTGGTTTGGCATCGGAATTTATGGTGACATCATCGACGATCAGAACGCGGCAAAGTTCGGCGAGTCCTTCGACTTGCCCGGCAAGCGCCGCGCCAGCCAGGATCAGCGTCACCGCCAGTCGAGACCCCGTCACGTCGAGGGCGCGACCAAGCGCCTCCACACGCTGGCGCACGCGCTCGGTACGACGGTCACCGAAATCGCCCGTCGTGGTGTCAACGACGAGAACGAGATCGAGCGCGCGGCTGCGGCTGCCCCGCAATGCCGCAGTAAATTCAAACGCCACCGTCGCTATCCGAAATGGCGTAGGCAGCAGTTCGTAACCTGCCTCGCTCAAGCGGGAAACCAGCGCACGGACCAGGAGAGAATCGCTCATAACGTCACCGCCGCGACGAAGTTGGTACGCAGCGTAGCGACATCCATGCTTCTCTGAACGAGCTGCTCGACGCTGACGTGATTGACCGTAGCAATGCCCGTGCGCCCAGGCGCTCTGCCTGCACGGCGCATCGACCCTCGCGGGGCACACATCTGGTGCCATACGTCATCTGCGTGAATGACGATCGCATTGTCGTTCGCGAACGCGCCCGCTTGTTCCAGCGCGATCGCCTCCGCTGCGCTTCGTATCAGGAAAATCGGTCGCCGATCTGCACCGGCCCAATGCGCGAGTGCCGTCAGCGATCCTGCGTCTACCTCCGGTGCGTCAGGTTCCTCGATCGTCCAGAGGCCGGTCGCGCGCCCATACTGCAGCAGGGTGAGCGCCAAGCCGAGGTCGCCGAGCTTTGCGGCGCGCGCATTGGCGTCGGCGCCGAGTTGGGCGGGGGTAGAGGTGGTCAAGATTTCCCAGCGCTCAGCGTCCGCTGGTAACGCGCCGGTTCTGAAAATGGCGAGCATGCGCGACCATGTTGAAATTGCTCGATTTACCAGGGCGGTTCGATCCGGACCGTCCGCTTGGATCGCGATATCGGTGAAGAGGCCTGCAAGATCGGCGACAAGAACCGGTAGGTCGCACGTGAGCGGACTGCCTTCGAGCTGCAATTCCATCAGCGCTGCTAGTTTGTCACGGAGCAGCTGGAGCACCAGCGCAATGAGCACTTGCTCGGCCCAGGCGCGCAGATGCGCCGCGTGCTCGATAGCCTCCATGTCGTCATTATAGGCATCGCCATAGACGATTTTGAGCACGTCTTCCTGACCATCGCGCAGCGTCTCTTCGCAGAAGACATGGCCAGGTGCGTCAGGCGCACATGGCCATGGCCAAGGATGGAGCTGCTTTGCCGCCGAAAAGGTTCCCTGCAAATTGGTGTCTTGGATAGAGAGACCTAGAACGAGCGATTTGAAATTGGTGGCAACTCCCGTCACGGCGGCGCGCATCGCGGCAAATAACTGGCTGTTCGGCCACTCTGTGATTTGGGTGTGGCTACCGACCAGATACGGCCGGAACGTCGCTTCGTCCTGCGTCGCGTGAATCACGCAGCCGTGGAATTTGAGCAGCTTCGCACGGCCGGCCGCGCGCCGCAGGTGATTGGGGTCGATCACGGGCTGAAGCAAGCCCTCGAGACCACCGCCGAGTCGCACGACAGCTGCTTCGATGAAACCGTCCCAATTCGCGGACGCCATCTCTCGGATCGCACCTTCGAGAAGCAAGATTGCAATGCAAAGATGCTGAGCGGCCGGCGGCGGCGGGAGTGCGAACGCGTCGCGGATATCGATGATGCTCCACAGCATGAAATCGCTTGGTTCACCTACGATGCGGATGTCGAGAACACGCGAATATCGATCCCATAACCGATTAACGATAGCATCGCGCGACGGCCAGGTGTCGAACGGGTGTGCGAACAACGGGCGCGCCTGTGGCTCGGGGACCTCGGCGATTCGCATCGCCCTGAGAAGTGCCGGTTCATAGGCCGCCTGCGTCGCTGGATCTTGCGCCCGCGTGCGCAACCGCTCAATCGCCCGGGCGATTATGCCGCCAAGGCTCGGTGCCTTGCGCGAGATGCCCGACCCGATCCAAAGTGCGTACTCTCCATTTTGTACCGCCCGCGCCATTGCCGCAAAGTCGCCGTCGAGCTTCTCCAAGACTTCGCGAACTGTGATATCTGTCGCGGTGGGAACGAGCGCCATCAGCGTAAACCCCTTGCGCGTCGACCGAACCGGTTCACTTCCGAAACTCCAGGACACGCACGGTCGAGGCAAAGGCAAGCGGGAGACTCGCTTCGCCTAATGATACCATTGCCAAATCGGGCACAGACATGCGCGCTGATTCCGACGGCTCGAGAATGACAGTACCCCTTTGAAACCCAGGCGAAAACGTCGACGGCAGGAGCTCTGTGTCTCGAATGGCGAATATATTTCGTCTGCCCTGGCATTCGCCTGTGGCATCGTCGCCAATCGGTCCCCCCTGCTTCGACGCGTAGATGTTACGGCGAAGTCGCCGATTGTGAACCAAAGTTCCAGCGAAATGCAACATCAATACTTCCCGCGTCATCGTGCCGGAAAAGATCCAAAATGGTGCAAAACCGTCTCCCTGGGGGTGGCCACGTTTAAGTTTAAGAGAATTCGAACGGCAGGAATTAGTGTTCCGCTTCAGAATCGAGCTAACCCAGAAACTTACGAAGGACGTTTTGACGTCGCTTTCGCTTAATTACCGGCGCGACCAGACGTCCATGCCCGCGCCCAAGCCTCAACATCGACCAGCCGCATGATGCGCTGCGGTAGACCTCCCTGCGCGGGGCGTGGGTCGGCAAGGATTCCCTCGATCCGCGGTAAGTCGATCATGCCCTGGCCGGCGAGCAGCCCGTCGCACAGGAGGTCGCGGATCCGCTTCCGGTTGCTTTCGAACAGCTCGATTACGAAACTGTCGGGCGTTGCCTTGGTCTGTCGGGCGCGGATTACGGGCGGCAGGACATCGGCAAAGGCGGCGCGCGCGACCGCGCGGTTGCCGCCGCCCTCGAACCAGAACCAGCTCGGAATGCGCAACCCCAGTTCGACCACCGGCTGCGCGATCAATGGCGAAAGCGTCAGCGGCGACCGGGTCGCGTCCTGTCCCTCGACCCAGGCCTGGGCAATGGCGAGCAGCGCGATATAGGCGGCCTTGCCCGGCGCCTTGCCGCGCACCTCGGCAAGCCAGGGATGAGGGATTACGGCCTTGGTGCGGGCCACGGCCGGAGGCGTCAGCAAGGTCGCATCGCCCGCCTCGCGAAATGCATCCCGTCGAACCCAGGCGCGGTACGCGGCGCGGCGCAGGACGGTCAGCTCGGCGACTTCGGCGAGCTGGGCGATACTGCGCGCGACCGCGCGGATGCGCCGGAAGGGTTCGCCGGCGCGCAAGGCATCGGCCAGTGGCGCGACCGATTGCAGCGCGCAGAAGATATTGTCGCCGCCGCCGCCATCGACCACTACATCGGCACCGAGCCGCACTGCTGCGTCAGCCGCGATCCGCGCCGAATCCTGGACGAAGCTTCGGACCAATGGCCAGGGCAGTGTCGCCGCACCGCTCGATGCGAGATCGACGCTCCCATTTTGGCGATAAGCTTCGATGCAGGCTGCGCCGAACGTCGTCGCTGCGGCTTGCGCATAGTGCCGCTCGTCGCCCGAGGCATCGGCACTGACGAGGTTGAGGCAGGTGAACGGCTTTCCGTCGCCGGCGAGGCAGCTCGCAAGGATGGTAGAATCGAGACCGCCCGAGAGCATCAGCAGCGGATGCTCATACGCGGACAACCGCGATCGAACGCTGGCCCGCACCGCGTCGCGCAGCCGCGCGGCCGCTTCTTGGCGGTCGCCGACCGGCGCCGCCGCGGCATGGGACCAAGGCGACCAGAGCGTCGCGATTTCCCGCTCGCCTGGAACGGTCAGGCGGTCACCGCCGCGCAGCGTGCAAATGCCGTCGAGGCAGGTCGCGCCGGGCTCGGCGTCGCCCAGCACGAGGTGCCGCGCGACCTGTCGCCAGTCGACCGCCGGCTTGGCGGCGAGCAACATCATCAGCGCCGTCATGTCGGACGCGATCAGCGTTGCTCCCGTGGCTTGTGCGATCAGGCAGCCGAGATCGCCGAACGGCGCGCGCACCACGTCGACCCGGGCATTGGCCGGATCCGCCAGGAACGCGACGTAGCTGCCCCAATAAAAGTCGATCAGACGCTGGCCGCGAGATGCAACGATTGCCGCCTGTTCCGGGTCGGCCAGCGCCGGCACCGCCGCTCGGCCGCCGCGCTCGTAGAGATCACCCAGGACGACGCCTGCTCTCACCGTGAGCACCGGCTGGTCGGCGAGGATAAATAGCCTTGGCTCGTCGTGGACAATGCGCCAGTTGGAGGCCTCGGAAAGATGAGCGTCGAGGGCACGGCGCAGCTCTGGCTGGATGGCCGTGTCCGGCGTCAGGACCGCGAGGTAGCGCATCGCGGTCAGACCGAAAGGATCGGGGTGAAGTTGCGCACCACATCGACGCGGTCGCCGGGCAGGACTGCGCCAAGCTGAACCCAGCAATGCGCCTGGAACGGGCGCAGCTTCACACCCAGCACGAGGTCGGGTGCGTGCCCGAGCGATATCAGTCGGTGCGCCAGCGCGAGCGACGTGGTGAGACAGCGATCGCGCGCCGGGACGATCAACGCCGCGGCAGCGAAAGCGCGTGCGACCGGCAGCGGATCGGCGGCAGCACCGGCGTTGCGTGCCTGTCGCTCCTTGCGCAGCGCAAGACGGGAGAGCGCCCCGGCGAGTGAGGTCGCGCGCAGTTCGGCAGCGACGAGTAGACGCCGGGCCAGCGCTGCGGTCCCGCCGCCTCGGCTCGCGGCCGCTGCCAGGTCGAGCAGGCTCGAGGCCGGCGCCGAGGGCAAGCGAGTGGGGAGGGGGCGTTCGGCGCCGGGCGTCTCGACCAACAGCCCTTGGGCCACGAGCCGCCCGGCATCGTCATCACCGATTTGGTCGCCGGCCAGCAGTGCGGCGAAGACCCGATCCGCGATGTCGGCCAGCGCGAAATAGCGGTCGCGACCAAGGTCGAGAAACAGGAACCGGTCGCCGACGCGGCAGAAGCTGATCCCGGGGCGGAGCATATAGCCCATGAAAGGCGGGAACGGATGGCGCGCGGCCGAGTGGCCGCGCGCCACGCCGCTCAATCGTTGGCCAGGCCGGGCACGAGAATGCCCAGCACCTGGTCGTCGATCGGGCCACCCGGGCCCTTGGTCTCGACGCTAATTGCGCCGAGGTCGATCAGGTCGTTGCGTTCCATGATGCACTCCACGGTTATGCCGCCGGAATTGGCGGCACCGCAAAGGCTATGAAACCACGTCAACGATACCAATTTTATAGTTGGAATATATGCCGATTATTGCCGCGGCCGCGGATCGTAGAGCGCGCGGAGGATGCGGGGCGCCGCGGTCAGGCGCCGGCGGTGATAGCGGTCGACCAGCCGCAACAGACCGGCCAGGGTGTCCTGGTCGAACGCCACCGCAAGTGCCCGCAGCTCGTCCTCAAGCGCATCGAGCGTCGCGGCTTCGGCGACGCGCGCGGTGGCCAGCCGGTCGCTCGCCGCCGCGACCTGCGCTTCGTGCTCGCGATTATCCGACCGGGCGGCGAACAAGGCGAAGAATGCCGGAACCGCACGGCCGAGATCGACCGGCAAGGCGTTGGCGCGCGCCACGTGCGGACCGGACCGCCAGGACCGCGCGACCAGCCGCAGCAAGGCCGCGTTCCACTGGTAGAGGTCGCGCAGCATGGGCTCTGCGACCAGCGGCAGATGGAACCCTTCGCTCGCTCGTGTCTCGACCAGACGCTCGCCCTCGAGCCGGTTGAGCGCGTCGCGCACCGGCGTCACGCTGCTGGTCAGTTCGGCGGCGAACCGCGCCGGCTCGAGCCGCTCGCCGGGCAGCAGGTCACCCGACAGCAGCCGGCGCTTGAGCGCGTCATAGACGCGCTCGGCGGTCACTCCCGAATTCATCGGTCCCGCCGTTGATCGGCGACGAACGCCGCGACCAATTCGGCCTGGTCGGGGCGCAAGGCATCGGCTGCACCGAGCGGGGCATCGGGCGAAATGTCGAGCAGTATCGAGGGGCAGCGCCCTTCGTAATTGCCGAGATTGGGGCGGTGCTGGCAATAACCCACCAGCGCGGCGAGCTCGCGCGAGAAGCCGCGGGCGATTGCGGGCGGGTAGGCGAGCCATTGATTTTCGTATGGCTTGAGCCACCCCAGGCAATAGCTGACGATCATGCCGCGCCGGATCTCGCTGGAACGGTTGCCGCCCGCGCCGTGCAAGGTCGAACCGAGGAAGACGAGCGCATCGCCCGGGGCGATCTCGGCCGCCACCGGCGCACGCGCCGGAGGATCGGCCAGGGCTTGGGCGCCGTGGCTCTCGGGCCAGATCAACGTCGCGCCATTGTCCGCCCGATAGCCGGTGAACGGCCACATCACATTGACCAGATATTCGATCTCGCCAACCGGACCCCGCCACATATCCTGGTCGCGATGCGGCAGCTGCGGCAGCGCGCCGGGATGGACCGCGATCGCCTGGGTGAGGTTGAGTTGCACCGTGTCGCACCACGGCGCCAGCACATCCTGGACGAGCGCGAGGATCGCTGCATGGCGCACGAAACGCTCGGCTGTGGGCGATCGCGCCAACAGGCGTCCAAAGCGCTTGGTCTGCTCGCCATAAAAGCCGCCCTCGCAAAACGGCGTCTCTTCGAACGCCGGCGCCATGTCACGGTCGAACGCCTCGACCAGGCTGCTCGGCAGCACTCCCCGCATTATGCAATACCCTTGCGCCCTCAGTGTCTCCACCGGCGCGGCTGGGTTGGGGGGAGCCGGGACCGTATCAGGCGGCATCGCGCACCTCGCCGGTCGGCTGGGGGCAGCGGATGCCACAGCGTTCGAGCAATCGGGGCGTCTCGGCATCGATCTCGATCGCAACCGCGCCGAGCCGGGTTCCCGCGACCAAGCGGGGCGCGCCGAGCAGGCGGCAGCGCCAGCCAAAGGCCAGAATCTGATCGAGCCAACCGGGCTCGGCGACGCCGGTATAGAGCGTGATGCCTTGGTCGAGCGCAAACGTGGCGAGCGCGCCGATCAGTTCGTCGCGCGCGGCACGGCGGCAGCGCGCGTTGAGGGAGCGGTCGAGGCAGAAGCGGGTTATCTCGTAGACCGTCTCGCCACGCGGCAACGGCTCGTCGCAGAGCTCTGCGAACAGGGTGTCGAGGATATGCGGCCGGGTCGTCGGCAGCAGCCGCGCCGAGGCGCGATGCCGGCCGTCATCGCCGGCAAGCATGAGATAACTTGCATCGGGCGTATCGAACTGGTCGCGCTCGTAACGTCCGCCCAGGACCGGCACGTCCCAGCCGAGCAGGTCGACGAACACGCGCTTGCGCGCCTCGAACATGGCACGCGGCAACGCGTCGTCGACCTGGGGCCGGCCGCGTCCGAATATTTGCAGCATCGCGAACCTCCTATTGCGAAGGCTCGCGAGCGTGGCCGGTCGGCGGCCAATGCCGCTATCCCGGAAAAGGGGGATATCAGCGCCGCACGATGTCCGCGAAGCTGATCGTCCCATCGAACAGCGCGTGGACCATCAGCGATGTCCGCTTCTGCACGCCGTACTTTTCACAGGCCTGCCTGATATGCTGGGCAACGGTTTCCTCGCTGATCCCCAGGATCACGCTGATCTCCCAGTCGCCTTTGCCCCGCGCCACCCAGATCAGGCAGTCGCGCTGACGATCGGTCAGGCAAACCGGCGTGGCGCGCTCCGATCCGCGCACCTGCCACACGCGGCGGGCCCCTTCGAACGCGAAGGTGCCGGCCAGCTGGGCCAGCGTGAGACTGGCAAGCGGCAGGGGATGGCCGATCGCGGTCGCGAACGAGCAGGATCCATGGGCCTCGCCCGGGATGTTGGCCGGCACCGTGAATCCATCGCCAATCCCGTGATCGGCGGCAAGCGCGAGGATGTGACGATCCCGACGCGTCAGCGGTATCATCTGTGGGACACATCGCCAGGCAAAGCCGACCGCGGTGCGCTGGCTGGCGCGGTGGATCGGGTCGGAGGCGGCCAGTCCGTTGCGGTCGAAATAATCGACCCAGCGCGACGGGTAGTTGTGCAGCCGGATCGTCGACGACGGCGCGCCGGTGAGGTCGACATGATGGGTCAGCGCAAAAAAGTCGCAGCCCATCTTCTGGGTGATATCGCCGATCAGGTCGGCAAGGTCAGCCGGATCGTTCGCGCCCGCGACGAACTCGATGAATCGGGCCAGTGCATGACAAATGCCCATGGGGCACACCGGCCCCAGGCGGTGTCTCAAGCCGCCGTCGCTCCTGGAGCCGTCCTTTCCTTAGCCGTACGCACCGCCGTCCGGTCCTCGCACCGGCGTTGGGACATGGTTGAAAAGACAGCTTATTCTAATGATTCCGGCTGCGCGATCAAATCCATTTCGGATCTATTTCTGCGGTTGCGGCTTGTTCCGCACGGCGGTCCGCTGTGAATGGGAACGAAGAAGGGCAGGAGGGTTGGCGTGACTGCGCACGCTATCGCCGGCTGGCTGGCATCGACCGCGCAGGATTGATGTGGGAATGGCTCCGTCGCAACCCCGATTATGTCGCTTGGCATACGCGTGCCAGCAGGGTCACCCGCGGCGCCGTGACCCTCACCGAAGAGACGGCGGCCTGGGGGTTGCTCTTTCGCCGAGGATCCGGCGGTCGCCGTCCCCGCCGCGCGACTGATCTGGCATGCCGACCTCGATCCCTGCACGCTGGCGGTCGAGGCGGTGCCGGCCGCATCCGCCGACCCGGATGCGATCGACCCGGTCGCGCTTGGTCGCTGGCTGACCGTTGTCGCCGGCCGGGACGGCCGCGAGCATGCCGTGCTCAGCGATGGCTGGCACCATCTCCGGCTCGACGTGGAGGTGGGGACCCTGTCCTCGGGGCCGGTGATCCTGCGCTACCGGCTCCAGGGCAGCGCCTCGGCGCGGCCTAAATTGCTGCCGCTACGGCGCCTGATCGAGTTCTCGCTCCATCGCCGTTTCACCCGTTCGCTCTACCCGCCTGATCCGCGCATCGCACGCTGGCTCCTCATGCTCCAGGTGCATGACGGCCTTGCCGCCGGTGCCAGACATCGCGAGATCGCCGGGGCGCTTTATGGCGCCGAACGGGTGGCAGCGGACTGGGAAGGGACATCGGATTCGCTGCGCTCGCGCATCCGCAGACTGGCCGATGGCGCGCGGCGGCTCGCCCGGGGCGGCTATCTCGCGCTCATGCGGCGGGGGCGTTGATGTATGTCGTCGGTGATGGGCGCGCCTGGCCGGTCGAGCGTCTTAATACTCGGTATTATTGCTGTCTCGCTGGAGATTTCGGGCCGTTTTGGACCAAAACGATCTTTATTATATCTGCCGCAGCATTTACCATCTGTTCGAAGTAATATGGCGTACACGATTCAGGGGAAACGTGTAATGCGACGTTATCTGCTGCAGCTATTATTGTCGTTCGTCATATTAGCTATGGTTCCCAGCCGGGTGATGGCTCAGTGCCTGCCAGTCGGCGACGATCCAGCCATCACAATCGATCCCCTCAAAAGCTCAGACCTGGAGACCATCGGCCTCGATCGCGTGGCGATCTTCAACAGCATGCACGACACGTCGGTTCCGGAAACGACCGGATGTTGGGCCGGTGCTGCGGGCAATTTCGACGATCAGATACTGTCGCTTGGCTTTGCCCAATGGAATTTGGGGATGGGGAGCCTGCAACCTCTGCTTCGACGCTATCGATCGAGTTTTGCCACTACAGACCTTTTCGACCGCGAGCTCGAAAGACTCGCGCCGATCTACGGCAAGCTGCTGTTCTCTCCCGGCTGCCTCGAAGCGCGAGTATCCGCCGATTGTAAGGCGGCTCTTCTCGCTCATCAGAAGCGGCGAGGCTATGTCGATGATGACATGGCGAATGAGCTGAACGCCATCTTCGAATCGCTACCGATGCGACAAGTTCAAACCGAGGCGTTCGTGCGGCTGCTTGGCCGGGTGCGCAAAGATCTGGCGAGGCTGTTTCCGGGCGGCCATGTCAGCGGTCTTCAGGTCAAATGGGCGATCGATAGCCGGGTTCAAATGGGCTTTCCCTCGACGACCGATGCCATCCGCGTCCGGTCGCGCTACCAGGCGCTTTCTGTCGATGGCCGACTGGCAGCGATGAAGGCGATGCTCCAATGGTACGATGGCCTCGCATTGTCGCCCGACCAACAGGGCGCGCGGGCGGATGCGCCATGGAACGTCGACCAATGGACCTGTGTCCTCGATAAGGGGATCAGCGACGAGCAAGCCGATCTGCTGAACCTCACTTTTCTCCGCAGCCGGATCGCGAAGACAAAGGCGGGCTATTACCAGGCCGTGGCGTTCGAACGCCGCGCGAAGATCATTTTTGGTGTTGGAAGCGTTGCCACGCGCCGGGACGGCATTTGCCGCGCATGACCGCGGACCATTGGGAGGGGATATCTGATGCGATCGACACGCTGGCGACCTTTTTTAACCCTCGTCGCGGCCGTCTCGCCGTTCGCCATATTACCGGCCAGCGCCTCCGACGGGGCCGCTCCCCCACCGGCCACGACTTGTTCGTCACCGGTCCCAATGGTCTCGCTTGGTCAATCGATGTTTGAAAAGGCAAACTGCGTCGCCGCGTCGCCGGCCGCCTTCGATCTGGAGGACGCCTATTATTCGGCGCGGATTTCGGTCACCCCGGGGCCGGCCTTCGCTGCTGCCGGGCCTAGTCTCGACAAATCCGCGGGCAAGGTCTTGGACAACATCGTCAAAAGCCTGTTCGACGTGAAAAAGGCGAAATCCTTGTCGCTCGTCTGGCAGCCCGAGCTCGCCGGTGAGCTCTATCCGGCCCAGACATTGATCAGCTTCACCCGCACCGATCGTGGCAGCTGGAGTTCGACGGTCAATCGCGTCGATGAAACGCTCCTTCACCAGCTCGGGAAAAATCCGAAGGCGAAAATTCATCTCATCTATCTCTATTCCGACCAGCCGAACATCGATCTGACTGCCAGCCGGGATCTCCTCGCCAAAGCAGTGCCGGTGGTCGCTGGTGACGCCGCGGCGCCGGTGTTCGCGGCAGTCCAGAATGTGGCGACAGCCGCACTGCGGACGGGCACGGTCCAACTGTCAGATGAAGCGAGTGATCTACTGGAGCCTGCGGAAGGAAAGAAGGTCTCGATGACCATCGAGATACGCGATCCCGCGGCGAAGGATCCAGGCGACGCGGCCGTCATCGCAACGGCGGTCATCGAACTCAGGGGAACGCGGTCCCTTTTTCACAGTTCCGCTGACTTTTCCGGCATGGCCGCCACATTGCCCGATGATGCTATCCCGTCGAAAAAGCTGAACGAACTGACGTCCTATGTGATCTCCGGCACCCCTTCCAAATGGCCTTCGGTTTACAGCGCGTTGGCGAGCATCGCCGCGGCGTCCCCGATCGGCGCAGCGCCCTCGGTAGCGCCCGCGGACATCAAGAAGTTCTGCGATAATGCGAGCGAACAGATCGGCAAGGACTATCCCTTTTCGTCGATCGACGCCTTGCTGCTCCAGGCGACGGTGGTGGAACTGGTCACGCGGAGCGTTCGCTCCCAGGTCAATCCTTATCAGATATGCTTCGCCAACGCTCATGATCGCGGCGTTATCGCGGCCAAGCTCGGGTACGACACCGACTATGCGATCAAGATCGACCCGATCACCGTCACCGGCCTCAAGGATGTTCAACTTCTCAAGACCGCTGCGGCCTGGTTCACCTCGAAGGACTGCTCGGATGACGCGATCAGCAACAGCCCGTTGGCAACCTATTTAGCGGACACCATCAACCTGGTGGCGCTCGAAGTGCCCGATAGCAACAAGCTGCGGACGATGCCTGTCGTCGACCCATCGGCAGCCAATCGCACGGTATCGCGGGCTGCCTTTGTTGCGGCCTCTTGCGGCTCCTTTCCTTACTGGAACACGATGAACGCCCAGGCCGGCCAAATCCGCTTCAGCCTGAGTGCTAGCGATCCCGGGTGGCTCGCGAGCGGCAACCTTTCGAGCGGCAAG
>Ga0105238_10002373_pt1 | contig 18922 bp, 17 predicted proteins | sample KBSC34metaG_FD_81526 | JGI IMG/M metagenome (GOLD analysis project Ga0105238, IMG submission 81526) | Corn rhizosphere microbial communities from Kellogg Biological Station, Michigan, USA - KBS C3-4 metaG | ecosystem: Host-associated > Plants > Roots > Rhizosphere > Soil | place: Michigan, USA... | reverse complement strand
TGGACTGTCACTTGCGTCGTCGAGAGCTCCGTTGAAGAGCCTAACGGCGTCGAGAGTGGTCTTCGTCATGATATGTCATCTCCTGGGTTGGGATGGTTGGGTTGGAACTACCCGCAGGTTGAGCGACTTATTTGGCGCGCTCGCCTAAGGGGCCGAACATTCGGCGGAACAGATTATTATATTTCTTGAACTACTTGTCAATGCAGTGTGACGCGTAATCACAAATCTGGACATACAAGTCTATACTGTGTTATAATAGATTGTTGGGCAATTCCGCCCACAGACAGTACATTCAAACGGGAGACAAACATGCGTTCAGGATTGACCTCTGCTCTGCTGGTCAGCACGACGATGCCTCACATCAAGGCGACCGGGATCGAACTCTCAATCAGCGGCAAGACCCCCATGATCAAGGAGTTCGGAAACCAAGCGGAGTTCTCCGCTGCCGTGTCTGCCTTGCTTGGAAATGCCGGCTTCGCCGGCTCGTTCTATCTTGCCATCAACAGCAAGATACGAGGGTCCGCACATAATCGCGGCCTACAACTCGGCCAGTACGACCGCAACCGCCGAACAGTCGAATTGCGTTGGCAGGGCGGCGACAACGGCACCCGCTTCGCGGTCATGCTAAGCGCACCGCAAGGCATGAACGTAGAGGACGTCCACGCACGACTTCAGGCGACGATGAAACGCATCGAGGAAGCCGAGGCTGCGGCAAAAGACGCTCGTGGCAAGGGCGACGATCCGGCACCCGACGGCGACACTGATTCGCAAGCTCCGGCGCCTGCCGCTCTTACCGAGGGCGATCTTGAAGTCCTCTTCCAGGACTTCATGTCTGGAGCAACTGCTGCGGGCGTCATACCGCGGCAGCTGTGCGAGGAGAAGCTGCTCGCGCTCGGGTACGATGACGTTCAGAGCGTTGTGGCTTCGCTCCTTGCGGGCGGGCACATCGAACCCGGCAGTTCGGATGCGTTCCTCAAAGTATCCGCGCGCTGGGTGCAGTACGTTCGCGCGCTTCCGCCGCCAGTCGAGGTCGCTACTCCGGCCGTAATCGAGTCGAGTGTTCTGGGCCGGTTTACTGCCGAGGACTTGATCTCCGGCACAAACCGTCTCACGGCAATCGTGGACAAGGCTGCGACGTATCGTGTAAGGTTGCCGGACGTCAAACGCGATATCGGGCTCCTTGAGGGCCAGATCGCCACGGCGACCGAGAGGCTTGCGGGCCTTTGTCTCGAGCGGGACGAAGCGGAAGCATTCTTAAGCGGACCGGAAGTCCGGGAGGCAGAGCAGACCCTCGCGTCGCTCAGTCGTCTCCTGAAGAAGTGAGGTTAGGGCCTGCGGTGGAACACCTTCCACTGCGGGTCCTCTCTTTTTATCTAGTGATATTCTCCGCCCTCTATCTTGAATTCCCGCTTCTCGGGCGACATGACCATAAGCCAGTGCCAGGACACACGGTGATTCCCTTCTCCTACGAAGTCGAACCAGATCTTCCCGAAGAATTCGCGGTCGAATCGGCGCTCGGGACCGAGCGAGCTTGAGTCCGCAAGGACTATCTCTTCAGGCGGTAGCTCGACCGCCACGGCGTAGTGATCGTCGTCGGTATCGAACCATCCCACGACGACCGGCAGCTTCTCTTCATTCACGAAGTATTCGAGGTCATCGAACGTGCTCTCGGCCTTGGTGAACACGTGGTACCCGAGCGCTTTCGCTGCAGCGACCATACCCTCGTGCTCGGTGCCACCGTGACGGACCGCTCCTGGGGCTTCTATGGCGCTTGAGAGCTGTGCCAGCTCCGCTTCTGACATCTGCACCCCGAAGTAGGAGAGCATTATGGAAAGTGCGCCCGGCCCGCAGAGATCAGGAGTCTGTTTGGGTACGTGTACAGTCAATTTCATAGGCAGATTAGGCGCCGAGGACGCGCAGCAGACACACGCCGCAGAATATGACGACGGCGAGTGCGGCCGCGCTCTTCTTATCGTGCTCGGAGAGCGGCGATTGGAGTACCCAGTATCCGAGCAGGTAGCCAAGCGCCGCGCAGGCGACATCGGTCACGGAGTTGGTATTGGTCTCGGTCACGCGGGTGTGGAGTATGAACTGCTCGACAAGTTCCCACGCGATGCCGAGCACGACTACCACTGCGAATCCGTGCCACTTCTCATACTTCACGCGGTCGAGCGCGTACGCGAGCAGGAATCCCACGATGAAGTGCGCGATGCTCCAGGTATCTACATAGGGCCCTTCCCACACCAGAAATGGTTGGAAGACGTGCAGCATGGCTATTGTTTGTGCTTGAGCGCCTCGAGGTCCTTTAGGAGCTGGCCCACGTCGCGCGAGAGCGTCTCGAGGGTCACTGCCTGCTGCTCTTTGCGGATGCGCTCCTGCTGCTCTTCCTCGGTCTCCTCCTCGGTGATGTCCTCGACGTCTTCCTGGATTTCGTCCACGTCCTCCTGAATCTCGTCGACATCTTCCTGGATCTCATCGATGTCTTCGCTGATCTCCTCGATATCTTCTTGGATGTCTTCGACGTCTTCGGAGACCTCCGCGAGCTCTGCTGCGTGGCGGTTCACCGTCATCTGGATGAATATGGAAAGGTAGATCGCCTCGAGTGAGACGATGGTGGTGAGCACAAGCAGGATAATGGTCCAGTCTGCGATTCCAAAGACTCCCACAGCGAATGCTGCGATGAATGCGAGCGTGTGGAGCGCGAACGACGAAGACGACCCGACCCACGTCGTGACGCGCTCGAACACATCCTCCGGCCCCGTCTTCTTCATGAGTGCACCTTACCACTATTTCGCGCGCCCACGCTACCCATGTGTGCAAATGAGCGAGACGGCACCAGGGGTGCCGTCTCCGCGTGAGGGTTTGAATAACGATCACAGGTAGCTGCTGCGAGCGTAGAAACCGCGCGCATGATTGCCATTGCCTGAATGCGGTGCGGGCTTCGCTGCCCTGGCTATCTGCTTCTCGCGACGGAGCGCGTAGGGTTTGTCTCCGTCCGTACATTCCTTATACTCGCGCTTTATGCGGCTGCGCGCGCCACGGTGCTTCACCATGTGTCTCTCCCTAAAATGGCCCAGATGCGGGTCCGTTGCCGAGCTTACCACACACGCTCTGTATTGTGGACCCAAGGGAATTCGAATCCCTGACCTCGTCAATGCGAATGACGCGCTCTACCAGCTGAGCTATGGGCCCGTATTTATGTACGAAAATATATCACACGCTTGTCGGGCTGCCGGGAATCGGACCCGGTCTACATCCACCCCATGGACGCGTACTACCGGTATACTACAGCCCGTAGTTTCCCTACTTTACTTGCCGAACAATTCTTTCTCAAGCTCCGCGCGGCTTTCCGATGAGAGACGCGCCTTGGTGAAGTCGAGGCGCAGATCGATGCCCTGGAAGCGCGCGTCGTCGGAAATATCGATGAGTTCGTCGAGCGTCACAAGCCTCGACTCGATGCGTTCGCCGGCATCGAGGTGCGGCTCCGCCACCTTCTCGCACCCGCGCGCGATGAAGTGGTAGAGCACCCAGTCGAGCTTCGACACCGGCTGGTACGCGCGCCAGAGCACGAGCTCTTTGGGCGCGTACCCGGTTTCCTCCATAAGCTCGCGCTTCGCCGCGTCTGCCGGGTCTTCTCCCGGCTCCACGCGCCCGCCCGGGAACGTGATGACGGTCTTCCTGCCCGGCTGCTCGTCGTCCACGATGAGGATTTTGCCGTCCTCGGTTATAGGAAAGACGGATACGGTGTCGGCGCGCTTCAGTTTCTCGAAGGTGACGAACGAGCCGTCGAACTGCTCCTGTTCCCATTGGTATACGTCGAACAGCACGCCGGTGAAGACTTTCTTTGCGTGGGGCGGGATGGGCTGGCCGGGCTCTGGGCGCGGGGTCATGCCTCTAGTGTATCAACTGCAGCGAGTTCGTGCGCGACCACGCGGTCGTTCTCGTCGAACGTGAACGAACCGCGGAATTTCTTGTTGTGGAAGTAGAGCGGCCACCAGTAGAGGTCCGACGACCACATCTTGGTGAACGGTATTTCCGCGCGAGTGAACCACTCCGGGCGCATCTCGTCAGATTCGGTGGGCGTGCCTGTGAATGAGTCCGTGCGGAAGAAGTGGCCCTCTATAAGCGGCCGCTTTGGTGATCTGAATTCGAGCACGCCGAACTTCACGAGGTCGGATACGTCGATTCCTGCTTCTTCCTTCATCTCGCGTATGGCGCCCCCTTCTATCGACTCGCCCGGCTGCACCTTCCCGCCGAAGCCGTTCCAGAGCCCTGCGCCGAGGCGCACCTTCTTCATACCGAGCAGGATGCGGCCCTCATGCTCGAGTATGCAGACGGTCTGTATGGATTTCTCATTCATGTCCTTTGTCGGGCCGCCGGGAATCGAACCCGGTCCTTACGAACCCGAATCGCATGTACTACCGGTATACTACGGCCCGACATAAGACACGATGCTTGTGGGTAGTACAGGATTTGAACCTGTGACCTTTCGCGTGTGAGGCGAACGCTCTAACCAACTGAGCTAACCACCCTTGATGCGGAGCATAGCAGAAATTGCCCCGAATCGTAAACTGCCCTAGAAGATGCTCGTGAAGCTGGCGATGAGTATGAGTACCGTCGTGATGGCGAGCGCTCCGCCGAGCGTGATGATGAAGAGTATTCCCATCGTGCCGAAGAGCCCAGCGATAAGCGCGATGGCGATCACCAACGCCACGCCGTAGAGCACGTAGAGCACCGTCTGCTTGCTGAACGGGAGCATGGTCGACGCCGATGGCGTCGTAGTAGGCGTCACGGTGGCTACCGGTGGCGTGGAGGTGCTTATCGTGGTGTCGATCGTCGTGGTTGCCGGGTTGCTCTGCCTATCTTCTTTCTTCTGCTCCTTCTTAGTGGCCTTAGCGGTGTCGGCGTGCACGGCAGTCGCAAAAGCAGAGCCCATGAGTAAGACGAGAACCAACACGGTCAGGTATTTCTTCATATGAGTACTATTCTACGCTACTCGCGGCTGCCGCGGTAAGCCGCGCGCCGCCGAACACCAGGTGATCTGCCGCGAGGTACAGGCCAGCCATGAGTACGAAGAGGAACGCGGTCGCGAACACATAGCGCATGTGATGCTTCTTGAACTCGAGCCCGGTGATGGAGACAAGCGCCACGAGCACTATTGCTCCCACGATGAGGTACAGATCGCGCAGCGTCGCGACCGGCGCTGCCGCGAGCATGAGCAGGAATGACGGGCTCGTGGGAGTACTTGGCGCAGGCGGAGACGACTCGGCGCCTGCGACGGTCGGCGTCGCGCTCGCCGTAGTAGAGGCAGGCACTATGGTAATCGGTTTTTCTTCTGGCTTTTGAGCGGCTGTAGGCGCTGGAGTTGACTCTGTCTTTGCGATTGCGGTCTCCGTAGCCGGAGCCGTCGGGTTCTCCGCGACTACCGTGCCGGTAGATGCGTGGGCTGGCGCGCCGAACATCTGCACCACGAATATCGTGTGGTGGCCTTCGTAGGTCCCTTCGGCGCTCGCGATACCTATCTCCGTATAATGGCCATTCAGGATATTCGCGCGGTGCGTCGGGGAATTCATCCACGCGTTCTCGACGGCATCTGAATCGGTGAAGTCGACCGCGAGGTTCTCGCCCGCATAGGTGAACGAGTAGCCGGCTTCTTTGAACCAGTACCATGACGTCTTGCCGTCTGGCGATGTGTGGGCGAAGTAGCCCTTTGCCGCCATGTCGTCGGCCTTGGCCTGCGCGGCCGCCGTGAGTTCAGGATTCACCGTGAGGGTGCCCAGGTTCTGGCTCGCACGATCCGTGTTCGTGAGGTCCACGAGCGTGCTCGAGATGACAGCTGCCATACTCCCCGAGCCGAGATACGTGCTCGAGAGGAACGCCGAGCCGAGGAGTGCGCCCACGCTCACTACGGCGATAGCGATGGTGCCGTAGGTGCCAAGCAGGTGGTGCCCTACATGCTTGCGGTGCCTATGACGCTTGGCTACCGGGCGCTTTTTGACCATGGTAGTAGTTTATCACTAAGAAACCCGCGGCTGGTTGCCCAGCCGCGGGTTTCTCTCACCCATTGCCCTAGTGGGTCGTGGAGGCGAGCTGATCCTGGAGATCTTTGACCTGCTGCATGAGGTCATTGATCTGGTCCTGGATAGAAGTGCCGGTATCGCTCTGGCCCGTGCCCTGGTTGAGGGCGCCGCGCGTAAGAGGACCGACGTAGCCCGTTGTCGAGATGCCGTGTGCTGCCTGGTAGAGCTTCACTGCGGCCTGCGTCATCGGACCATAGAATCCAGTCGGTGCTGGGATATTCAGGTATCCGTCAGCGATGAGGATCTTCTGGAGCTCCGTCACGTCAGGGTCGAGGGTCGATCCCTCGCCGAAGTCGACCGTGAAGTTGAAGGCCGATGCGCCGAGGACGCTACCAGAGAACCCTGCTGCGCCGCTCGGTGCAGAGCCGCCGCTCGAGCCGAGCTTGCCACCGTGGCCGCCCGTGCTGCCGGTGAAGTTCACCGTGACATTGAAGGATGCCGTGCCGGTGTTATCGCTCGAGTCGGTCGCGCTGCAGTCTACTTCAGTCGTGCCGATCGGGAATACGGATCCGGACTCAGGGGAGCAGGTTGCCGTGACTTCCCCGTCTTCGTTATCCGTAGCAGTCACCGTGTAGTCGACTTCAGTACCGGTGTTATCCGCTGAATCGACGGTGATGTCTTCAGGAACCGTGATGACCGGAGCATCTGCATCGGAGACGTTCACCGTGAGCGTCGCGGTGCCCATGTTGCCTGCGTCATCGGTAGCCTCATAGTCGACGTGGTACGTGCCCGAGTGGCTCGTGTCGACGTCGTCGAAGGAGACCGTCACTTCAGAACCGTCGTCCGCGCTTGCGCTCGGTTCGGTGAACTCGTCGCCGTCATGGAGCGCGAGTGGGTTCTCGCTGTCGATAGTGATGACCGGGGCGGTCGTATCAACGACTACGCTACCTGCTTCAGATGCGTCGCCGACGTTGCCTGCGTTATCTACTGCGCGGACCACGAGCGAGTGCGTGCCCTCATCGAGATTAGTCTCGAGAGTCGTCGCGGAGCCGTTATCAACCCACGTGCCGCTGTCGTCCACCATGTACTGGTAGGAAGCGACACCGGAGGCGTCTGCACCACCTGGGTCGACTGCTGCGTCCCAGCTCCAGTCCTGCGTCGTCGAGTTGGTCGGCGATGCGGTCGTCGGCGTGCCTGGAGCACCCGGTGCCACCATCGCGCTCGAGTATGCGGTCGTTGGGTCAGGAGTCATGTCGTTATCTGCGAGGTCGTGCACGCCGCCTACGCCCCACTGCTGCTCAGCGGATACGTACCATGCTGGGTTAGTGAAGGTCACCGTCGCGGTGTGGCTTCCTGAGTCGTAGCTTACCGATGCGTTACCCGTGAGTGGGCCGCTGCCGCCAGCACCCGGCCAGTTGTTGAGGAAGTAGTTGTCTGCGTTCTCAGCATCGGCTGTCGATACGTCTTCGCTGTAGACCACCTGGAAGCTCGTCGCAGACGGACCCGGCGTCGGGAAGACGAAGGATGCCGTCGGCGCGGTGCTATCCACCGTTACGGTAATCGGATCGCTCCACGCGCTTTCATTCCCTGCTGCGTCGACCGACTTCACGTGCACGTAGTAGGTGCCCTCCGGCGTGTTCGGCGTGTTGATCGAGGTGTCCGAGAGGAGACCAGACGTGTATGCCGGATTCGTGAACGAGCCATCAGGGTTCGTCGTCGAGTCGGTTGCCGACTGATAGATGTAACCTACCGGGCTGCCGCTGTCGCTCTCATCGGTCCATGCGACATCCGTCATCGCAGCCTGCGAGAGATGTGCGTTATCAGCCGGGAAGGTGATCGACGGAGCTGCCGGTGCCTGCGTATCAAGCGTCACGCTCCAGATCGAGCTCCAATCGCTCTTGTTGTTCGAAGGATCCGTTGCGCGGACCTGCCAGTACCACGTGCCATCCGGTGCTCCCTGTGAGTGGATGGTGTTAGTCGGCGTGGTGGATGCCCAGATGCCGTTCTGGAGGACGCCGCCTACTTCGGTCGGGTCCTGCGTGAACTGAGAATCGTAGCTGAGCGGTCCTGCGGAATCATCGGTCGAATTCTCCCAGTTGAAGTAGAAGTCGTTCGTGTTCTCGTAGCTGCCGTTAGCCGGGCTCGTGAGCACCGGCACCGACGGAGCCTCGGTGTCGACTGGGCACGTGACGTTGTGTACGACCACGTACTCGTTCTGCTGAAGATTCGTGAAGCTCGGCGCGTCAGTCGTGACATCGGCCGATGCTGCATCCTCTGGCGTGTCGCCTACCGAGTAGCCCTGGAGCATGTACGGTGCGCCGCCCACGCTGCAGGTCGAGGAAACCGTAACGTCGTCCATGACTTCGTTCGTCGCGTAGTCTGCGCCGACATCCATCGGGCTCGTGATCGCCTCGTATGCATTCGGGCTGTACGGGTGAACGGTGTCGAGGTTGTAGGTACCGCTGCCGGAACCGAGGTTAGCCGCGGTCCACGATGACTGCATCGGGAATGCTGCGCTGTTCGCGCTCTCCGCAGTCGCCATCGAGCCATCGAGGTACTTGTCGATCGTCACCGTGACAGTCGGCGTTGCGCTCTCCGTAGCACCTACGTTGTCGATAAGGAAGCCCTTGCCTGCGTCGCTTGCGTTAGCAGTACCGCTCTCGCGGAAGAGGAGCGAGTCAACGGTCGGGACCTGGTTGCCGCTCGGCGTCTGCTCCGGATCGTAGCGGTAGTAATCCTCCCAGCTCGTGCCGGTCGCAACGAGGTTGCCGTCGATGTAGACCTTCACCACGTCGTTGCCCGGGCCGTCCACGAAGTCCATTGAGAACTTGATGGTGTGCGGTGCGGTGCGGCTGATAGTCGCCACGTCGCTTTCGTTGAAGTCTGCGGTCGTTCCGACCGGTCCTGCGTCCGTAACATCGTCGAAGAATACGTGGATGCCGTCGCTCTGATCCTCAAAGCGGAGGTAGCTCATGCGAGCGCCGTCGCCGCGGTCAGGGGAGACCGAGAGGTGCATGCCGGGCTGTTCGGTGAGCTGCGTGGACGCGAGGTCGAACTGCGCATCGAAGTGATTCGTGCGCGTGCCGCCGGAGTAGCCGTTGTTCACCGCTGCCGTCTCGCCCGCCTCATTCGGCGTCGAGTACGAGAAGACCTGGTCACCGAAGGATCCGCTCGTCACAGCGTCAGAGATGCGGAGCGACTTACAGCCGAAGCTCGGGATGTCGTAAGTGTTCGCAACCACCGCCTGGTCGAAGCTCGGATTCGTAACCTGCCAGCCGTGCTGGCCGTTCACGCTGCCGAGGTCAAAGGTATCGAAGGTCGTATCGTCGCTGCTGCAGGTCGGGACTGCGACTGGTTCGAAGTTGTAATTCGTCGCAGCGCTCGCTGTGCCGATAGTAAGGTTGTCGACATTCATGTCCGCTGCATCACCGTCGGGACCATTGGTGCGGAGGATGAGCTGGCCCACGCTGCGCATCGCTGCGTGTGGATACGCGGCAAGGAGTTCAGTCCAGGTGCACGGATTAGCCTGCGTGCAGGCGCTTGCTGCGCCGCCGGAAAGCGTGTCGTGTGAGAACCACCAGTTACCGGTGCCGGTACCCGCAGCGTCGTCGAGCGTATTCCAGGTCTGCCACTCGCCCGTGTTCACCGTCTGGGTGAAGTACGGCTCGTAGGTGAGGCGGCCCTGATAGCTCGTGTCGCCGTCGGTAGTGTCGCTGTCGACATCGAAGCCGAGCGACGGAACCTGTGCGGCGTCACCGCTTGCGCGGTAGGTCGAGTATGAGAGGTGAGTAATGGAAGAGAGCGGCGTACCTGCGTACTGCGCAGTAGCGATGCCGTACTTGTCGTCCGCGGTCTTCGTGAGGTGTGCGCTGCCCGTGCCTTCCGGAGCCGTTCCCGGTCCTGCGACGAAGCCGTGATCGGCTGTGTCGGTGAGAACGGTATCGGTCTTGTCGTCGTAGAAATACCAGTTGTGAAGATTGTTGTCGTTCACTACGACCGTCGATGGGACCGGACCAGAACTATCTGCTGTCATGAACTGCTCCACCGAGCCTGGGTACCAAGTACCAGCGACATGCGACCAAGCCGCGAAGTAGTACGTGGTGCCGGAAGTGAGCGCGGAGAGCGCCTCACTGAATGCCTGGCCTGCAGTTGCGCTGCCGAGGCCCAAGTCGTGATTCCAGCCAGATGGGAACTCGCTTGAAGGATCCGCTGCCGGAGTGAACGGTCCTGCGGAAGTCGTACCCCACCAGAACGAGGTGTTGTCTGCGTCGACACCGCCGTTGGTGCCGTTGACCGTAGCGCCGGTCGTCGTCATGCCGGTAGCGGCATTCGTGGTAGCGCCGGGGGTCGCAGCGACTGCGCTGGTGTGGAGGGTCTTTTCCTCGCCCGGGATCCAGGTACCGTCTACCTGCACCCACGCTACGTAGTAGTACGTGGTGTCGGGAGTGATAGCCGGGAGGTTCGACGGTACGCCGTCGGAGGTGATGGAAGAAAGGGTTGCCATGAACGTGTCGCCTGCACCGATCGCGCCCATGTCAGGGGTCGAGTACACGCCTGAAGGGATGGTCGGGCTTGAGGTATCGAAGTGGGAAGTAGATACCCAGAAGGAATGGCCGCCACCTGCGACAGCGCCGTTCTGTGCGTTCAGCGTTGCATCGCTCGACGACACATCAGTTGCATCGTTGGTCGTGACGCTTGCTTCAGCAGCATCAACAATGACATTAACCTGCGCCGTTACATTGTTCGTATTAGTGTCGCCCCCAGGAGGGGTGAGAGTACCCGTGAATGCGTACGTACCGGCAGTATTGCCGTCATAAACGGGAGAACCGCCATCCCACGATACATCTGCTGTCGCGGTGCTGGCGTCATCCATCGTTACGCCATCGGTTGACGGAAGAGGCACTGAACCAATCGCGGTTCCATTCGGCACATGAATATCTGAAATCGGATCAGCCGACTGGATATTCGCGCTGTCGGCATGTACCGGAATCGCAGCGAAGTTAATAGAGAGAACGGAAATAATCATCACTCCCGCTATAAGTGAGCGGCGGAGTGCGTCGAGCGAGGCTGTAGCCATAAGTAATCTTGGTTGTAATGCGGTAATAAATAGGACATGGGTCCCTTCCTTTTCAAGCCTTTCTTCCCTTTTCCCTTGAACTACATTGACTATGAACCTATGTGGAACTATGTCAACACTATGGAGGCCCGGAGATGAAGCCATCATTAATACAAAAACACCCCGCTTTCGCGGGGTGTTTTCGAGACCTGGGTATTAGTTACCCTGGGCTGCCGTCCACACTACGAGCGGCGGGAGCACATTGGATGCTGCCGTCGGGCAGTCAATCTTCTTGAGCTCTGCGAGCGTAGTGATGTACGCGATACCGGTCGGAGCAGTGATGCCCCACGGTGCGAGCACATCGGCTGCGTGCTTCGTCTGGAATGCCATGACTGCTGCCGTAGTCGGCGCGTCGTAGACACCAGAGATTGCGATGGTGCTGCCGAGATCCTTGTTGAGGAGGGTCTGGAGCGCCTTCACCTGATCAACGTCGTTATCTGCGCCAGGGCGGAGATACTTCGTGATGGTCGGCGTGCATACGGCGTCTACCGTGCTGGTAGCTGCGCCGAGCACCTGGCCGGTCGTACCATGACCATGGCCCTGCGGTGCGTTCACCGTGATGGTGACCTTAGCGACGTTCGTCGTCGGCTTGCCGTCGGTGACGGAGTACGCGAACGAGTCGGTGCCGCTGAACGCCGGGTTCGGCGTGTACACGAGGTTCGGAGCAGTACCCGAAAGGGTGCCGAACTTCGGTGCCGAGACGTCGTAGGTAAGCGGGCCGCTTACCGTAGCGAGCGCCGTAAGGTGGATAGCCACCGGCGTGTTGAACTGCGTCGTGACGCTGATGTCCTGAGCGATCGGGCCTGCGTTGCCGCCACCCTGACCCTGTGCGCCAACGGTGTTGACGATGGTGCAGGTCTGGGTCTGGGTAGGCACAAGCGTAACGAGGCAGCCGGTAGAGCTGACCGTCGGAGAGACATCCTTCGGGCCGCCCTTCTCAGTGACGTCGTACGTACCTGCCTTGAGCGCGACGGTGACGCCCTTGTCAGAACCCGGGAAGGTGTCGACAACTGCGTGCGTAGCGGTGTTGGTGACAATCATCGTCCAATCAGACGGAGTTGCGCCGAGGTTATCGACGGAGATCACCTTGGTGATGACGGTGAGGTGTGCAGACGGCACGGTACCAGAACCACCGGAGTGGGTACCTACGCCACCTGCGCTGTGCGCGGAGGAAGCCGAGCTTACGCTCGGGCCGTCTGCAAGTGCTGCGAACGGCGCAAGGGAGAGCGTGAAGACCGCCGCAACTGCAGCGATATTACCGGCACCCCTTGCGATTACATGCGAGATTTTCATTTTTGAGAGTAAATTGGAAGTAATAAGGATATAAGCCCTTTGGTACTCAACTATTATCCATTATACACACTTTCCCATTCCTGTCAAGCGGCTTGTGGCCGCGGTATCGGTGGACCCAAGGAGATTCGAACTCCTGACCCCCTCATTGCAAATGAGGTGCTCTACCAGCTGAGCTATGGGCCCGACGGGATTATTTATAGCATATATAAAAAAGGTCGCCCACTGTTTGCGCAGCGGGCGGCCTGTTCATTTCGGGCTGACCGAGGTCAGGTTGGCGGGCGATTCTTGATCTTGTCCTTGCGCATCTGATAGACGCGGTCGGTCTGAATGAAATCGCCTCCCCAGCCGAACTTCGTCGCGACGGCGTGGAAGACTATAACCGCGATTCCTACGATGAGGAGCGCGAGTATGACTCCAAACCGACTGTTCGCAAGGTGCAACGCCCAGGCATACCATTGATGTGACATGGGAACCCCCTAACTGTTCAAGAAATAGATTACGGTAAATACCGTCTATGTCAATAGGTCTATCTTGGCTGCCATTATGAAATCATTCTCCGAAAGCCCTTTTACTGCGTGGGTAGTAAGGCGTACGCCGACTTTTCCCCAGGATACTGCGAGGTCGGGGTGGTGCCACTCTTCCTGAGCTACTTCTCCGATGCGGTTGGCGAACTCGAGCGCTTCCTGGAAGTCGGCGAATTTGAATTCCCTGCTGATTTCCGTAGCCGCGTCGTCCATCTTCCACTCCGGCACATGCGGCAAGAAGTCTCCCGCCTGCTCGCGGGTGAGGGCCGGGAACCCGCCCTCGCACGGGATGCAGCGCTTCTTTGCGAGGTCGGCCTCAGACATGATTCATCGCGAGGTTCACGAGGTGCGTCAGGAATTCTGGAAATGCGATACCCACTGCGGCGAGCGATTTGGGCATCAGGGACTCGGTGGTGAGTCCGGGGAGCGTATTGGTCTCAAGGTAATAAACGCCGCGGGGCGAGACGATGAAGTCGGAACGCGAGTAGTGGCGCAGGCCCAAAGCTTCGTGGGCGGCCTTGGCTGCACGCGTGAGCTCTTCCGCGACCGCGCGCGAGAAGCGGCCCGGCACAATCTCTTGCGACGCACCCGAATACTTCGCTTCGTATGAAAAGAATTCCTTGGGCGGTGGGACTATCTCTATAGCAGGAAGTGCGTAGAGCGCTTCTCCACGCAGGTTCTCCACCACGCCCACGGTCGCTTCTGTACCGCGGATGTATTCCTCGACGAGCACGCCGCCCGCGCCCTGCTCAAAGAGCTTCACCACAGCATCGGTGACCGGTTTGAACCCATGCGCAAACGTGACCCCCACCGACGAACCCCAGCGGACCGGTTTCACCACCACAGGCTGCATGAATGTCATCACCGCTTCGCGCACGCCAGCTCCGATGTCTTCCGGTCGCTCGATAAATACGCCGCGCGCGACCTTCACGCCGGCGCTCTGCACCCGGTCCTTCGCGAGCGCCTTATGCATCGCGAGGAACGAGCCGAACGAATCTGCGCCCGCGTACGGAATGCCCTGCTGCTCCAACAGGCGCTGTACTTCTCCGTCTTCTCCATACTCGCCGTGGAGGCCGATGAGCACGGCATCGAGACCCTGGAGTGCGCGTACCGGGTCTACCGGGCGGCCGCGATCGTGCCACTGCTTCTGCTTGTCGATGTAGATGTCTCGCACGACGAAGCGCTCCTCGGGAAGCTGGCCGAGCATCGCGCCGCCCGTCTTGAGCGAGACGTCATGCTCCTGCCAAGGACCCCCGCGAAGAACTCCGACGACCGTGCCATTCATGGAAATCAGTATAGCGTACTCACGCGCGCATCTGGCGAGAGCGGGCACGGCGGTGCATGTTGAGAGAGAACCGGTGCGCCTCAGCGTTCGCGAGCACCACGTCTGCGTCTTTTACCCCGGCTCTGAGTGACCCGAGCACTTCGCGCGGGCGGTGCTTCTCGTCCTTCACGACGGCTACGACCGGGATGCGCACACCGGCTGCTGCGAGCACTTCTTCCGCCGCTTTCTTATGGGTCTTACCGCCATCTACCACGATGGCCTTCGGATACTGCCACTCGATGTGGGGGAGTCGGCGAGAGAGAAGTTCCTTGAGCGAACCAATGTCGTCATTCTGCCTTTTGCCCTTCACCGACTTCCCTCCCGCCTTCGCATGCGTTCCCTTGATCCTGAATGTTCGGTAATCCTTCTTGACCGGAATACCTGCATCGATGACCACCATCACGCCGATGGCATTGGTACCGCTGATATGCGCGGTATCGTATGCCTCGATACGCGGACTATCTTTATCCTCTCCGCGATCCTCTTTAATGAGCGAGACATCCTGGATGTGATCGAGCGCGAAGAGTTGCCCGCGAATTTCTCCCGCGTCTTCGAATCGCTCTTCTTCCGCCGCAGCTCTCATGTCCTTATTCAGCTGCACGCGCAGCGCCTTGGTCCTGCCCGAGAGGAAGAGGCAGACATTCCGGATAGACCGCAGGTATTCTTTCCTATCAAAATGATTGGGGTACTGGCCTATCTGCCGGTTGAACTCCACCTTCGCTTGGTGGTGCTTGTTGCCCATCACACGCACTACGCGCCCGGTCTCTTGGTCTATCGTGAGCGGTCGGTCGGTGTCGTAGAACGGGAAGATACGGCGGATGAGCCGCAGGCCCTCCCGCAGCTGATGGCCTGAGGGGAACGGCCCGTACATATCGCGTAGCTTGAGGTTCTCCGTGACGACAGTCTTGGTATCGAAATCTATATCCGTGCCGCGGTACGCCAGCACGCGCGGGATCGGCTCGTCGGTGATGACGGCGTAGAGGAATGACTTGTCGTCTTTCCCCATCGAGTTAGCCGGCGGGTCATACTCGCGGATGAGCGCTGCTTCGCGCACGAGCGCCTCGAGCACAGTCGGGGTCGTCTCGTGCGCAATGCGGTCGGCTTGGGTCACCATATCGACCAAGCGCGGACCGCGGGTGGCGATGAGGTCGTCGTCGAAATAGCTGCGCACCCTATCGCGCAGGCTCGTGGCCTTACCCACATACAGGACCTTCTTGCCTTTCTTAAAGAGATAGACGCCCGGGGTATCGGAAAGCTCGAATCGCTTGAGTTCTGCGCGCTCCATGCATATATAGTACTGAAATTGAGTCGGGCCCGCCATGAAGACGGACCCAACTTGGATTTAAGGTTTGCGAACGACTCTCATGTAAAACGGGAGTTCTCTTTCACCAGACGTGACGTACTCCTGGTAGTATTGCTTGCCGTACTTCTCGTCCAATGCTGGCAAGCTCTGGTGGTAGGCGTGATGCGCGCGGATGAAAACTTCCTCATCGCTTGCGTCCGGCCCCAGCTCCAGAAACCCCCGTATTTCCATGATTCGCCTGCGGTTTGTAGTAGCCGCGCTTAGAACACTCATGACACCCTCACTCAAAGGAAGCCTCTAAAAATCTAATACTACGCCCTTTGCGTCGTTTCGCTAGGGTTATTGACAGCTTGTATTATTCTATTGTAGAATAAGAAACGAATTAGGGAGAAAGTTCTATGGAGCACTCTTGGGAGTACTACGTCGGGAATGTCATCCTGTATGCTTTTGGCATCTGGGTACTCGACCGCATACCCGGCAAATATCGAGATACCGTCATTGCGGTTCTCCTCTCGATCTGCGCGGTTGCTGTAGCGATGCTGATCGCACAAGTGCGTGAAGACATGCCGGACGACTGGCGCAGCCTCATCGGGTTCGAAACCTACGCCATGGGAGCAGCCTTCACCGCGGGTGCGCTCTGGTACTGGCTTGCTGGCCTCCGGCAGAATTCGCCGATGGCCGCTGGCATCATCTTCTGGACGGTCATACTGTTCGGAGCGATCGGGGCCGGGACGATATACCTCATCGCCTGAAGAGGCGACAGAGAATGCGAAAGGCCGGAGAGCGATCTCCGGCCTTTTATCATTTCCCTTTCTTCACACGCTTCCTGAGCGCCTTCGCGAGGTACTCGCCCGTATGCGAGCCTTTGGTGTCCGCGACTTCTTCCGGAGTACCCTTCGCCACAATTTTCCCGCCTCCTGTGCCGCCTTCTGGACCGAAGTCGATCAGGTAGTCGGCAGACTTGATGACATCGAGATTGTGCTCGATGGTGACCACCGTATTACCACGGCGCACGAGCTCCTGGAGAATTTCCAGAAGTTTCTTCACGTCTTCGTAGTGGAGTCCGACAGTCGGCTCATCAAGCAGGTAGAGCGTCTTCATCGTGACCGGGCGGTAGAACTCACTCGCGATCTTCACGCGCTGCGCTTCTCCACCGGAAAGTGTCGTGGCCGACTGCCCGAGCGTGAGGTACTCGAGTCCGGTCGACGCCAGCGTGTCGAGCCGGTCGGCGACCGACGGGATGTCTTTGAAGAATGCCTGCGCTTCTTCCACCGTCATCTGCAGTACTTCGTAAATGTTCTTGCCGTGGAAGGTCGCTTCGAGCGTCTCCTTCATGAACCGCGTGCCGTTACATACATCACAGGTCACATACACCGTCGGGAGGAAGTGCATCTCCACTGCGATCATGCCGTTCCCCTGGCAGGCTTCGCAGCGGCCGCCGGGCACGTTGAACGAGAACCGACCCGGCTTCCACCCGCGCGCACGGGCTTCCGGCGTCGCCGCAAAGAGGTCGCGGATGTGGGTCATGGCACCCGTGTAAGTCGCAGGGTTAGAGCGCGGCGTGCGGCCGATCGGCGACTGGTCGATGAGCACCACACGGCCCACGTATTCCGTACCGGTAATAGACGAGACATGCTGGGGCTCGGACTGGCGCTTCGCGAACCGTGCAGCGACGTTCTTGTAGAGGATGTCGTAGAGGAAGGTCGACTTGCCGGACCCGGACACGCCCGTGATGCACACCAGCTTCCCCAGAGGGACGTCGATGTTCTGATTCGTCATGTTGTGAAGGGTCGCACCACGCACCTTGATAGCGCCCTTCTCTGAGGTGCGGCGCTCTTCAGGCACCGGGATCTCCGTCTCCTCGCGCAAGTATGAGAGCGTGAGCGAGCCGCTCTTGTTCTTGTCTGCAGTGAGGAGATCATCGAGCCATCCGCTCGCTACTACCTTCCCGCCGTGCGTGCCTGCACCAGGACCGATGTCCACGATGTAGTCGGATGCGTAGATGGTGTCCTCATCATGCTCCACTACCACGATGGTGTTGCCGAGCTCTTTGAGCTTCACCAGGGTCTGGATGAGCCGGTCGTTGTCGCGCTGATGGAGGCCGATGGTCGGCTCGTCGAGCACATAGAGCGCGCCCACGAGCCCGGTGCCGAGCTGCGACGCGAGGCGGATACGCTGGGCCTCTCCGCCTGAGAGCGTGTTGGCCGTGCGGTTGAGAGTGAGGTAATCGAGACCCACGTTCAGCATGAACACGAGGCGGTTGTCGATTTCCTTGATTATCGGTGCAGCTATCTCTTCCTTGAGCGGAGAAAGCTGTACCGAGTCGATGAACTCCTTCGCGTCCCGGATGGAAAGCGCGGTGAAGTCGACGACGTTCTTGCCGAGGCCATTATTAGATTTATCTCCCTTACCCTTGAGGTAGACGCGCAGCGCCTCGGGGCGCAGGCGCGCGCCATGGCAGACCGGACAGACTTCCTCGGAAAAAAGCGACTCGGTGCCGAGACCGTTACAGTGCGGACAAGCGCCGTACGGACTGTTGAATGAGAAAAGGCGCGGCTCGACTTCCGGGAAGGATGCGCCGTCTTCCGGGCAGATGAATTTGGACGAGAGCGTCTCGACCGTGCCGTCTGCGTGCTTGATCTTCACCAAGCCGTCGGATTCCTTGAGCGCGAGCTCGAGCGCTTCGGAGAGGCGCTCGCGCGCGGCACTGGAATTCTTCGTGAATTCAGAAAGGTAGATAGAGTCGACGAGCACCTCGATGTCGTGGCGCTTGTTGCGGTCGAGCACTATCTTCTCGCGCAGCGACTGCGTCTTGCCATCTATCACGACTTTCTCGTATCCCTTGCCGAGCATGTCGTACAGGAGCTGGTAGTACTCGCCCTTCCTGCCGACCACGATGGGCGCATAGATGGTGATAGCGCGCTTGTCTACGGCGACGCCCATGACTTCCCCGTCTTTATTCGCGGATTTCGCGTCCATGCGCATCATCACGAGCTTGATCATCTCTTCCTTGGAGAGCTTCACGATAGGCACGTCGTGATTGATACAGTATGGCTGCCCCGCACGCGCGTAGAGGACGCGCAGGTAGTCGTAGATCTCCGTGATGGTGGCCACCGTCGAGCGCGGGTTGTTGGAGCGGCTCTTCTGGTCTATGGAAATCGCCGGAGAAAGGCCGGTGATCTCGTCTACGTCTGGCTTGCCCATCTGGTTCAAGAACTGGCGGGCGTACGCGGAAAGCGATTCGACGTAGCGGCGCTGCCCTTCGGCGAATATGGTGTCGAAGGCGAGCGAGGACTTGCCCGAGCCAGAGAGTCCCGTGATGACCGTCATCGCGCCGCGCGG
>Ga0105238_10002371_pt1 | contig 18926 bp, 16 predicted proteins | sample KBSC34metaG_FD_81526 | JGI IMG/M metagenome (GOLD analysis project Ga0105238, IMG submission 81526) | Corn rhizosphere microbial communities from Kellogg Biological Station, Michigan, USA - KBS C3-4 metaG | ecosystem: Host-associated > Plants > Roots > Rhizosphere > Soil | place: Michigan, USA... | reverse complement strand
TCGAGAATTCGCCAAGCACCCGATCGAGCCATGCTTTGGTAAAGTTCTCCCGCAACGGTTGCCGTGGGCGCGGCATCCCCACATCGGCGAGCAGTTGCTCAAGCGAGATCATGCGGTCGCGAAAACCTTGCTGGACGCCAAAGCGGAGCGAAGCTTTGTCCGGCCCGCACAGCATCCAAACGTCTTCGCGGTCCATCATATGCGCCCAAAGCGCGAATTCGCCGGCATCGAGATCAATGGCCTGTTCCATCAGCTTGAGCTTGAGCTTGGCTTCCTGGAGTCTCGCAACCTGATGCACTGCTCCGAGCGAAGCGCGAAGGTCAGCCTGATCGATCTGTTGCGCCGGATCGCGCCGTTGGAATCCGGTATTCGTTTCAATCACGACCGTCTCCACCGTTTCCAGCGTGTAGCCACCGCTAAGAGCTCGCCATCCCGAGACGCGATGCGCTTCGATGATGGTGTTGGTGTCGAGCAGAACGGAACCGGTGAAACGCGCCATCTCGTCATGACTCGCTCAGCGAACAGTGTCGGGCACGGGCAGTCCATGCTCGGTAATGAGCTCACCCAGTGCCTCAAAGCTGGTATCAAGCAGGCGTGCGGCACGACGAGCCGACACAAAGCCCTTCTCGATGGCATCGACAATCACTTGAATGAAGCGACGCGAAAACAGCGGCGGCACTTCCGGTTCGGCCAGATCGACATAACCGTTGTGGCGAAGGGCTTCGCCGGGAATGTCACGCGCGGCCTTCTGCGTCAGCAGGCCAGTCGATGCGAGGCGCCAGCGCAGCGCATCGGCGCTCACACCCAAAGCTGTCGCGCGTCGATTGATCGCAGTGACGAGAGCATTCTGCTCGAACGATCTCCAGTCGGTTCCTTGCAACACAGGGCGCGGCATCAGCACCGCAGAGGCAAAAACATCCGCCAGCTTTTCGACGTGGTTCTTTTTCCCGCCTGCGCTCTCGCTGCGCTCCGGAGGCATCTTGTCCCACGTCATGAGGTGAAACAGCTCATGGCCCAGGTCGAAATGACGGCGCCCCTTCACCTCATGCCGGTTGATAAGGACGACGCCAAGTTCCGGCAGCGTACAGGCGGCGCCGGAAATGCCGTCCCGCGCATCCACCATCAGGACGAGGATACCGAGCCGTTCCTCCATCACCTCGGCCAATCGGCCTGATGGCACTTCGCCCAATTCATATTCGGCGGCAAAGCGTTCACCCGCTGCAGCGGCGGCCTCAAATGACGAAGTCTTGTCCAACGGCAGTTGCGGACGGATCAAAGGCACATCGCGCCCGACGCGGGGCGCCAGTTCCCGGAACGCCGCGATCCAGCGGCCCGCGAGCCGCTCATAGGTATCGAGCCGGTCGGCGGGCACTTCATTGCCACGCCGCCAGGAAAAACGTCCTTCCCCTTCGAGCCGGAACGGATCGGTGAAATAGTCCAGATCGACGTCCAGCCCCTCGACGAGAGCGATCAGCTCATCAGCTTTTACCTTGCGCTCGCCGGTTTCGATGTTCGAGACGATCTGACGCGAGCCGACGCCAAGCATGGCGGCCACTGCATCCTGATCGATGCCGCGTTCGTCGCGCAGCGCTTTCAAGCGCTTTCCAATGAGTGCTGTGGTCATGGTGGGGCTCCCTAGGCACTCACATAATCTTGCAAACAATAAATTGCAAGATTTTATTACGGTGACCCCTCAAGCACCCGTAGCGTGGCGGAATCCCGGAAATGGTAGTCGTTGCCTTGGGCGAGATGCTGGCAAAACAGATCGGCAAGCCGCTGTCCCAGGTTTTGAATGTCTCGCTTGAACAGATGCAGCGTCAGGATTCGATCGCTTCCCTTGGCCTCAGGGAACTCAACGAGGAAGCCTCCTAGCCACTCGTTGTCGGTCTTCGTCGAATACCAGTGAAGCGGCCGGATCGTCCGACCGTCGCCATGCGCGAGCGCATCGCGGAGCCATTTGAAGAAAGCCGACGCTTGCATCGTCACGAAATCGGCATTGACCTCCCCCGGCACGTGATCGGGTGGAAATTCTTGCGAGAGGTTCCATGGTGGATCGACAATGAGCGCGTCGCCCAACTTCACGCGCGCTGCAGCGGCCTGGGTGTCGGCAGGTCCATTGACCGCCTGCACCCACATCCGGTTCTTGGTCCAGAGCAGGATGGTGGAGAATAGCGAGAAGCCCAGGGTGACGTTAAAGTCCGTCTTAGGCGGATTGTCGAGCATGGCCTTGAGCCGGTTGATCACCGCCCATTCGACATTTTCTTCCGAAATACCGCCCATCAGCTGGCCTCCCGTTCCGCCGCCGCGCGTTCCTCGTTGAGGCGGAGCAGGCGGGCGAGGAGTTCGTCGCGGAAGGGCGCGGGCCAGAACAGGCGGTTCTGGTATTTGTGGTCGTCCTCATCCTCCTCGGTGAGGAAGCGCGGGGCATCTTCGCCAGCCGAAATACCGTTCGCCGGATCACCCGGATGGGCGCGGTAGGCGAGGTCGTCCCAGCCATAGGCGCGCAGCACCGCGTCATCCATCATGGCGTGAAGGCGGCGCAGCTCGACGATGTCTGCGGCCCGATCGTGCGGATCATGGAAGCGGTTGTAGGTCTTCGTCATCCCCTTGTCGGTGGCGACCATCACCGCCGCGCGGTGGGAATGATAGACCTCGCCGACCGCCTCCAGTCTGGGCGAGTTGTCATAGTCAGGCGGCAGAGGGAAAGTTTCGAAGCAGTCGGACGGCGTGTAGCGGAGATCGTCCTTCATCGACGAAGCGAAGAAGCGCGCCCAAATTTCATGCGCGCGAGATTGCAACGTAGCGAAGGCTGCATGGGTGGAGAGTGCAAAAACTGCCAATGTATTTGCAAATATTTGATCAGCCGCGATTTCACTAATCGCCAAGTGTGGTGTGGCACCACAGTTTTGGGCCAATATGATGCCTGAATTTGCAATTGCACCGTAGAGTCCGGGTCGCTTTTCAGCGTATTGCCACCATCGCTGGCGAAGGGCATCTCGGTTCTGCGGATCGCGCTCCGGTTTTACCAGCCGTACGACGATCTCTATCAGGTCAGGCCAATCGTGCGCTACCTCATCCGGATAGTCGAATGCGACAATGCCATCGCGCACTTGCCGCCTGCGCTCATCCTCAGAAAGCCGGAACCAGCTCTGACCGTCCTCAATCCGCTTCAGCGGACGGTCGAAGAAGTCGATGGCATAGCGGTGATGGCTATGGATCGGTGAATTGTTGACTTCCTCGCCGCCCAGATACGGCTTGATGATTTCCGCATTGCGTGGGTTCCTGGCGATCAGCCGGTCCATTTCAGCGAGCGTACTGGCCTTGCCCTTGGCAGCATTCACATCGTCGAAAGTGAAACCCATGCCGAGCAGGATCGAACCCTGGAAGGACTTGCCCGCATTCTCGACCAAAGTGGTAGGCGAGCCGTCCAGATCCCCCTCGACCAGATAGGCCGAAATCCGGCGCACCGGCCGCCCGTCGAGCGTCGGCACAGGCGCCTCGCCCTTTACCACATGCACCACCGACACCACCACCGCTGCCTCGCCCGGCCATTTGAGACGCTTGACGGCGTGAGCAATCGCGCCGCCCTCCGCGATTATTGCGCACAGCCCGGTCTCGCGCGTGTCGCCCTGGCCGATGGTGTTGGTGGCGATCAGCCCGAACGCGCCGCCCTCGCGGATCAGCCCGAAAGCACGGCGGAAAAAATGGGCGACCAGATCGGCATTACCATGCGCGCCTTCATGCAGCGTCTGCAGCCAGTCGAGATAATGCGCGCGGTTGCCGGCGATCGTCGTGTTCTTTCCCGCGAAAGGCGGGTTGCCGACAATCGCATCGAAGCCCGAATTGTCGCGGGCGAAGACCTCCGGGAATTCGATTTCCCAATGGAAGGGCCGAAGAGGATGCGCACCGCCTTCCAGCGAAACCGCACGTTGCCTCAACCGTTCCCACGCTTCGCCGCCTGCGGCGAGACTGAGGTCGGGTAGCGCGGCCCGGCGTGCACGGTCCTTATCATGCGCGAAGAATACCGCGACCGCAGCGTTCCCGATCAAGCGCACCCGCTCAAGCCCGCGCTCGACCTGCGCATGCCGCGTTTCCTGCATCGCCAGGGCCACATCGTCGGGCGCGCTGCGGATCGCCTCGCGCTGAGTCAGCGTCGCTTCGACGTCCTGCTGCACGCGCAACCGCCAGAGGTTGGGCTGGGGATTGGCCTCCCAGGTCGCCCCCTCGATCTGCCGCCGGGTAAGACCGACAAGGCTGTCTCCGCTTTTCAGCGCATGATCGAGGAAGCTGAACTCATGATCGCGCGCCAGAGTCGCCAACCACAGCGAGAGCTTGGCGAGGTCGGTCGCCATCGGATTGCGGTCCACACCATAGATGCAGCGCTGCGCCACCAGGCGGCGCGCGTGGAGATCGTCATCCTCGTCCGCCGGGATCGGCGGCTTGAGCTTCGGATAGGCCTCCCATGCCGCGACCAACCGTGTTCCGATCTGCCGCGTCGCCTCGACCAGGAACGCGCCCGACCCGCAGGCGGGATCGCAGACCTTGAGGGCAAGCACCTCCTCGGGCGTGGCATCCTCACCCAGCCGGGCGAAAGAAGGTTCCAGCGCATGGCGGACGATTGGCTCGGTCAGCGAGCGGGGCGTATAGTGGCTGCCCGTGCGGCGGCGCTCGTCGGTCGGCTGGAGGATCGGCGTGCCAACGGCCACGGCATGGGCGCGGGGGCTGCCGCGCTCATCAGCGATGTGCCCCAGCGCGGCCTCCAGCGCGGTGACGCTGTCCGCCTCCTTCAGGCCGCGCTTGACTCCGGCCGGCAATTGGCCGCGTCCGGTCCATTCCTTGATCGCCTTTTCCCGGTCCTTCGCCGGGAGGGCGCCCAGCGCATCCAGATCGACATAGACCGGCGTCTTGTTGTTCTTGCCCGCCTTAATCGCGATGCTGCGTCCGCTGGCGAGCTGGGCTGTGAAGCCCATTACCGTTTCATAGACCGAACCGATCTGCTCGACATCCAACGTGCGGTAGGAAAGCCGCTCGCCATTCACCACCATCAGCGAATTCAGGATGCGATGAACGCAGCCATCGGACACATGCGGCACGCGGTCCGGCTCGTCGGTGGACGCCTTACCCATCAGGAAGGGGAACACGCCCTCGTCGAACAGCTTGCCGCCGCGCGCCTGCATAAAGCCGGAGGGGTGGCCCCGATCGATCAACCGGAACAGGGCGAGCAGCTGTCCCCAGGCGCCGCGCCGCTCGTCCATCGTGTCCGGATTGAGCGCTGCATCGTTTTCCAGCCGCGCGAACAAGCCTCGCACCGAATAGCCTTGCTCATACAGCTCAAGCCCGCCGTCCGAACGCTTCGACGGCAGCAAGTCGCGATCCTCCGCGTAAAGGATGAACACCAGCCGCATCAGGACGGTAAGCAGTCCTTCGTAAAGATGATGCGGATCGCGCGCGGCGAGGTCACGTACCAGCACGCCTTCCGCCGCATCGAAGCCGCGCAGCAGCTCGTAAAGTGCGGCCAGAACCTGCCCGGCAAGCTTGGTCGAGACTTCGGCCTGCCGCTCGCGGCTCGCCTTGAGCAACGCAGGCAGGCGCGCGTTTTCTGGCGCGTTGAACAGGGTGAAGCTGCCGAGCAGCAGCTTGAGCCCGCCAAGCATCGGACGGCCGCTGACGCTCGCGAGTGATCGAAGGGGCCAGCTGATCCAGCCCGATGTTTCCCCGCGCGGCGCGGTGATCAGACGCAGTTCGGCCTGCTCAAGTTCGCCGCGTGCAAAATTGGTGATGAGCACGCCCGCGCCGACACCCGTCTCGCGCAACAGCCGCTCGAAACGCTGATGCGGCGTCGCTTCCCAACCAGGAAGCGCGCCGCGCCTATCGGGATCGATGCCATACTCCTCCACCCGGACGAGCAACTGCCATCCTTCACCGCGCGGTCCCTTCAGTGCCCAGGTCGGTTCGAGCAGCGTCTCGTGATCGGCAAGGCTGTGACAAAGCTCGACGGGAACCGCCTCGCCGCCGGGCAGCCCCGCAACCATCGCCTCGGGCCAGCCAAGGACATCGCGCAATAGTGCCCAAGGATCAGCGAGTAACGCGCCGCCGTCGCACTCTTGGTCGATCAGTTCGGCAAATTGTGCGGTGTCGAGCGCGTCCTGCGGCTGGGGCACCAGCGACAGCTCGTCGAGCACCAGTGTCGAGACGACCAGACCGGTCGGCTGGACATGGCCAAGCCATTCATGTTCGGGCTTCAACTGGGCCATAGCTCAGCCTTCCCTGCCCGACCAGAGATAGACCATACCGAGCGGTTCGATACGCGCGGCGCGAATTTCGAAGCTGGTGCGCAACCGTTCGGGCTCGGTTTCGAGATCGCGGGTCAGGCGGTCGAGCTTCTTTTCCCAGCTCTTACGGTCCGCCTCCCGCTGGCGTGTCTGCTGCTCGTCGAAATCGAGCGTTAACTGGCGATCGTCCTTTTTCTGTTCGGCGCGAATACGATCGATTTGGCCCTTGAGGAGCGTGCGCAGAGCAGAGGCTTCTTCCTTACCGCGCTGCGAAAGTTCTTTCTCGACTTCGGCTTGCCGGGCTTGTGCCATGCTTTCCAGAACAGCGCGCAAATCGGCGACGTCTTTCTGTATCGTAGGCGTGAAGCGCGCGATGATTGTTTCGGGTACAGGTTCGATACCCCGCAAGGCTGCCTCAAGCTCGGCGATCACGCTTGCCCCGGCCTCATCCGAAGCGGCTTGCGGCTGTAGCGGTCGGCGCTCTTCACCGCCTTGCCAATCCGCCGCGATCGGAATGATCTCTTCGTGCAAACGGGTGGCATTGGGACCGTACAGAGCGAGCCGACCCAGCAGGACAGCGCGGTCTCCTTGCCTCTGCGATCTGATGACGCACGCACGATTGAGGCCAGTCTGAAAACCCGTAGTTAGAAAACGCGAAAGCAGACGACGCACGAGCCTGTGCTCGACATGGACTTGTACTACGCCTGCGGCGTCGCGCCCTTGATCGTCGATGGCAGGCGCAAAGCTGATGCGGCGCACTTGGGCATCCTCGGCCGACCGCCATTGTCCGGGACGCTCGCCTGGCTTTTGTCGTCGTCCGCGTAGTTCGTCGAATACGGGTTGCCAGCTCTGATCCCGGGCAAATGCGGGCAAGTCGGGCGAAAGCGCGAAAGTGTGGGTTTCACGCACGGAATCCGCGCGCGCCGTCTGCATGTCTGCGCCAGCACGGGATAAGGCGAGACCGACGACAGCTTCCAGTTCGTCAGCCTCGACACCGACCCGTTGCCGTGCCGTTTCAAGGGAGGCCTTCAGTTCGTCCAACTCAGATTTAATTCCTGCCAAGCGGCTACCTGGCTCGTCGCCCAGCGCGCGAACGGCTGCGGCAACCTGCTCGTCGGCCTCCTCGCTGGCGATCGCCGCAGCGAGCGTCGCCGCGTCCGAGCGCAAGATGCCCCGATCATTCATGCGCCGTGCGACCCGGTTTTCGATGACTTGCCCTGCAGAACCGAGCTGGTGCTGGATCAATTCGGTCTTTCGGACGAGAGCCTCCAGCACAATGTCCTCCGGCCGTTGCTCATAAACGAAGTAGCGGCAGAACACCTTTGGCGCGGGCTGCAGTTTGCGATCGATCCGGCCGTTGCGTTGTTCAAGGCGCGAGGGGTTCCACGGCAAGTCGAAGTGGATCAAATCATGACACTGCTGCTGCAGATTGATGCCTTCACGCGCGGCATCGGTACAGATCAGGATACGGAGTGGAGAGTCGGCGTCGTTAAAGGCGCGTTTGATGGCTTCGCGACGATCCGACGAGGTGATTCCGGTGAATGTGGCGATCCTGCTTTCATACTCGGGCGTATCCATGACAATCCGCCGGAGCTGACGCTCGATATAGATGCGGGTTGCCTCATATTCGGTGAAGATGATCAGCCGCCGATCATTCCATTTGCCATCAACGAGTAGATTTGTGCTCACCCACTGCGTTAGCCATTGAATGCGGGCGTCGGGGCTTGTGGCCGCACGTTCAGCGATTGCAATCATGGCGTCCACTACTTGCAACTCGGCATCGAGCTGCATCCTTGACGCCTCCTCAGCTCCCAAAGCGGCGGCGGCTTCGGCGCCGCGATCCTCTTCGTCGTCAATCAGTTTGAGCGCGGTAGCTTCATCCGCACCGTCATCAAGCTCGACCTCGGAGAGCAGGGGATCGACATAGGCGGCGGCCGCCGCCGCAGGAATGCGGCTCGCGCCCTGATCTATCACCCGCAACAACGATTTACGGTGAACCTGCAAGGTTTTCGCGAAAGCCGAGATCGACGAAAGCAGGCGCTGTTGCAATCCGACAAACGACAATCGCGCTTGCGCCGCCTTGCCGGCTCGCAGCGCGCCAATTCGCCTTTCGCGAAGTGAGCCGTATTCAGCGAGCATTTCGGCCAGATGGAGTTCTGGCTGTTCAGTGCTAAGGCCTGTCAAGGCGATACGCTCGACGACGCGCGCAGGGAACGCTTCGCCCAGTTCGCGCAAATCCGACTTGAGGCGCCTGATCATGATCGGCTGGAGATCGCCCTCTCTGACGTCCATGCCGCGCGTGAAACGCTGAGGATCGAGAATTTCCAGCAGAGTCGCAAAACTATTGGCATGGCCGTTGTGTGGCGTAGCCGACAAGAAAAGCCGGTGTTCGAACCTGTCGGCAATGTCACGCACCGCCTTGGTAAACTGGCTTTCAATCGCATAGCGGCCACCGCCTGCTGGCGCACAATGATGGGCTTCGTCCAAGATGAAGAGAGTGCGAGCCTGGAAACTGCCCAACACCTCTCGCAATCCGGCTGTGTAGGTCTCATCCCCCAACAGCTTATGAGACAGGATGAAGCGAGAGCCTGCGGCCCAGGGATTGACGCCGAAACCACGTGTGCGTCGCAGATCGGTCAACAACTCCCGGTCAATGATCTCAAATGAGAGGCCGAACTTGGCTGCGAGTTCATCCTGCCATTGAAGTGTCATCGATGGCGGCGCTAAAACCACGATGAAATCGATGCGCTTACGAAGCAACATCTCACGCATCACGAGGCCCGCCTCCACCGTCTTGCCAAGGCCTACATCGTCGGCAATCAACAGATTCACGCGTGGAAGCTGGAGAGCCTTCTTGAGTGGAGCAAGCTGATAGGCGTCCAAGCGAATACCTGCCCGGAATGGCGCCTGGAAAAGCTCGCGATCCGCAGCGGTGGAGCTGTTCCAGCGAATGGTGCGCAGAAAAGCAGCGAAAAGCGCGGCATCATCCGTGCCGTGGTCACCGATCATTTCCCACAGTTCACCATCCCGCGATCTGGCAGCGATTTCCGCATCCCAAATTACGGACGCAACCTCGCCCTGAGCATCATCGTCAATGCAACTCAGCCGCAAAGAGGAGAGAGAATCAGATTCGCGAGAACGTTCCTCGACGAGCCACAGCCGCCCGCGTAAATCCACGAATTCTCCAGCCTTGGGCAACCCTTTCATTCACCTCGCCCCTCTCACTCGCCATAGCTCCTATCTTCGGGCTACAAACGAAGCCAATCATCTGATTTGCGGATAGAGCGAAACTCGCCCTTCAGTCGATAGGACAATCAGCGCACGTCCTACACAATGGCTCACGCTGGACGCTTCAAGCCATGATGCAAATGCGCTTGCCACCTCTCAAGCATCAATTTCCGAAATCACCTCTGTCGGAGTCCTTCTTTGCTTCGGGACGGGGAGCAAGCGCGCCCCGATCGAGCGGAGCGAGTCGGGCGCCATTATCCGGCTTTCATAACTTCCGAAATTACTCTGTCCCCTGTATTATATGAAAGTAGGATTATGGTATTATTATATATTATAAAGGCGCTCTGATAGAAGCCATTTCGGAAATTGCAATTAATGTCATTTTGGTTTGAGGTGCGCGAAAATCGCAGGGAAGGCATTGATCGCAAGCGGGGGCACGGGTTTGCCCTGCGCGGCATCTTCCTGGAGCCTCATGACATACAATTCCAGCGCAACGTGCCGGAACTTGCAGATCACTGACGCAGACGGGTAGCCGTGGTGTCGGTGGTAAGCCTTTTCTCCCTGCGCCTTCATCTTTTCGATTTCAATCGCAACGCCCGCCTTGAAAGCGACCCAATCGTCTAGCGTCGCTTTGAATATTTCTACCTGGAGCCCGTCAGGCCATTCCTCGGCCAGCACCTTGAGGAGAGGAAACTCTTCCTTTTTGGGGTAGCGACCCGTCTTCGTCCGGAACGCGCCGCGCATGAAGTTTGCGATCTTACGCGGAGTGGGAACCCCAGGCGGTCCGACGCGCAGGAGCAGCGCCTTCTTGCCGTCGACCTGCGTGTAGTCCTTCTGGATCGGCGGGAGCTTGATCAGGTCCGAGATTGTGTCCGCACTTTTCACGCCGAGCAGCTTGGCCCACTCCGGTTCGGGCCGAACCGCCCATACGTAACCCTCGAACTCGAAAGCCATTCCGCCCGACAGCGAACCGTCGATCGTTTGCAATATCAATTTTCGCAGGCGTTGGTGGCGTTCGCTCTTGTCTCGTCGGAGCGGCTTCACCCCCTTCTTTGTCCCTCCGATCGCGGGCTTGGAGGGAAATTGTGGTGCTTTGGCGCCCATGGCCGTGCTCATGCCCTTGAGCAACTTCAGGCTATGCGGGACCGAGGCCTTCGTCTTTTTTACAATATGGATCGCCACGATTTCACCGACAATACATGATCTCACGTAAGGGGCACAGGGATGACGTCGAATGATTAATGAAGTCTGACGGCTCTAAACGTCAGACGATTTCTGCGCGCAGCGTGTGAATGACGCGCTCGATCGCTGCAACCCAAGCATCCTGATGTTGCGGCAAGAACTGCTCGATCCGAGGACCAGATCGACCGTTGACGGCAACATATTTGTTGCTCGGCTCGTCGATTACGACACCCCCGACCATCTCGGCCAATGCCTCGAAATACTGTCGCCAGATCGCTTCTGGCAGCGTCCAGGATGCGGGGTTCGGCCAAAAAGTGCCATTCTTCATGATGTAGCCGAAATTTATCGGTTTTTCGCGATCCGACACATCGAGTTTCAGGTTCAGGCTGGCCTTGAGATCGGGGTAGACGCCGAGCGGTTCGAGCGCCGACAGAAAAGACCGAATTGCGGCAGGGAGCGAAGGATCACGTTTCGCCATCATGTCCCAGAAGTCCGCCGAGCTGATCGACTGCGGCCCCTTCTGGGCAGCGGCTGGGATCGGATGGACGGTTGCCGCTCCATCCTCGACACGGACGATCCCGCGCTCGATCATCACGGTCTTGGCCAGCGTGCTGGGCACAGCAAGGATATCACCTCCGGGAGTTCGCCATGTGGCAAGCTCAACAAGCGCAAAAGTAAAATGCGCGCCCGCATGGCTCTGCAGCAGGTCGCTCAGGGCTTCCGTCTCGGTCCGGATACCGTCCCCCAAAACCATCGCAACCATCCGGCCGCGCCGCAAGTTCAGCGTGACGGCGTCAATGAATTTCGCCTCCTCCAAAGCCTCGGGATGGTCGCGGACGATGTCATAGAGATGTACCGCCGCCTGCTGACCACGAACGGCTGCTGCCTCGAAGGCATCGTAGGGCATGTGGCTCAGCGCCGCGACATAATCCAGCGCCTGCGCCACCACCTCCCGGCGCATCTGGCTGTTGCGCATAGCTTGGTCTCAACCAGTACGATGTCGCCCGACGGGGTGAGGTAGAGGTTGTCGATATAGCCATGCCCGCATGGAATTTCACGGGCCACAGCTATCAGATCGCCGAAGCCGGGTTCGATGTCCGACATCGGCAGAATGGCCGGATAATCGTGGATCAGCTCTTGTAGCCAACTCTCGTCATGCAGCCCATCGCCCAGCCTAAGGCGGTCAAGCGTGCTGCGGGCGCTACCCTCGGAAATAAGAACAGGGGTGCCCCTCTGCCGTGCCATATCGCTCCTCAAGCCTCGATGCGGATGCGGGAATTAGCGACGAAAGGTTAACATCGGGATTCATACTCCGTGGACGAATAGTCACCTTTCCCACGATCTGGAGCGGTGAGTGACCCACATCTCGACATCCTTGGCCAGCGCATTCGCCAGCGACGACGGACATTGAGCATGTCGCAGGAGGAGCTTGCTCACGTGGCCGGGCTCGACCGCAGCTATGTCGGACGGATCGAACGCGGCGAGCACAACCTCACGGTGGTGGCATTGATCAAACTCTGCCGAGCGCTGAAGTGCGACATCGCGACGCTTGGGCACGGCCTGCCGGTAGGGCAGCCCCCCGTCGTGGGCTGATCACGCAGGTCAGGAGCGCCTCTGGCGAACTCCGCGACCTGGATGTATAGAATACCCATGCGCACGATCTCAGACCGGCTGAATACGATCGACCGCAAATTGCGTCAGTGCATCTGGATGTCTGGCATGTCCTTGTTCGGTGTCCTTCTGCTGCTGATTGACGCATTCGCGGGCTAGAGGTGGCGATCGGCGCCTGCGAATTGTAGAAAATATTCATTATACTTGGTATTAGCTTTCGTCTCTCGTGCTTAATTTGTTGCTTGGTCGCGTCTTTCCCATAGGAAATATATCCCAACAAAATTTTAGGAATGACAGAATGAAAGGGATAAAAGCGCCCCAAATACCTCAGACTCTCATCGACATGACCGGCGATCATTTCCTGGAGGCAGCCCGGTACCTGCGCGAAATACAGGATCAGCATACTGATGATTTCGCGTCGATCGCAAAGAGCTTGGGGATAGGTCAGCGGAAAGCTTATCATCTCGCCCAGATTGACCGCAGCTTCCACACACTCGGCATCGCTCCGGATCGGCTGCGGCGGATCGGTTGGACGAAGCTGTCGCATATCGCTCCGGTCGTGCATGCGGACAACGTCGAGGAGTGGCTGACGCTGGCAGAGGCGGTCACCGCCTATGAACTCAAGCTGCACCTTCACGGGCACGACGTTGACCCCGAGATGAAAGCCGTCGTCCTGTATCTGGATAAGGCGCAATACGACCTCTTTGAGAAGGCGCTAACAGGCGCCGGAGCGGTGCCACACTCTCGTGGCCTGCTGAAGAAGGAGGAGGCGCTGACCAAACTCCTATCAGCCAGCTTCTCCGGCTAAGCGCTCCGATAGTTAGGCAGTCAAGATCATACGGTTTGGAAACGGATCGTCGGAGTGGGCCGCGGCTTGCTCCGGCCCCTCCACAAGCACTTGAACTGCCTGGGAAGTTGGCCATTCTTTCGCTCGTCACGCGCTAGGAGGATGACGCATGAGCATCGCAAATCGCGAGCTTCCAAGTCTTGAAGATATCGAACAATATCACATTGCCAGTGGGTGGAGGAGCAACTTGGTCGGCTCGAACTGCTCGTGCGAGAAAACGGAGCAGACGATGAGATGCTCCGCCTCATCGAGTATCTTCTGGATGAGAACGAGCGTTGGGACATACCTAGCATAGGAGAACTCGATCGCGCCGGCGTGCTGACCTTATGTGGTGAGGATGCCGCCCACCACTGACAGCTGACCGCAGCCTTGCTCCTTACGAAGGCCGTAAGTCCAAGTGGGTCGCAGAGCGTCCCACCTCATGTAATAGTTGATGATTTCCTTCCATATCTGATCATTATGCCCAACCACCAATGCCGCCGACGAGGCGCCGAGGTGGTTGTCAGGCGATGATCCGCTGCCATGCGGCAGCACGATCGCACCGCTTCGCACTCTCCTTCTGGTGGCGTGGCCCATTGGTTTAAGGAGACCCAAAGTGATCAATCTCAGCCGCAGAAAGGCCGCCGCTCCGGTTCCTCCGCTGCCTGCCCCAGCGCCCGCCCCGGTCATCGCCATGCCCGCCGAGTTGCTGACGGTTCGGCAGGCCGCGCACTTCGCAGCCGTGTCTCAGCCCACCATACGCCGCTGGATACGAGAGGACGGCCTGTCTGCTTATCGCTCCAAGGAAAGAGGCCGCGTCAGGATCGACAAGGTGGACCTAGTGAAGTTCCTCAAGGGTGGAGCAATCTGATCCTTGTGAATACCCCAAATAACTACACGCAAGGGATAATGTAGATGGGCTTTCACAATTTTTCACGTTTGATCGACGGTGAATAACAATGAACAAGAATGACTATAACAACGAACATCATGAGCAGAAAAACCACCTCTACACGCTAGGTGACCTCCGCGACGCGCTGCTCGAATTTGACATGCCAGATGCCGAGAGGGCCTTGATGCGTTCAGCGCTTAAGCGCGTTGACGAAGTGATCGGGCATGGAATGCTCGATTACCCCGCAAATCAACGGCTCGTTTTGGAGCGGCTGGAACAGGTGTCTCCTGCAATGGCAGGCATGACAGAAGGATCATACGCCAACCTGAAATCCCGGACGCGGAAAGCATTCCGCCTGGTGCAAACGCATGGTAAATTTCGCAGCCCGCGCTCGCGGTACGCCCTTACAGGTGAGTGGGGAGAATTGCAGAGAACGCTTGATGTAAAGGCTCAGCGAGCGACCTCGCGTCTGTTTCACTTCGCTGCTGGGCTCGGTGTCCTGCCCCACAAGATGTCCGATGCGGTGGTGGAGCGTTTCACGCTGCACTTGCGCGACGAAGCAATGCTGGGGGACTGGGAGCGCGTCCGCGCGAACGGTATCAAGGCGTGGAACCGGCTGTCTGCCTTCCATGAACATCTGCCCGTGCTGACGCCACCGCCCGTCAAGCGGACCAGCTACTGGATCCCATTCGATCAATGGCCTCCGACGCTTGTGGCGGAACTCGAGACGTTTCTGCAGTTCCTATCTGCACCTTCCGATTTTGTTACCCGGAACAGGAAGGTGCTGAAGCCGGGGACTGTGAAACAGTACCGCCACAATTTTTCCATCCTTGTGTCGGCCCTCGTCCACAGCGGTGTTTCGATAGATACCCTCGTCAGCCTTGCCGACGTGATCGGGCCGGAACATGTCAATCTGGTCCTGCAATTCCTGCACGAACGCGCAGGGGGCAAGGTCACGCCGTCGATGTTTCAGTTGGCGCTGCGCGTCCGCACCATCGCCAGTTGGTGCAACATGCGGCAGGAAGACCTCGATCGGCTCGACGAGATATTCCTGAGCGTCAAGGATCAAAGCTCGCGACGGCGCGGCATGACGCCCAAGAACCGCGCATTGCTGGACAAGCTGGATGATCAACGCTTCGCCGATCAGGTTCAACTCCTACCATTCATCCTGCTCGACCGAGCCGAGAAGAACGCTGACAAGCCTTCGGCGCCCGCATTGGCTCGTACGGCCGTGGCGATCGAGATACTTCTCATCTGCAGTGTCCGCCGCGCCAATCTGGTCGATCTCGAACTCGGCAAGTCCATCCGGAAAATCGGGCACGGCAAGGACGGCTTCTGGATTATCGAACGCGAAGGCGTGGAGGTGAAGAATGAGGAGGACCTTCGGTTCAGACTGGACGGCCAGACTGTGACCCTGCTCGAGACGTATCTACGCGACTGGCGACCCAGACTGTGTCCCGTTCCATCCCCCTGGCTGTTCCCCGCAGCTGACGGCGGCTGCATCGATCCCAAAGCCATGGCATATGCGATAGGCACACAGTCGAAGCGCGTGCTGGGTGTCGCAATCACCCCCCATCAGTTCCGGCACATCTCGGCGGAACTTTACCTTAAAGATAAGCCCGAGGACATCTACACTATCAGCCAGCATCTCGCGCATCGTGATGTCAACACGACCAGGCACTATTATGCGCGCCCTCAGCAGCGACAGGCGTCGCGTCACTTCCAGGAGCATGTCCTGCGCAGCCGCGAGACAGCGCAGATCAGGATTAAGCGCGCCAAGCGCCCCAAAGGGGCTGGCGGCTTCGATGAGAAGAGCGATCTGCTGTGAGCATTGCCCTCTGCCTTGAGCATGATGCTTGGCCCGCCAACGATCGGTTGCGCTACCGCGAGGCCCGCACGGTTACCAGCTTCCTCGGTGCCCCGAAACCTGCCCGGAAGTGGAGCCAGGCGCGCTGCCGTAATGTCGAGCAGGGCTACGGTCAGTGGCTGTCGTTCCTCACTCGCAATGGATGGCTGGAGACTGAAGCGCCTCCAGAAGCGAGAGTGACGCCCGATCGCGTGCGCCTGTTTGTGTACCAGCTGCGGGAGCGGGTCTCCTCGGCCAGCGCGTCGATGTATTTCGAGGGCTTTGCCCGGTTGGTCATGGTCATGGCTCCTGGACAGGACTGGAGCTGGCTGCGGATCATCATCGCCAACCTCAAGGCCGCCGCCAGACCCGAGAAGGATAAGCGCAGCCATATGGTGGATGCTCGCCAGTTACTCGCGCTGGGCGTTGGACTCATGGAGGAGGCGCTGGACTTGGGCGAGCGCTATCATACCGCCACCTGCATGCGGGACGGGCTGTTAATCGCGGTCCTGGCGAGTTGCCCGGTCAGGATTGGCAATCTTATGGCGATCGAGATCGGCAGGCACCTGTTGTTTGACGGTGACCGTTATCGCCTCTTCTTCACCGAGGAGGAAACCAAGACCGCTCATCCCTTCCAGGCGGAACTCCCCCCCTTGCTTACGATCTACATCGAGACCTGGCTGCGCGACCATAGACGCAGGTTGCAGGCGCGGGGCAAGGGCGCGAAGACAGATCGGCTCTGGATCGACCGCTGGGGTAAACCGATGGGCGAAAATGCCATCAGGGCTCAGATCGAGAAACGCACAGAGGAGGCTTTCGGTCGTCATGTGTGGCCGCATCTCGCCAGGAGCATCGCGGCGACGAGTTTTGTTGATCACGATCCCGAGATGGTGGCGTTGGTGCCCGACCTGCTTGGCCATACCGTCCATCAGACCGCACACAAATACTATATCCTTGCCGATGCTGCTCTTGCTCATCGGTCGGTGCAGACGGCGCTGGACAGGCGGAGAGAGGCCGCCTTGGCCCGGTTAAGGGAGGCGAAAGGAGCACGCAATGGGGCCTAGTTTCGTGCAATTAATTGCAGAGCGAGCGGCTGCTGGAGCATACATTGTCCCGCCCCGTGATCGGGGGCTTGGTTGCAGGGACCTGCCGCATGTAGACAATGGGAGATGGACGCCCAGCCTACATCCCAGCCCTCCCCGAAGGGCAACACTGCGCCAAAATGCAGTGGCCGGATCGTTATCCGGCGTAGGCGAGCTGTGCCGCCGCCGGTCGCACTACCGGCTAGCGGCGAGCAGGCCCTGGTCAGCAATTTCCCCGCGACCATGCCTGTGCTGCGAGACGAGGTGGCGATCCTGCGCGCTTACCTCGGCAAAGAGATCGACGCGATCCTGTTCGAAGAGGAGTGATCGCTCATGACCCGCGCGGCGATCTATGTCCGCGTGTCGACCGCCCGGCAGGCTGAGCGCGATCTGTCTATCCCCGACCAGATCGTCCAGTGCCGCACATGGTGTCAGCGGCAGGGAATTGAGGTGGTGCAGGTCTTCTCCGAGCCGGGAGCTTCTGCCCTCGACGAGGACCGTCCAGTGTTCCAGGAGATGATCCACACCGCCAAGCGGACGGACAACCCTTTCGACCTTGTAGTCGTGCATTCGCTGAGCCGCTTCAGCAGGGACTCGCTCCATTCCGAACTTTACATCCGTGAGCTGCGGAAAGTGGGCGTGGAACTGGTCTCGATCACACAGGAGGTCGGTCAGGACCCCACCGGCGAGATGTTCCGCAAGCTGCTGCACATTTTCGACGAACATCAGTCACGCGAAACCGCCAAGCACGTCCACCGAGCCATGCTGGAGAATGCCCGGCAGGGCTTCTGGAACGGATCGCGGCCGCCTTATGGCTATGGAGTGGAAATCGCCGAACGGCGCGGCAGCAAGGACAAGAAGGTGCTGGTTGTCGACGAGGGAGAGGCGCATGTTGTCCGGATGATCTTCGACATGGCGGCTGGCGCTGAGGGCCGTCCGATGGGCGTCAAGGCGATTGCGACCTGGCTCAACGAACGAGGTATCCTGCGTCGGGGCAGGAGGTTCACGACGGGCCGGGTTCACGCCATTCTGACTGCCACCACCTACCATGGTAAGCATCACTTCAATCGCACTGACAGTCGGAATGGCCGTTCACGGCCACCCTCGGAGTGGATACCGCTGGCCGTACCGGCCCTGATCAATGAAAGGACGTTCAACGCGGCACAAGCGCTTTTGCAGAGCCGTGCCCCAAAAAGGGTAGCGCCACGGCTAGTTAACACGCCGACGCTCCTTGCTGGCGTCGCTCGCTGTGGCAGTTGCGGCGCAGCCCTGATTCAGAACACCGGCAAGGGTGGTCAGTACCGCTACTACTGTTGCTCCACCAGGCTCAAGGAAGGCCCCTTCGGTTGCAAGGGGTTGCGCATGCCGATGGATAAGCTCGACAGCATCGTGATCGGCGAGGTGACGAAGCATATATTGCAGCCGGATCACCTCAAGACCCTCCTGGGAGATTACCTCCGCACGGCGATCGAACGGGAGGACCGCAATCGCGATAGGCTGCGGCAGATGCGGCAGGACCATAAGGAAGCCGAGGCGGGCCTCACGCGGCTGCTGGAACTTGTCGAGAAGGGGCTGATGGACGCCGAAGATGGCTCAATGCGCGAACGCCTCGTCAGCCTGCGGTTCCGGCGGGACGAACTCGCCGAGCAGATTTCAGACCTAACCCGCCGCCTTGCCATGGCTGAGCCGGTGATCACGCCTGCCAAGGTCGAGAAGCTGGCTTCGCTGCTACGCGAAAAATTGCACAACGGCCCGCCCGATTTGCGCCAGGCGTATGCCCGGCTGCTGCTCAGCGAGGTCCGCGTGCGGCCCCATGAAATCCGGATCAGCGGCTCAAAAGCAGTGCTGGCGCGGAGTGCCGCAGGCGGTGCGGACAAGACCGCGCCTGCGGTTCTCTCTTTTGTTCGAGAATGGTGCACCCGACGGGATTCGAACCCATGGCCCTCAGATTAGGAATCTGATGCTCTATCCTGCTGAGCTACGGGTG
>Ga0105238_10002369_pt1 | contig 18939 bp, 18 predicted proteins | sample KBSC34metaG_FD_81526 | JGI IMG/M metagenome (GOLD analysis project Ga0105238, IMG submission 81526) | Corn rhizosphere microbial communities from Kellogg Biological Station, Michigan, USA - KBS C3-4 metaG | ecosystem: Host-associated > Plants > Roots > Rhizosphere > Soil | place: Michigan, USA... | reverse complement strand
TCACTGAAGCCGAACAAGCCCTGCTCACCCTGCTACGCGCCAACGCCCGCGCCTCGACCGCGGAGCTCGCCCGCCAGCTCGGCGTGTCGCGCACCACGGTGCAGAGCCGCATTGAGCGGCTGGAGCAGCGCGGCATCATTGCCGGCTATGGGGTCAGGCTGTCGCGCGACTATGAGCAAGGCCTGGTCAAGGCGCATGTGCTGCTCACCGTCACACCGAAACTCGCCGACAAGGTGGTGCGCAGCCTGCAGGCGATGCCGCCGGTCCGGACCGTGCATTCAGTGAGCGGCAATTTCGACATGATCGTCATCGTCGATGCGCCGTCGATCCGGGATCTCGATGCACTGCTCGACCGGATAGGGGCAATGGACGGAGTGGAGCGAACGTCGTCGTCGATAATCCTGTCAACGCGGATCGACAGGTGAGGCTGCTGATCGTTCCGCAAGCTCGCCGGCATGTCGCCCTCCGATTACCGCCGGGCGGGTGGGCAAAATTCCCTGGCGTACGGATCCGGCACTGCGTCGCGTGTGGTGCGATGCCGCTGGAGGTCGGGTTCCGCAGTGTGGTTTGTCGGCGGGGTCGATGATGCACCGACTCCGCCTCAGGTCCCGGAGCGGGCTTACTTGGCCGGCTGGATGCTCGAAGCCGCCAGTTTGCCGGCCTTCGTCGAATAGGTGACCATCACCTTCTCGCCGACTTTCAGCGTCTCGGCTTCAATGCCTTCCGGCAGGGAAAATGTCTTGCCGTCGGAGAGCGTGATTGAATCGCCTTTCTTGTCGATACTGGCGATCGTACCGGTGGTCGCCTTCGCGTAGGCGACGCCGGCGGATGCGATTGCGATTGCCATTGCAGCCGTGATGACAGATTTCTTCATTGTTTGGTTCCTTTCTCTCGTCTGCCGAGGGCGGTTGCCCAGGGCGGCTTCAATCCGGAACGCCCAGCCCTGCCATATCACGAACCCCGAAACCAGAATGAAGCGAAGCCAAACTAGCGCCGGAAGTTTTCGACTGGCTGGCCGCAGCCTTACAAATGCGTAAGCGCGGCATGAGCGTTACAGGTCACGCAGTTGCTCGGCGACCAGCCCGGGGGAAGGCCTGGCGGACCGGACGGCGGCGGCAACGGATGCGACGACGAGGCCAAGCATGATCGCCAGATAGAGCCATGGCACCGACAGCGCTTGCGGCGGCGGATCGAAGACGCCGGTCAGCAGCTTGACCAGCATCCAGGCGGTCAGTGTTCCCGAGATCAATCCGAAGACCAGGCCACCGACGATGATGACGAGGCCTTCGCTCCATACAAAGGCAGCCAGTTGCGGCGGTCTGGCGCCTATGGCGTCGAGGATCGCGAAGGCCCGGCGCCGCTCGGCGAATCCCAGAGCCAGCATCAGTCCAGCGGCAGCGGCGGCCATCAGCACGGAAAATCCAAGCTCGATCCGCGTCAACCCGCGAAGGTCAACCGCGGTAAGGCTCGATCCGATGAGATGCGCGGCCTGGCCGATATCGGAGACCTTCAGCGCGGGGTAGAGGGCAAGCACGGAAGCGACTTGGCGTGCCAATTCGGCAGGATTGCCCTTCGCTCTCATCAACACATATTCGGAGGCGTCCGACCCTGTCATGCGGGCCACGTAGGCGGCGTTGGCGACAAGGAAGGAATCCTTCGGCGCCGTCGGAAATTCGCGCGCGACGCCGATGAATCTGAAGGCCACCGGATGGTACTGGTGGTCCCTTGCATCGAGGAGCCGCAGATTGATCGTATCGCCCTGCTGAAGCTGGAAGTCCTGCACGGTCTCCTCCGACACCAGGACGCCGTCGGGCGTGGCGGCCAGTTGGCCGAGGACCCCGGCCGCGCTGGTGCCGCTGAAATAGGCGTCGGAAAGGGTCGTGGCGCGTTCGATGCGTCCGGGATCGATCCCGTAGAGGTCCTGCAGATCCGCGCCTACATAGGCAAAACGATGTTGCATCGGCTCGACGGCGAGCGCATCCGTCAGCGCGGTCAAGGCCGCCAGATGCGCACCGGCCGGCACGTCCGAGGTTCCGAAGATCGTGACGTCGGATCCATTCGTCAGCTCGGCGTCGACGCGTGCCTGGGCATTGTAGGTGGCGTTGAAAATAGCGGTCGATGCAGCGAAGGAGACGGCCAGCGCGGTCATGGCGATGCCTATCGTCAGACGCTCTGACTGCCGCGATAGGGCCGCCGACACGATCGGCGTCAGGGGACCCGCCACCGGGGTGAGGATCACCCGTAACAGTCCACTGTTGTGCGCGATCATCATGCCCGACAGCCGCATGACCAGCAGCGTCATGCCCACCCAGAGCAAGGCGGGGGCGATGAAAGCCTTGTAGTCGACCGAGGTCGCCGCCACGCCTTCGGGCGCCAGCACGATCTTGTATCCGGTGCTGGCCGATAACCAGAAGAAAAGGCCGGCCCCGGCAAGCAGCAGCAAATCCAGCCACAAGCGTTGCCAGAGCGGCGCCCTCGCCCGCGAGTCAGCGTGCTGCGCCGCGCCGACGGTGATCCAGTGCGCGTCGCGCCAGGCCGGCAGCAGGAAAGCGGCGAACCCCAGCAGCAAGCCGAGCAGCGCGACGAGAAGCAGGGCCGGATCACGAAGGGTCGCGTACCGGTCGGGCGCGGAAACAGGGTTGAAAAACAAGGCTGCGCCCATGCCGAATGCAATTCCGGCTATGGCGGAGACCGCTGCCTCGACGGCTGAAAGCGACAGGATCGTGCGGGTCGTGGCGCCGCGGACGCGAAGCAGCGCCTGCTCCATCCGCCGGCGTTGCCCACCGGACGAGGTCACGGCATAGGTAAGCGCGATGGCCAGCGCCGCGCCGGGCAGCCCGAGGAACAGGAACAGCACGGAAGCATAAAGCGCATCCTCGCGAACGGCCGCAAGGCGGGAACCGAGATTGTCGGCAACCAAGGCCTGGCCGGCGGTCCTCGCCTCCAAATTGCGCGCCGCGCCGGTGACGGAGAGATGGGCCTGAACAGGGTCGGATGGCAGGGCCTTGTGGGCCAGCCGTGCGTGCCATTGCAGCCGGACCGTATCCGGGCGCTGTTGCGCCTGCGGGGAGAACAACTGCTGCCAATCCCGCCAAGGAAGCACGAGCACGTTATCTGGAGGCGCCTGCGGCGCGGCCTGGGCAGGCAAGCCAACCGCCTGAAACAGCGAATCGGCATCGGGGAGATCGACGACACCGGCGATTGTGACCTCGACCGCCGGCAGGCCGATACGCTTGATCGACACCTTGTCGCCAGGGCGGACGTGAAGGTTGGCCGCCGTCTGCTGGGCGACCAGAACGCCGTCGGCGCTGCCGGAAAGCAGCCGGATTTCCGCCGGAAAATCCTTGGAATAACCTTCGTCCAGGGCGATGACCTGCCCCGGCCCGGTGGTCTGCGTCGTGCCGCCCGCCAATGCTTCGAAACCCGCCGCATCGGCATAGCGAACGCGGTGAGCGGCCTTGATGGGTGCTGCTTCGGCGATCGCCTTGCCGATCGCTTCCGGATCGGCGCCGGAAATCACCTGAACCTGCCAGTCGACCGGGACGGCGCTGACCGCGCGGGCCGTCATCGAGGCGCTGGCATTGGCGAGGAAAAGGACCATGGAGGTCAGGAGCGCGACTGTCACCGCGACGCCCGCCGCGGCGCCGAGGACACGTGGAAAGCGGCGAGTGAGAACGCCGCGCAGCCACAGAAGCATCATCATGCAGCATCCTGTCTTGGCCATTCGGAGACGAGCCGGCCGTGATCCATCGTCCATCGGGTCGCCATCCGGGCAGCTACCGCTTCGTCATGCGTCGCCACGACCAGGGCGGTGCCCGTGCCTTCCAGCCGCTCCAGGACGGTGTCGAAAAAGAACTGCGCGGTGATGCTGTCGAGCTGTCCGGTCGGCTCGTCGGCCAGGACCAGTTTCGGCTTCATGACGAGGGCGCGCGCCATCGCGACCCGTTGCGACTGCCCGCCGGACAATTCCTCCGGCAGCTTGTCGCCGAGCTCGTCGAGTCCAAACGAGGCGAGCAACGCCTTGGCGGCCGGCTCTGCGGATGCGGGGTGGCCGGCCAGGACCAGCGGCAGGCCGACATTCTGAACGACCGTGAGCGCCGGAAACAGGCTGGGCGACTGGAACACGATTCCGATCCAGCGCGGTCTCAACTCGTCGAAAGGGCCGAGACCCGGCCATTCGACCGTGCCGGCCGTCGGCTTGTCCAGCCCGCCGAGTATATGCAGCAAAGTCGTCTTGCCGCTGCCGGACGGCCCGACCATAGCGATGCGCGCGCCGGACACGACCCGGCAATGGACATCGCGAAGCGCGGCAACCCCGCGCCGGAAGTCGCGACCCAGGCCCTTGCCGAGGACAAGCGCGTCACTCATCCTCTATCCTTCCGTCCTTCAAGCCGATGATGCGGTCGGCCTTATGCGCAAGCGCCCGACTGTGTGTGGCGAGCAACGTCGCCAAGCCGGCGCGGCGCCGCGCCTCGAAGTGCGCTATCAAACGGAGCTCGGTGTCGCGGTCGACTTCGGCGGTCGGTTCGTCGGCAACCAGGATCGGGGGATCCGCGGCAAGCGCCACGGCGAGGCCAGCCCGCGCCGTCTCGCCGCCAGAGAGTTCCGTGGGAAAGGCCCAGGCGCGATGCTGAAGATCGACGCTTTCCAGCAGCGCGCCAATTCGCCTCTCGTCCGGCTTCCCTGCCAGCTGCATCTGCAGGCGCAGGTTCTGTTCCACGTTGAGATGGCCAAAAAGGTTTCCGGACTGCGGAAGGATGCCGAAATTGGCGGCGCGGATGCGTGTCCGCTCGGTTTCCGACCGACGGGTCAAGCGCGTCCCGGCAACCTCGACATGGCCGCCGTCGGGTTCGTCCAGCCCGGTGACGCAAGACAACAGCGTGGATTTGCCGCTGCCGGACGGTCCCACCAGGGCGACGATCTCGCCGACCGACAGATGAAAGCTGATGCCACGCAGCGCGGCGGTCTCGTCGTCGCCTATGTGGAAGAACCGATAGAGCTCGTGCGCTTCCAGCGCGTGCATCTCACTTCCACCGGAACGAATTGGACATCAGCTGCCATTGATCGACGTTGTCGGCGCCCTTGGGCGCGTAGAGCTCCAGCGTGACGAGCTTGCCGTCCTTGAAAAAGAGATAGCGCTCGTTTTCCAGACGCACCTGCTTGTTGGTCACGGGATTGGGTTCGGAGTTGGACGTGTAGACAATGCGGATCGCCGCACCGGCGGGCAGCTTGATCTCCTTGACCGCGCTCACCCGAACGGCCCGTCCTGTTGCCTCCAGTTTCGCAACATGGTCCGCCTTGGCGCTTTCGATAGTCGGCAAGGCGTTCGCCTTGGCCGCCGAGACGACGACGCCGTCGAGCTTGTCGACGAAGCTTGCACCATCGGTGCGATCGGACCTTGCCCAGCCCTCCGGCACCTTCATGGTGAAGCCTTCCGGGGAGGTGTAGTCGATGAATACCTGCGTATCGGGAATATCACCGGGCGGGTTCTTCTCCGCGGGAACCGCTTTTTCAGCCGCGAATGCCGCAATGGCGCCCGGCCCGGGAGAGGCAAGGCACGCTGCGAGCGCCAGGACCGACAACAGCCGGCCGGTCTTTCGACGAAGGTTGGTCATGTCCGGCACCTCCGGATTGAATGGCAGTCCGTCCAGTATGCCGCGGCAAGCTTACGGCCACGTCGCCCCATCCATACGGATTGGTAATTTTCAGGCTCCGGGTGATCTGATCGCCGGGAAGCTGATGGTCACGCCGAGACCGGGATTGCGATCCTCCAGCACGATGGCGGCGGCGTGCAGGTCGGCAACCGCCTTGACCAGGCTCAAGCCCAGGCCACTGCCCGGTGTCGTGCGGCTCGTATCCAGCCGGTAGAGCCGGCGGAACACTTTCTCGCGTTCCTCGGCAGGAATGCCCGGGCCATTGTCGCGGACATGGATGAGGACATGGCTGCCTTCCCTGGTCACTGAAAGCTCGATCGCGGTGTCCGGCGGGCAATGCCTGAGCGCGTTCTCGACCAGATTGGCGAGCATCTGCATCAGCAGGTCGCGGTCCCCGTGGATAAACCATTTCGTATCCGGAATGATCTCCGTGACCAGGGACTTGCCGTCATCCTCGGCGACATCGGCATAGACTTCGCCGATGGTCTCGACCACCGGGCCGACATCGAGATCGACAAAGCGCGCCTTGCGGGCGCCGGCTTCGATCTGGGCGATGCGCAGCAAAGCGTCGAAGGTGCTGTTGATCTGCTGGCTCTCAGTGCGGGCGTCGGTCAGCTCGCCGGAGACATCCTCGCCCGACGCCGTCTTGTCGGCGGCGGATTCCAGGATCATCTGCAGCCGGTTGAGCGGCGTCTTCAGATCATGGGCGATGTTGGCGCTCACTTCGCGCATGCCGTCGACCAGGGCCGACAGGCGATCGAGCGCGGCATTGACCTGGGCCGAGACGGCGTCGATGTCGTCGCCATTGCCGATCAGCGGAATGCGCGCATCGAGCCGCCCGTGCGAGACGTCGACCATGGTGTTGGCGATGCCATCCAGGCGCCGCTGGACGCGTGAGGCAAGCACAGCGCCGCCGGCGACGGCAACGCCGGTGATGAAAAGTGTCGCCCAGCCGAAGCTCATCAACGCGATGGTTTCGAGATCCTCGGTTTCCGAGAGCGAGAAGGCGACTGTCAGGTTGTTGCCGCCGACAATGCCCGAATAGGCGCGATACTCGGTATCGGGCGGCACACCGGGTAGGTTGGCGGCGAACATGGAAAAGCCGTCCGGCAGGCTGGAAGCGGTAAAATCCCCGGCAAGGCGGTTGCCGTCCCGGTCGGTGAGGGAAAAGATCTGGTCCTTATCCTGGCTGAACTGGGCATGGTCCCTGACGGTGGCGATGAGATCCTCCTCGTCGCTCTCGGCATAGGTGGAGGCGATCAGGGAGTAGGTCTCCTTGATCGATTGATCGAGCTGCTTGGCAAGCGAGGCGCTCATCAATTGGTAGACGGTCGCGCCCGACAGGATGAAAGCCAGCAGGAACAGGAAGGCGAAGGTCAGCGCCAGCCTGAACGGTGTGCTGCGCAGCAGGCTTGGGCGTGTTTCGCTCATCCCGAACCCGCGACCGACGCTGCGCCGATCCCGGGATAGGCGCCGCACATGTGTTTTACCCTCCTAGGCCGGAACATGCAGGCTGTAGCCTGTGTTACGCACGGTGTGGATCAGCGGCACGTCGAACGGCCTGTCGACCTTGGCCCTCAGCCGGCTGATATGCGTCTCGACGACGCTGGTCTTGGGGTCGAAATGAAAATCCCAGACGCGCTCCAGAAGCATGGTGCGGGTGATGACGCGGCCTTCGCCGCGCATCAGAACCTCGAGCAGGCTGAACTCGCGCGGCTGCAGGTCGATCAGCTGGCCCTGCCGGGTCACGCGGCGCTGGATCAGGTCCATTTCGAGGTCGGCGACGCGCAGCGCCGTCTTCAGTTCCTGCGCCGCCGGCCGGCGGCCGAGCGCATGGATGCGGGCAAGCAGTTCGGAAAAGGCGAAGGGCTTGACCAGATAGTCGTCGCCGCCCGCTTCCAGGCCCTCGACGCGGTCGTCGACGCCGCCGATCGAGGTCAGGAAGATGGCCGGCGTGTGGATGCCGGCGGCGCGCACCGCCTTGATCATCGACAGGCCATCCAGGCCGGGAACCATACGGTCTGCGACGATCACGTCATAGGCGTTGCGGGTCGCGGCGAAGAGGCCGTCATGACCGTCGCGCAGCAAATCGCAGACATGGCCGGCCTCGGCCAGCCCCCTGACGATGTAGTCGGCGGTTCTCGGATCGTCCTCAACAAGCAGAAGTCGCATCGCCCCGTGTCGTCCTTGCCGCCTCGGCCCTACCGGCATGATAGCACCGGCTGCGGCTTTTTCCTGGCTGGTTCGCTATCTCTTTGTTTTTACGCATTTCCGGACCTAAGGCCGCTACACATTTTTGCGAGAGGCGTTCTAAATCAATATTGCCCGAAAACCGCTTCACACATTTCGGCATCATGCTCTAGTCGAGCAGGGCCTGTTCGTCCTCGTCGATCAGGATTCTCAGAGTCATATAGAGAACGACGACCACGATGCAGCCGAGGAAGGCCAGGCTGGTGGCGGTGGTGCCGAAGCCCATGCCGCCATATTCCACCGGTTGCGAGAGCAGGTCGCCGAAGGAGGCGCCGAACGGCCGGGTCAGGATATAGGCGAGCCAGAAGGCGAGGATGCCGTTCAGGCCGAGGAAGAACCAGGCAAGCGTGATCGCCGCGATCACGCCGCCAAAGATCAGACCGGTGGTGAGATAACCCATGTCGAAGCGCTCGGCGACCAGGTCGCCGGCCGCCGTGCCGAGCGAGAAGGTGAAGAGGATCGCCAGCCAGTAGAAGATCTCACGCCTGGTGGTGAAGATGGTATGGATCGATAGGGTCTTTTCGCTGGCGTACCAAGCCGCGAAAGTCAGCGCGAGAGCGACCGAGAAGACGATCGTCGTCGTTTCCAGCCGCACGCCGAAATTGTCGACGAGATTGTCGGTGACCAAAGTGCCGACGATGCTGATCAGCACAACCGCCAGCCAGTAGGCCCAGGGCACGTATCGCTTCTGCGCGAACTGCAGGACAAGCGCGACAATGAGAATGCCGCTCATGATCAAGGATGTGAGGGTGAGGCCGAGGCCGAGATTGACGGCCAGATAGTCGGCCGCGGTCTCGCCCATGGTCACCGCCATGATCTTGATCAGCCAGAAATCGATGGTGACTTCCGGGACTCTGTTCAATTCGGATCCGTATTCGTCGATTGTCGCGATCATGGCGGTATCCATCTCCGGGCTGGGCGCTTACTTGCTGAGGATCTTCATGGCCTGGGCGAAGAAGTCGTCGGCGCGCTTGTCGTCGTCGGCGTTGCAACGCTCGATGCCCTTCGTCTCCAGTTCGGAAACCTTGTTCTTGTCGGCATCGTTGGGCTTCGCCTTGGCTTCGGCGGCGCGCAGGTCCTTCAGCGCGGTCTCGCAGGGGGTCGGGGCGGCAATGGCCGAGGTCAACGGAGCGGCGATGGCCGCGACGGCAAAGGCGAAAGCAAGGGCAAATTTGTTCATGACTCTATCCTGACGTTGAGGGCCTGTTCGGCGCCTGTTCGAGCCGCCTCAAATCCGGGGCGGCGATCGTCAGGTGTAGGCAGGCGAATTCACCGCAGCCTGTCCGCGCCCTTACAAATTCGTAAGGTCGGCCAAAAACATCAGCCGGGCCTCGTCATCGCCCGGCGGAAGGGCTAGAGAAAGCCTGGCGCCCCCTCTCGGCGCCGAAGCGGTGAGAAAGCATGGCTTACACGTCCCTCAAATCGGCGCCAAAAGCGTTCGACCAGCACAAGCGGTTGATCGTCGTGCAGGTGGCTGCCGCGCTTGCCATCATCCTGCTCCTGTTCAGCAAGCCGGCGCTGGCCGAAGGATCGAACGGGCACGAAGTCGTGGAGACGATCGGGTTTGCGATGGTGCTGGTCTGCTTCCTTGGCCGGCTGTGGAGCATCCTCTTCGTCGGCGGCAGGAAGAACGACGAACTGATCGTGTCCGGCCCGTTCTCGATGACCCAGAACCCGCTTTATTTCTTCTCGACCGTCGGCGCGACCGGTATCGGGCTGATGTTCGGCTCGGCGCTGGCGGCCGCGATGCTCGGCCTGGCAAGCTTCCTCGTCTTCCGGTTCACCGCGCGCAAGGAGGCGGAATACCTCGCCGGCAAGTTCGGCGCCGTCCATGCGGCCTATGCCGAACGCACGCCGCGCTTCTGGCCCAACCCGCTGCTTTACCGCGACGAGGACCAATGGCTGTTTTCAACGCGCGCGCTGAGAAACACGTTCCGCGACGGGCTCTATTTCCTGGCGCTGTTTCCGCTCATCGAGGCGGTCGAATATTTTCGTCTCAGCGGCGACCTACCGACGCTTTTCACCGTCTACTAATTCCCCGGTGGGCTATGTTGGCAGGCCAGCATGCCTTGGAGGTTAGTCGAAACGCCCGTCGCGATCGTCATCCTTGGGCGGAGCGGGAAGCGAAGCGTACCGCGTAGACCCAGGGATCCATTCCGTGACGCATGAGTGCTGCTGCGGTGCAGAATTCTGCTCCGCTGTGCCCTTCGATCAAGGCAACGGCATGAATTCAAGGGTCTTCGCGACGGAGCTGCGCTCCTGCTTCGCCCTGGAATGACGAGGGTGCGAGGCTCCGGCCAACAACGCCGATCAGCGCGCCCTGCCGCGCGCGGCGCGGCGCACGCTCTCCACAAGAATTGCCAGGCAGCCGACGAGAAGCAGCACGCCGCCGATGAGCGGCGGCAGCGCCAAAAGTTTCACTGCGGCGGTGATCAGCGCAATCAGGATCAGCGCCAGCAGCGCCAGGCTGCCGTCGTCGACGAACATGCCGACGAGCTCGTTCAAGACAAGACGGATCATGGTCATCGGGAAACTCCTTCGGCCGGCGCCGGGTAAGCGCCGCGCAGCCAGCGCACGATGGCGAAGGATGCCGCGGCAATGATGGCGAAGATGGCGAGCAAAGCGAGGTCGGCGCCCGGCCAATCGGCGCCGAGGCCTTCGCCGGTCCAGAACACGCCGAAGCTGGTCAGCATCAGCCCGACGACGAATTTCAGCGAGTTCTCGGGCACGCGCGCCAAGGGACGATGCACGGCAAGGCCGATCAGCATCACCAGCACGAAGGCCGCCAGCGCGCCCAGGCTGGCATAGAGCGTCTGCCCGTGCGCGGCGCCGACGGCAATGACGATGAACACCACTTCGACACCCTCGAGCAGCACCGCCTTGAACGACGCGACGGCCGCCAGATAGTCGGCGCGGCGGTCATTGGCCTGCCGCTGCAAGGCGGCCGTCTCCTTGGAAAAGGCCTGCTCTTCGTCATGCAGGGCGATCACGCCGACGCTGCGCAGGATCGCCTTCCTCAGCCAGCGCATGCCGAACAGGATCAGGAGCACGCCGACCGCGAATTGCAGGACGGTGATGGGGACGAGCGCCAGTAGCGGTCCGAAAATGAGCACCAGCGCCGCAAGCAGGATGAGCGCCAGGGCGGCGCCGGTCAGCGCCGGGCGCCAGCTGCGCGTCACGCCGACGGCTAGCACGATGGTGAAGGCTTCGACGACTTCGACGAAGGACGCCAGGAAAGAGGCCGTCACGGTGGAAAGTATGGGTGTCAGGCCATGCATGCAGGCGTCCTATAGTTCAAGAATCATCAATTGGTGAGAACGATACAGCGCTCGGGCGGCAGCGAGAACGCCAGCGATGAGCCGACCGGCGGTGCCTCCGGCCAGTCGAGCCGGACACGTTGCGGGCCAAGCTCCACCGCCAGCCGCCAGCAGCGGCCCTGGAAAGCGCTCGACAGCACTTTGCCCTGCAGCCGGTTTCCAGGATGCGCCTCGGCGGGCCGCGCATCCTCCGGACGCACGACCAGCATGCCGTCGCCAGGTTTCGCGCCAGGCGTCCGCAGGCTGTCGGTGGCGGCGCCGAGCACGCTGAACAGCCCGTCGCGCACCGTGCCGGGCACCACCGAAAAGCCACCGATGAAGCCGGCGACGAAGGAATCGACCGGACGCTCGTAGATCGCGCGCGGCGTGTCGAACTGGGCGATGCGGCCGTCGCGCATCACCGCGATGCGATCCGAAACGGCCATGGCTTCGGCCTGGTCATGCGTCACATAGATCACGGTCGCCGCTTCGCGGCGCACCAGTTCCATCATCTCGATGCGCATGTCCTCGCGCAGTGCGGCGTCGAGATTGCTGAGCGGCTCGTCGAACAGCATCAGGGCCGGCCGCGCCGCGAGGCAGCGGGCGATGGCGACGCGTTGCTGCTGCCCGCCCGATAGCTCCGACGGGTAGCGGTCGCGAAATGCGGCAAGCCGCGTCACGTCGAGGGCATGGCCAACGCGCGCGGCGATCTCCTGCTCGGGGAGGCGCTGCGCGCGCAGGCCGAACGACAGATTGCCGGCCACCGTCATATGCGGCCACAGCGCGTAATCCTGGAACACCATGCCGATCCGGCGCTTTTCCGCCGGCAGGACGGACCTTTCGCTCCAGACGACACGGTCGCCGAGCATGATCATGCCCCTGTCGGGGTCGACCAGTCCGGCGATGCTGCGCAACAGCGTCGTCTTGCCGGAGCCGCTCGGGCCGAGCAGCGAGACGACCTCGCCGGCCTTGATGGCGAGGTCGAGATTGCTGAGCACGACGCGGCCGCCGAGCGACTTTGAGATGCCGGTGCAATGGAGTGAAGCGGTCATGACGGCTCTCCCGGTGCGGCTGGGATGCCTGGCGGCTGGCTACGGTCGAAGGCAATGATGCGCCTGAGCGGATACCAGATCAACGCCGCCGCGCCGCCGGCGGCAGTCATCGCGGCAAGCGCGATCGCGCAGGCCAGCCCGTCGCGATCATGGCTGAACAGCTTCAGGATCAGAGTCGGCGCCGGCGGACCGCTTTGCGGGATCAGCATCTGCGACATCGGCAATTCGAAAACGGTGCGGATGAAGGTGAGTAGAAAGGCGGTGACGACGCTGACAAGGATCAGCGGCAAGGTCACCGATATGAGACGCCGGATCGCGCCGATGCCGGAGAGCCGCGCGGCGTCGGTCAGGCTCGGCGCCAGCTGGCCGATGGCCGAGAGGATGACGACCAGGCAATAGGGCAGCGCCGCTGCGACATAGCCCATCACCAGAAGCGAGCCGTCGCCATAATGCGGGAACGGCCAGTCGCGGAAGCCGGGCAGCCGGTTCCAGACCAGGATGTAGCCGAAGCCGAGCACGATGCCGGGGATCGCGACCGCGCCGAGCGACAGGCCGAGGACCGCGGTGCGCAATACGGCGCTCGAACGGTCGAGCTGGGCCGAAAGCAGCAAAGCCAGCGTGCTGGTGATGACGGCGGTAAGGCCGGCATAAAAGAGGCTGCGCATCAGCCCGTCATTGGCCGGCGTGTCCGGGCTGAGCGCCGCGCCGAGATTGGCGAGCGTGAAGTTGTCCGGCGCCAGACCGTTGCCGAGCGTGCTGGTGAGCGCCCGCACCGCGATCGCGCCGAGCGGCAAGATCAGCGCCAGGAAGGCGACCAACAGCGCCATCGCAAAAACCAGCCAGCGCCAGGCGCCGAGCTGGTAGCGCCGGGCTGGCCTGGCGCGTCCGGAAATCAGATGCGGATCGGCGCGGCGGCGCAGCAGCCTGTCGGACACGACGACGAGCAGCACCAGCGCCAGCAGCACGAGGGCCTGCGCGCCGGCAGCCGGGAAGTCGACCGGATAGTCGCTTGCCGCGGCATAGATGCCATAGGTCAGCACGCCGAAGCTCGACATCCTGGCAATGGTCGAGGCCAGGCCGAAATCGGAGAGCACTTCGGCGAAGGTGGCGATGAAGGAGAGCACAATGGCCGGCGCCAGCAAGGGGCCGTTGACGCGCAGCCAGATCCTGAGCGGCCCGGCGCCCGACAGGCGCGCGGCATCCTCCAGCTCGCTGCCCAGGCCCGCCAGTGCGCTGCCGATGATGAATGCCGCCAGCGGGAACAGGCTCAGCGTATGGACGAAGACAAGACCGCCCAGCCCGAAGAAGGAGGCGCCTAGAGCGGGCGGCAACAGGCTGAGCTGCGCCAGATAGCCGCCGGACGACATCAGCAGCACCCAGGCAAGCGCCTTCAGGTAGGACGGCGTCAGGAACACCAGCCAGGGCACCAGCGAAATCGCGCCGCGCAGCGGGATGTCGCAACGCTGAACCAGCACGGCGAAGGCGCCGCCGAGTAGCGTCGTCGTGGCGGCAGCAAGCAGACCGAGTTCCAGCGAATGCAGGATCGAGCCGGCGACGGAGGGTGAGGAAAAGATGCGCGCCAGCGGTTCCGCACTAAAGAGACCTTGCGCGCCATCGACGGCGAACAGTCCCGGCACAACGGCCTGCAGCAGGACGAGCGCGAGCGGCAGGCCGATCAGCAGCGCGAATACGGCGTAGACCGCCAGAGGTCCGCCAAGGCGAGCCAGAGCGGGCAGGCGCCTGCGCGTCCACCCGCTCGCGCCGATGCCGCCGGCCAACGCCGCGGCACCGCGATTTTGCACCATCGTCATTGCGCGGTCACTGGACGAACTTGTCCTTGTACCACTGCTTCCACTCCGTCTCATGCGCCGAGGCGGTCGCATCATCGAGATGCGTGTAGGCGATGTTGGTCGCGCGGCCGGGCTTCGGCTTCACGCCCTTGACGATCGGAATGTAGAAAAAGTCGGTGTCGTCGCCGTTCTGCATCGCCGCCTGGCCATCGGCGCTGGTGACGAACTCGATGAACTTGCGCGCGGCATCCATGTGCTGCGTCCTGGCGCTGATGCCGAGGCCCTGCGGCAGCGAGACCGAGCCCTCGCTCGGATAGACGGCGACGACCGGCTCGCCGGCGGCGATCTTGGAGAAGATCGCGCTGTCCTGGTTGATGCCGACCGAGGCGTCACCGGTGAGCACGGCCTTGTTGACCTTGCCGCCGCTGGAAAGCCCCGAGAGCGACTTGTTGGTCAGCGTCCTGGCGAGCAGTTCCTTGCCGGCATCGACGCCATTGGTCTGGAACAGGCCGGCAAGCCACTGATAGGCCGGGCCGGAGAGGTTCGGGTCCTTGGCGGCGACGCTGCCGGCGAAGCCTTGCAGGTCAGCCCAGGATTTCGGCATCTTGTCGGCCTTGACCTTCTTGGTGTTGACCTCGATCGCGGTGGTGCTGGTGCCGGTCGGCAGGAAGGCATGGCTTTGCGGGATGAGCGACTTGCCGAGGTCGGTCCAGGCGATCTTGTCAAAGGCCTGGGCCGGCACCGGTTGCAGCACATGGTCGGCCGCCATGCGCTCCATCACGGCGGAGCCGTCGAGCCAGACGATGTCGAATTGCGGGTTGTTGCCCTCGGCGGCGATCTTGCCCAGCGTCTCGCCGGTGCTGCCCGGTTCGACGACGTCGACGGTCAGCCCGGTCTTTGCCTGGAAGGCCTTGGCGACCGGACCGGCAAAGTCGAGCGCGTCGTAAAGCACCAGATCGGCGGCGCCGGCCGGCGCGGCGATGGACAGAGCCGTCAAACCCAACGCAAGTCCAAGCGTTGTCTTTATATTCATCTCGCTCTCCTGTTGTTTCGAGAAGGCAAAGTAATGCCAATTCTATATTATTATAACTTAGCTGACACTTTTATGTCAGTGGCGATTACTTCTTGCGTGTTCCGCGTTTTATCCAGGCCTTGTCGATCGCGCCGCGCAGGTTGCTCAGCCGGTCCAGGCTGTCGAACGCGGCCTCGCCGGCCTTGGCCGCCAGGGCGATGATCATCGCCTCGATGAGAACCATGGTGCCGCCATGGGTGGCGAGATGGTCGGCCTTGCCGCGCGGGACCGGAAGCGTCGCCGCCACCTTGTCGGACACCAGCGGCCCGAGATTGTCGCTGATCAGCACCACCGGCACCTCATGCAGGCCGGCCTGGTCGAGGACGATCTCGACCTCGCGGTAAAGCGGCGCGTAGGCCATCATCAGCACGGCATCGCCGCTTTCCAGCCACAGGAGGCGATCGGCCAGCCCGACACCGGACACCGAAAGCGCGCTGCTCGGCAGGCCGATCCTGTTGAACTGCAGGGCCGCGTATTCGGCCATGGCGCCCGACGGGCCGATACCGAAGACGTGACGGCGGCGGGCGCTCGCCAGGATATCGATGGCGCTGGCGAAGGCCGCTTCCATCTCGGGCCGCTTCAGCGCTTCGAGCGCGTTCTCATGGAGGCCGACGACATGGCGCAGCGCCGAGGCGCTGTCGTCGCCCGTCTCCTGCAAGGTGCGGGCGAGCCGCCTGCCGGGCGATGCTGTCCCGGTCAGATCCGCGAGCAGCACCTGGCGCAGCGCCGACAGGCTTTCGAAACCGAGCGAGCGCGCTGTGCGAACGACGGTCGCATCGCTGGTGCCGGCAAGGCCGGCGATCTCGGCCGCCGATCCGAGCAGTACTGCCTGCTTCTGGCCGACGAAGAAACGCGCCATGCGCTGCTCGGCCGGCGGCAGGGTCTCCAGCGCCGCTTCGACGCGATCGTCGAAGGTGCTTTGCCGATCTTCGGAGCCGTCGGATGTCATGAGGGGTCACGCTCGTAGCGATTACTACCGAGCAGACATTCCGAAATGTTCATTACATCAGTGTGACAGGACGGCTTCGGGATCGCGGGACCGATCGGTGCCCTACCCGCCATGGTTTGATCAGCCAAGGCGCGAGCGCGGCACCGAACGTTTCGAAGAACCGATTGACGGTCTGTATCCGTTCGGTGTCCGTTGAATCACTGCGCTGCCCTGGCTATCTGCGGGAGCGACAAGAGAATTTGCGCGGTTCAGCGAACCGCCACGAGATCGGAATGGAGCACATGAAGAAGATCGGGTTTCTGTCCTTCGGGCATTGGTCGCCCTCGCCGCAATCGGGCACGCGCTCGGGCGCCGATGCGCTGCTGCAATCGATCGACCTTGCGGTCGCGGCCGAGGCGCTCGGCGCCGACGGCGCCTATTACCGCGTCCATCATTTTGCCCGGCAGCTCGCCTCGCCCTTCCCGCTGCTCGCCGCGGCCGGCGCGAAAACCAAGCGTATCGAGCTCGGCACCGCCGTCATCGACATGCGTTATGAGAACCCTCTCTACATGGCCGAGGACGCAGGTGCTGCCGACCTGATTGCCGGCGGGCGTTTGCAGCTGGGAATCAGCCGCGGCTCGCCCGAGCAGGTGATCGACGGCTGGCGCTATTTCGGCTACGTGCCGGAAGAGGGCAAGAGCGACGCCGACATGGCGCGCCGGCATTCGGAGATCTTCCTCGACCTGCTGCGCGGCGAAGGCTTTGCCCAGCCCAACCCGCGGCCGATGTTCCCCAATCCGCCCGGCCTGCTCAGGCTGGAGCCGTTCTCGGCCGGCCTGCGCGACCGCATCTGGTGGGGCGCCGCCACCAACGCCACCGCGCAATGGGCGGCCAAGCTCGGCATGAATTTGCAGAGCTCGACGCTGAAGTTCGACGAGGGCGGCCAGCCGCTGCACATCCAGCAGGCCGAGCAGATAAGAGCCTACCGCGCCGCCTGGAAGGAAGCCGGCCATACGAGGGAGCCGCGCGTCTCGGTGAGCCGCAGCATCTTCGCTCTCGTCAATGACATGGACCGCGCCTATTTCGGCAACAGCGAGGGTGAAGACCATTTCGGCTATATCGAGCCGGAAAAGCGCGCCGTGTTCGGCCGCACCTATGCGGCGGAGCCGGACGTGCTGGTCGAGCAGCTCAAGGAGGACGAGGCGATCGCCGAGGCCGACACGCTGCTGCTCACCGTGCCCAACCAGCTCGGCGTCGACTATAACGCCCATGTCATCGAGTCGATCCTGAAGCATGTCGCGCCGGCGCTCGGCTGGCGGTGAGGATGGACGGCGATGCTCCGTCGTCCGCTGGGCAGCGGCTTGATTCCGTCGCAGCTCAGGCCTGTGAGCGATAATCGCCGACGCTTGGCGCTGCCCCTCATCTGCCTGCCGGCATGTTCTCCCCGTCGAACGGGGAGAAGGGGCTGCTCGCGGCGCCGGCACTGATCGTCGCAACCTCGGAAATTGGCGAAACCGCCGGCGAAAGCGTTTTTCTCCCCGTCGCTATACGGGGACAAATGCCCGGCAGGGCAATGAGGGGCGGCGCCGGCCTCCGGAGCAGAGGCGCGGGCAGCAACTTCAAGCGACGGCTCGGCAACCCGCGGTCCAGATATTGACACTCGTCGAATTCGCGCTCTACTTTGTCGCGTAATCGGTTACGTAACCGATTACGGCTTATTCAAAGTGGAGGAAAACATGAGCAAGGTTTCAACTATCCAACCGTTCGACCTGGGTTCGTTCTCGCGCCGCAAATTCCTGAAGACCAGCGCGCTGGCCGCCGGCGCGCTCGCTTTGCCGCTCGGGCCGGCTCTCGCGGCCGACAAGCCGAAGGTCGGCCTGGTCATGAAATCGCTGGCCAATGAGTTCTTCAAGCAGATGCAGGCCGGCGCGGAGGACTATGCGGCCAAGAACAAGGACAAGTTCGATTTCGCCGCCGTCGGCATGAAGGACGAGCGTGACTTCGCCGCCCAGGTCGACGCCATCGAGAACTTCATCACCCAGAACTACAACATCATCGTCGTCGCTCCTGCCGATTCGAAGGCCATGGTCACCCCGATCGCCAAGGCGCTGAAGGCGGGCATCAAGGTCATCAACATCGACGTCTCGCTCGACACGGAAGCCAAGAAGAAGGCCGGCATCGACCTCGCCTTCTTCGGCCCGGACAACCGCGCCGGCGCCAAGCTCGCCGGCGATGCGCTGGGCAAGGCGTTGGGTAAGGGCGGCAAGGTCGTCATCCTCGAAGGCAATCCCGAGGCTGACAACGCCAAGGAACGCAAGCTCGGCTTCGACGACGCGGTGAAGGAAAACGGCCTCGACCTGCTCGATTCCAAGACCGCGCATTGGGAGACCGAGGAGGCCAACACGCTGATGACCAACTTCCTCACCCAGCATCCCGACATCCAGGGCGTGATGGCGGCCAACGATTCGATGGCGCTCGGCGTCGTCAAGGCGATCGACGCGGCCGGCAAGTCCGGCCAGATCAAGGTCGTCGGCTTCGACAACATCCCGGCCGTCGGACCGCTGCTGAAGGAGGGCAAGATGCTGGCCACCGTGGAGCAGTATGGCGCCCAGATGGCGGCCATGGGCATCGACTACGGCCTGCGCGAACTTGCCGGCGAAAAGTTCTCCGGCTGGGTCAAGACCGACATCAAGCTGATCACCGCCTGAGGCGAGCAAGGATGCGCCAGTACTCCCCCTGGCGTCGCTGTGCTTGTCTCATCATCGCCGCCGGCAGCAGTCGGCGGCGATGAAGGCGCGCTCGCACCGCCTCGACGGTTGACGAGTGCAATTCAGGATTCCGCTGCATGGACGATGCTATCCTTTCCCTTGAAGGGGTCGGAAAGATCTTTCCGGGCG